>Ga0209573_1000937_pt1 | contig 51143 bp, 46 predicted proteins | sample TNRBio252014_DNA_FD_185870 | JGI IMG/M metagenome (GOLD analysis project Ga0209573, IMG submission 185870) | Wastewater treatment Type I Accumulibacter community from EBPR Bioreactor in Madison, WI, USA - TNR Reactor_6/25/2014_ DNA (SPAdes)... | ecosystem: Engineered > Bioreactor > EBPR >... | reverse complement strand
CGGCTTCATTTCATCCGCCGCCACCTCCCGCTCCGCCCGTTCCGCCGCTTCCTCGGTGTGGTGATGAACCTTGCGCGCCAGCAGGGTATAGGCCACTGGCACCACCGACAGCGTCAGCATCGTCCCCAGCAACAACCCGCCGACGATGACCCAGCCGATCTGCTGGCGACTCTCCGCTCCCGCGCCGACCGCCAGCGCCAGCGGGATCGCGCCGAGAATGGTGGCCAAGGTGGTCATCAGGATCGGCCGTAGCCGCAGGGTCGCCGCCTCCAGCACCGCCGCGCGCCGGTCCAGCCCGGTCTCCCGCAACTGGTTGGCGAACTCGACGATCAAAATGCCGTTCTTGGTGATCAGCCCGACCAGCATCACCAAGCCGATCTGGCTGTAGACGTTCAGCGTGCCGCCGGTCAGGAACAGCGCCAGCAACGCCCCGGTCACCGCCAGCGGCACGGTCAGCATGATCACGAACGGCGACACGAAGCTCTCAAACTGCGCCGCCAGCACCAGATAGATGAACAGCAGCGCCAGCACGAAGGTGACATACAGGGTCTCGCCGGATTCGCGGAACTCCCGCGACTGCCCGTCCAGCGCGGTTTGCGCATCCTCGCCCAGCACTTCAGCGACGATTTGATCCATGAACGCCAGCGCCTCGCCCAGAGTGTAGCCGGGCGCGACATTGGCGGAAATCACCGCCGCCCGCTGCCGGTTGAAATGGTTCAGCTCCTTGGGCGCCACTGCTTCCCGCACGTCGATCAAATTGGCGAGTTGCGCCAGTTGCCCGTCGCGGCCACGGACAAAAATCGAGGTCAGGTCATTGGGTTGTTGCCGGTCCTGCTCCTTAAGCTGCACCATCACGTCATACTGTTGACCCTCCTGTTTGAAGCGGGTCACCTGCCGCCCGCCCAGGAGCGTCTCCAGCGTCCGGCCAATATCCTGTACATCCGCGCCGACGGCGGCGATCTTATCGCGTTTGAGCACGACCGACAGTTGCGGCTTGTTCAGGCGCAGGTCGGTATCCACGTTCACCATGCCGGGATATTGCCGGGCCTTGGTCAGCACCTGATCGACCATGGTCTGCAATTCCGCATAACTGTTGCCCTGGATGACGAACTGCACCGCCGGATTGCGGAAGCTTTGGCCCAGCGACGGCGGATTGATCGGGAAGGCCAGTACGCCGGGCAACCCGCCCGACATTTTCGGCACCAGCTCTTTGGCGATGTCCTGTTGCTTGCGCTCGCGCTCTTCCCAGGGTTTCAGCCGGGCAAACGACAGAGCGCTGTTGACCGGGTTGGGTCGTTGCAGTCCCGGCGCGACGAACACCAGGTAGGAACTCACTTCGGGAATGGCTTGGTAGAACTGCTCCAATTGCCGGGCATAGCCGTCGGTGTATTCCAGCGTCGCCCCTTCCGGCGCAACCACCACGCCGATGATCGTGCCGCGATCCTCCAGCGGCGACAATTCCGACTTGAGATGCAGGAACAACCAAGCCGCGCCGGCCCCAGTCACGAAAAATACTGCGATGATCAGCCAGCGCCAGTTCAGCGCCCAGACCAGCGCGTTGCGATAGCCGCGATTCATCCCTTCAAAAAACCGCTCGCTGAAATTGAACAACCAGTTATGTTTCGGCTCGTGATGCAGTAGCTTGGAGCACATCATCGGCGTCAGGGTCAGTGCGGTGAATCCGGACACCACCACCGCCGCCGCCACGGTGAAGGCGAACTCGGTGAACAGCCGCCCGGTGTTGCCGGTCATGAACGCCAGTGGAGTGAATACCGCCGCCAGGGTCACGGTCATCGCCACCACCGCGAAGGCGATTTCCTTCGACCCTTGCAGCGCCGCCCGAAACGGGGGCGTACCCTCTTCGATGTGCCGGTGAATGTTCTCCAGCACCACGATGGCATCGTCCACCACCAGACCGATGGCCAGCACCAGTCCCAGCAAGGTGAGGGTGTTGATGGTGAAGCCGAGCGCGTAGAGGAAAACAAAAGCCCCGATCAATGAAACCGGAATGGTCACGAACGGAATCAGCGTGGCCCGCCAGTTGCGCAGGAACAGGAAAATCACCGCGACCACCAGCGCCAGCGCCTCGATCATGGTGCGGTAGACAGCTTCGATGGATTTCTCGATGAAGATCGAGCCGTCGTAACCGACAGTGATTTTCATCCCTTCCGGCAGGTTGGCGGTCAGGCTGGGCAACAGCGCCCGCACCGACTGGGCGACGCTCAACGTGTTGGCGGTGGACTGCTTGACGACGCCCAGCCCGACCGAAGGATTGCCGTTGACCCGCATGGCGTTGCGCTCATCCACCGCGCCGATTTCCGCAGAGCCGATGTCGCGCAGCCGGATAGGATAGCCCTTGGTTTCCTTGAGAATCAGATCGTTGAACTGCTCCGGGGTACGCAAATCCGATTCGGTCAGCACGGTGAATTCGCGCTGGCGCGATTCGATCCGCCCGGAAGGCAGCTCGATATTCTGGGTTTTCAGCGCGTTTTCCACATCCTGTGGAGTGAGGCCATACGCGGCCATCCGGTCGCGATCCAGCCACAGGCGCATGGCGTAGCGCCGCTCGCCGCCGATGATGACGCTGGCCACGCCCGGCAACGCTTGCAGGCGATCCACCACCACCCGGTCGGCGTAATCGGTGATTTCCAGGGCGCTGTGCCGGTCGCTGGAGAAGGCCAGCCACATGACGGCCTGGGCGTCGGCTTCGATTTTGGCGACGACCGGGTCCTCGGTTTCATTGGGCAACTGACCGCGCACCCGCGACACCCGGTCGCGCACGTCGTTGGCGGCGGCGTCAACATCCCGCTCCAGCAGGAACTCGACGGTAATCTGGCTGACCTCTTCGCGGCTGACCGACTTGATGGTGCGGATGCCTTCGATGCCGGCCAGCGAATCCTCCAGCGGTTGCGTGACCTGGCTTTCCATGATCTCGGCGCTGGCGCCGGGATAGACGGTGCGCACCGACACGATGGGCGCGTCGATGTTGGGGTATTCGCGCACCGGCAGGCGCAGGAAGGTGATGACGCCGATCAGGAGGATGGCGAGGCTCATCACCGTCGCCAGCACCGGGCGCTTGATGGAGACTTCGGGTAGGAACATGGGGAGTACCGGGATTTGGGTTAGACGAACGAGCTATTAGGCCGCGACATCAGACCAGAGACTCACGACGTCCCAAGCCCTCCGCCAGAAAAGTCAACACCAGCGTATTGAGCGACACGCCTTCAGCTTTGGCGCGAGTCGTCAGTTGGGCATGAAGGCTCTTGGGCACACGCGCCACGAACTTGCCGGAAGCCACTCCGCCACTGTTCGGCGCAGGCACTGGAAAGCCTTTTGCCTCCAGCGTCGCTATCGTAGCGGCAAGCGCGTCGAGGCCATTGGCAATGGCTTCCGCGACGGTCTCGCCGTCAGAGATGCATTCAGAAAAATCCGGGTAGGAAATCAGGTATCCGCCCCCCTCAACCGGAGTCAGCGGACGAATTTCAAAAGGATAATGGTCCAGGTTGCGCATGGTTCAGGCTCCTGTGACGAAAGCGACAAATTTCTTGACGTAGACGGGCTTGATGGGGCGATGCGCCGGTACAGGCAAGGTCTTACCGTCGGGGCGGATAAATACGCAATGGCTCGTGCCTTCCTGACGCCATTCGATCTGTTGTTGCTGTGCAACCGTTTGCAACTGTTCAATTCGCCAGTCGAGCGGGTTGTTGCGCATCGCTTCGAGTAGCTTGGTCGCCGTGTTCATGGATTAAAATAGTATTGCTGGTGATATTATTTATCAAGCATACTGATTGGCAGCGAGTGTTATAAAGTTGAGCTACGAAATCTTCCACGCCGATTGCTTCGATTGGTTGCGCGACCAGCCCCGAAACTCTATTCATGGCGTTCTCACCGATCCACCTTACGGTCTGATTGAGTTTTCGCGGAAAGAGCTGGACAAGCTGAGGAACAGGCGCGGGGGCGGCGTATGGCGCATTCCGCCCACCATCGGCGGTTGCCGGCGCGATCCTCTGCCTCGTTTTACCGTGCTGTCCGAGCGAGAAAAATCCAACTTGCGCGAGGTCATGCGTGACTGGGGGCAAGCCCTGATGCCCGCACTCACTCCAGGCGCGCATGTGTGTGTCGCTGGCCATCCCATGTTGCAATACTTGGTACAAAGCGGCATGGCGGAAGCCGGGTTCGAGGTGCGCGGTGCGATCATGCGCCTCTATACGAGCTTTCGCGGCGGGGATCGCCCCAAGGGCGCAGAACAGGAGTTTGCCGAGGTTTCCGTGACGCCGCGCAGCGCCTGCGAACCCTGGATGCTGTTTCGCAAGCCGTTGAGTGAACGAACCGTTGCGGAAAATCTGCGGCGCTGGGGAACGGGGGGCCTGCGGCGACTGGCGGTCGATAAACCGCTGCCAGAAGCCATTGCCAGCGGACGCACTCCAGAGAGTGAAGCCGCCATCAGCGACCACCCCTGCCTCAAACCGCAGCATCTTTTGCGGATACTAGTGCGGGCGCTCTTGCCGCTCGGTCATGGTGTGATTCTCGACCCTTTCCTCGGATCGGGTTCGACCGTAGCCGCCGCTCAGGCGGTGGGTTATGACGCGATGGGCGTGGAAATCGACGAGGATTACTTTGTTCAGGCCAAAGAATCTATACCGCATTTGGCGGCGCTGTATCCTGATTTTATCGGCGACCGCCTGGACTGGAAGCCATCAACCCCGATCACTTTGCCCAACATGGCCTGCGCCTCATCGCAAACCTACCCCTTGTTCGCCGGCTGATTTTCCGGCGGCAGGGCTTTCACTGCCGCGCCGTCACGGATTTTCAACTGCCCATCCGTCACCAGCACATCGCCGGCGCTGACGCCTTCCACAATCTCCACCTGGCCGGGCCGGCGCTGTCCCAGTTGGACCGGGGTCATGATCGCCTTACCCTCCACCACCCGGTAAACAAAGCTCTTCTGCCCGACCGGCACAATCGCCTGTTCCGGCGCAACCAGAGCATTTTCCCGCCGCTCCAGCACCAGGCTAATGCGCGCAAACAGGCCCGGTCGCAGCTTGTTACCCTTGTTCGGCAACCGCGCCCGCAATAACACGGTGCGGGTTTCCTCGTCCACGCCCGGCTCAATGGCATAGATCGCGCCTTCAAACGGCTGGTCCGGCCAGGCGTCAACCCGCACCGCCAAGGTCTGGCCGGTGCGCAACCGCGCCAGATAGGTTTCCGACGCCCGAAAATCCAGTTTCATCGCCCCCAGGCTTTCCAGATTGGCGATGTCATCGCCGGGTTTGACGTAAGCGCCGGGACTGACCTGACGCAATCCCACCGTTCCGTCAAACGGTGCCCGAATCACCGTCTTGTCCAGCCGCACCCGGTTCAGTTCATGCTGGGCGCGGGCGGCGTCCAGTTTGGCGCGGGCCTCATCGAGATTTTGCTGACTGGTCAAATTTTTGCGATCCAGGTCTTGCAAGCGGCGGAAACTGCTTTCTTCCAGCGCGAGCTGGGCGGCGCTGCTGGACAGTTGCGCCTGATATTCGGCCTGATCCAGGGTAATCAGTGACTCGTTTTGGCGTACCGCCTGACCTTCCTTGAAATGAATGGCCGCTACCCGCCCGGCGATTTCAGGACGAACCACCACCGTTTCGTCGGCCCGCAGCGTACCCACCGCGGTGACTTCCACATTCAGCGTTTCAACGGTCACCGTGGCGGTTTTGACGGGCGTTGGTTCCGAGGTTTTTTGCTGGCCCAGAACCGGGGAGATGAAAACAACCAATACAGCGATCAACGCTGCCTGTTGTAGCCAGGAGTGCATGGAAATGGGCCCGAGTTAGGAAAACAGCAGGGCGCCGGCAATGGCGTACAGCAGCGCCGGTAATAAATTGCCGACCTGGATCCGACCGATGCCGAGCAGATTGATGCCGATGCCCAGAATTAACAGTCCGCCCGTTGCGTTAATCGCGTCCAGCACCGCCGGTTGTGATAAAAACGCCAGTTGCCCCGCCAGCAGGGTAATTCCGCCCTGCACCAGCAACACCGGCAGCGCCGAGAACAGCACGCCGACGCCCAGCGATGAGGCCAGCGCCACCGAGGCCACGCCATCGAGCAGTGATTTGATCAGCAACACGCTGGGATCGCCCACCGTGCCATCCTGGATCGAACCCACAATGGTCATCGCCCCGGTCAGATACAGCAGGGTCGCGGTGACAAAACCTTCGACGAAGCGGCTGGAATCGGAATGCAGCCATTGCCGCAAGGTTTCCGCCAGATTTTCCAGCCGCTGTTCGATGCGCAGCAGTTCGCCGCTGACGCCGCCCAACAGCAGACAGGCTATCGCCAGTAGCGCATGGTCGGCTTTCAGCGCCATGCGCAACCCGATAGCCACGACCGACAGACCCAGCGCCTGCATCAGAATGGTTTTGATGCGTTCCGGCAACCGGGTTCCCGCCGTCAAACCAATGGCGCTGCCCACGATGACCGCGCCGGTATTCACTAAAGTTCCAATCACAACTCACCTTCCCCGTTTGTTCCGGTCCTTTCGATCAGGATGTTTAACTCAACAGCATCTGGGTTCCCACCAGCGTTAGAAACACCGCGAACACCTTTTTCAGGGTTTCGGTGGGCAGGGTATGCGCCAGTTTCGCCCCCAGCGGCGCGGAGACCATGCTGGCGGCGGCAACGCCGACCAGCGCCGGGCCATACACATAGCCCAGACTCCACGCCGGCAAGTGCGCGGCATTCAGCCCAGTGACGATAAAGCCCAGTGCGCCCGCTACGGCAATCGGCAAACCGCAGGCGGCAGAGGTGGCCACCGCCTGGCGCATCGCCGTATTGCACCAGGTCAGGAACGGCACGGTCAGCGAGCCGCCGCCGATGCCGACGATGGCGGAGACTCCGCCAATCACCCCGCCGGTCAGCCACATCCCCGGAGCGCCCGGCAGGCCGCGATGGGGGGCTGGCTTGGCGCCAAACGCCATTTGCGCCGCCACCAGCAGCACGAACACCGCGAAAACCTTGCTCAGCACCGCGCTCGGCAAGGCGTCGGCTACCGCCGCGCCCAGCCAAGCGCCGATGACGATGCCCGGCGTTAATTGCCAGACCACCGGCCACAACACAGCCCCGCGCCGGTGGTGGGCGCGCACCGAGGACATTGACGTCACCACGATGGTCGCCAGCGAGGTGCCGATGGCTAAATGCATGATGAGGGCGTCATTGATCTGTTGACCCCGAAAAATCCAGGCCAGCACCGGCACGATCACGAGGCCGCCGCCCACGCCGAGCAGGCCGGCCATGACCCCGGCGAACGCGCCCAGCGCCAAATACCACATCAAGGTCAGCATGATGGATTCCACGTCAGGATGATCCTTAATTCAGGGTTGTTCGCCGAGAGAGAAGCGTATGGCGAATCTATGGTAAATTTCATCTTGGAACAGCCGCCGCGCGAGGCGGTTAGAGCAAGGGCGGAGCGCCGGGCATGTCCCCGTCCCGATAACGACAATGCCGTGGCGGTGATCCGCTGCGGTTAGCATAAGAACAGCGAGGAGCAGGCACAGGCATGAACATTAAATCCATCTGCGTATTGGGTGGCACCGGCTTCGTGGGGCGGTATCTGGTGGCGCGACTGGCCAACCGGGGCTACTCGGTCAAGGTGCTGACCCGCCATCCGCAACGACATCGGGCTATCGAAGTTCTGCCCGGCGCCGAACTGATCGAGGCCGACGTACACGATACCACGGTGTTGCAAACCCAGTTCACCGGCTGCGACGCCGTGATCAATCTGGTCGGTATCCTGCACGAGTACTCCGGACAGACCTTCGCCGCCGTCCATGCCGAATTGCCCGGCAAGGTGGCGGATGCCTGCCACGCAGCGGGAGTCCGGCGTCTGCTGCATATGAGCGCCCTGCGCGCCGACGCCATCCAGGGGCCAAGCCAGTACCTGATGACCAAGGGCGCGGGCGAGCAGCGCGTTATGCAGGCGCAGGATCTGGCGGTCACCTGCTTCAAGCCGTCCATCATCTTTGCCCCGGACGACAATTTTTTCAACCAGTTCGCCAACCTGCTCCGGCGTGCGCCGGTGCTGCCGCTGGCCTGTCCGAACGCCCGCTTCGCCCCGGTCTATGCCGGCGACGTGGCCGAGGCTTTTGAGAAAGCGCTGGAAAATGACGCCACCGTGGGTCAGATCTACGAATTGTGCGGGCCACGGGTCTACACGTTCAAGGAACTCGTCGAGGACACCGCCCGGATGCTGGGTCTGAGGCGATGGGTTGTGGGCCTCCCGGACTCGCTGGCGCGATTACAGGCGAGAATTTTCGAGAAGCTGCCCGTCAAGCTGTTCAGCACCGACAACTATCTGTCCTTGCAGGTGGACAGCGTTTGTTCCTGCAATGGCCTCGAAGCCCTCGGCATTACCCCCCACTCGGTTGAAGGGATCATGGCCACCCATTTCGCCAACCAAACCCGTCGCCAGCGCTATGATGCCTTGCGCCAGATCGCGCGCCGCGACTGAGAGGGGTTTTTAGGCGACTCCCTGAAAAACCATTGGGGTCGGGCTTGCAAAACATCATGCGCAGTATCGTGTTATTGGGGTTGCTGTGCGGGATCGGAGCTGCGGTTCACGCCGCCGTTCCGTCCGCTTTGTCTGCCGCCACCAGATCCCATCCTGCGGCAGCGGTCGATATCCAGCAAACGGCCACGGGTCTTCAGGCGAAGCTGAGCGCTGCTCCACTGTCCGCCGTGTTGAGCCAGCTTCAGCAACAAAGCGGCATCCAGTTCGACGCCCACTCCACGTTGGCTCCAACCGTCCTGTCGGGGCATTTCACGGCACGGGACTGGCCGGGTCTGGTGGATGCGCTGCTCCGGGATTTCAGTTATCTGAAAGTCTGGGATGATCGGAAAAAGAAACTGCGCCGCGTTCTCATCCTGTCGGCCAAGCCCCGGAATACGCCGGAAGCCCCGGCGCCAGACACCCAATACCTGCCCGATCCTGCGGTCGCTGATCCGGCGTGGCCTGTGGAAAACACTGAACCACCGCCCATGGAAGAGCCGCCTCCCGACTTCGATCCCGCCGCCCTGGCGCCGCCAGTGGAGGGAATCGAAGGTATGCCCGACCCCACGCTCGAAGCGCCAGCGCCCGAAGAACCTGTACCGGAAGTCGCCGCGCCCGAAGAACCTGTACCGGAAGTCGCCGCGCCCGAAGAACCTGTACCGGAAGTCGCCGCGCCCGAAGAACCTGTACCGGAAGTCGCCGCGCCCGAAGAACCTGTACCGGAAGTCGCCGCGCCCGAAGAACCTGTACCGGAAGCATCAGTCGATTCTGCTCCAGATCAATAGCGGTCGCGCTCCGGTCGCGCCAGGCATTTGTTATGATGGCGCTCCCGCACTGATTCTCTGCACTATCTCACCGGTCCACCCGCCATGAATCCTGTTCTGACTATCGCCAAGCGCGCCGCTCTGAGCGCCGGTCGCATTTTGCTCCGCCATTTTGACCATCTCGACCGGCTGACCGTCGCCACCAAGCAGCGCAGCGATTTTGTCAGCGAGGCCGACGTGCAAGCCGAGCGTGAGATCATCCAGATCCTGCGCAGAACCTATCCCAGCCACGGTATTCTGGCCGAGGAAAGCGGCGAACAGCCGGGGTCAGACGATTATCAATGGATCATTGACCCCCTGGATGGCACCACCAACTTTCTGCACGGCATCCCGCACTTCGCGGTTTCCATCGCCTTCCGCCACAAGAACCGGCTGGAGGCCGCGCTGGTTTACGATCCGATCCGGCAGGAAATGTTCGTCGCGTCGCGTGGAGAAAGCGCCCAGGTGAATGACCGGCGCATCCGGGTCGGCGGCGTGGCCACTCTGGAGCAGGCGCTGCTGGGGACAGGCTTTCCGTTCCGCCATCCGCAACATCAGGCCGCGTACCTGAGTTTTTTCAACGCGCTGATGGGGCGCTGTCTGGAAATCCGCCGCGCAGGCGCAGCCTCGCTGGATCTGGCCTATGTCGCGGCTGGGCGGCTGGACGGTTATTGGGAACTGGGCCTCAAGCCTTGGGATACGGCGGGCGGCGCCTTGCTGGTCATGGAAGCCGGCGGCCTGGTCAGCGATTTCGCCGGCGGCAACGATTTTCTGCTATCGGGCAATATCGTTGCCGGCAATCCCCGAATTTTCAAGGCGCTGTTGCAGGAGATGCAACCGCACCTGACCCCGGCGCTGGCCCGCCGCTAGCGGCGGAACCCCGAAGTAATCGGATAGCGCCGATCCCGCCCAAAAGCGCGCGGAGTAATCCGCACTCCCGGCGCGGCCTGGCGGCGTTTGTACTCGCTGACGATCACCAGCCGCGCCACCCGTTCCACCGTCGCCCGGTCGAATCCGGTCGCCACCAGTTCCTCCACGGAACGGTCTTCCTCCACATAACCGTGCAGAATGGCGTCCAGCACCTCGTAGGGCGGCAGGCTGTCCTGGTCGGTTTGATCGGGGCGCAATTCCGCCGATGGCGGTCGGTCGAACACCCGCTGGGGAATCACCGGCGCTTGTTGATTGCGCCAGGCCGCCAGCCGGTAGACCATCATTTTCAGCACATCCTTGATCGGGGCGAAGCCACCCGCCATGTCGCCGTACAGCGTCGAATAGCCCACCGCAGTCTCGCTCTTGTTGCCGGTGGTCAACACCATCTTGCCGGTCTTGTTGGAAATCGCCATCAGCAATACACCCCGGCAACGGGCCTGGATATTCTCCTCGGTGCTGTCCGGCGGCAACCCGGCCAGCGCCGGTTGCAGAATGCCCAGAAACGCCTGGAACGCCGGCTCAATCGGCATGATCTGGTATTTCACCCCCAGCGCCCGCGCTTCCGCCTCGGCGTCGGCGGTGCTCATGTCGGCGGTATAGCGCGAGGGCATCAGCACCGCTTCCACCCGCTCCGCGCCCAGCGCATCCACCGCAATCGCCAGGACCAGCGCTGAATCAATGCCGCCAGACAACCCCAGCACCGCGCCGGGAAAGCCGTTCTTGTTCACGTAATCGCGCACGCCCAGCACGATGGCCTGATAAATCCCGGCTTCCTCGGACGGCTCCTGGGCAATCGCGCCCGGTATCGGCTCTACGGTCGCCGCCTCCAGGGCAAAATCCACGGGATACAACCCTTCAGCGCAAAACGGCGCGCGCTGGATCATTTCCCCGCGCCCGTTCACCACCATCGAGCCGCCGTCAAACACCAGTTCGTCCTGTCCACCCACCAGATTGACATACACGATGGGCAGGCCGCATTCCAGCGCTCGCTGGCGCAGAATTTCCAGACGCAACCGCCCTTTGCCGGCGTGGAACGGTGAGGCGTTGAGATTCAGCAGCAGTTGCGCTCCAGCGGCGGTCGCCTGCCGCGCGGGGCCGGGCCGCCAGATGTCCTCGCACAGGGTGATGCCGACCCGGACGCCCTTGAGGGCCACCACCACCGGTTCCGCGCCCGCCACGAAATAGCGTTTCTCATCGAACACGCTGTAATTGGGCAATAACTGTTTGTAATAAACCGCCTGAATCACGCCCTCATCGATGACCGCCGCCGCGTTGCGCAAGCCTTCCGGGGCTGCGGCCGGATAGCCGACGATAGCGACAATGCCGCGAATTTCCTTGCACAGGCGTTGCATCGCCGGTTCCACTTGGCCCACAAAACCGGGACGCAGCAACAGGTCTTCCGGTGGATAACCGGTCACGGTCAGTTCGGGAAAGACAATCACATCGGCCCACAACCGGTCGCGGGCATCACGGGCGGCGGTAATGATTTTGTCGGTGTTACCTTGAATATCGCCGACCAGGAAATCGAGTTGGGCCATGACGACCCGGAGGGAGAAACCGTCAGCGGCCATCATGTCTCCTCTTGACCTGACGCATCACGTTCCAAAAACCACCGTCCAAAAACCAACAGGGCGCAATCGCCAAAAGCCAATTGCGCCCTGATGCAATGCCAAACGCGGATTTAGCTAAAGAACTTCTTCATCGCCGCGCCGATGTCAGCCGGGGAGCGGACGATGGAGCAGCCCGCCGCTTCCAGCGCCGCGAACTTGTCAGCCGCAGTGCCCTTGCCGCCCATGATGATGGCGCCGGCATGACCCATGCGCTTGCCGGGGGGCGCGGTGACGCCGGCGATATAGGCCACCACCGGTTTCTTGATGTTGGCCTTGATGTACTCGGCGCCTTCTTCCTCGGCGCTGCCGCCGATTTCGCCGACCATCACGATGCCTTCGGTCTGCGGGTCATCCTTGAACAGCTTCAACACGTCCACGAAGCTCATGCCGTGGATCGGGTCGCCGCCGATGCCGACGCAGGTGCTCTGCCCCAAACCGGCCTGGGTGGTCTGATAGACCGCCTCGTAGGTCAGGGTGCCGGAGCGCGACACGATGCCGATCTTGCCGGGCAGGTGGATATGGCCGGGCATGATGCCCATCTTGCAGCCGCCGGGGGTGATCACGCCCGGGCAGTTCGGACCGATGAGATAAACGTCCGGATAGTTATTGGTCAGCACCGCCTTGACCTTGAGCATGTCCATGACCGGAATGCCCTCGGTGATGCAGGCGATGACCTTGATGCCGGCGTCGGCGGCTTCCAGGATCGCATCGCCGGCGAACGGGGCCGGGACGTAGATCATCGAGGCATTGGCCCCGGTGGCGGCGACCGCATCATAGACGGTGTTGAACACCGGCTTGCCCAAATGGGTGCTGCCGCCCTTGCCGGGGCTGATGCCGCCGACCAGGTTGGTGCCATAGGCGATGGCCTGTTCAGAGTGGAAGGTGCCCTGCGAGCCGGTGAAACCCTGGCAGATGACCTTGGTGTTTTTGTCGATCAGAATACTCATGGTGTGCTCTGTTCCTTGTCAGTGGAGGGCCAGGAGGCTTTACTTGGCGGCTGCGGCGACCGCCAGCTTGGCGGCGGTGGTCAGATCGTCGGCGGCCATGATGTTCATGCCGGACTTGGCCAGCATGTCGCGCCCCGCCTCCACGTTGGTGCCCTGCAAGCGCACCACCACCGGCAGCGTGAGACCCACTTCCTTGACCGCGGCGATAATGCCCTCGGCAATGGTGTCGCAGCGGACGATGCCGCCGAAGATGTTGACCAGGATCGCCTTGACCTTGGACGAGGACAGAATCAGCTTGAAGGCCCGCGCCACCCGATCAGCGGTCGCGCCGCCGCCCACATCCAGGAAGTTGGCCGGCTCGCCGCCGTGTAACTGGCAGACATCCATGGTGGCCATCGCCAGACCGGCGCCGTTGACCATGCAGCCGATGTTGCCGTCCAGCGCTACATAGTTGAGGCCAATTTCGTGGGCGATGTGCTCGCGCTCGTCTTCCTGGGTCGGATCGCGCAGCTCGGCGGTATCCTTGTGCCGGTACAGGGCGTTGTCGTCCAGGCTGACCTTGGCGTCCAGCGCCATCATCTGGCCGTCGGTGGTCACGATCAACGGGTTGATCTCGACCATGCTGCAATCCTTCTGAACGAACATGTTGTAAACGCCGTTCAGCACCTTGACCAACTGGTCGACTTCCTTCTTGCCCATGCCCATCTTGAAGCCCAGATCGCGGGCCTGATACGGCTGGACGCCGGCGACCGGATCGACGGCGAGCGTCAGAATCTTTTCGGGCGTCTTGGCGGCGACTTCCTCGATGTCCATGCCGCCCTCGGACGATCCGATCAGAATGATGCGCTTCTTGCTGCGGTCCACCAGGCAGCTCAGGTAATACTCCTTGGCGATGTCTACCCCGTCCTGGATCAGCAGGGCGTGAATCGGCACGCCCTCGGGGCCGGTCTGATGCGTATGCAGGGTCGAACCCAGCAGACGACCGGCGACCACTTCAACGTCCTGAATGGTGCGAACGAACTTGACGCCGCCCGCCTTGCCGCGTCCACCGGCGTGGACCTGGGCCTTGACCACCCACGGCCCGTCGTGCCGGATCTCCTTTGCCGCTTCGATCGCTTCCTGCTGGGAAGTCACCTTGATGCCAGCCGGGATCGCTACGCCGAATTGCTGAAGGAGTTCTTTTGCTTGGTATTCGTGCAGGTTCATGCGGTTTACATCCCCCTTTCTGTTGGAGCGCCTATTCTATCCCGAAAAACCCCAATCTTCACGCACCATCGCATCCCGGAGGCCGGCGCGATTAAAATCATGGCCGTCCTTCGCTCGATTCGCGGGAGTGTAAAGCTTCCAGGGCTTGAATTCGTCTAATATTGTTGCACAATGAGGCCATGATCACCGCCGCCACCCTGCCCAGCAAAGACGCTCCACCATGATCGTCGCCCCCCCACCCGCTGCCCGCCCCATCAACCGGTTCTCGGACCGTCGCCACCTGTGGCGGGTCTTTCGCGCGTCCCACATCTATCGACTGGCGCTGGCGGCGCTGCTGCTGGCCGCGTTTGGACTGGACGAGCAGAACCGGCTGTTCGGCAAACAGGCGCCGACCCTGTTCCTGAGCGCAGCGCTCAGCTACATGGCGCTGACCCTGTTCGCCATTGTCGGCAGCTACTGGCGGCGGCCGACCTTGCCGATTCAGGCGCACCTGCAAATGCTGGTGGATCTGTTGGCGCTGACGGTCATGATCCACGCCTCGGGCGGCCTGAGCAGCAGCCTGAACAGCCTGTTGATCACCGCGGTGGCCGCCAATAGCATCCTGCTGCCGCTGGCGTCGGCGCTGTTGACCGCCGCGCTGGGTTTCTTTCTGCTCACGGGATCCTGGTTTATCAGTCAGTGGCAAAGCGCCGAAGCGCTGGCGCGGATCGGGCGCGGTTCGCCGGGCAGTTCCGGCCTGTGGGAACGCCTGGGCAACGCCTCGGACGACTGGGTCCGCCTGGGGGTGCTGGGCGCGGCGCTGTTCATCGCGGCGCTGCTCACCTACGCCCTGGCGGAGCGGGCGCGGCGCGGCGAAGCGCTGGCCCGGCGGCGCACCGTTGAACTGCTGGACGTTGCCGAACTGAATCAGGGCATCATCCGCCATCTGCAACACGGAGTGGTGGTTGTGGACAGCGCCGGGCGAACCCTGCTGCTGAACGATACCGCTCGCGCCATGTTCGACCGGCCGGACTGGGAACCCCAACTGACGCTGGAGGCGCTCTCGCCGCCGCTGGCGCAGCGCTTGCGCGCCTGGCTGAACCGTGACAGCGCCCAGAAACGGGCGTTCCGTCCCGCTGAACACCGCCCGGAACTGCTGCCGCGCTTTACCCGCCTCAGCGGGCGCCAGGCCGCAAATATTCTGATCTTGCTGGAAGACTCTGAACAGGCGGCCGAACAGCTACAGCAGATCAAACTGGCCGCACTGGGTCGCCTGACCGCCAGCATTGCCCACGAGCTGCGCAATCCGCTGGCCGCCATCAGCCACGCCGCCCAGTTGTTGCGGGAGTCGGCCAGCGGCAGCGCCAGTGATCAGCGACTGGCGCAAATCGCCTATGACAATGTCAATCGCGCCAACCGGATCATCAGCGACGTCCTCGATCTCTCCCGGCGCGACCGGGTCAAACCGGAGCGGCTGCTCCTGGCCCCCTGGCTGGAGAGCTTTGTCCAGGAATTCATCCGCGATCTGGATGGGCCCACGCCAGGCTGGCGTCAGGTGGTGCTGCCGAATTCTCTGACCGTCAGTTTCGATCCCCATCAATTGCGCCAGGTGTTGTGGAATCTGTGCGCCAACGCTTGTCAGCACGGGGTTCAATCCGGGGAGGCGCCGCATGTCGAACTGCGCGGGGGACTGGAAAACGGGCGCGAGCGGCCGTTTCTGGAGGTGCGGGATGCCGGTCCTGGCATCTCGGAGGACAATGTGACCAAGCTGTTTGAACCGTTTTTTACCACCCGGACCAAGGGTACCGGACTGGGTCTTTACCTCGCCCGTGAACTGTGCGAGGCCAACCGCGCCCAATTGCAATACCTGCCCCTCGTCGAGGGGGGCTGCTGTTTTCGCATCACCTTCGCCCCCAATAGCCCCGCATCGGAGACGGAATGATAGACGCCCGCACTGCCCTGATCGTGGATGACGAAGCCGACATCCGCGAACTGATCGAGATGACGCTGCTGCCACTGGGGGTGAGCTGCCAGCCGGCGGAAACCCTGAGCGCCGCGCGCATCCTGCTCAAACGCCAAACCTTCGGCCTGTGCATTACCGATCTGCGGTTGCCCGACGGCAGCGGCCTGGATTTGGTCGCGTACATTCAGAAACAGTATCCCAATTTGCCGGTAGCGGTGATTACCGCCCACGGCAACGTCGAGATCGCGGTGGAGGCGCTGAAGCTGGGTGCGTTTGATTTTGTCGCCAAACCGTTTGAACTCTCAGTGCTGCGCGACATGGTAACCACTGCGCTGCGACTGAACCGGGACAGCGACGGTCCCGGCACCGAACGTCCCTCTCTGCTCGGCCGGTCATCGGTGATGGCCGAGGTGCGGGCGCTGATCGCCAAACTGGCGCGTAGCCAGGCGCCGATCCTGATCAACGGCGAGTCGGGCACCGGTAAGGAACTGGCGGCGCGGCTGATCCATCTGTCCGGGCCACGGGTCGATCAGCCGTTCGTACCGGTCAATTGCGGGGCGATTCCCGAGCATCTGATGGAGAGCGAGTTTTTCGGCTACAAGAAAGGCAGTTTCACAGGGGCCACCCAGGACAAGGGCGGACTGTTCCAGGCGGCCCAGGGCGGTACGCTGTTTCTGGACGAGGTGGCGGACCTGCCGATGCCGATGCAGGTCAAACTGCTGCGGGCGATTCAGGAGCGGGCGGTGCGGCCGGTGGGCGCGCAGGCCGAAGTCGCCACCGATGTGCGAATTCTCAGCGCCAGCCACAAGGATTTGGCGACGCTGGTGCAGAACGGCGCGTTTCGCCAGGATTTGTTCTACCGGTTGAACGTGATCGAGCTGCGTCTGCCCAATCTGCGCGAGCATCCCGAAGACATTCCGGAGCTGGCCGAGGCGATTCTGGAGCGGCTAAGCCGGCAGTCCGGGGCTACGCTGCCCAAGCTGGCTCCGTCGGCCCTGGCGGCGCTGCGGGTTTATGCCTTTCCAGGCAATATCCGCGAACTGGAAAATATTCTGGAACGGGCGTTCACCCTGTGCGAGGACGGGGTCATTCAGGCAGGGGATTTATTGCTGCCTGCGTCCGTGGAGCCGGTCTCGCTGCGGCAGCGGCCTCTGACCTCAGTCGTGGCCGCGCCGGACCTGTTGTCCACCCCGGCCAGCAGCGCCCCCGAACCGAAAACCCTGCCGATTTTGCAACCCCCGGTTCACGATCTGGAAGGTTATCTGGAACAGATCGAGCGGGCCGCGATCCTGCGGGCGCTGGAGGAAAGCCGCTACAACAAGACCGCCGCCGCCGAGAAACTGGGCATCAGTTTCCGGGCGCTGCGCTACCGGCTCAAGAAACTGGGACTGGATTGAGTCGGATCATCCCACCACCCGATCACGCAGATAGACCGGCAACGCTTTTTCCGCCGCTACCCAGTCGCCGCGCCGGGAGGGGCTGGCCGCCAATCGGGCGATATCGCCGGCGTGCGGGTAACTTTCGCTCCGCCAGCCGCTGACCGACAGGGACTGGGACAGGATCCCCGCATACGTCGTCCAGCCGCTGCCCGCACCCAGCCAGTGGCCCGGCGGCGCGGTGATCGCCCCCGGCGCACACACCCGTTCCGCGTCCAGCGCCTTGGCATCATCGCCAGCCACCGCATAAACGCCCCAATAGACCTCCCCCATCCGGGCGTCCAGCGCTGCTGCAATCCGCATCTGGCCGGTTTCCCGCGCCGCACCCAGGGCCAGCGCACCCAACGTGGACACCGGGATCACCGGCAGATCAGCGGCGAACGCAATACCCTGGGCAATGCCGATGGCGATACGCACGCCGGTAAACGCGCCTGGCCCGCGTCCAACGGCGATAGCCTCCAGTTGCGTCACTGCCAGTCCCGCCTCGACCAGCACGCTTTCGATCATCGGTAAAATCAGAGCTGCATGGCGGCGCGGCGCCAGTTCATAGCGTTCCACCACCGCACCGTCCACCCATACGGCAGCGGAACAGGCTTCGGTCGCGGTGTCGAGCGCCAGCAGTTTCACGGATTCGTCTCAACCGGCGTCATGGGCTGACCCAACGGTTTCAGGTCTTCCGGCAACGGGTCGGTTTGCTGACGTTTCCGCTCAGACGGCGGCGACTGAACCGGTTGCATTGGCTGCATGGGTTGCAGGGTCTGGGGCGCTGGACGAGCCGGCTGCATCGGTTGCATTGGCTGCATCGGTTGCGGCGTTGGGCGAGCCGGCTGCATCGGCTGTATTGGTTGCGGCGTTGGGCGAACCGGTTGCATCGGTTGAATCGGCTGTACAGGCTGGATGGGGCGAACCGGCTGGATCGGCTGCGGCTGGATGGGGCGAACCGGCTGGATCGGCTGCGGCTGGATGGGGCGAACATCACGCTGTCGCCAGTCATCTCCCCGGTCACGGTCACGGTCACGGTCCCGCTCGTTGCGGCGCTGGTTTTCCCACTGCTGATCCTGCTCCCGCCGGCGACGATCCTGCTCCCACTGGGGCCGGTTTCGCCACTGCTGATCCTGCTCCCACTGGGGCCGGTTTCGCCACTGCTGATCCTGCTCCCACTGGGGCCGATTTTGCCACTGCTGATCCTGCTCCCACTGGGGTCGGTTTCCCCGCGCTCCCGATCCATCCCCATCCGGATACGGCCCCGGATACGAATTTGGATACGACCCCGGACCTGGATACGACCCCGGACCCGGATATGAACTCGGATACGAACCCGGATAATCGGATCCGGGCATCGGGGCGCATCCCGCAAGCGCCAGCGCGCTGCCCAAGCCCCACAGAACAAAACGCATGGATTTCCACATTCGCCGGTCACTCCTTAACGCAGACGCAGTTTGCGACATTGCTATTATCTCCAGTCCGGGTTGCTGTCGCTGCGATCATCGCGATGACCACGACGCTGATGGGTAGCGCGCCAGATATCGCGCACATTGACTTGCCAGGCGCCTCGGCGGAACTCGCCGACCTCGCCCAGATTCACCCATCCCCAGTCGTTGCCAACCTTGATTTTGTAGTTGGGCCGCACTTTGATCCGGTCATCATCCACCGCCAGATACGCGGATTCACCCGGTTCGAGCACCCAGGAGTCGCCGATCCGTTCCCGGCGATGGGTCCACATCGTCACCGTTACCGCATCGCGCCAATCATTGGTGACTTGGATTTCACCGCGCGGTCGATCACGAGGACGCTCTGCATCGTAGGGCGAATAACCCTCTTGCGCGCTGGCCCCGCCGGGGACCAGGCACAGCAAGGCAACCAGAATAACGCTGAGCTGGATGATCTTTGTCATGTGTGGATTCCTCTGCTGCGATTTCAAAGTGATGGCCGAACAGCGAGTGAGTTAAGAGGACGCACCCTTAATTGCGCCTGAACGTGGACACATTCGGCGGTTTACACCGGGTTTTTTAGCACTCAGGATGTCGCGGCGTTCTCAATCCGCGCCCGTTCCCGTTCCCGAACCCGCGCCCAGGCGGGACGGGCCAGCAGCCGCGCCGCGTAGGCTGCCAGATGATCATGCTCCAGCGGCAGCTTGCAGGCTCGCGCCCACGCCAGGGTATGGGCGATCAGAATGTCGGCGACTGTGAACCGGTCGCCCGCGATGAATTCCCGCTGTCCCAGACCCGCCGCCAGCACCTTGGCCGCTACCGCGAATTCCCAGCGCGCGGTATCCAGCACCGCTGGAACCCGGCGTTGCTCTGGCAGGGCAAAGGTGTGCTTGGCCAAGGTCCACAACGGCTGCTCCAGCTCGCTCAGGGCAAAATAGCACCACTGATCGCAATGGGCGCGTTCCGGGGAACCGACCGGCGCCGTCAGCCCGGCGGCGGGGAACCGGTCGCCGAGGTAGGTGCAAATGGCGGCTGACTCGGTCAGAACCAGTTCGCCGTCCACCAGAGTCGGCACCTTGCCGCCGGCGTTGAGCGCCAGATATTCCGGTTGTCGGCCAGCGCCCGCCCGCAGATCGACCGCAACGTACTCATATTCCGCACCGGCTTCCTCCAGCGTCCAGAGCACCCGGCTGGAGCGGGTATTGGGGCAACCATAAACCGTCAGCATGATGGAGCTTGCTCCTCTGTATTCGTGGCGTGGGTAGAATCGGCTCAGGATTCCAGTTCGCGTTTGCGCCGGCTTTTCGGTCTGACTTCGCCATCCACCGCACTGTTTCTGGCGCTGTGGGGCGCCGTTTCACCCGTTCCCCCCGGACCAGCAGCCGGGCGTTTCCGGGCGCGTTCCGGCGTCGAGGGACCGAGACGGCTGATGTTCAAAGGACACTGCCGCACCCGCACCTTTTTAAGGTGCTGGAAAATCTCTTCGGGCATGCCAGCGGGCAGATCCACCGTGCTGTAATCGTCGTGAATCTCGATACGGCCAATATAGCGGCTTTCAATCCCGGCTTCGTTGGCAATCGCGCCCACGATATTCTGCGGGGTCGCGCCGTGCTGGTGACCGACTTCCAGCCGGTAACGCATCACCTCAAGATCACTGGACTCTTTGGCCCGCTCCCGACGCCGGGCCAGCCGGGCTTCAGAATCGTCCCGGTCGCGCGCCGCCTCCGCCGGTTTCACGCCGACGGATTTGATCTCCGCGCCGGGCGGCAACTGCAATGGGCGGTCGCGTTGTACCAAATACGCCAGCGCGGCGGCGATATCGCTGGCGCCCAGATCCTGTTCCTGTTCAAGCTGGCCGACCACCTCACGGAAAAAGTCCAGATCCTGAGCCGCCACGGTGTCGCGGATTTTCTGCTTGAACCGGTTCAGGCGATGGCCGGCGATAGCGGCCAGGCTGGGCGGCTGCATCGGCGTGATCGGCTGACGGGTCGCCTTTTCGATCACCCGCAGCATCCGCATCTCGCGCGGCGCAACGAACAGGATAGCGTCGCCATCGCGACCGGCTCGCCCGGTGCGGCCGATGCGGTGAATATAGGCTTCGGCATCGTAGGGAATGTCGTAATTGATGACATGGCTGATCCGCTGCACGTCCAGCCCGCGCGCCGCTACATCGGTGGCGACCATGATATCGAGGCCGCCATTACGCAACTGGTCGATGGTTTTCTCTCGCAACACCTGGCTCATATCGCCGTGCAGCGCGGCGCTGGGATAGCCGCGCGCTTCCAGCCGCTCCGCCAACTCGGTGGCGGCGATCTTGGTGCGCACAAAGATCAGGACGGCGTCAGCTTCCTCTACCTCCAAAACATGGGTCAGGGCGTCGAGCTTGTGCTGGGCGCTGACCTGACAGTAGCGCTGCCGAACCGCAGCCACCGTGGCCGTGCGGGTCTGGATCTTGATTTCATGCGGTTCGCGCAAGTGCCGGCGCGCTACCCGGCGAATCGGCTCGGGCATGGTCGCGGAAAACAGCGCGATCTGCCGTTCCGGCGGGGTGCGTTCCAAAATCCAGTCCACATCGTCGATAAAGCCCATTCGCAGCATTTCATCGGCTTCATCCAGCACCACGCTCCGCAGACCCTCCAGCAGCAGCGTTTCCCGGCGCAGATGATCCATGATCCGCCCCGGCGTACCGACCACCACATGCACCCCGCGCCGCAAATGGCGAAGCTGGAGACTCATGCTCTGGCCGCCGTAGATGGGCAGGACATGGAAACCGGGCAAATGGCGGGCGTAGCTCTGGAATGCCTCGGCGACCTGGATCGCCAGTTCACGGGTCGGCGTCAGCACCAGCGCCTGGGGCAGACGTTCGGTTAAATCCAGCCGCTCCAGCACCGGCAGGGCAAAGGCCGCCGTCTTGCCGGTGCCGGTTTGCGCCTGACCGATCAGGTCATGGCCGGCGAGCAGCGGGGGAATACAGGCCGCCTGGATCGGCGAGGGCGCTTCGTACCCAATATCCTTCAGGGTCTGCAACAGCAGCGGCGACAGCGCCAGTTCTTCAAAATGAGTGATGGGGTCTGACATGAACTACGATACCTTGCAAGGAGAGGGTCGCCCACGGGGGCGATTTCGAGAGGGCGATGAAAAGGACGGCAGGCGCTATTCGGTGGGCCATCAGGGTGAACAGGTCACCATCCGCCGCCGGCGACGACGAAACTTGGCGATGATATGCCAGCGCCAGAGCAGATGGGCGACGCCATAGGTCAGGATGGAAAACAGCACCGCGGTCGTCAGGGTTCCCACCAGGAAGGGCAGGCCCACGTCGCCGGCCCGCTGTAGCAACCCATCAAGCGAGAATTCAAACTCCCAGGCCAGCGGCGGCCGCCGCAGCATCCACGCGCCGAGACGGTAAGTGATATAGGCGAAAGCGGGGATCGTCAGCGGGTTGGTGATCCAGACCATGGCCACAGCCACCGGCAGGTTGAACCGTAGCCAGGCCGCCGCCGCCGCCGCCAGCAGCATTTGCCAGGGAATGGGAACAAATGCGCAAAAGGCGCCGGCCGCTAAACCGCGCACGGTCGAGCGGCGGCCAAAATGCCACAGCCGGGGATCGTGCAGCAGATCACCAAGAAAGCGCAGATTTTTATGGGTGCGCAGTACCTGATGATCGGGTAAATGGCGTTGGAAAAACCGTTTCATGGTCAGGTTCGGGCGGGGCCGGGTATCCGGCGAAGAGTTCGATGCGCGGCCGCCAGGAAAATTCAGGCCGCCGCGCTATGGCAAAACGTAATCATTCAGTCCCCTCTCCCCCTGCCAAGGGGGAGAGGGTTAGGGTGAGGGGGTCAGTCTTTGAAACTGCGACCCTCTCCCCCAACCCCTCTCCCGCTGGCGGGAGAGGGGAGTGAACGGTTACGGCAAAACTATACCGCCGTTACCGGGGCGTTGGCTATTCATCGGGCGATCTTCAACGCGGTGCGAACTCGAACGCATCATAGAACAGATGCTCCGCCGGTAAGCCCAGGGCGGCGAACGCGGCTTTGGCCGCGTCAATCATCAGCGGCGGGCCGCTCATGTAGACCTCGTAACCGTTCAGGTCGGGGTAATCAGCGGCGACCGCTTCATGCACCCAACCGGTACGGCCATCCCAGGCGTCTTCCGGGTGCGGCTCCGACAGCACCGGGGTATAGCGGAAGTGCGGATATTCCGCCGCCCACTGCCGGGGCAGGGCGTCGAGATACAAATCCACCCTGGCCCGCGCGCCCCAGTATAAATGCAGTGGCCGATTCAGTCCGATATGGAAGGCGTGCTCCAGCATCCCCTTCAATGGAGCGAAACCGGTGCCGCCGCCGATCAGCAGGATCGGGCGCGGCGAGTCTTCGCGCAGAAAGAACGTCCCCAGCGGCCCCTGAAAGCGCAACAGCGCCCTGTCCTTCATCCGCTCAAACACATAGCCGGTGAAAAAACCGCCCGGCGCCCAGCGCACATGCAATTCCAGAAAGTCATCGGCATGAGGCGGATTCGCCAGCGAGAAGCCGCGTCGCCGGCCATCGGCCAGCAGAATATCCACATATTGCCCAGCCAGAAATTGCAGGCGTTCGGTCGTCGGCAATTTGAGAAACAGCCGCATTACGTCCGGAGCCAGCCGTTCCCGGCGCTCCACCCGGCAGGGCAGGGTCTTGACGACGATGTCGCCGCCGGTCTTGACCTCGCGCGCCTCGATCACCAGATCGGAACAGGGCCGGGCCTGACAAAGCAGGGCTTTGCCTTGCGCCTGTTCGCGTTCGCTTAAACCGGACGGGCGACCCTGGGCATAGTCTACGGCCCCCGCCAGAATCGTCCCCATGCAGGATCCGCACGCGCCATTGCGACAACCGTAGGGTAATACGCCGCTCTTCTCGCGCAGGGCAGCGTCCAGCACCGTTTCATGGTCTGCGACCTGGAATTCATGGCCGCTCGGCTGAAGAGTAACGTGATAAGGCATGGTCGGTTGATCTCTATAGCGGTGGTAAAGTTACGTTGATCAATACTGAACATTTTGCCCTAACCAGTGAGGATCTTCCCTGGCAAGCGTACTGACCCCCGGCAACCGGCGTCAATCGACAGAACAGCGCCTTGAAAATAACCGGGAAGACGGGAACGGTTAACCCGCTTATGCTGACCCAACGAACCTTCCTTATCACTGGAGATCTCCATGTCTGACACCGCCCCGGACGAACCTTCTCTCCTCGAAGTCCGCGACCTGTCCATTGCCTTCGGCGCGACGTCCGTGGTCAACCAAGTTTCGTTCACCCTGAAGCGCGGCGAGACTCTGGCGCTGGTCGGGGAAAGCGGCTCCGGCAAATCGGTCTCGGCGCTGTCTCTCCTGCAACTGCTGCCCTATCCCCATGCCCGCCACCCCAGCGGCAGCATCCGTCTGCGCGGCGAGGAGCTGCTGGGCGCGTCGCTCGACCGGCTGCGCGAGATTCGCGGCAACCAGATCGCCATGGTGTTTCAGGAGCCGATGACCTCGCTCAATCCCCTGCACTCCATCGAGAAACAGATTGGCGAGACCCTATGGCTGCACAAGGGCCTGCGCGGCGCGCGGTTGCGGGCGCGGATTGTCGAACTGCTGGAACAGGTGGGTCTCCCCGATGCCGCTCATCGCTTGCAGGCGCTGCCGCATGAGCTGTCCGGCGGCCAGCGCCAGCGGGTCATGATCGCCATGGCCCTGGCCAACGATCCCGACCTGCTGATCGCCGACGAACCGACCACCGCGCTCGATGTGACCATCCAGGCCCAGATTCTCAAATTGCTGAAAGACTTGCAGGCGCGGCTGGGCATGGCCATCCTGTTCATCACCCACGATCTGAGCATCGTGCGCAAAATCGCCGACCGGGTGTGCGTCATGCGCGCCGGCGAGATTGTGGAAACTGGTCCGGTCGCTACCCTGTTCGCCGATCCGCACCATCCCTACACTCGGCAACTGCTGGCCGCCGAACCTCAGGGCGAACCGCCGCCGGAAGTGGTCGATGCCCCTGAAGTCATAGCCGGCGATCACCTGAAAGTCTGGTTTCCACTCCAGCGCGGCCTGTTTGGACAGGTCAAGACCCATGTCAAGGCGGTGGATGGGGTCAGCGTCCGCGTCCATGAAGGACAAACGCTCGGCGTGGTCGGCGAGAGCGGTTCCGGCAAGACCACGCTGGGCCTGGCGCTGCTGCGTTTATTGTCCAGTGAAGGCGCGATCCGCTTCCAGGGGCAGCGCATCGACCATCTGCCCTATAAAAATCTGCGTCCGCTGCGCCGGGGAATGCAGATCGTGTTTCAGGATCCATTTGGCTCGCTCAGTCCCCGCCTGTCGGTGGGCGAAATCGTCGAGGAAGGCTTGCGGGTGCATGGCCTGGCCGGCGACCGCGCCGCCCGCCGCGCCTGGATCGCCCAAGCGCTGGAGGAAGTCGGGCTGGATCCGGAGACCCAGAACCGCTATCCGCACGAATTCTCCGGCGGCCAGCGCCAGCGCATCGCCATTGCCCGCGCCCTGGCGCTGCAACCCCGCCTGCTGATTCTCGATGAGCCGACCAGCGCCCTGGACGTGTCGGTGCAGGCGCAAATCGTGGATTTATTGCGCGACTTGCAGCGCCGTCACCGGCTGGCCTACGTGTTCATCAGCCATGATCTGCGGGTGGTGCGGGCGCTGGCCAATCATCTGCTGGTGATGAAAAACGGCCAGGTGGTGGAAGCCGGTCCGGCGCGGCAGGTGTTCGCCAGTCCCCAGCATCCCTATACCCAGGCGTTGCTGGCGGCGGCGCTGAATCTGGAGGCGGTGAGCAAAGAGGAGGTCGTGTCGATCTGAACGCCGATGGTCCGCGCCCAACGCGGCTGAAGCTGAATCGGAACCCGGCACCGCATATTAACTCGCGCCCGCCGGCCAGAACCGATAGATCATGCCCATCGCCAGGAGGATCAGCAGCGCGATCAGCGCCCAGGGCCACCAACGCCGTTGACGCGGCAGGATTTGCGGAGTGGCTGGGGTAGGAGTGGCTGGGGTAACGGCTGCTTGTCGCACCGCCAGCACCCATTCCTCGGCGTTGGCGAACCGTTCCTGCGGAGTCTTGGCCAGCATCCGGTCCAGCGCCGGCTGAAACCGGCGCAGCGGCTCCGGCAAGGTCGGAATCGGCCCCTTGACATGCAGGATCGCCGTCTCAAACGCATCCGCGCCCTTGTACGGGCGAACGCCGGTCAGCGCTTCGTAGAACACCACGCCCAGACTGTATAAATCGCAGCGCGCATCCACCGGCTTGCCCAGCGCCTGTTCGGGACTCATATAGTTGGGCGTGCCGATGCGCCAGCCCGCGGCGGTCAACTGAGTCTTGTCCTCCAGGTTCTTGGCGATGCCAAAATCCGATAACACGGCCGTTTCCGCGTCGCGGAACAGGATGTTGGCCGGCTTGATGTCACGGTGGATGCAGTTCTGGCGGTGAGCGTAGCCGAGGGCCTGAGCGATTTGCACCAGCACCTTGACCGCCTGCTCTGGACTGAGTCCCGCCTGGATGCGCTCCCTGAGCGTACCGGCGTTCAGGCATTCCATGGCGATGTAGTAGCAATCCTGATAGACGCCGGTGTCGTAGATGGTCACGATATGGGGGTGCCCCAGCTTGGCGATGATCCGGCCTTCCTTGATAAACCGCTTGCTGAACGTGGGATCAGCAGCCAGGCTGGGCGCCAGCACTTTGAGCGCCACCCGCCGCTCCAGCGATTCCTGCACCGCCAGATACACCGTGGACATGGCGCCCTTGCCAAGGATCTTCTCAATCCGATAGCCGGGAATCGAGGGCGTTTCCGCGTCAGCCATAGCAAAAATTCCTGTGCAAAAGGTTCCGGGATGCCAGGGATGATGGGACAGGCCGGCGCGAACGGCAAGAGCGCGGCCCGCGATGGGCGCCGGCTTTAACCCCATTTCCCTGCTGGCGACGTTGATAACGGTGAATCCCCAACCCTCCCGTGGAGAACGCCATGAACCGAAGTCTCACCCTGGGCGCGCTGGTTGTGATCGCCCTGCTGCTAGGCTGTTCGCCAAACGCCGATCAAGCGCCTCGGAAAACCCCAGCAAAAGACCCGGCTGCGCCTGCACTGTCCGCCGCCATTCCATCGCAAGCCCATCAGAACGAAGTCCGTCAGGAAGCTGATCGGCAAGCCGTCCTGCCCACTGCGCCACCGTTATCTGCGCCGGTTTCCGCCCGGGGAGCGGCCAAGGCGGCTGCCGAGGCGATGCCCGTCGCCGCCCCGCCGCCGCCCGCGAACAGGGCGCTCGATGCCCTCCGTGCGGCCAGTGAACCGACCGACCGCGAGCAGTACGCCCATCAGGAGGACAACCCGGTCAAGCGCGCGGCTGAACAGCCGGTTTCCACCTTCAGCATTGACGTGGACACCGGCGCTTACGCCAATGTCCGCCGCTTCCTCAACGACGGTCGCCTGCCGCCGCGCGATGCCGTGCGAGTCGAGGAACTGATCAACTATTTCGATTACGACTATCCCATGCCGGATAGCCGCCAACCGCCGTTCCGGGTCAGCACTGAACTGGCCCCGACGCCGTGGAATCCGCAAACCCTGCTGCTGGCCATCGGCATCAAGGGCTACGACGTGCCCAAAACCCAGCTCCCGCCGGCCAATCTGGTGTTTCTGATCGACGTGTCCGGTTCCATGGAAGCGCCGGACAAGATCGGTCTGCTCAAGCCGGCGCTGAAACGGCTGGTCCGGCAACTGCGGCCCGAAGACAAGGTGGCGATTGCGGTCTACGCCGGCGCGGCGGGGGTCGTGTTGGAGCCGACTTCCGGCGGCCAGAAGGCGAAAATAGAAGCCGCACTGGATCGGCTCAGCGCCGGCGGCTCGACCAATGGCGGTGCGGGCATTCAACTGGCCTATCACCTGGCCCGCGAGAATTTCGTCAAAGATGGCGTCAATCGAGTGATTCTGGCGACGGACGGTGATTTCAACGTCGGCACGGTCAATTTCGAGGCGTTGAAAAACCTGGTGGAAACCCAGCGCAAGAGCGGCGTCGCCCTGACCACGCTTGGCTTTGGCTCCGGTAACTACAACGATCAACTGATGGAGCAACTGGCCGACGCTGGCAACGGCAACTACGCCTACATCGACACTTTGCAGGAAGCGAACAAGGCGCTGGTTGAGCAGATGAGCGCCACCCTGCTGACCATCGCCAAGGATGTGAAAATCCAGATCGAATTCAACCCGGCGCTGGTTGAGGAATACCGGCTGATCGGTTACGAGAACCGGGTGTTGCGCCGCGAGGATTTCAATAATGACGCGGTGGATGCCGGCGACATCGGCGCGGGCCATACGGTCACGGCGCTGTACGAAATCGCCCTGAAAGGCCGTGGCGGCGCGTTGACCGAACCGTTGCGCTACGGCCAGCCCGCCGCAGATTCCGCCGCCCGTGGCGAGGAAATCGCCTTTCTGCGGCTGCGCTACAAACAGCCGGACGCCGACGCCAGTCAATTGCTGGAGTGGCCGATTCGCCGCGATCAGATGCTCTCGGACTGGAAAGCGGCCAGCGAACGGTTCCGCTTCGCGGCGGCAGTCGCCGGCTTCGGGCAAATCTTGCGCGGCGGGCGCTACACCGGCGCGTTCAGTTATGACGAGGTGCTGGCCCTGGCCCGTGACGCGCGCGGCGCGGATCCTTACGGCTATCGCGGCGAGTTTTTGACCCTGGTCGGACGGGCGCGGTCGCTGGATCCCGGCAAGAGCGCGGAACCGGAACAAGCGATCCGTTGATCGGCGGCGCAAGGCGAAAGGGGTTCGAGGTCTTTCACCGTGCGCCCTGAGCCTTTAACCTTGCACCCATGTCAAGCGACGCCGATACCGACGAGACCCTGATGCTGCGCTATCGCGAGGGCAATGCCGAGGCCTTCGCACGGTTGTACGCCCGCCATAAGGGGCCGCTCTACCGCTATCTGTTGCGCCAGTGCGATCCGCCGGCGGTGGTCGATGAGCTGTTTCAGGACATCTGGCTGAAGCTGATCGCCGCCCGCGCCGGCTACACCGTGCAGGCCAGGTTCACCACCTGGCTCTATCGCATCGCCCACAACCGGCTGATTGACCATTACCGCGCCAGCGCACGCGGGTTGCCGCTGTCCTATGCGGAGGATTGTCCGGAATGGGTCGAGATTCCGGGGCCGGTTGAGGAACAGCCGGAGAACCGGGAAGACCGTCGCCGGCAGGCCGAGCGGCTGCTGGAATTGCTGGCGGCGTTGCCAGAAGCCCAGCGCGAGGCGTTTCTGCTCAAGGAAGAAGCGGGACTGTCGCTGGAAGCCATCGCCCAAGCCACCGGAACCGGGCGGGAAACCGTCAAGAGCCGCCTGCGTTACGCGGTGGCCCGCTTGCGCAAAGGTCTGGGAGGCGCGCCATGATGAACCCGGATCCGCGCGACCGGGACTCGCCCGACGCGGCGTTGTCCGCACTGTATCGGCAAACCCGCGACGCCGAACCGCCAGCCGGGCTGGATCATCGGATTCTGGCTACGGCAGAAGCGGCGGTTGCGCGTTCCGCACCACGGGCGTCAGGATCACGCCGGCGCGGTTTCTGGTTATGGGCCGGGTCGGCGGCGCTGGCTGCCACGGTCGTGCTGACGGTGGGTCTGGTGCGCTTAACGCCTGAATCAGGCCCTTTCAACGCAGCGCTTGAGTCGCCGTCATTGCCCGCCGCCGAAAGGGACGCCGGCCGCGCCAAAAGCGCCGAAGCCGTTCCGGCCCCGCCGGCTGCGCTGCAAACCGCGCCGGATCGGCAAGAGCGGGGTGCCCCACGGTCGGCCGCGCCGGCGCACCGGCTGCAACAGGCGGCTCCGGCGGCGGAGCCGGCGATGGATCAGGAACGGTCGTCGCCGGCGCAATGGCGGGCGGACATTGCCGAATTGCGCCGCCAGGGTCGCCACGCTGAGGCCGAGGCCCGTCTGGCGGAATTCCGGCGGCGCTATCCTGCGGAACCGCTGGAGGGCGACTGGGCGGAACCGCCGCACTGATGAAACCCGGCCCTCCCCGACCGCGCTGGCGATGCGCCATCGTTCCGACCGGGGCCACGACCGCCAATGGCTCGGCGCACCTCATGCAAAGCGGGCGGTACGGGAAGACGCAGGTGGAAAATTCACGGCCTCAGATTTCGCCAACGATAGTCAACGGATGCGGTTCGGCAAGAGCAGACCCGTTTGAGCGGCGGCTTACTTGGTCAGAAATTTATTGATGGCTTCGAGCAGCGTGTCTTCATCCACCGGCTTGGTGACGTAGCCCTTGGCCCCTTGTCGCTCGCCCCAAATGCGGTCGGTTTCCTGATCCTTGGTGGTCACGATGATGACCGGAATATGGCTGGTGGACGGGTTTTTGGTAATCTGCCGGGTGGCCTGAAAGCCGTTGATCTTGGGCATCACCACATCCATCAGGACCAGGTCCGGTATTTCCGCCTTGGCAACCTCGACCCCTTCCGCGCCATCCCTGGCGGTCAGGATCTCATGCCCATGCTTTTTAAGGAGTTTGGCGAGACTCAGCGTCTGGGTAGGCGAGTCGTCGACAATCAATATGCGGGCCATGCTGCCACTCCTGAAATGATTTCGCGCGGCTTTCCACGCGGTGGGGTGCGGTTGCGGAAACGGTAGGAACCGCGCCGCGATCCAAGTAAATTTAGCCGACTGCGCCGGCTTTCGCCAATCGCCATGATAAGACAAATTCAGGGGGGACGGGGATGGTTTTCTCGCCACTGGCATGGCGCGGGCGCGTGATAGGATAAGCGATTCAAAAAGCTCGATACACGGGAGTCCGCTTTTATGAGCAATGCACTACTGGATTTTCTGACCCGTCTGGGTTTGGCCCTGCGCGCGTTCGGACGGATGCTGGGCGATGCCGGATTCGCCGAGACCGTGGCGCGACTGGAACGGGGCGAAGCGTCACCGGCGCCGGCCGAGCCGCCCCGGCCCGCGCCGCTGAAGGAAACTCTGCCGGACTCCGCTCTGCAACTGCTGGCGCTGTTGCAGCAGGAAGGACGCTTCATTGATTTTCTCGAAGAGAACGTGACGGCTTATTCTGACGCCGAGATCGGCGGGGCGGCGCGGGTGGTGCATGCGGGCTGCCATAAGGTGATGCGCGATTATCTGCGTCTGGAGCCGGTGCGGACCGAGGCTGAGGGCGCACGATTGACCCTGGCGGCGGGCTTCGATCCGGCGACGGTGCGCCTGACCGGCAACGTGGTTGGCCAGCCGCCGTTCACCGGGACGCTGATGCACCGAGGCTGGCGGGTCGCCGAGATCAAACTACCCCGGCTGGCGGAGGGCCACGATGTCCAGGTGCTGACCCCGGCGGAGGTCGAGTTATGAGCGAGGCCCGCTACGCGGTCGGCATCGATCTGGGCACGACCCACTGCGTGATGGCGGCGGTGGACCTGACCGCCAGCGACCGGGATGAAGTGGTTGAGGGGATCGAACCCATTCCGCAGTTGACCGGGCCGGGGGCGGTCGAGGATCGGCTGATGCTGCCGTCGTTCCTGTATTTGCCACATCCCGACGAACTCCGCGCCGAAGACCGCATCCTGCCCTGGGGCGAGCCGCCGCCGTTCGTGGTCGGCGAACTGGCCCGCGCCATGGGCGGGCGCACCCCGATCCGGCTGGTGGCCAGCGCCAAAAGCTGGCTGTGCCATCCCGGCGTGGACCGGCGTGCGGCGATCCTGCCGGTGGAAGCCCCGGAAGAAGTGATCCGAGTATCGCCGCTGGAGGCGTCGATGCGCTATCTGGAGCATCTGCGCATGGCCTGGGATCACCGTCATCCCGACGCGCCGCTGACTGAGCAGGAAGTAGTGCTGACGGTGCCGGCGTCCTTCGATCCGGTGGCCCGCGAGCTGACCGCTGAGGCGGCGGCAGCGGTGGGCCTGCATCATCTGGTGCTGCTGGAGGAGCCACAGGCGGCGCTGTATCACTGGATTCTGGCTACCCAAGGCGAATGGCGCAAACAGGTGCGGGTCGGCGATATCCTCCTGGTGATCGACCTGGGCGGCGGCACCGCCGACTTTTCGCTGATTGCGGTCACTGAGCGCGATGGGGCGCTGGAACTGGTGCGAGTCGCGGTCGGCGACCACATCCTGCTGGGCGGCGACAATATGGATCTGGCGCTGGCCCACGCGGTGCGCGCCAAGCTGGCCGGACAGGGCGCGACTCTTGATCCCTGGCAATTGCAGGCGCTGACTCACGGTTGCCGCAGCGCCAAGGAAATCCTGTTGAGCGACGCCAGCATCAATGCGGTGCCGGTGGTCGTGCCCAGTCGCGGCTCCCGGCTGATCGGCGGCACGCTGCGCACCGAGTTAAGCCGTGACGAAGTGCGTCAGACCTTGATGGAAGGTTTCTTTCCGGTGGTGGACGCACAGGCGCGGCCGGCCAGCCGGGCGCGGGCGGCGCTGACCAAGATCGGCCTGCCCTATGCCCAGGATGCAGCGATGACCCGTCATCTGGCGGCGTTCCTGGGCCGGCAGGTGGGCGCCACCCGCGACTTGGCCGGCTTTGCGAACGTCCTGCCGGAACAGGCGACCTTCCTGCATCCCACTGCGGTACTGTTCAACGGCGGCGTGTTCAAGGCTGCGCCGCTGCTGGCGCGGACTCTGGACGTGCTCAACGGCTGGCTGGCGGTGGAACAGGCCCCGCCCGCGCGGCTGCTGGAAGGCGCCGATCTCGATCTGGCGGTGGCGCGCGGCGCGGCCTATTACGGTTACGTGCGGCGCGGGCGTGGCGTGCGGATTCGCGGCGGCGCCGCCAAGTCCTACTATGTCGGGGTGGAAAGCGCCATGCCGGCGGTGCCGGGGATGGAGCCGCCGATTGAAGCTTTATGCATCGCCCCGTTTGGCATGGAAGAGGGAACGCAGGCTGAACTGCCGCCGCAGGAGGTGGGACTGGTGGTCGGCGAGCCGGTGCGGTTCCGCTTCTTCGGTTCCTCGGTGCGCCGCGCTGATCATGTGGGCGCGGTGCTGGAACAATGGACGCCGGACGAGATTGAGGAACTGGAGGAGATCGAGGCGACCCTGCCCGCCGAGGAGCGCCAGCCCGGCGACGTGGTGCCGGTGCGGTTGCACGCGGCGGTGACTGAAGTCGGCACCCTGCGGCTGGAGGCCGTGTCGCGCACCGGGACTGAGACCTGGAAGATCGAGTTCGACGTGCGCGGGGGGGATTGAGCCGAACGATCATGAAAAATACCCGCTTCAAGTACGCCAGGCGCGGGGAGGGCTGAACCATCACCCGCTCCAGCACGTCCCGCTATCTAGTCGGGATTGATCTCGGCACGACCCATACGGTTGTAGCCTACGCCGATCTCCGCGCCGCCAGCGCCATCCGCCTGTTCGCCATTGACCAACTGATCGCGCCCGGCGCGGTGGCCGCCCGGCCGCTGTTGCCATCGGCGCGTTATCACCCGGCAGCGAGCGAACTGGCGGCGGCGGATCTCCAGTTGCCCTGGCCGTTCGCCGATCCCGGCGAAGTCGCCGACGTCATCGTGGGTGAACTGGCGCGGGCGCGCGGCGCGCGGACGCCGGGGCGACTGGCCGCCAGCGCCAAAAGCTGGCTGTCCCACGCCGGGGTGGATCGCACCGCACCGATCCTGCCCTGGGGCGCGGCGGCGGATATTGCCAAGGTTTCGCCAGTGGCCGCCAGCGCCAGCTACCTGGCGCACCTTCGCGCCGCCTGGAATCACCAGTTCCCCCGCCAGCCGCTGGAACGGCAGGAACTGGTGTTGACCGTGCCGGCTTCATTCGACGAGGCGGCGCGAGCGCTGACCGTGGAGGCGGCGCGGCTGGCCGGATTGCCCACGCTGCGGCTGGTGGAGGAACCGCAGGCGGCCTGTTACGACTGGCTGCACCGTCATCGCGACGACCTGGCGGCGGCGCTGGGCGAGGCCCGCCTGCTGCTGGTGTGCGATGTGGGCGGCGGCACGACGGATTTAACCCTGATTCGGGTCGAAGCGGGAGGATCCGGCCCCCAACTGACCCGGATCGGGGTCGGCGATCATCTGATGCTAGGCGGCGACAACATGGATCTGGCCCTGGCGCGCACGGTCGAAGCGCGGCTGGGCGGCGGGCGGCTGAACGCGGGCGAACTGTCGCAACTGTGGCAGCAATGCCGGAGCGCCAAGGAACGCCTGCTGGCCGCCGCTGCGCCGGAACGGGTGACCGTCACGGTGCTGGGCGGGGGTTCGCGGTTGATCGGCGGGGCGCGGTCGGCGGAATTAAGCCGCGACGAGGTGCAGGCGCTGCTGGTGGATGGGTTTCTGCCGTGGGTGGAACCGAACGAACGGCCCCAGGGCCGGCGGGCGGCGGTGGTCGAATTCGGCCTGCCCTATGCCGCCGATCCGGCGATCAGCCGCCATCTGGCCGCCTTTCTGGCGCACCACGCCGAGGCGGGTCGTCAGGCGCTGGGCGACCGAACGCCGCCCGCCGGTTTGCCCATCCCGGACGCGGTGCTGTTGAACGGCGGCGTATTCCACGGCGCGGCGCTGGCGGGACGATTGCTGGAGATTCTGGCCGGCTGGCGCGGCGAACCGCTGGCGCGGCTGGACAATCCCGAACCAGATCTGGCGGTGGCGCGCGGCGCAGTAGCCTACGGACTGGCGCGGCGCGGTCAGGGCCTGAAAATCGGCGGTGGCGCGGCGCGCGGGTATTTTCTGCGGGTGGACGGCGGGCGGGGACCGAAACAGGGGGTTTGTCTGTTGCCGCGCGGCGTCGAGGAAGGGCGGGAAATCCGTCTCGACCGCACCTTTTCACTGCGGCTGGGTGCGCCGGTGCAATTTCATCTGCTGACCTCGACCAGCGATGCGGGATATCCGCCGGGTGCGGTTGTGGAACTGGACGCCGAGAATTTCATGCCGCTGCCGCCCATTGCGACCGTGATCGAGAGCGAAGCGGGCGCGGGCGAGACCCCGGTGCAACTGAGCGCGCAACTGACTGAGGTCGGTACGCTGGAGGTGGACTGCATTGCGGTGGAACCCTCATCCCCGGCCTCTCTCCCAGTGGGCGAGGGGCGCTTAAACACGCGGCGCTGGCGGTTGGCCTTTGAACTGCGCGGCGGCGATGCGGCGACCCTGGCCCGGCTGCATCCGCGCTTCGCTGAGGCGGTGGCGCGGCTGGAACGGTTTTACGGTTCTCGCGCGCCGGATGTGGACGCCAGAGAAATCAAGACGTTGCGTAGTGACCTGGAACGGCTGCTCGGGGCGCGCGAGACCTGGGAAACGCCCCTGTTGCGGGAGCTGTTCAACGTCCTGTGGACCGGGGCGCGGCGGCGCCGGCGCTCGGCGGAGCATGAACGGCTGTGGTTCAACCTGGCCGGTTATGGTCTGCGGCCCGGTTTTGGCTATCCGCTGGACGAGTGGCGGGTCGGGCAGTTGTGGACTCTGTACCCCCAGGGCGTGCAATACGCCCAGGATCCCCAGAATCGGGCGGAATGGTGGACGCTGTGGCGGCGGGTGGCCGGTGGACTGGATGCGGCGGCGCAGGCGCGGCTGAGCGAGGAACTGTTGACGGAATTGCGGCCAGTGACCGGCAAGGCTGCCGGGAAACAGCCAGGGATCGAGGATATGGCCCGGCTGGCGGCGGTGCTGGAGCGGGCGCCGGCGGCGCGCAAGGTCGAACTGGGCGAACTGTTGCTGGCGCGGCTGGCGCGCAAGGGTGAATCGCCGCAACTGTGGTGGGCGGTGGGTCGCTTGGGGACGCGGGCGCCCGTCTATGGCAGCGCCCATGATGTCCTTCCCGCAACGACCGCAGCGGCCTGGCTGGAGCAGGTGCTGGCGCTGGACTGGAAAGCGGTGACGGCGGCGGCGTTCGCCGCGACGCTGCTGGCGCGATGCAGCGGCGACCGGGAACGGGACCTGGACGAGAGGCTGCGGATGCGAGTGGTTCAACGCTTGCGGGCGACGAAAGCGCCGGCTTCATGGCTACGGATGGTCGAAACGGTGGTGGAACTGGACGAGGCCGACGCGGGCCGGGTGTTCGGCGAGGCGCTGCCGCCGGGACTGCGGCTGGTGGGATAAGCGCATGTCTTTTGCCCTTCGCCCTGCCCCACGCCTGCTGTACGTGCTGGCCGGCTGGACCCTTCTGGGCCTGCTGCCGGCCTTCTGGCCGGAAGTCACCGCCGCGTGGCTGCTGGCCGGCGCGGTGCTGCTGATCATCGCTGGCCGTGACGCCCTGGCCTTGCGCCACGGTCCGCCGCTGCGGGTCGAACGCCAAATCGCCCCGGCGCTGCCGCTGGGCGTATGGCAACCGGTGCGCCTGCGGTTCACCAACCCGGCGGCGCACCCCGCCCATCTGACCGTGTTCGACCACTATCCCACTGCCGCCGCCGAGTGCGCCGACCTGCCGCAACGGCTCACCGTCGCCGCCGAGGGCTGGGCCGAACTGACCTATCGGCTGCGACCGGTAGTGCGCGGCGCATGGTCGTTCGCGCCGGTGCAAATTCTTCTGGAATCGCCGCGCGGGTTGTGGCAGCGCGACGACCGCTTGGGCAAGCCGGAAACGGTGCGGATCTATCCCGACTTTGCCGCTATCACCCGCTATATCCGGCTGGCCTCTGACCGGCGCGAAGCGCTGATGGGGATCCATCGACGGCGGCGGCGCGGCGAGGGCCAAACCTTTTTGCAATTGCGCGAATACCGTATTGGCGACAGCCTGCGCCAGATCGACTGGAACGCCACCGCCCGCACCCGCAAACTGATCGCCAAGGATTATCAGGACGAGCGCAACCAGACCGTGCTGTTTCTGCTGGACTGTGGGCGGCGGATGCGCGCTCAGGATGACGACCTCAGCCATTTTGATTACGCCCTCAACACCCTGATTCTGTTGGCCTATGTCGCGTTGCGCCAGGGCGACGCCGTCGGACTGCTCAGCTTCGGCGGCCAGCCGCGCTGGCTGGCGCCCCGTTCGGGACCGGGCCAACTGACGCCCCTGATCAATACGGTCTACGATCTGCAACCGACCCTGGAGCCGCCGGACTATGCCGAGATGGCCCGGTTGGCGCTGACCCGGCAGCGCAAGCGGGCGCTGCTCGTGCTGTTGACAAATCTGCGCGATGAGGATCAGGACGACCTGCGTCCGGCGATTGCGCGGTTAAGCCGCCGGCATCTGGTGCTGATCGCCAACCTGCGCGAGCCGGTGCTCGACGAGATTCTGGCGCAGCCGATGACTGACTTGCCGCAGGCCCAGTTGTATGCGGCGACCTGCCATTACCTGCTGCAACGGCAGCGGATTCAGGACGAACTGGGTCATCAGGGCGGCATCGTGCTCGACACCCCACCGCACCGGCTGCCCGCCGCGATGGTCAATCAGTACCTGGATCTCAAGCGCGGCGGACGACTGTGAACCGGCGACGGGTCCTGTGATCCATGGTAAAAGGTAATCATTCAGTCCCCTCTCCCCCTGCCAAGGGGGCGAGGGTTAGGGTCACTGCCATTAACTTAAGGCGGTACGCGGTGCGTACCCTACGGAAGAAAGGTAGGGTAGGGTAGTAGGGTAGGGTACGCATTGCGTACCTTCTTGCAGTTGTGAACTTCCTATGGACTTCTTAAGTTAATGGCAGTGAGGGTTAGGGTGAGGGGGGCAGTCTTTGAAACTGCGACCCTCACCCCCAACCCCTCTCCCGCCAGCGGGCGAGGGGAGTGAACGGTTACGGTAAAAGTATCCAGTCCCACAGGCGATAAATGAACTGTCCGCGCCCGCGCAGGGTCAATACCGCTAGAGTTTCCATCCAACGGAGGTTTTTCAACGATGATCCAAAGAGATGACCTGCTGGCCAAAGCGCCCGTTACGCTGACGCTGGACAAACCGCTAGAGACCAACAGAGTTCTGCGCAACACCTATTTGCTGCTGTCGTTGACCCTGCTGTTCAGCGGCATCACCGCCGGCGTCGCCATGGCGACCAATGCCCCGCCCTTGCACTGGCTGATCACTCTGGGCGGCTATTTCGGCCTGTTGTTCGTGGTGACCCGCCTGCGCAACAGCGTCTGGGGGCTGGCGGCGGTGTTCGCCCTGACCGGCTTCCTCGGCTACACCCTGGGGCCGATTCTGAACTTTTACCTCAGCCTGCCCAACGGTTCGCAAGTGGTGATGACCGCTCTGGCTGGCACCGGCGCGATCTTCCTGGCGCTGTCGGGCTATGCGGTCGTCAGCCGCAAGGACTTCAGTTTCATGGGTTCCTTCCTGATGGTGGGGATCCTGGTCGCCTTCCTGGCCGGGCTGGGCGCGATGCTGTTCAACATCCCGATGCTGTCGCTGGCGGTGTCGGGGATGGTGATTCTGCTGATGTCCGGCATGATCCTGTGGCAGACCAGCGAGATCATCCACAGTGGCGAAACCAACTACATCATGGCGACCGTCACGCTGTACATCACGATCTTTAACCTGTTTTTGAGTCTGCTGCAAATCCTCGGCATATTTTCCAGCGACGACTGATTGAAGCTCTGACCGGGATTCATGCCAAACCCCGCAGCGCGGGGTTTTTTTATGGGGTCATGGCATAGACTTGCAAAGCGCCATGGCCCCGTTTTTGCGGGTCTTGCTCCACGCATCGGCCCCAAATGTTCTACCGGACTACCGGGGTCGCAAATCCACCTGGCGGATCTGCGCCTTGCGCTGTAGCTTGTCCCGATACATCGCCTCGTCCGCCCGCCGCAGCGCTTCTTCCAGCGCATGGTGGGTCATGGCGGTGCTGGTCCCCAGGGACAGGGAAATCGGAAACTCCCGATCCCGCTGATTATAAGCGTCCATCATGGCGCGAATTTGGGTGATCGCCGCCTGGGCAGCTGCCTGATCGGTGCTATACAGGATGATGACGAACTCATCGCCGCCTATTCGCGCCACGACATCGGCAGGGCGCACCCCATGTTGCAAGACTTGCGCCGCTCTCTTGATCAGCAGATCGCCGACCAGATGGCCCCGCGTATCGTTGACGGTTTTGAGGCCATCGAGATCAGCGATCATCAGACTGACCGGATAATCGCGCGCCTCGCGTAATTGATCAATCTGCTCGTTAAAGTAGGTACGGTTATACAACCCGGTCAGCGCATCATGGGTGCCGAGGTAACGCACTTTTTCTTCAGCAGCGCGCTTTTCCCGCAGCGCGGCAATCATCTGGTTGAAGGCGCTGGAAAATTCGCCCAGAAAATCGACCTGCTGATCGAGATCGCCTGCGGCAACCTGCTGGGTTTGCCAAGTCAGATGGCGCAGACTGGATTGCAGGTGCTTGAGCGGGTCGAGCAGATGAATGCCCGGCTGCGGGTCTTGGGCCAGATTGCCGTTGGCCAGGGCGATGGAAAACTGGCGCAAGGCGTCCAGCGCCTCCAGCAAGCGGGCGAACCGTTCGCTGAACGTAAGCAGTTCCGGGGACACGCCCTCATCCGGCAGCAGGGGCGTGGCGGCGCGCGCGGCCAGCAGGGTATCGATGCGACCCGCCGCCGCCTTCAGATAGCGAAGGTCGGCTTCGTTCATGCCGCCAGGAGCTGTTCGAGTTTTATATCAAAGCGACAGGTGCGGTCGCCGGTGGTCCAACAATCGATTTCCCTGGCGGAAAATGACTGGCCGGTGTAGGCGTACAGCAGACCGGCGAAGAACCCCTCGTCGTAGTCGCAGACGGTCGTGCCGGTGATGGGCAATCCAGAGCAGTCCAGGTCTTCGGAAACGGTCAGCAGGAAAGTCAGTGATTCCGGGTCCGCTCGCTCCACTCGCAGCACCCCGATGCCCAGATCCCTGAGCCGGGTTTGCAATTGGGCGATGAAAGCGGTCAGCGGCTGGTTGCGGTCGAGCACATGCAGGCAGAACTCGCGGCCCGCGATCCAGCCGGCGTCGCGCAGCAGATCCCCCGCAGTGTCGTCGCCATAGCGCTGAGCGATGGCTTCCCGCAAGGTGTATTGGGCCAGCCGGTACACCGTCACCGGGAGTTGCGGGCCAAGATTGGGGCGGCCCAGTTCGATGTCGCCCAAGTCTTCCCACTGGAAACGGTAGTTTTCGCCAAAGGATGGGATCATAGCTTTCCTCGTTGTCAGGCAGATGGCTGTGCGGTGAATCTTGCGACATCCATCAAAATGGGGCAATGATTGACATATCTTCTGTTAAGGCCTTCCCGACTCTGCGACTCAAGCCGAACATCTTGCAGGACACCCCATGAAGCGTTACGCCTTCCACACCCTCGATGTCTTCACCCGCCAGATCTTCGGCGGCAACCCGCTGGCGGTATTGCCCGATGCGCGCGGGCTGACCGGAACTCAGATGCAGGCCATCGCCCGCGAGTTCAATCTCTCGGAAACGGTCTTCGTGCTGCCGCCGGCGGACCCGGCGCACAGCCAGCGCCTGCGCATTTTCACCCCGGCGGCGGAACTGCCCTTCGCCGGCCATCCCACGATTGGCGCCGCCTGGCTGTTGGCGGCGCTTGGCGCGGTTCCCCGGTGCGAACCGACGACGACTCTCCACTTCGAGGAAGGGGTAGGTCTGGTGACGGTCGAAATCGCGGTCGAACAGGGCCAGCCGACGTTCGTTCATCTGACCGCCGCCCAGTTGCCCGTACAGGGACCGGAGCCGCCGGAACCGGCGCGGCTGGCCGAACTGCTGGCGCTGACCGTGGCGGACCTGGCCGATGGCGACTGGCGCGCGGAAGCCTGGTCGTGCGGGGTGCCGTTCCTGTGCGTGCCGCTGTGCAACCAGGCGGCGCTGGCGCGGGCGACGCTGCGTCTGGACCGTTGGGCGGCAACCCTCGCTGACGGCTGGGCGCCGCAGGTCTACCCGTTCTGCCGCGACCCCGCCGATTCCACGTTGTTCCATGTGCGGATGTTCGCGCCGGCGCTGGGGGTCGCCGAGGATCCGGCGACCGGGGCTGCCGCCGCTGCCTTCGCCGGCTACCTGGCCCGGCGGGTGGGCGACGTAACCGGTGTCCGCCGATGGCGTCTCGTCCAAGGCGTGGCGATGGGTCGGCCCAGTACGCTAACGGTGGAGGCTGATCTGCTCGCCGGCCAACCCCGCGCGGTGCGGGTCGGCGGCACGGCGGTCCTGGTCGGCGCGGGTGAACTGAACGTACCGGATGAGGCGAGGAACAAGGGATGGACGAAGTCCGACTGATCGAGCGCCTGCCCGCCTTCCGGGCCGCTCTGACCCCACGAACAGCGGCGCTGGAGGGCGCTTTCTCCCGCCCGCCGCATCGATCTCAATAGGGCCGCACCCCGAACAGGTGGACATGCAGCACCAGTAGCAGCGCAAACACGCCCAGCCCCCAGAGCGCCGGACGGAGCAGTTCCGCCCCGACCCAGCGCTGGCGGCCCGTGAGGATCGCCGCGAAGGGGATAAACGAGGTGACAGCGGCGAAGCGGCGCCAGCGCTCACCCGCCGTGGCCGCCATCCGCCGGTCGAGATGCCCGGCGCCGCCCAGCGCGGTGAGCAGCAAGCCGCCAAAGAACAGCAGCGACGCCAGGTCGCCGTTAGCGACGATATGCACCGCCGCCCACAGCCCCACCCCCCACATCACGGGGTGGCGGGTGATCCGCAGCACGCCCTGGGCCGGTTCCGGCTGATCCAGCGCCCGTTCCATGCCGGTCGCCGAAGGATTGGGAACCAGCACCCCACCGGCGATCAATAGAAACGCCAGCGGCATGATCAGCAACGGCAAATGGCGCACGCCCGGACCGGGAGGCCACAGATAGACGTGATGCGAAGCCTGAATGTAGGCCGTGATCATCGCTCCCAAGATCAGCAGAGCCAACAACCCGTACAGTCCCTGAAAGCCCTTGTCGCCCAGGCGGGCGACCACCCGGCTTCGCAGCGGTTCACTGGACAGACCCAGATGGCTGACGACAAAGGCGGCGCTGGCCAGCCCGGTAGCGAGTAGTGCGGTATCCATGACAATTCCTCAACAGCATGATGGTAGGCCGGAACGGTCCCGGACGATCCGGGCGATGTTCCAGATTCGAGCGGTTCCGGCGTGGGGAGGTTCAAGCGTCGATACAGCCGCATGGATACGCTACGATGGAAAATCCTGGGCATACTTTGCCACCCATTCGGTTGCGGCATCTGCTCCCGAGAGCGAGCGTCCCTCCTTTTCCAGAACTTCCCGTTGATAATGATGAATCTGGCAAATCTGTTCGATCATCCGCACCGCAAATTCCGTACTTTCGTCCGTGAATTGAACCCCCACATCATAATAATGGTTGGTGCGGCGGCACCAGACGATGGTTCCCGTCGCCTCAAAGGCGGGCTTCCTGACCGGGATCGTGATCTGGATCATGCAACCCTGCTGAAGAGCTTCCTGCGTTTCAAAGCACAGTCCGCCAGAACTGATGTTCTTCAGGCGATCCCACTGGCTGGAACCGTGGCGCGTGATGCAACAATGAATCGGAATGTCCGAGGGGTGACGGATGAAACAGCGCATGAGCCATTCTCCAAATGCGGAAATCGTGCGGTTCGCTCCCGGATCACCGTTGCCAGGGAACGGATCGAGTTCCGTCACCAGGGCTGAGCAGCGGTAGAAGGTTGGCGATTCCACGAGCTTTTCCAGTATAACGGCGATTCTCTAGCGCACACGCCGCTCCAGGATTCGGTGGAGAGCGTTGATGAGAGTGCAGCGGCAACCGCTTAAACTGCCCAATGCTCCCCTGCTTGGAACAGCCCGGCAGCAGAATCTTCCCGGCCCTTATTCCAGGCGGACGGCCCCTGCCGGTGGGCAACGGGTCCAGCGGGCAGTGTGCTAAATTGAACCATGCGCCGATTCTGAACCGAATCCGCCAGCCGGGTACTGGCGCGATGCCTAACCTCATTAATGCGAGATACCAAACGACCATGAAAATCACCCTGTTCGGCTCCGGCTATGTCGGGCTGGTCACTGGCGCCTGCTTCGCCGAAGTGGGTAATGACGTGTTGTGCGTGGACGTCGACCCGCGCAAAGTCGCGATGCTGCAACGCGGCGAGATCCCGATCCACGAGCCGGGCCTCGATGAGGTGGTGCAGCGCAACAGCGCCGCCGGCCGGCTGCGCTTCACCACGGATGTCGCTGAGGGCGTCGCTCATGGTCTTTTTCAATTCATCGCGGTTGGCACCCCACCCGACGAGGACGGTTCCGCCGACTTGCAGCATGTCCGCGCCGTAGCCCGCACCATCGGCCAGCACCTGGAGGAGTACCGGGTGGTGGTCAACAAATCCACCGTGCCGGTCGGCACCGCGGACGTGGTGCGCGAAACCATCGCCGCTGTCCTGGCGGAACGGGGCTGCGACCTGCCGTTCTCGGTGGTCTCCAACCCGGAATTTCTCAAGGAAGGCGCAGCCATCCAGGATTTCATGCGCCCCGACCGCATTATCATCGGCAGCGACGATCACCGCGCCACCGTGCAATTGCGCAACCTGTACGCGCCGTTCAACCGCAACCGTGACCGGCTGATCGAGATGGACGTGCGCTCGGCGGAGCTGACCAAGTACGCCGCCAACGCCATGCTCGCCACCAAGATCAGCTTCATGAACGAAGTCGCCAATTTGGCCGAGCGCCTGGGCGCGGACATTGAAAAGGTGCGAGTGGGGATCGGCTCCGATCCGCGCATTGGCTACCCCTTCATCTATCCGGGCGCCGGATACGGTGGTTCCTGCTTTCCCAAGGATGTCAAGGCCTTGGCGCATACCGCCCGCACCGCCGGCTATGAAGCCGCATTGCTGCACGCGGTGGAAGCAGTCAACGAGCGGCAAAAGGCCGTGCTGTTCGCCAAAATCCAGCGTCATTTTCAGGGTGAACTGCGCGGGCGGAATTTTGCCCTGTGGGGACTGGCGTTCAAACCCGGCACTGACGACATGCGCGAAGCGCCCAGCCGGGTCCTGCTGGAGGCGTTGTGGGACGCCGGTTGCACGGTGCGGGCGCACGATCCGGCAGCGATGGCCGAGGCCAAGCGCCTTTATGGCGAACGGCCCGATTTCCAGCTCTGCGAGCGGCCTATGGACGCGCTGGCTCATGCCGACGCGCTGATTATCATTACCGAATGGATTTTGTTCCGCAGTCCCGACTTTGCCGCCATCCGCCAGCAGCTTAAACAACCGGTCATTTTCGATGGCCGTAATCTTTACGATCCTGAATACTTGCGTGAACAGGGTTTCCTCTACTACGCCATTGGCCGAGGTGAGCAACCATGATCGTCCCCGTGATTCTTTCCGGCGGCAGCGGCGCCCGACTGTGGCCGCTGTCGCGTGAAGCGTATCCCAAACAATTTCTGCCGCTGGTGGACGAGCGGACGATGTTGCAGAACACCGCGCTGCGCGTGGCCGGGCTGGCGGAGACCGGGGCGCCGCTCGTGGTCTGCAACGAGGAGCACCGCTTCATGGTGGCCGAGCAATTACGCGCGGTGGGCATCCAGCCAGCGACGGTGATGCTGGAGCCGGTTGGCCGCAACACCGCGCCGGCGGTCGCGGTGGCGGCGCTGCACGCCCAGGCCGGGGGCAGCGATCCGCTGTTGCTGGTCCTGCCGGCGGATCACGTCATCGGCGACGTCGAAGGGTTCCGCGCCGCCGTGCGCCGGGTCGCGCCCCAGGCGGACGCGGGGCGGCTGATCACCTTCGGCATCGTGCCGACCACGCCGGAAACCGGCTACGGCTACATCAAGGCCGGTGCGCCACTCGCTGAATCCGGGGTGTATGTGGTCGAGCGCTTCGTCGAAAAGCCCGACGCCGCGACCGCCCAGCGCTACCTGGATGCTGGCGGCTACTACTGGAACAGCGGCATGTTTCTGTTCCGCGCCTCCGCATTCCTAGCGGAGCTGGAGCGCCTGGCCCCGGCGATACTGGCCGCCTGCCAGCAGGCGCTGACCGCCGGGCGAACCGACCGCGATTTCCTGTGGCTGGACCGCGCCGCCTTCGCCGCCTGCCCCAAGAATTCCATCGACTACGCCGTGATGGAGAAAACCGATCATGCGGTGGTCATGCCGCTGGCGGTGGGCTGGAGCGATATCGGATCCTGGTCGGCGCTGTGGGAGGTGGGGACGCGCGATAGCGACGGCAACATTCAGCGCGGCGATGTCATCAGCGTGGATACTCACGATTCCTATATCGATGCGGGCGCGCGGTTGGTGGCGACCGTCGGCGTCGAACATCTGGTGGTGGTCGATACCGCCGATGCGGTGCTGGTCGCCAGCAAGGAGCGGGTGCAGGAGATCAAGGCCATCGTCGCCCAGCTCAAGGCCAGCGGTCGGACCGAGGGCTTGTTGCACCGCAAGGTCTATCGTCCCTGGGGGTTTTACGACTCCATTGATCTCGATCAGCGCTTTCAGGTCAAGCGCATCATGATTCGGCCGGGCGCCTGCATCTCCGCGCAAATGCACCATCACCGCGCTGAGCATTGGATCGTGGTCAGCGGCACCGCCCGGGTGCATCGCGGCGATGAGGAGTTTCTGCTGACCGAGAACCAGTCCACCTATATTCCGGTCGGCGTCCAGCACCGCTTGACCAATCCCGGCAAGATTCCCCTGGAAATCATCGAGGTGCAGTCAGGCAGCTATCTGGGCGAGGATGACATCGTCCGCTTCGAGGATGTGTATGGGCGCGGCAACAGTCAGGGCTAATCGGGTCGCGATGAGCCTATCCTCAATCAACGGTGAGCGGTGAAACCCATGGTCAGCGATGCTCTAACCTGCTTTAAAGCCTACGATATTCGCGGGCGGATTCCCGATGAACTGAACGAGGATCTGGCCTGGCGCATCGGCCGGGCCTATGCCGAACGGCTGCAACCGCGCACGGTCGCCGTCGGCTACGATGTGCGCCTGAGCAGTCCGGCGCTGAGCGCCGCGTTGATCGAGGGTTTGCGGGACGGCGGCGCTGACGTGCTGGACATGGGCTTGTGCGGCACTGAGGAAATCTACTTCGCTACGTTCCATCACCGGCTGGACGGAGGGATCATGGTGACCGCCAGCCATAACCCGATGGATTACAACGGCATGAAGCTGGTGCGCGCCCAGGCCCGACCGATCAGCGGCGACAGTGGCCTGTTCGCCATCCGCGACCGGGCGGCGCACGGCCCGTTTCCGCCCGTCACCCGGCGCGGCGGCCTGGAGTTGCGGCCCGACAAGAGCGCCTACATCGCCCACCTGCTCGGCACGATTGATCCCGCCGTGCTGCAACCGCTAAAGATTGTGGTTAACGCTGGCAATGGCGGCGCGGGCCCCATCATCGATGCGCTGGAGCCGCAGTTGCCGTTCCAGTTCATCAAGATTCACCACGAGCCGGACGGCGCTTTCCCGCACGGCATTCCTAATCCGCTGTTGCCGGAATGCCGCGCCGCAACCGCGCAGGCGGTGCGGAACCACGCTGCGGATTTGGGACTGGCCTGGGATGGCGATTTTGACCGCTGCTTCTTTTTCGATGCCGGCGGCCGCTTTATCGAGGGCTACTACCTGGTTGGACTGCTGGCCGAAACCCTGTTGGCCCGTGAGCCGGGAGCGAAAATCATTCACGACCCGCGCCTGACCTGGAACACCATCGAGCAGGTGCGCGCGGCGGGCGGCGTTCCGGTGCAAAGCAAGACCGGTCACGCTTTTATCAAGGAGCGGATGCGGCGGGAGAATGCGCTCTACGGCGGTGAGATGAGCGCCCATCACTACTTCCGCGATTTCGCCTACTGCGACAGCGGCATGATCCCCTGGCTGCTGATTGCCGAGTTGCTCAGCCGCAGCGGGCAATCGCTGGCGGCGCTGGTGGATGCGCGGCTGCGCGCATTCCCATGCAGTGGGGAAATTAACTTCCAGGTGGTCGACGCCCCGGCCAGGATTCGGAAAATTCAGGCGGCGTATGCCGACCAGCAGCCGGCGCTGGACGAAACCGACGGCGTCAGCCTCGCCTTTCCCGACTGGCGGTTCAATCTGCGCTGTTCCAACACCGAACCGCTACTGCGGCTGAATGTGGAAACACGCGGCGACGCCGGGTTGCTGGAGCGGCGCACGGCAGAATTGCGGGCGCTGATCACCGCTTGAAACCGGTTGGCAAATCGCCAGGATGCGGTACAATGCGCATCCCCACCGCATTCAACGCAACACCATCCTCCCGGAGAGGTACCGAAGCGGTCACAACGGCGCCGACTCGAAATCGGATGGGGGCTTAGCCGCCCCACGTGGGTTCGAATCCCACCCTCTCCGCCAAATCAACCAGTTACCCGTTTTTTCCGGGCGGTATTAAAATCCAGAATTTCGCCGTGTAGTGGGAATGTCACCGGGATGCAATCCGCAGCGGCCCGCAAATGCTCGACATTCAGATGAGAATAGCGCTCCACCATCGCTAGCGTGGACCAGCCGCCAAGGGTTTTGAGGTGCTGTGGATCAACGCCGGCCTGCGCCAGCCAGCTCGCCCAAGTGTGTCGCAAATCGTGAAAGCGCACACCCGTAAGACCGGCGTCCGCGATCACGCGCAACCAGGTTCGATGGTCAATCCAGCGATAGGGCCGCCCATCGACTGTGAACACGACTTCAGGATGCTGTCCTCGACAGGCTTCTAATACGCTCATTGCCAGCGTGTTCAGCGGAATGCCAATGGCTTTGCCGGCCTTGGCGGCCTTGGCGGCCTCTGGATGCACCCACAACTGCCGGCGCACCAGGTCCACGTTCTGCCAGCGCAGCCCCAGAATATTGCTCTTGCGCAGCCCGGTTGCGAGCGCAAAGCGGATGACCGGTTGCAAGTGCGCCGGGGCGGCGGAAATCAGCCGGCCCGCTTCGGCTTCGGTCAGCCAGCGGCCCGCGCTTTTCGGTTCCGGCTCCATCCGAATCGACGGCGCTTTGTCGATCCATTCCCATTCCCGTTCCGCCCTCCGCAGAATCGCCCGAACCGTCGCTCTGTAGCGATTACGCGCGCCGGGCGTTTTCAGGCTCGACTGTCGGTTCAGGATTTTTGTCAGCCGATCATGGGTGACTTCGCTCAGGGGGCGGCCTTCCAGATCGGGATGCAGCACCGCCAGCCGTTGCCGGTCCGCCGAGTGGTCGCGTTTGTGCGCGGTTTCCGCCAACCATTTTAGCACGGCATCCTCCCAGCGATAGAGCGGACGTTCCCCGAATTGGCTTTGTCGCCACAATTCCGCGCGCCGCCGATCCGCCCACTCTTCAGCGGCTTGGCGGTCGGCAGTCCGAGTGCTTTCCTGCATTGTGCCGATGCCGGGGAGCGTGATCCGGCACCACCAGAACGGGGAGTTTTTGCGGCGGTAGAGCATGACGGCGCGTCTTTCTCGGAAGAACCCCCTGATGATAGCCAGTCTAGGAGTGCGGCGCGAGCGAACACCCAGCGCCGCCCGACCTTGCGCCCCGGCACTTCACCCGCCGCCGCCCGCTGGCGTAATCGCTCGCGGCTGCACAACAGAAGCTCAGCAGCGGCGGCTAAATCAAGAACGTCAAGAGGGGACATTAAGCGTTCTTCGCCCGTTTCCGATAGTTTTTGCATGAGTAGGACTTGAACCTGCATCTAACTTTTTACAAGAGAGCTGGCCTGCCATTGAACGATCATGGCAAAGAGTCAATCACCCCGCCCTAAAGGACGGGGCTTGTGGCTGCACTCGGACAATCCTTCGTCGTCATCGTGCGCCACGATAGGCTAATTGACATTAGCCCTTGCAGCGATATTGATCGCCGCGTTTTTATCCGCATTCGCAACATGTCCACAGGAGACACATTGAAAACGGGATTGGGTTTTGCGATTGGCTTTGTCGATATGTCCGCAAGCCGCGCATTGGCGCGAGGTATTGCGGGGATCAACATACTGGACAACCTCGCCTTCCCGCTTCGCTTTGTATTCGATAAAAGATTGAAGCTGAAAGAACGACCAACCGCTGTGTTTGGCTCTGTCGGATTTCCGTACCGTCGTCCGTTCACGGATATGCTTGAGATGCTCAAGTTTGATTCCGCGCCCGGTGTTTTTGGCTTTCTCGACGAGCTTTTTGGAAATAACGTGGTTCTGATTCCTCCTGAATCGCGCTTCGTTGCGGAAGTCTCCAATAAAAAGCCGGTCTTTCCCGGCTGTCCGTCAGTGACTCGGTACGGCTGCTTCTTTACGAGTCTTGTCGAGTATCACATTCTGCTACGCAGTTTGTGTCTGGCCGAACAATTCAGTAGATGACGCTACTGTAGTCGTGGCAGCGACTTTTAACTTTCTTAACCTTTCGTACTCTTTAGCGCAAGGCTTGTGTGTTGCGTGTCTTCCGTGAACATACATATTTTTAGGATCGTCATATTCTTTACAGGAATGACACTTCATAAAATTCGCATTCCCACAAGCATCGAACGCTCTTTGTCTTCTATGCAGCAATTGATGATAAGCACTGTTTTCACAAGCAACTAGATTCTCGTTTCTATTATCACTTCTAATTCCATTAACATGATGAACAACAGCTTCTTTAGGTAAAGGTTTTCCTATTGCTCTTTCTGCTATCAATCTATGCTCTCTTTTATCTTTTAATCCATTGCTTCCATGCGTAATATAACCACTGTCATTTATTTTCCCTTCTCCAGGTTTCCGCATTGTGCAGTGAATTGTTCCGTTTCCTTGGATAACTCTATCGTAATGTATTCTGCAATAACCTCTTGCTTGGTGTTTGTTATCGCATCCTTCAACACTGCATTTTCTTTCTACTTTTTGTGCTCTATAAGGAGAACCATTTCGATAGACTCTTAAATAGTGAATCTTACAGTATCCTTTTGCTTGATACTTACCATCACATCCTTCAACAATACAAGTTTTCATAAAGTCTCCAGAAGTCTCCCCATATTTCAGAGGAGACTCTTTCCGATGTTACGCAGAAATCAGAAACGCTTTCTTGGCTTCTTTCCACTGCTCTTTCGGAACGTCCTTCAGAAGCTCGCGCATCCAGCCTGGGTGAGGCCCAATCCCAGTGAATTTCTCTTCGGGATTCGCCGGGTTGACATACTTGAACTCGATGGCGAGTGAAGGCCAGCACGATTTGAACAGGATCGGTTTCCTCGAATTCTGCTTCTTCGGTCATGCCGCAAGCCCGAAGTCAAACAGACTGATCTGGATAGGCGTACAACGAGAACTTCCTCCATACTGACTTGCCATCGCATCGGCGATGCCTGGATAGGTTCTGCTGCGTTCTTTCCACCTGTCTGGTGATGGTGGCAGATGATGAATCCGCGCTTCTCTTCCTTCTACAAGATTAGTCGGTTTCAATAACGGAAGATTCTTTAACCACAGACAAGTGGCTTTTGTCTCGCCATGCCCAAACATCCACGGTTGAATCGTCTGGTCTGGTTTGCGAATCCGGCTGCTGATAATAGATACCGGATTCTCAATACAGATTCTTGGTATCGGCGCATTCATCAGGAACTTTACGAAGTCGAGTGCTGCCTACTGCCGGCCATCGGCAATCTTCTCGGCAAAGTGTCTTGCCCCACTCACCGCAAGATGCGTACAGGGTGGATGAGCAATCATCAAGTCGAATCCATCATGGATAATATCCTTTACATCGCCTTGATAGTGGGGGCCGCTGCGGTCAGTGGGCAGCAGGTCACAATTGATAGCATCGTGACCGGCAGCAATGAAGGCGTCGCGCACCGTTCCGCTAAATTCGCAGGCAACCAATACGCGCATAGAATCTCCTTATAGCAAGGTCGGACGAATCGTGGACACAGGAGCTTCTGGAAAACCATGCAGTTCAAAGTCATCGGCCTTGAAGGCTACCTTGTTTCCGGTATAGACCAGCTTTGGAGTGCTGCGCTGGGCGATGTCGTCTTCACGGGTATCAAGAATCGCCTCGGCGACTTCAAGATGCGAATCTTCTTGGTAAATGTGCAGGTCTCCAAAATTCCAGATGAGACTACCGACTTCAAGATTCGTCTGATTCGCCATCCAGAGCAGTAATCCCCAATGCTGAATCCAGTTATGGATGCAGCCGAGAATCACATCACAACTGCGCTGATAGGTTCGCGCATGAAGCTTTCCTTCGCGAACGAAGTATTGATTCATCGTCATGTGACAACAACTCGGTGTTCTTGGATTGTTGTTGAGTTGCGTTATGATACTCATCTCGTATGGATTCCATGTCGTAATGACATGACGACGCGAATAGGGATGTTTAGTGATTCCTTCGATCAGGTTTTCAATTTGATCAAATCCATTTTCTCCGAAACATCTTAATTGCTCTCCATAACCGGCATTATTAGGACTTTCGCTTAGGGTTGCGCAACCCCTATGGTCTGATATAATGACCAAATGTCAATCACAAAGCAACAGTATGTAGAGTACGTCATCAGTACTCCGGTTAATTTTACCTGTACGAATCTGGCGACTCATTTGGAGCAAGTCAGTCATGATGCCGTTAATGATTATTTGCGGCG
>Ga0209573_1000936_pt1 | contig 51221 bp, 43 predicted proteins | sample TNRBio252014_DNA_FD_185870 | JGI IMG/M metagenome (GOLD analysis project Ga0209573, IMG submission 185870) | Wastewater treatment Type I Accumulibacter community from EBPR Bioreactor in Madison, WI, USA - TNR Reactor_6/25/2014_ DNA (SPAdes)... | ecosystem: Engineered > Bioreactor > EBPR >... | reverse complement strand
ATACCCTGACACCCAGCAGCGCGATCTACTGGATTCTGTACTTCTTCCTGGTGATTGCGTTCACCTACTTCTACACGGACGTGATCTTCCGGGAGCAGAACCTGGCCGAATCCTTGCAGAAGCAGGGCGGTTTCGTGCCAGGCATCCGGCCGGGCAAGCGCACCGAGGACTACCTGAACGCCGTGATGAGTCGCATCACCTTCGTCGGCGCTCTGTTCCTGGGTGGCATCGCGATCCTGCCCTGGCTGGTCAGCCTTGTAACCCGGCAAGATATGACATCCAACACGCAGTTGCTGGTCTCCAGCTCTGGCCTGCTGATTGTGGTGGGCGTCGTGTTGGACACGATGAAGCAATTGGAGGCGCAGCTCTTGATGCGCCATTACGAGGGTTTCATCCGCTAAGCTGTCGGACACGTAGCGATTGGCTGCGGGTCGGACAGGCGCAGGGCAGATAAGCCCTCGGGAGGGTAAGACAATGACGTCAACCTATCCTGCTTATCTGATCTTCATCGGGCCGCCTGGCGCTGGTAAGGGCACTCAGGCCGCCATGCTGGAGAAAGAACTTGGACTGAAACAGGTCTCTTCGGGTGACTTGTTTCGCGAGAACCTGAAAAACCAAACAGAACTGGGCTTGCTGGCCAAAAGCTACATCGATCGCGGTGAGCTGGTGCCAGATGGCGTGACCATTAGCATGGTGCAGGACCGTATGCAGCGGCCCGACTGCGCTCAGGGCGTCATTCTGGACGGCTTCCCGCGTACCTTGGAGCAGGCCAAAGCGTTGGATGCCATGCTGGCTGGCCAGGGCAGCCAGATCGCCCTGGCCCCGGTGCTGACCGTCGACGACGATGCGTTGATCGCCCGGCTGACTGGCCGGCGTGTCTGCCGTAGCTGCGGCGCCACCTACCACGTGGTCTTCAACCCGCCTCGGGTCGAAAACGTGTGTGATGCCTGCGGCGGCGAGCTGTACCAGCGCTCCGACGACTCGCTGGAAACGGTGCATAATCGGCTCTACGTCTATTACAAACAGACGTCGCCGCTGATCGGCTACTACTACGCCAAGGGCCTGACGACGTTTATCGACGGCAGCCAGGCGATTGAGGTAGTCAGGCAAGCCCTGTTAGACGTTATCGAGACAGTGTTGCACGGCAAATGATGTTACCCTTGACACGGAAGACCGGCGGCATTCGCATCAAGTCTGCGCAGGAATTGGAACTGATGCGCTCGGCTGGCCGGATTGTGGCTGAAGTCCATGCTCGCATGCGCGAGATGGTCCAACCAGGCGTGACGACGGCTGATCTCAACGCAGCAGCGGAGCAGATCATTCGTGGTTATGGCGCCATACCAGTCTTCGTTGGCTATCCCAACGCCAAAGAGGATGGTCCGCCCTTCCCGGCGACGTTGTGTACGTCGATCAACGAAGAGCTGGTGCATGGCATCCCCAGCCGTCAGCGTGTGCTGAAGGATGGCGATCTGGTGAGCATCGACGTGGGCGTGTTGTATAAGGGTTACGTCGGCGATTCTGGCTGGACCTATCCGGTGGGCCAGGTCAACGGCGAGGCGCAGCGGCTGCTGGAAGTGACGGAAGGCAGCTTGTGGGCAGGTATCGCCGCAGCCAAGGCCGGCAATCGCTTTATCGATGTAACCCGGGCCGTGCAGGACTATGCTGAACGCCAGGGTTTTGCTGTGGTGCGTGAGTATACCAGCCATGGCGTAGGCCGCAAGATGCACGAAGAGCCGCAGATTTTGAACTACGTGCCTGAGCGCTCTGAGGCGGCCCGCACGTATCCAGCCATGAATCGCAAGCTGGCGCCAGGCATGACCTTTGCCCTGGAGCCGATGGTCAACGCCGGCACCTGGCGCACCCAGTTGCACGACGACCAGTGGACCGTATCGACGGCCGATGGCCGGCTGTCAGCTCATTTCGAGCATACCATCGCTATCAGTAACGGCGAGGCCGAGGTGCTGACGAGGTTGTAGGCAGAGTTGCTTGTTTCGTGCCAGAAGGGATGCTTCGGCGGCCCTCAGCGTGACGCGAGACAACTTGTTCCAGGAGAAAAGCAGACATGAAAGTTAAGCCATCAGTCAAGCGACGTTGTGAGAACTGCAAAATCATCAAGCGCCACGGTGTAGTGCGTGTTATCTGCACAAATCCCCGGCACAAGCAACGTCAGGGATAGTGACCGGTGATCAGTCATCGGTGATCGGCCGCCAGCCATCATGGCCAACCATCGCTTCGGTTCCGATCACTGATTACCGTTCACGGATCACCGATTGCTGGAAAGTGAAACCAAGGAGCTAGAATATGGCACGTATTGCCGGTGTTGACCTGCCGCGCGACAAGCGAGTCGTGATCGGGCTAACCTATATCTACGGGATCGGCCCCACAACCAGCGCCGACCTGCTGCGTAAGCTCAACATTGATGAGAGCATACGAATCCGCGATCTGAGCGAAGCCGATGTGGCCAAGCTGCGCGAGACCATCGACCGGGATCTCCGGGTCGAGGGTGACCTGCGCCGCGAAGTCAGCATGAACATCAAGCGGCTGCAAGAGATCAATGCCTACCGCGGCATGCGGAACCGCCTCAACCTGCCCTCGCGCGGCCAGCGTACCCGTACCAATGCCCGCACCAAACGCGGCGCACGCAAGACGGTGGCCGGCAAGAAGCGAGCTCGCAAGTAGTTTCTGACGTAGTCGTCTCAAAGTTGCCAACTTTTCGGCAAAGTTGGCAGCTTTGCAGCGGCGCGCTGACAGTAATTCAAGGAGCAATAGAGATACATGGCAAAGCCAAGACGCACAGTACGTCGTGGACCACGTCGTGAGAAGCGGACCGTGCCCCATGGCCAGGCGCACATCCAGGCGAGCTTCAACAATACCATCGTGACCGTCACGGACCCTCAGGGCAACACCGTTTCCTGGAGCAGTTCGGGCAGTGTTGGTTTCAAGGGGTCGCGCAAGAGCACCCCCTATGCCGCTCAGTTGGCAGCCAGCGCTACCGCCCGCCAGGCCATGGACATGGGCATGCGTGAGGTGGATGTGTACGTCAAGGGGCCTGGCCCCGGCCGCGAGTCGGCGATCCGTTCGCTGCAGGCCGCCGGGCTGAAGGTCACCAGCATCACCGACGTGACGCCGCTGCCGCACAACGGCTGCCGTCCGCCCAAGAAGCGCCGCGTCTAGAGTTTATCTGGTCGCTTAAGGACTGAGGCCCTGCGTGGGCCAGAGAGCCTGGCTTGGCATTTGCCTGCCAGGAAAGAGCTTGCAGGAAAGAAAGTAAGCCTAATTTGAGAGGGACGAAGGTCGCCAAGCCGTAAACCTCTCCAGACTGAGATCATAGGAGGCAATAACTTGGCAAGGTATACGGATGCTGTATGTCGGTTGTGTCGGCGCGAAGGTCAGAAGCTTTACCTCAAGGGCGATCGCTGCCTGACCCCTAAGTGCGCTTTCGAGCGCCGCAGCTTTGCGCCGGGCGCACAGGCAAAAAAGGCGCAGTTCAAGCGCAATCAAAGTGAGTACTCGTTGCAGCTGCGTGAGAAGCAGAAGGTGAAGCGCATTTATGGCGTGATGGAGCGCCAGTTCCGTCGCTACTTCAGCTATGCGCTGCGCACCCCGGGCTTGACCGGCGCGACTCTGCTGGTTGTGTTGGAGTCCCGACTGGACAACGTGGTGTATCGCTTGGGCTTGGCCCAATCGCGCGCCCAAGCCCGCCAGATCGTTCGGCATGGTCATATCGTTGTAAACGGCCGTAAGACTAACGTACCCTCGTACCTGGTCAAGCCCCACGACGTGATCTCCGTGCGCCCTGAGAGCCGCAGCCGGGAGTACTTCCGGACTGTGGTCGGCGAGTTCATGGGCGAACGTCCGACGCCGCCTTGGCTTAGCCGGGACAGCGAGGCCCTCACCGGTCGCGTGCTGAGCCGACCAACGCGCGATGACATCGATATTCCTGTCAACGAGCAGTTGATTGTCGAATTCTACAGCCGCTAACGCCAACTCTTACGGCTGTGCTGCCGGAGGTTGCAAGAAGGCGCCAATGCCTTTGGACCAGCCTCAGGAAGCCAGCCGAAGAGAGTTGTTACATCTGGCGGCGCAAACTGCCAGCCGCTTGAGAGCCACCTGCCTCATCGGACAACGCCTGATCATGGGCCTGGGCCGATGGGGCAGATTCTCCCAAGCGCGCTGAAGCGAGCAGCAGCCAGAGGAGGGTGACACTTGCTAAACCTTAGCATTGTACTGCCGAAAATTGAATGCGAGGCCAAGTCACAACAATATGGTCGTTTTGTGATTGGGCCTTTGGAGAGCGGTTACGGCGTGACGCTGGGCAATGCACTGCGTCGCGTGTTGCTGTCGTCGTTGACGGGTGCAGCCGTGTCGTCTGTCCGCATCGAAGGGGTGCATCACGAGTTTTCGTCGATCCCCCACGTGCGCGAAGATACCACCGCGTTTATCCTCAACGTCAAGCAACTGCGCGTCCGAAGCGTTAGCAACGATCCGGTGCGCGTCAGCTTGCAGGTCAATGCCGAAGGTCCAGTGACCGCCGGCGACTTGATCTGCCCACCCGAAATCGAGATTATCAACCCTGACCTGCTGCTCTTGACGGCTGACAGCAACGATGTTGATCTGTTCGTCGAGCTTGTCATTCGCTTGGGCCGGGGCTATTCCCCGGCTGAGGAGCGCGGCAAGGTACCGTTGGGCGAGATTCCGGTGGACGCGATCTTCAACCCCGTGCGCAAGGCTTCCTTCCACGTGGAGCGCGCTCGCATCGGCCAGCAGACAGACTTCGACCGCCTGGTGCTGGAGATCTGGACCGACGGCGCAATTGAGCCAGAGCAGGCCCTGAGCGATGCGGCCAAGCTGCTGTTGCAGCATCTGTCGTTGATCGCTGGGGTCGAGGCTGCCAGCGTTGCACCCGAAGAGGTTGCGGACGAATCGATTCCCACGCACGTCTTCGATGTGCCGATCGAGGACCTGGAGCTCTCGGTGCGCGCCTACAATTGCCTGAAACGAGCTGGTATCGTCAAGGTAGGTGAGGTAATTCAGCGCCTGGAGAAGGGGCCGGAATCGCTGTTGAGCATCCGCAACTTTGGCCAGAAATCGCTGGACGAGTTGATGGACCAGCTTCAGGTTAAGGGCTTCCTGGAGCACGTCAGGCTGCCGGATCCCGATCAAATCGAAGCGGCTGCTGAACACGCCGAGCTGGACGAAGACGATCTAGGTGACGACTCCAGCATCGATATCGATGTCGACGCACTGCTGGCGGCAATGACCTCCGGCGGCGAAGCTGGATGAGCCCTGGGGCGCACCTGCCTTGAACGCCCGCGTGGCAGGGCAGGTGCGGCCACCACGGCGCCTGGACCAACCAGAGGATATAATCGATGAGACATAGAAGAGCAGGTCGCCGGCTTGGCCGCAACAGCGGTCAGCGCAAGGCGTTGTATCGTAATCTAACCAAAGAACTGTTTACGCATGAGGTCATCCACACCACGGAAGCCAAGGCCAAGTCGGTTCGTCCGCTGGCGGAAAAGCTGATCACGCTGGCTAAGCATGGCGTGGTAGAGAATCGGGTGCATGCTCAGCGCCTCGCCATGGCCCGCCTGAACGACCCGACGGTCGTCAGGAAGCTGTTCAACGAGCTGGCCCCGCGCTATGCCAGCCGGCCCGGCGGCTATATCCGCATCACCAAGCTCGGCCCGCGCAAGGGCGACGGCGCTGAAATGGTGCAGATCGAGCTGCTGGAGGAGTAGACCAACGACCACACAGCCTGCGCCAGACGCTTCTCAGCCCCAGCTTTCCGTGCGTGCCCTGGTCGAATATGACGGCGCCGACTACCACGGCTTTCAGATCCTGACAGACCGGCCGTCGGTGCAGGGCGCGCTGGAGCAAGTGTTGCAGCGCCTGACCGGGCAGCCGACCCGCATCCGCTACGCAGGACGTACCGATGCGGGCGTGCATGCCGAGGGCCAGGTGATCGCGGCTGACCTGCTGTGGCGGCACAGCCTGGCTGATCTGGAGCGAGCCTGGAATGCACTACTGCCGGCTGATATCGCCGTCCGGCAGGTGGCCAGGGTCAGCGACGCCAGCTTCCACCCGCGTTTCAGCGCCCGCAGCCGGGTGTATCGCTACACAGTCTGGACAGCGTCCTGGCGCTCTCCCCTCAATAGCCGCTACACCCACCACGAGCCCCGGCCGTTGGATGTAGAGCGGATGAACCGGGCGGCTGCCCTGCTGGTGGGCCTGCACGATTTCGCCAGCTTTGGCCAGCCGACACAGGGCGATAGCACCGTCCGCGAGGTCATGCGGGCGGGCTGGCAGCGAACAGGCTGGACACTGCACTTTGAGATCGAGGCCAACGCCTTTCTCAAGCGCATGGTGCGCACGATCGTGGGCACACTGTTGGAAACTGGCAAAGGCCAGCGCAGCGTTGAGAGCGTTGGCGAGGTGTTGGCGGCGCAGAATCGAGCGCTGGCTGCCCCTCCGGCTCCAGCCTGCGGGCTGTGTTTGGTCGAGGTCAAGTACTAGCAGGGATGCTTCGGCGGCCCTAAGCATGACACTCGGTAAGTAAGGTACAGGAGAACCGACGTGAGGACATATACAACCAAGCCCGAGGACATCAAGCGTGAGTGGTTTGTCATCGACGCTACGGGCATGACCCTGGGGCGGCTGGCCACTCAGATCGCCACGGTGTTGAAGGGCAAGCACAAGCCGATCTACTCGCCCCACATGGACACCGGCGACTTCGTGATCGTGGTCAACGCCCACAAAGTGCGCGTCACCGGTCGCAAGCTGGACCAGAAGTTCTACTACCGGCACTCGGGCTACCCGGGCGGCCTGAAGGAGATCTCGCTGCGCGACCAGCTCAATAGGCATCCCGACCGCGTGCTCCGTTTCGCCGTGCGCGGTATGTTGCCCAAGAACCGCTTGGGGCGCCAGATGATCAAGAAGCTGAAGATTTACGCGACGCCGGGCCACCCGCACGAGGCGCAACAGCCCAAGCCGCTCGCCACCATGTAGCCGGCCGCCTCGCCAGATCCGGTCGGTTGACCGGCCTGGCGCTGGCTGAGCGTTGAACCAGGAGACAGAAAGACATGGATAACGACAAAGATTTGCAGTACTACCAGGGCGTCGGCCGGCGTAAGCGAGCTTCAGCGCGTGTGCGACTCTATCCGGGCACCGGTAAGTTCACTGTCAACGACCTGCCCTTGGAAGAATACTTCCCTCGTCTGGCCGACCAACGTGCAGCTCTGCTGCCGCTGGAGATGGCTGGCCTGCGCGATAGCATGAATGTGTCGGTCAAGGTGCAGGGCGGCGGCATCACCGGCCAGTCTGGCGCGGTCAGCATGGGCATTGCGCGCGCGATCTCCCATCGCGACGAGGATGTGCCGCAGGCTGAGCAGCGGCTGCGTCCCTTGATGCGCCGCGGTGGTTTCCTGACGCGTGACCCGCGCGAGAAGGAGCGCAAGAAGGCTGGCCTGAAGCGCGCTCGCAAGGCTCCTCAGTACACCAAGCGCTAAATCTGCTGCGTTGGATGGAGTTCAGCTCAGGCTGCCGCCCGACAGGAGCAGATGGTTGATTGAGAATGAGGGCATCGGCTGTCTCCGTGACGCCGATGCCCTTTGCGCGTCTTCATGGTGACTGTTGGCGCGGGCAGGCACGGTCGGAGACCGGCCCGAGCGATGAGCAGCGGGCACGGTCGGAGACCGGCCCGAGCAGTGAGGAGGCTAGATGATCCGTGTTGCCATTTTGACTGTCAGCGATCGCGCTGCGCGCGGCGAAGCGGAGGACCTGAGTGGGCCGGCCATTGTCGCGCTTGTCCAGGAGCAGCTTCGAGCCAGTATCGCCCAGCGCCAGATCGTCCCTGACGAACAAGCGCTGATCCAGAGGACGCTGGTTGCCTGGGCTGACAGTGGAGAAGTTGATCTGATCCTGACCACGGGCGGCACCGGCTTTGCGCCGCGCGACGTGACCCCCGAAGCCACGCAGGCGGTGATCGACCGCCCTGCACCAGGCATCGCCGAAGCCATGCGCGCGGCCAGCCTGCTGATGACGCCCCACGCTATGCTCAGTCGGGCCGCAGCCGGCATGCGCGGCCGGGTGTTGATTGTCAATTTGCCCGGCAGTCCCAAGGCTGTGCGCGAGAACCTGGCTGTGATCCTGCCGGTGCTGCCCCACGCCGTCGAGCTGTTGCAGCAAGGTGCACAGACCACGGCCTACCAGCATGCGCTGCCGGGTGAGCATGGCGCGGCTTGACCGCTGGTCTGCATCGGCTGCTTGATTGCAAATCAAAAGGGTGTGTTCAAAGTTGGTTGAGTCCCCCTCTGGCTCGTAGGACGATTTTCCAAATCGTCCGTTCTTGCGGCCGTGAGGCGGACGATTTGGAAAATCGTCCTACGCAGGCTCAACCCATTTTGAACACACCCAAATCAAAAGGCCCGCAGCCGATCCGGGATCAGGCTGCGGGCCTTTTCGTGGTCAAACAGGTTCGCGCGCGTTAGTCAGTAACCCATGGCGCAGCGGCTGGGGCCTCCTGGCCGGCAGGCACAGGCAGCGACACGCCCAACTCCACGTCAGCAGGCTGGATATAGGGCAAGAAGAATTGCAACAGGGGGATGTAGGGACTGTCTGGCTCAAGGCTGCTGTACAGTTTCAGGGCGTTGTTCAGACGCTCCTCATCCCAGGCAACCCGCGGCAGACGCTTGCCGTTGACGTTGAGGTACAAGCCCTCCGGTTCGGTCTCGACCTGCAAGAGCAGCACGTTGGCCGCCTTCAACGACGCGACCATAGCAGGGTCTATCTTGACGCTGCTCAAATCGGCGGCCAGGCCAGCCTCGGCAAGCGCGCCCTGGAGGTCGGTCATGGACGTCCCGGCAATCGTCGGCGCCCCTTGATCGTCCAGAGCCACGTCCAGGTGTAGCATCAACACCTTTTCAGCGACGCTGGAGCGGGCCTGGTCGGTATCCACCCGCGGCAGACTCTTTGAGTCGCGCAGCGCCGCCTCTTCGACCCCGGCATCGACCGGCAGCTTGATCACCACCGGCACGCCAACGCGGCTCAGCACGTTGTTGTTGAGCAGGTTCTGCACCAGATTAGAGGTGCTATCCTGCACGCCAGCCAGCTTCAGCAGATCGCCCACGTTGGCCCTCGTTTCTTCATCGAGAGCCAGGTAGGGGACTGGCTGGCCGTTGACGTACAGGTAGAGACCCTCAGCCGAGGCCACAGCCTCGATGTTCTGAATGCCGGCGTCTTTCAGCATCTGCACAGTGGCCGGATCGACCTTCATCCCGCTCACGTCCTGGCGCAGCAGCCTCCCCACCGAGTCTAGCGAGAGACCGAGCACGCTGGGGACGCCTGCATCGTTCAAGCTTACGGTGAAGCGGGGCATCAGCAGGGGAGTCTTGGCCTGCGGCTCTGGCTCCTCTTCTCTGCCTCCACATCCCACCAACACCAATGCCGTGATCAGCAGGGCTGTCAGCATCACTAGCCAACGGGTACCAGTTCGGTGTTTCATGCCGGGCTCCTCATCTGTTTAGGGGAGAAACGAACGGCTCTGCTGTGAGCCGTACTCTCCACCACGAGAGTTTGATTGCGCTGAAATTATAGCATAGTCGCTCATGATGCGCAACGTTGCCAGCGCCTATTGCACACCTGGCAATGAAGACGCCAGCGCCTGTGGCGAGTAACGCAATTTCAGTGCTTCACGATTTTGGCTCACGCAAAGGCGCAAAGACCGCAAAGGAAGGCAAATTCTCGTGGCGTTCTTGGCGTCTTGGCGTGAGAATCGTAGACTACTGGATTTCGCCAGCCAGCCACAGATAAGCCAACGCGCACAGCACAACCCGATCGCGGATGCCGCCATCCAACACGCGCGCCTTGACCCAGTCCATGTCGTACCAGCCCCACGTGATGAACTCGGCCCGGTCGTGCTCTGTGACGCCGCCAGAGCGATAGTCGCGACAAAGAAAGACATGGCAATAGCCGTCGCTGCTGGCCGGGTTGTTCCAGAACTGACCCAGGTAGCGCAGCTCGCCGGCCAGCAGGCCGGTTTCCTCGCGCAGCTCGCGGCGCATGCTGTCGCTAGGGTCCTCGCCCATGTCTACCAGCCCGCCAGGGATCTGGTAGATCACCTCGCCGACCGGCAGACGGTATTCCTGCTCCAACAGCAGTTGACCCTGGGGATTGATCACCGCCACGGCCGCGCCTGCTTTGTCGCGCCGGATCGTGGTATACTCGTAGACAGCGCCATCGGGCAGGCGCGCCGTGTCCAGCGTGACGTGCAGCCAGCGGTTGCGGAAGCCGTCGCGCGTCGCCAGAAGCTGCCAGGGTTCGACCATTGCTCACCTCGTGTTTGCGAAACTGACCGGAGGAAGGGCCGTTCGTCCTTTGTCCTTACGGCAAATCATACGCCTGGGCACGTGATTGCACAAATATGGGCTGCTGCGGCGACTTTGCGCTTTGCCCGGCCTTGATGTACCATGTTTCACCATGATCCAGGCCAGCGCTTCCGGCAAAATCATCCTCTTCGGTGAACATGCAGTTGTCTACGGCCGGCCGGCCATCGCGGCTCCCGTGAGCACGGTTCAGGCCACGGCGACCGTGACGCAGGCCGCGCCGGGCCGCGGCTTGCTGTTGGAGCTGCCCGACATCGGCGAGCGCGTGCCGGTCAGCGGCGCAGCGGCGCAGCCGCCCTTGGCCATGGTGGCCAGGTTGGCGCTCCACACCTTGGGGTGCGAGCCTGCGCCCGACTGGACGCTTACGGTGCGTTCTACGATCCCCGTGGCCAGCGGGCTGGGCAGCGGCGCTGCGGCGGCCACGGCCATCGTGCGCGCGCTGGCGGCGGCGGCTGGCGCCACGCTGTCGCCCGCCGAGGTCTCAGCGTTGGTCTACGAGAGCGAAAAGCTGTTTCACGGCACACCCAGCGGGGTTGACAACACGGTGATCGCCTACGGCCTGCCGGTGTGGTTCGTGCGTGGCGATCCGCCGCAGCCCTTCACCATCGCTCAGCCCTTCACGGTGGTGATCGGCGACACGGGCATCCCCAGCCCAACCAGCATCGCGGTGGGCGATGTGCGCCGCGCCTGGCAGGCCGAGCCTGCGCGCTGCGAGGCGTTGTTCGATGCGATCGGTCAGGTGGTTCATGCGGCGCGGCGCGCGATCGAAAACGGCGACGTGGACCCGCTGGGCGCATCGATGGACCAGAACCACCGCCTTTTGCAGGAGATAGGGGTATCCAGTCCGGAGCTGGACCGGCTGTGTCAGGCCGCGCGGCAGGCCGGCGCGTTGGGGGCGAAGCTGAGCGGCGGCGGCCGCGGCGGCAATATGGTCGCGCTCGCGCAGCCCGACGCGGCCGGGCAGGTCGTCGATGCGCTGCTGCGCGCCGGCGCCGTGCGCGCGTTTGCTACGCTGATCGGCGCGTAGCGGTCCAAAGCGCAGCGCTGCGCCCCTCGATCTGCGCCCAATGCGCGCCGCGCCAATAGACGCGCTGGTGGGCGGCGAACGGTGAACAGTGAGAGCGGTCTGGCGGGCAAGTGGAAAGGACCAGCCCCGAGCAGGCTGGTCCTTCCGATTACCGTTCACTGATTACCGATCACCGATCAGCGACACCCGATCACGCAATGGTCACGCTGCCATCCAGATACACGTCCTGGATCGAGTTGAGCAGCGCGGCGCCGTCGGCCATGGGGCGCTGGAAGGCTTTGCGGCCGGAGATCAGGCCCATGCCGCCGGCTCGTTTGTTGATCACAGCCGTGCGCACGGCCTCGGCGAAGTCGTTCTGGCCCGACGCGCCGCCGGAGTTGATCATGCCGGCGCGGCCCATGTAGCTGGTGACCACCTGATAGCGCACCAGGTCGATGGGATGGTCGCTGGTCAGCTCGTCGTAGACCTTCTTGTTGGTATTGCCAAAGCCGATCTTGCGATAGCCGTCGTTGTTCTCAGCCATCTTCTGCTTGATGATGTCGGCCTCGATGGTGACGCCCAGGTGGTTGCCCTGCCCGCTCAGGTCGGCCGAGACGTGGTAGTCAACGCCGTCCTTCTTGAAGGCCGAGTTGCGCAGATAGGCCCATAGCACCGTGACCAGGCCCAGCTCATGGGCCTGCGCGAAAGCCTCGCTGATCTCGACGATCTGGCGGCGAGCATCGGGGGACCCAAAGTAGATGGTGGCGCCCACCGCAACCGCGCCCAGGTCGAAGGCTTGGGCGACGCTGGCGAACATCGTCTGGTCGTACATGGCCGGGTAGGTCAGGGTTTCGTTGTGATTGAGCTTGACGAGGAAGGGAATCTTGTGCGCGTAGCGGCGCGAGATCGAGCCCAGCACGCCCAGCGTCGACGCGACGGCGTTGCAGCCGCCCGCCAGCGCCAACTCGGCGATGTTGGCCGGGTCGAAGTAGAGCGGGTTGGGGGCGAAGGATGCGCCGGCCGAGTGCTCGATGCCTTGGTCCACGGGCAGGATCGACAGGTAACCGGTGCCGCCCAGCCGGCCGGTGTTGAACATCAATTGCAGGTTGCGCAGCACCGCCGGCGGCCGGTCGGTGATGGCCATGACGCGATCGATGAAATCGGGGCCGGGTAGGTGCAGCAAGTCCTTGGAGACCTTAGGGGTGTTATAGCCAAGCAGGTATTCTGCATCGGCGCCTAGCATTTGTTCGACATGGACTGTCATGCGTATGTCCTCCTGAGATAGTTGTAACCCAACGGGCGATGCCGTGGTGAGTTTGAGAAACTGGCAACAAGTATAGCACTACAGACGTTGCTTGTCCAAACAGCCACCTGATTGGCCAGCGCCGCCGGTCTTCGTGTTTTTGGCAACCTCGAAGGTCTGGCAGCAAGACTGTCGATTCTTCTGCTACGTGGGGCTTGACTCTGTGGAAAGCTTGTGCTATAATCCGCTATGACGCAATGCGTCATAAGAAACTAACGAGATCAACGCACCGGCGGCATGACCGGCCGGGCAGCCATAGACAAGGAGAAAACCATGGCAGAGTTTACAATTCCCCAACGCATGACCAGTTTTGTGGAAGACACGACCCACACCGTTACGGCGGTGCCCCACAAGCTGATCGACGCCAGCCGCGGCGCCCTCTGCACCACGCGCGAGGAAGCCGAGCACCTGATGGAGCGCGGTGAAGACCTGTTCGATAAGCTGGTCGAGCGCGGCCAGGAGATCGAGATCATGCAGACCGAACGTCTGACGGGCTGGTGGAAAGTCTGGGAGAAGCGCAGCCGCGACCAGATGCATGTGGCCGAGGAGCAGCTAGAGCAGCAGGTGCAGACCATGCTGCGCGCGCTGCACATCCCCAGCAGCGATGACATCAAGCGGCTGGACGCAGAGATCGACCGCATCGCCAAGAAGCTGGACGTGCAGTTGACCGAGCGCGCCCTGGCTGCGCTGCCCATCCAGAACTACAAGGGCATGAACGTCAAGGACGTCGTGGCTCAGCTTGACACGGTGGACGAAGCTGGCCTGCTGGCCGTGCAGTCCTTCGAGCAGGAGCACCACAACCGCAAGACCATCCTGCGTGAGATCGAGCAGCGCCTTGAGGCGATGAACGCCTAGACCGCTCTGGCCGGTCTCTGACCGTGCCACACCAAGAAAGCCCGCACTGTACGGTCGTCATTCGACCGCAGGCGGGCTTTTTGATTCCGGCGCATGGGTCAAGTCAGTTGTTCATGGCGTCGGCGCGCAATCGCCATTGAAAACGGGCGGGCTCGGTCGGCCCCTCGCCTATCCTCGGAACCGGCGAGCCAGGGTCCGGGGTGCTGCGCAAAGACCGGCCCGAGCAGCTACACGGGCGGGCTCGGTCGGACACCGGCCCGAGCAGCTACTTTCAGGTCAGTTGATCGGCATAGGCGAACAGCGCAGGCAAGCCGCCTGTGTGCCAGAAAACGACCGTTTCCTCCGCGCCGAAGCGGCCCTGGCGCAGCAGGTCCAGCAGGCCGGCCAGGGCGCGGCCGGTATAGACCGGGTCGGCCAGCAATCCTTCGCTGGCAGCCAGTAGGCGGATCGCGTCCCGTTCAGCGCTGCTCAGCACGCCGTAGCCGCCGCCCAGGTAGGCGTCGTGGACGATGAAGTCGTGCGCCGTGAAGCTATGGGGATCGCCTAGCAGGCTGGCAGTCTCGGTAGCCAGCTCAGCCAGCGCGGGCTGGAACTCGCCAGCGCTGCGGTCGATACTGATGCCGTGGAGCTGGCCGCCGAAGCCGGCCGCCCACGCGCCGACCGCCATGCCCGCCTGCGTACCGCCGCTGCTGCTGGCCACGACGACGTGATCGACCGCCCAGCCATGCGCCTTGGCCTGCTCCAGCAACTCCTGGAAGGCCAGCGCATAGCCAGCCGCCCCCACGGGGCTGGAGCCGCCGTAGGTGATGACGTAGGGACGATAGCCGGCCGCGGCTTCGGCCTGCGCCGTCTCGGCCAGCAGCGCCAACCGCTCCCGCTCGCCGGCCCAGACGATCTGCGCACCCAGCAGCCGGTCCAGCAGCAGGTTGCCGCCTTCCAGCCGCGGCGCATTGCCGCCCAGCACCAGCACGCAACGCAGACCGGCCCTGGCCGCGGCCGCGGCCGTCTGCCGGCAATGGTTGGACTGCGGCGCGCCCACCGTCAGCACGGTATCGGCTCCCTCGGCCAGCGCTGCGGCCAGCAGATATTCGAGCTTGCGGGTCTTGTTGCCGCCGCTGGCCAGGCCGGTCTGGTCGTCGCGTTTGACCAGCAGCACGGGCACGGGCCGGGCGGGGTCTTCAGCCTGCAAGGCGGCCCGCAGTCGGGGCAGCGGCTCCAACGGCGTGGGCAAGTGCGCCAGCGGCAGGCGCGGCAGCGTCTCACGTAGCATCGGCGTCTCCTTGATGTTCCAGGTCGAACAGGGCAAGCTGCTGGCCGGGCAGGGTGACGATGGGGTCCAGCCCGACGCGTGCCCGGAAGGTAGCCAAGCTCAGGGTGGGCTGGTGGCCAGCCAGCTCGCGCAGGTGGCGGTACTTGACGAACTCCCAGCCCGTCCAGGCCAGCCGGGAGCGCCAGGGCGGGCAGCGGCGCAGTTTGAAGTCCAACAGGCCGGCCCGGCCGCCCGGCAGCGCCACGTAGCGCGGGCACGCCGCCAGCGTCTCCGGCGGCGCGGCCAGCCAAGGCTGAAGGTTGGCCTGGGTCGCCACGCCAAAGGCGAAGGCCGGCTCGCCCCGGCTATGCCAGACCACGGTGGCCGGCCTCCAGTCGGGCAGGCCACTGCCGCCTTGCCGGGAGGCTGGCAGCAGGCCAGGGTCAAGTTGCGCCGCGTCAGCCGCCAGCCAGACTTCGTACCCCAGTCGCTGGCCCAGGTCGACCAGCAAACGCCGGATGTTGGCCTGGTCGTCGCGTCGTTGTTGGGGCTGATCCTCGGCGCGCAGGCGCAGCCGATCGTCGTCGGATTGGCCGTAGGACGCCATGCAGGCAGACAGCAGCGCTGCATCGGGCGTCAGCCAGCCGGGGAAGGCTGCATAGGCTGCCTCGGCCAGAGTTTCAGCCGCGATCGGGCCAGCCTCTAGCTGTTGGACGACGAACTGCTCCAGCCGATCGGCCAGCGGCGGCTGTGTCGGGGAGTGCTCCGTCGTCCAGAGGCCGCCCAACTCAGCTTTGGCTGGATCGGTGGGCGCAAACAACAGCCCCGGCGGCGGCAGGTCGCGGTTCAACGCCACGCGCATCTGCGCCAGCAGGAAGCTCATGGGCTGGCGCGCGGCCTCGCCGTGCTGGGCCAGCTCGGCCAGGAGCCCCAACTCGCTCCAGCGGACGGCGCAGGCAGTTTGCACCAAGGCGGGCGACGCTGGCTCCCCGCGCGTCTCGATGAGCTGTTGCGTGGCCTCCTGGGCGCTGCGTTGCAGGCGGTCAGCCAGGTTGGCAGCGGCCATCGGCGGCGGCGACGCGGCCGGCGTCAGCTCGAAGCGCCATTGGGTTTGTCCGGCGGCCTCGTCCTGCGCGGTCTGCGTGGCCTGGGCAACTAATCTCCAGCCGGCTGCGCTGGCGGCCGTCAGCAGCGCCAGCCCGCGGCGCGGCGAGCGATCGGCGCAGGCCAGCACCAGACGTCCGCCGGCCCGCAGCGGCGCACGCAAGCTGCGCAGTGCGCTGGCCATGGCGCGCGCGTACCAGTCCCAGCTCCACTGTTCGATACTGAGCGCCGCGCGCTGGCGGTTGGCAGCCTCGCGGCCGTGCAGCCAGCCGGCCCAGAGAAAGTGCAACGCATAGGCCGTTGGGTCGAAGGGCGGCGGCTCGGTCAGGATCAAGGCGATGCTGCCGGGGTTGATCTGCTCAACCAGCTCGGGTGTTGGCAGCGACAGCGGCAGGGTGCGGCCTTCGCTTTCGGGGGCGCGCAGCCGGGCCAGATCTGGCGCTAGCAGGAGGGGACGCGCTGGGCGGCTGCGCAGGGTGCGGTGGGCATGCTCGAAGGCGAGCCAGAGGTTGTTTTCCACAAAACGGCGGGGAAGCTGCAGCCGGGCTGGCTCCTGGCTGGCGCGCCATTCGACATGGTCCAAGCCAGACACCACCACGTGCAGCAGCATCGCACGGGCTGCGCGCAGTTCCTCGCTGTCGCTCAGGCGCTGCTCAGCGGCCGTCAGCAGTTCGCTGATGACCAACAGCGCGCGCGGCGGGTAGAGGTCCTGCAAGCTGCGGGCCTGCGCCGTCAGCGGGTCGCCGGGCTTGACCAACCGGCTGAGCAGGCCCCAGTAGGCTGCGCCGCGTACCTCCAGCGCCGCCACCTGCGCCACGTCCGCCATGTCGGCCGGCGCGTCGCCCTCGCTGGCGCAATGGGGACAGCGGTAGCGCTTCTCCACCGGCTCGCCCACGCTGCGATCCCAGACAAAGCGTTGGGCGACGATGGTCTGGGCGCACTCCGGGCAGACGGTCTCGTAGAGCGCGGCCAGGTGGTGGGCCAGGGTGCGGCCGCGGCGGGGAGCGTCGGCGATGCGGCTGAAGGCGTGGTCGACGATGGATGCCTGGGGCGGCGCGGCGCTGGTCAGCACGCCGAGCAGGGTGGCAGGGCTGGCGTTGTTCAGCACCAGCCGCCGCCGGCCGGCCGCCGCCGCCTGCACCAGCGCCGCCTGGCTGGCGAAGGGGTCCAACAGCCAGTCGCCGGCCTGGCTGAGCTGGCCCAGGTAGTGCGCAACCATCGCGCCGGACCAGGGGTGGCGCTCGCTGGGCCACAGGGCGTCAGCCGGCGGCGGCGCGTCGGGCCAGAAGGGTGCGGGCCAGGTAATCTGGCGGTCGGCGGCGGTCATAGCGGGATAGTAGCACAGTTAGCAGCATAACTCAAGTTGCGCCGCAGTTTTGGACTATGCTATAATTGGCGCATGCGATACCTGATTACCGGAGGAGCTGGCTTCCTGGGCGTGGCGCTGGCCAATCATTTGGTTGCGACCGGCCACCATGTGCGGGTGTTGGATGACCTGAGCGCGGGCGAACCGAGCCGGCTGGATAGCCGTGTGCTTTTCTCGCGCGGCGACGTGCGCAATGTGCCGGTGCTGTGGACGCACCTACAGGATGTCGAGTGCGTCTATCACCTGGCGGCGCGCGTGGCTGTCTCCGAGTCGATCCTCTATCCCCAGGAGTACAACGATGTCAATGTGGGCGGCACGGTGGCGCTGCTGACGGCGATGCGCGATGTGGGGGCGCCGCGCGTGGTGCTGGCCTCGTCGGCCACGGTCTATGGCGAGCAGCCAGCCCAGCCGGTGCATGAAGGGATGCGGCCCAACCCCGGCTCGCCCTACGCCGTGACCAAGATCGCGGCTGAGCACTACCTGTTCACGCTGGGCAAGCTGTACGGCTTACAGGCAGTGGCCCTGCGCGTCTTCAACGCCTATGGGCCGGGTCAGCGCATTCCACCGGCCCATGCGCCGGTCGTGCCGCTTTTCCTGAAGCGAGCGCTGGGCGGGGGCTCGCTGGTGATTCACGGCAGCGGCCAGCAGAGTCGTGATTTCGTCTACATCGACGACGCCGTGCGGGGCATGGCCGCGGCCAGCTTGACCGACGCGGCCGTGGGCCAAATCATCAACATCGGTTCGGGCGAGGAGACGACGTTGAAGGAGTTGGTGCGCCAGGTGACAGCGGTGGCGGGACGCGAGCTGTCGGTGCTGGCCAACGAGGCGCAGAGCGGCGGTGTATCCCGTCTGGTGGCGGATCTGAGCAAGGCGCGGCAGGTGCTGGGCTTTCAGCCGCGGATCAGCCTGAGGGAGGGGCTGAAGCTGCTGCTGGAACGAGATCCCCAGTTCGACCGCAAGCGGGTAGTAGCCCAATAGGAAAACTATATCTCACTCCTCACCGTACTTTGCTCTCTCCTCTGCAACCGCAAGAACAGGTTGGAACTGCCTTTGGTAGGATACTACCGAGACTTCAGATCCCGCCGCTCGTAGCTGCCTGAGCAAGGTAGTGAGTTCGTCGGTAACTGCGCCAGTCATCAGTGGTTCGCGGCAATTAGCGCAGATTTGCGCTGGTACATCCTTGACCACAACTACGCTGTTTTGCAGCACAAATGGGACTGTTGCCTTTCCCTCTCGAAGTCGGCCGCCGCAAAACGGGCATTGATTAGCGCTTTCTAGTTTTCCAGTCATCATCCCATTCCTCCAAAGATGGCCGATAGACAGTTACAACGACAAGCACGTCTTTCTTGATGTCGACAGCCAGCACCGCATGAAAAGGCTCACCAGAAGCCAGTTGGCCAAGAGCCAGACAATCAGGCAGGGGTCTATGCACGACTGGGTAGTCTTCGATGACTTGTGATGTGACCAAGCCATATTCGATCGCTCGTCGAACCCAACCCTCATTGGCCAACTCGGCAATAGCATGGCGGGTCCACAAGATGCCGCTTCCGGTAGGATCTGAGCGGTTCTCGCTCGCTTTGCGACGTATGAAGGCTTGTTTGGCGGTGACGTCCATCTCTCCTACCAAAACGCGAACTCATCAATAAAACTCAGTGTAGACGTTGGTCTCCCAGAACGCCTTGTAGAAGTCGTCCCGGCTGCCTTTGCACGCGCCGTCCAGCGAACACTTGCCAGGGCAGGCGTAGTCCACAGCCTTGATATAGGTGCAGATGTCCATCTTGTGGCAGGTGCGGGGGCCGCAGATCGGCTCGTGGTCGTAGAAGCAGCAACTGCGCCCCAGGTGCCAGATCCACTTGTCGAACTCGAAGACGCCGACGCCGCTGTGGGCGATGACCCGGTCGCAGGCATCAGAGACGGCGCTGCGCACCGCGTGGTTGATGTCGTCGCTGACTCGCGCCTTCTGCTTGAGGGCGATGAGCAGGCCCGGATCGGTGACCTCGACGATGCCGGTGCGCAGCGCCACGCGCATGGCGTGGTAGTCCATGCACACCTTGAGGTTCTGCGGGTCCTCGACTGGCCAGACGCCGGCCGCGTCAAGCTGGCCGACCAGCAGTTGCGCCTTCTTGTTCAGCGGATCGGTGTAGGCTGGAATGGTGGCCAGCCGCTGGAAGATGCCCCCTTCGCCTTGAATGTGGCCGCCGGCCCGGCAGTAGATGTTCATCGCCTGGCCGTCGTACTGCTCCTGCAGCACACGAGCGACATCGTGCAACTGACCCAGCCGCTCCTCGACGCGATCGACGGGCGAGTGGGCGGGGTCGAAGTCGTCAGCCAGGATTGCGGCCAGCCGCTCCGCGTCGATCTGAGCCATGGCCTTGGCCGAGGCGAACTCGTCCAGCACCCGTCGGCTGGCGCTGATCAGATAATCCCAACCGCGCTGCCAGCGGCCGTCGATGACCCCCTGCAAGCTTTTGGTGTGTTGGCAGATGGCGATGGCAAAAGTCCAGTAATTGGCCTCGCGCAAGGCCTCCTCCACCGTGGCCGGAACAAACAAGAACTCGTCGGCGCGCACGGTCTGCTGGCGCAGCCGCTGGGCGATAGCCTGGCACTGTTGTTCGTTGACGGCAATCATGGCTGGCGATCTCTTGAGGGTCACTGTGCAGAAAAGACATTTCTCGGAAGAAATGTCTTTTCTGGCGCGCTGCTAGGCGGTCTCTTTGAGCTCGATGTCTCCCCAATGGACGGCCCGTTCGCCGCCGGCCAGCAGGACCGGCTGGCTGCGGCGCAGGATGGTATCGGCGTTGACCACGCATTTGGTGACCTCAGGGCGGGAGGGGATCTCGTACATCACGTCCAGCAGCACCGATTCCAGGATGGTGCGCAGGCCGCGCGCGCCGGTCCTGAGCTTGATGGCCTCCTCGGCCGCAGCTTGCAGCGAGTCGGGGGTGAAGACCAGCTCGGTGTTGTCCAGACTGAACAGCCGCTGGTACTGCTTGACCAGCGCGTTGCGCGGCTCGGTCAAGATACGCACCAGCGCGGCCTTGTCCAGCGGATCGACGCTGACGCTGACCGGCAGGCGGCCGACGAACTCGGGGATCAGGCCAAACTTCATCAGGTCGTCGGAGGTGGCCTGCTGTAAGAGCTCAGCTCGCATCAGATCCGGGTCGAGGCGTTTGATACCGGCCGCGCCGAAGCCCATGCGGCCCGGCCCCTGCACCCGGCGGGCGATGATCTCGTCCAGCCCGGCGAAGGCGCCGCCGCAGATGAAGAGGATGTTGCTGGTGTCCAGGCGGATGTACTCCTGGGAAGGATGCTTGCGGCCGCCCTGGGGAGGCACATTGATGATGTTGCCTTCGATGATCTTCAGCAGGCCCTGCTGCACTCCCTCGCCGGACACATCGCGGCTGATCGATGGGTTATCGCCCTGCTTGCGGGCGATCTTGTCGATCTCGTCGATATAGACGATGCCCATTTGGGCGCGCTCGATGTTCCATTCGGCCGCATGGAGCAAGCCCACCAGCACGTTCTCCACGTCCTCGCCCACATAGCCGGCCTCGGTCAGGTTGGTGGCATCGGCGATGGTGAATGGCACGTCGAGGATGCGGGCCAGGGTTTGGGCCAGCAGCGTCTTGCCGGTGCCGGTGGGGCCGATCAGGACAATGTTGCTCTTCTGCAGTTCGACGTCCCCAAAGGCTGCGCCCGACGACACGCGCTTATAGTGGTTGTAGACCGCAACAGCCAGCACCTTCTTGGCCCGGTCCTGGCTGACCACGTACTGGTTGAGGCGGTCGACGATCTCTTTGGGGGAGGGCAGGCGCTCGAGCACCGGCTTGCCCTCGCCGTCGGACTGAGCCGCCAGTTCCTCGCGCAGGATCTCGGCGCACAGATCGACGCAAATGTCGCAGATGTAGATGTCGTCTGGCCCTTGGATGAGGCGCATAACCTCGTCTTCGGTGCGGTGGCAGAAGGAACAAGTGGGAGCGGGAGGGGTGGGTTTGGGCATGGTCAATTGAAAAGCACCTACTGCTCGGGCCGGTCTCCTGACCGTGCCCGTTGGGCTACTGCTCGGGCCGGTCTCCTGACCGTGCCTGTTGGGGCAACTACTACGCTACCCCAACCTGGGCAGGGTCGGCTCGGTCGGGAGACCGGCCTGAGCACAGGCAGCCTTAGCGCTGCAAGCGCTCGTCTTCCAACGCCTTGATCACGTCGCTGGCGTCGCCCAGCACGTCGTCCACCAGGCCGTAGTCCTTGGCCTCGAGGGCGGTCATCCAGCGGTCGCGGTCGAAGTCCTCTTCGATGGTCTGCGACGTTTGGCCGGTGTGCTTGGCCAGGATGTGGAAGAGCTGGGTCTGGACGCGCTCCAACTCTTTGAACTGGATACGCACGTCGGGGGTATAGCCCTGGGCGCCGCCGCCGGCTGGGTGCATGTGGACGGTGGCATGGGGCAGGGCATAGCGCTTGCCCTTGCGGCCGGCGGCCAGCAACACCGTGCCCATGCTGGCTGTCACGCCTACGGCCGTGGTGCTGACCGGCGCGTCGATCATCTGCATGGTGTCGTAGATAGCCAGGCCGGCGTAGACCGAGCCGCCGGGCGAGTTGATATACATGAAGATGTCGCGCTCCGGGTCCTCGCGATTGAGGTAGAGCAACTGAGCGACAATCAGGTTGGCGATCTGGTCGTTGATGGGGGTGCCCAGAAACAGGATACGCTCGCGCAGCAACAGCGAGTAGATGTCATAAGCGCGCTCGCCGCGCGCGGTGGTCTCGATGACCATGGGCACCAGGGAATGCGGGTACTGATCGAACATGTTTTCTCCAATATTGTCTGGCTTCATGCTGTTAGCCAGGGATTTCTAACCCCTGGGCTTCTGTTGTTTCAGCGACATCGGGCTGTGGTTCTGTTACTCCCTGGTCGGCCAGAGCAGCAGCCAGTTCCGGCGCCGTGCCCTCGCCGATGGCGATCATGCGCTGGATGGCCTTTCTTCGCTCGATGTCGTGTGATAGTGCGTGACGGCCGCTGGCCATCTGCAGGAACTCGCGCAGGCTGTTATCTTCCTCTGGCACGTCCGCCAGCAGCGTCGCAACGCGCTCGTCGATCTCGGCCTCGGTGGCCTGCAGGCCTTCAACCTCGACCAACTTGTCCAGCACCAGGTCGACGCGCAACTGCATCTCGGCCTGACCGCGCAGCCGCTGGCGCAGGTTGGCCTCGGTTTGGCCGGTCAGACGCAGGAACTCGCTGAGCGGCAGCCCGGCGCGGCGCATGTTTTGCTCCTGCTCCTCGAACAGGCGCTCTACCGCGTCGTCCACCAGCACAGGCGGGTATTCGATGGCAGCCGCGCCCTCGATCATCTTCTGTATGACAGCGTTGGCGTACTCGGCGTCCGCCTCTTCCTGGCGTTTGTCCAGAATGCCCTGGCGGATGCTGGTTTTCAGGTCGTCCAGTGTGTCGTAATCGCCTACCAGTGCAGCGAAGTCATCGTCCAATGGCGGCAGGTCGTTGCGTTTGACGCTGATGATTTGCGCATCAAAGTGAGCCTCGGAGCCGGCGAAGTCAGAATCCCAGTCGTCCGGGTAGGTCACGTCGAAGGCGATCTGGTCGCCGGGCTTGACGCCCAGGAACTGGGTATCGAAGCCGGGGGGAAAGTCCTCGCTCTTCTCTTCCAGGACCAACTCGAACGCTTCGTCGTTGACGATCTCTTCCTCGCCAGCCCGACCGACGATCTGCAAGGTCAGCAGGTCACCATAGGCCGCGCCGTCATCCTCCAGCGGCAACCATTCAGCTTGTTGTTCCCGCATCTGCTGCAGCTCGGAGTCGACATCGTCTTCGCTGACCTCGACGGCGGTCCGCTCGACGCGCGCCGAGCGGTAGTCGCCCAGATCGACCTCTGGCGGCATGGGCAGAGTCAGGCGATAAGTCAGCGGATCAAAGGTCACATCGTCCAGCACACCGGGCCCGATTGGCTGCAGGCCGCTTTCGTCCAACGCCTGCTTGTAGACCTGGTCGCCCATGTCCTCGGCCGCTTGCTCCAGCAGCGCTTCTTTGCCGAAGGCGCGCACGATCGCGGCATAGGGGGCTTTGCCCTTGCGAAAACCGGGGACGTTGTAGCGTTGCGCTACCTTGGTCGCAGCCTTGCGCAGCGCCTGCTCCACCTGTTGCTCGTCTGGCTGGACAATCAGGGCAATCTGGGCGTTGGGCAAACGCTCTGTTGTGATTTTCAATGTGGTACTGCTCTCCTTTCGACCTTTGCAGCCCATGGACTGGAAGTCTGGGCCTTTACTCTTGCGATTGGCGGGGATTATAGCACAGGTGGACGGGTTTAGCGCAAAGTCGGTTTGACGGTGGCTGGAGCGCGTGTTACATTCTGTCGGGGGTAACAGGCGCCGTCTACTAGCGTTATTGGCCCGTTTTGGGGTTTTTGGTGGCGTTGCTCACGTATGACGCTAGCCGTTCCCAGCCCTGTTGCACCTGAAAGCGCTTGAGCCGCCACGTTCCGACGATGCCGTAGGGGAGGAAGAGCACGATCAACACGTAGACCATGCCGATGACAAAGCCGGCGCTCTCCCCGAACCAGCGCGAGAAGTAGAACTCCATCAGCCGGAGCGCGGCCGCGCCAATCATGGCCCCGCTCAGCGTGCCGATGCCGCCGATCAACAGCATCAGCAGCCCCTGCACGGTGAAGCCCAGGCCGGCGATCTCCGGGCTGACGATGGGCTTGTAGAGGGTGTGCAGCGTGCCAGCCAGCGCGGCCGTAATGCTGGCCACGACCAGCGCGGCCAGCTTGAAGTAGAAGGTGTTGAAGCCGATGCTCAGCGCCCGGTTCTCGTTCTCGCGCGTGGCGATGCAGACGCGGCCGGTGGGGGAGTCGACGAAGCGCTTGTAGATCAGATAGACCACCACAGCGAAGATCAACGCGACGAAGTAGAAGCGCAGTCGGTCGTCCACCGGGCTGAGGCCGGCCGGCCGCGGCACGCCTTGCAGCCCCACGTCAGCGCCAGTGTACACGTTCAGTTCCTGCGACTTGACCAGGATGTCGAAGACCGCGGCGATGCCCAGCGTCACCAGCGCGAAGGTGATGCCCTTCACGCGCGGCAGCACGATGGCAAAGAGCAGCGCCTGCACCACGCCCAGCACGCCGATGCCGATCAGCACCTGCCACAGCGGCCAGCCGAAGCTCTTGAGCAGAATGCCACTCAGATAGGCGCCGAAGGCGAAAAACATGCCGTGGCCGAAGGAGAGCAGGCCGGTGATGCCTAGCACCAGGTCGTAGCTGATGGCGAACACCGCCAGTATGAAAATCTCAATCAGCAGTCCCTGGATGAACTTGGACTCGCCGGCCTTGTTGGCCAGCAAATCGGCGATCGACTGGCCATTGAGCAGCGCCAACACAAAAGGCAGCGCAGCCAGCACGCCGACGGTCAGCAAGAAACCCAGATTGCGTTTGAGAAATGAACCTTGTGGGGGCATGCAAATCCTCGGGGGTGGTAGAGTGGTAAATTGGTAGACTGGTACATTGGTAGATTGATGGTTGGTAGGCCCGCCGGCGCTGACCAATCTACCAACTTACCAATCTACTCCTTGCGACCAAACAATCCCTGCGGCAGCGCCAGCAGGACAATGATCATCAGGATGATGGTCGATGCAGGGACGATGGGCGGGGTGGGCTTCCAGGGTTCGTCCAGGAAGGGCAGGTTGATGCCGATTTGGCCGTAGCGGATGATGAACTGCTGCACCAGGCCGACGATGATGGCGCCGGCGGCCGCGCCGGGATAGCTGGTCAGGCCGCCGATGGCCAGCGCGATCAGCGAGCCCAGCAGCAGAGTCGCGCCCATGGCGTCGCTCAGGCCGCTGGCCGGCGCAGCGATAACGCCGCCCAGCGCGGCCAACCCCACACCGAGTCCGAAGACCAGGGTGAAGATACGGCGCACGTTGATGCCCAGCGCCTCGACCATGGCGCTATCCTGCACGCCGGCGCGGATGATCATGCCCAGCCGGGAGCGCTGCAACAGCAGCCAGACAGCGATCAACACCACCAGTCCGACCAGAATCACGAAGATCTCATTGTATGTGCGGATCAGGGCTCGTTGGCCGCCAATATCCAGCACGATCGTCGTGCAGTGGTACTGCAGCCAGCCGGCGATGCTGCTGGCTGGGCAGCCTTTGCCTGTGCTGGCGAAAAGCTCCGGCTTGGGCATGGTGAATCCCGTTCGCCCCCAGATGGCGCGCACAATCTCCGTGCCAATGAAGGCCAGGCCGAAGGTCAGCATGATCTGGTAGATGGCCCGCGCGTAGAGCGGACGGATCAGCGTGGCCTCCATCAGGCTGCCCAGTCCCACACCCACCAGCGCGGCCACTGCGATGGCGATGACGAACAAGATGTTGGTGCTGAGGCCAAACAGGAAATCGCTCAGTGGCGTGTTGACGAGATAAACGAGCAACGCGCCGATGACCAGCACGGCAAAACCGATCAGCGTGCGACCCATCGGCCGGCGCGCCTGACCCTCAGCGCCGCCGCGCCGCGCCTGGATCAAGCCAACAACCGCTAAACCCAGCAGCACGCTGCCCAGCAGGATCGCGCCCCAAATCAGGATCGGCGACTGGCCAGGCTCGAAGGCTGCCGGCTGCACGACCTGCGCTGTGGTTCCGGCCTCAGCGTACTGGGTCCAGACGATGGGGCTGTTCTGGTAGTCGGAACCGCTCCAGATGGACACCGGCGCGCGCGTCAGCCCCACGGCCATGAGGACGAGCCCGGCCGCCAGTGCAAACCACGGCCAGACGCGTGCTGGCACATTGCCCAGCTTCAGCCGGGCCAGCAGCCCGCCCCACAGCGGCATCAAGAGCAGGCCCGCCACCGCCAACAAGAACGGCGTGGTCAGATCGACGATCGTGTCGGGCCGGACGTACATGCTCCAGCCGACGTAGGCGCCGATCATGAACAGCGTGCCGTGGGCCAGGTTGAGCACGTCCATCAGGCCGAGGATGATGCTCAGGCCGGCCGCGACCAGGAAGGTGATCGACCCAACCGCCAGGCCGCGCAGCACCGTCACCACCCAATCGCGCGTGCTCATACCCTGCACCGCCAGCAGGAAAAGCAGCGCCAGGATGATCAGGGTCAGGAAGAGTGTGCGGTTTTTGCCGAAGGTTTGGAGGAAATTGCTCATGGTAATGGTCAATGTTCAATGGTCAATTATCAATAGTCAATGGTCAATGGTCAATGGTCAATGGTCGGTCAAGGGCGGTCTGTTTCCGTCATTGACAATTGCCAATTGACCATTGAACATTGCTCAGGCTGCTCCCAAATATCGTTGTATCGTCGTCTTGTCCTGCACCAGGTCGGCCATGGCGCCGCTTTGCACCGAGCGGCCTTCTTCGATGATGACGTAGCGCTGAGCCAACTGGCTGGCGACGAGGAAGTTCTGCTCTACCAGCACGATGGTGGTGCTGGCCGATAGCTTGCGGATGGCTTCCATCATGGCCTCGATGATCACCGGGGCCAGGCCCTCGCTGGGCTCGTCGATCAGCAGCAGCCGGTTGTCGGGCACCAACGCGCGGGCCACAGCCAGCATCTGCTGCTGCCCGCCTGACAGGTGGGTGCCCGGCAGCTTGATCAGCCTTTGCAGGTCGGGGAACAGCTCGAAGATGAAGTCGGCCTTGCGCTCCAGGTCGCCCTTCTTGCGTTCGGCGATCTTCAGGTTCTCCTGCACGCTCAGGTCGCGGAAGATGGCGCGGTGCTCCGGCACAAAGCCGATGCCCAGCGAGGCAATCTCGAAGGGACGCCGACCCTGGATCTCCACGCCGTCGAAGATCACCTGGCCGGAGCGGGGCGGGGTCAGCCCGAGGATTGACTTGAGCGTGGTGGTCTTGCCGGCGCCGTTGCGCCCCAGCAGGGCCACAATCTCGCCCGTTGGCGCCTGGACGCTGACGCCTTCGAGGATGTGGAACTGGCCGATGTAGGTGTGGATGTCGCGGACTTTGAGGAGGTTGCTCATGGCAAATGGTTAATGGTGAATGGGTAACGGTTAATGGTTAATGAGGGAGCTGTGCACGCGGACGGTTGCAGGGCATTAACAATTACCCATTAACCGTTCACCATTAACCATTTCTCATAGCTCATACAATCCGCCCAGGTAAGCTTGCTGCACCGTCGCGTTGGCGGCGATCTCGGCGGGCGTACCTTCGGCCAGCACCTGGCCCTGGTGCATCACGGTGATGCGGTCGGAGACGCTCATCACCACGTTCATGTTGTGCTCGACCAGCACAACGGTCTTGGCGCCGCTGGTCTGGATCTGCTTGATCAGCGCCATCAGCTCCGGCACCTGCTCGGCGGCCATGCCGGCTGTCGGCTCGTCCAGCAGCAGCAGCTCCGGATTGGCCGCCAGAATGATGCCCAGCTCCAGTTTGCGCTGGTCGCCGTGCGGCAAGGTGCGGGCCGGCATCAGGGCGCGTTCGGACAGGCCGACCTGCTGCAAGATCGCCCAGGCCCGCTGTTCGTACTGCTTGAAGTGGCCGGCCGGCTGTAGGAAGCGAAAGTTATCCTTGCCCAGAGCTTGACAAGCCAAGCGCACGTTCTCCAGCGCCGTCAGGTTGGGGAATAGATTGGTGATCTGGAAGGAGCGGCCGATGCCAATGTGCGCGCTGCGGTGCAAGGGCAGGCGCGTGATGTCCTTACCCTTGTAGATCACCTTCCCGGCCGTCGGCTCCAGATTGCCGCTGAGCAGGTTGAAGAAGGTCGTCTTTCCCGCGCCGTTAGGGCCGATGATCGAGTGAATCGTCCCGGTTTGCACCTGGATACTCACGTCGTCGACGGCCACCAGCGCGCCAAAGGCTTTACGCAGGCTGTGGGTTTCGAGGAGGATGTCGGGCATGTGGATGACCTGGCGACCGGATGACTAGGTGACAAGGTGAGGGGGTGACAAGGTGACCTGAGCCAGCTCCACTTGGAGTCTCTCTGTCACCTTGTCACCTTGTCACCCTGTCACCTTGTCATCTGCTACTGTCCGCTCAGGCTGCCGATCGGCAGGTCGCCGCAGCGGTCTTGCAGCGCCTCGGGCAGCAGGCAGGGGGGTTCGGGTCGAGTGGTGGTCACGTACTCGAACATGTCAAAGTCCGGGGCAGCCAGGTCGACCAGCCGCAGGATGTACATGTCCTGAATGGCCATATGGTCCTCGGGGCGGATGAAGATCTTGCCCTTGGGGCCGTCGAATTCAATGCCTTCCATGGCCGCGATCATGGCCTCGCCGCTGGTGTCGCCGCCGCTCTTTTCGATGGCTTTGACGGCCAGCAGGGCCGCGTTCATGCCGTCAGCGTCGAACAGATCCGGCGGCTCGCCGTAGCGGGCCTTGACCTGCTCCACCAGCCAGTCGTTGATCACATTGTCCGGCGCCTTGTACTGATAAAGGATGCCGCTGGCCTGGCCTTGCATCTTGTCAGCCACCGGCCCGAAGATGGCGGCCATGGTGCGGTTGTCGAAGAAAGACGCGCCCATGCCCATGTCGTCCAGCACGCCGAACTCCTTGGCCGCCTGGAACATAGGGATGAAACCGCCGCCGGCCCAGGTCACGATCCAGGCCTCGGCGCCGCTCTCAGCGATCTGCTCCATGTAGGGGGTGAAGTCGGCTGTGTCCAGCGGGGCGAAGATATCGTCAGCCACGAAGGTGCCGCCGAACTTGGTGCAGGCATCGCGCGCTGAGGCTGCGCCGCCGTAGCCGAAATTGTAGTCCGGCGCGATCTGGATGAAGGTGTCGTACTGGGTGGTCAGGTACTCGCACAGGTTGATGAAGTCCTGGTAGTTGGTGCGACTGACGCGGAAGGTGTACTCGTTGAAGTTGACGCCGGTGATGTCGTTGGCCGCGGCCGGCGCGACGATCAGCGGCACCTGGCTCTCTTTGGCGATCTCTTGCAGCGTGGCCGTGCTGCCGGAGCTCACCGTGCCCACCAAGAGGTCCACCTGGTCACGTTCGACCAACTCGCGGGCCAAAGTGGCTGTCTGCTCGGCAGCGCCCTTGTCGTCGCGCAGCAGCACCTGCACTTCGCAGTCGCCGAACTGGTAGGATGTCGTGGTGGCGTCGACAGCCGTGCCGGCGGCGCCGCTGGCGTACTCCATACCCAGTTGGAATGAGCGGTTGGTCATGACGCCGTACAGCGCCAGCCCGCCGGTCAGGTCGGTGATCAAGCCGATCTTGATCGGCTCTTCGCAGGTGAGTGCGATCGGCTCGCCCGCTACGACCGGCTCTGGGGCCGGCTCCTCAGTAGGGGCTGCGGTCGGCTCCTCTGCAGGGGCCTCGGTCGCTACCGGCTCAGGTGTGGCCGTCGGCGGAACAGGCGTGGCCGTCGGCTCCGGCGGCGTGGTTGGCTGCTCGACCGGCGCGGCCGGCGGCGCAGTAGGGGCGGGGGTTGCGGCCGACGGACAGGCCGCCAGCACCAGACTGGCGATCACCAGCACCGCCAACACCAGGAACAGGGTACTACGTTTCATAGTCGATTCTCCTCCATGAGAATGAGCTTCGCGCGGCCATCTGTTGCCGCCATGAACATAAAGTCGAACTTGCGGTCATTGTAAACCGTTTCACATATTTGCGCCAACGGAGCGCACATGGGTTGCTGGATTACGGGACTCGATCACCTCCTTTGCTCGCGGGTTGGCTCGTGGCCGGCGATCGGCGATCGGCAAGTGGCGACCGGAAGACCGTTTACCGATCACCGTTCACTGTTCACCTTCCGATAAACGCATGGAACAGCCGGTTGAACTCCTCCGGCTTCTCCAGGAATGGACTATGCCCAGCGTCGGCGATGACCTCCTCGCGATAGCTGCCGCCCTTGGCCTGATAGGACTCCAGCACGGTGCGGATCTGGTCGATCATGGGCTGGGGCGGGCACTCCTCGGCGCCGGGCCAGCCGGGCACGAAGCCCATCGCTCCCAACGCGGCGATGTCCCAGAAGGCGTTGTTGGCTACGATGGTGTCGTCAGAACCGCGGATCCATAGCACCGGCGGCTTGGGCTGGATGTCCACGATGCCGCTGGCGTCGAAGTATTTGCGGCTGAAGGCGTTAACGATACCCTTCGTGCCGGGGGCCACGGTCGGCCAGTTGGCCGAGGGCACGGCGCCGCCCGGGTACCAGTCCTCGCCGACCCGCAGCGCCAGCATACCGCTCAGCAGTTCTTCCTCGCGCGGGTGGGTGAAGGGCGGCTTGACGTAGAACTGGCGCAGGACATTGCGCGGGGAGACGGGGTTATCCAGGCCGCGGTCCTTGGCGCCCATGGCCTTGACGAACTCTGGATTGACACTGCCCGCGCCGGCCGGCGCGCCGTCGTCGTAGCACGGTGTGCCGTACACATCTTTGCTGCCGCTGTAGCCGTAAGGCGAGACCGAGTCGACAAGAGTCAGCGAGAGCGCGGTGGCCGGACGAGCCATGACCAGCTTCATCGCCACGCCGCCGCCCATGCTGTGGCCCACGACATGGTACGTGGCCAGGTTCAGCGCGTCGATCATGGCCAGCACGTCCTCGACCATGTCGCCCAGGCCGAGGGTGGCGTCCACCGGCAGCGGCTCGGTGTCGCCATAGCCGCGCAGGTCAGGGGCGATGGCGCGGAAGCCGGCCGGCAGGGCCAGCATGGTCTCCTCCCAGAAGGTGGCCGACGCGCCGTTGCCATGGATGAACAGCACGGGCGCGCCGTCGTCCGGCCCGCTGCTCAGCGCGTGGACGGCCAGGCGCGGGGTTTGGATCATCTTGGATGTGATACCGGGAAGGGTTGGAATCGTACTCATGGGTTACTCCTATCGATTTGCTGGTGAAGTGACTGCGGCTTGTTATCGATTCGAGAGGTTAGCGCTGGTCGAGTAGAGGCTGGCGGCGTCTTGTCGACACACTCATTGGCGGCGATTACTCCACTTGGATGAGCTCTGCCGCCAGCCTCGTACCGAGACCGAGCGGTTATGGCGCGCATGGTTCGGGGTCTCGATACGCTGGCGTTGTGTTACCTCATGCGATGCGGCGCACCTCAACCCGCTACTCGACCCGCAGTAGGCGGGGCCTGGGGGTCTCGATACGCTGGCGTTGTGTTACCTCATGCGATGCGGCGCACCTCAACCCGCTACTCGACCCGCAGTAGGCGGGGCCTGGGGGTCTCGATACGCTGGCGTTGTGTTACCTCATGCGATATGGCTTACCTCAACCCGCTACTCGACCAACGCATGCTGGGCAACGGCTGCTACCGCAACTCGCGCCGCAAAATTTTGCCCATGCCTGACAGCGGCAGCTCGCTGCGGAACTCCACGCTCTTAGGCACTTTGTAGCGGGCCAGGTTGGCGGCCATGTGGGCGATCAGCTCGTCGGCCGTGGCCGTCGTGCCCGGCTTGAGCACCACCACGGCCTTGCCGACCTCGCCCCAATTGGGATCGGGCATGCCCACCACGGCGCACATATGCACGGCCGGATGGCGGTACAGCACGGCCTCGATCTCAGCCGGGTAGACGTTCTCGCCGCCGCTGATGAACATGTCCTTCTTGCGGTCAACGACGTAGAAATACCACTCCTCGTCGTAGCGCACGATGTCGCCGGTGTGGAACCAGCCGTCGGCGTCCAGCACGGCCGCGTAGGCTTCGGGGTTGTTCCAGTAGCCGGAGGAGCGGCTGGGGCCTTTCAGCACCAGCTCGCCCGGCTGGTTCGGCCCCAGCGGCTGGTTGTCGTCGTCCACCACCTGCACGTCGACGAAGTAGTTGGGCCGGCCAATGCTGCCGGCCTTGCGGATGGCGTCCTCGGGCGGCAGGGCGAACAGGCCCGGCCCGAACTCGGTCATGCCGAAGCCCTGCTTGAAGCGGATGCCCTTCTCGCGCGTGTACTTCTCGACCAGCGGCACCGGCAGCGGCGCGCCGCCGCTGGTGCAAAAGCGCAGGCTGCTCAGGTCGGTCGTCTCCCAGTTGGGCGCGGTGGTCAGCATCTGGTACATGGTGGGCACGGCCGCAAAGACCGTGGCGCGGTAGTGCTGGATCAAGTCCAGCACCTGGGCGGGGTCGAACTGGCGCGTCAGCACGGTGGTGTTGCCGAAGATCACCTGCGACGAGAGGTAGGTGAACAGCCCGCCGGCGTGAAAGAGCGGAAAGACGTTGACGTAGACGTCGTCGTGCTGCAAGTCGTGGATCACCGTGTTGAGCACGTTCCAGCAGATCATGCGGTGGCTGATCATTGCGCCCTTGGGCAGGCCGGTGGTGCCGCCGGTGAAGAGCAGGCAGGCGATGTCTTCTTCGGTCAGGGAGGGACAGGTGACTGGCAGATTGTTAGATTGGTCTAGGGTGGATTGGTAGTCTTGGGAGAAGGGGAGGCCGGGGCCTTCCAGATGCAGAAAATGTTCAATTGTCAATGTCCAATTGTCAATGGTCAATGGGGGCGCGCCTTCTGCATTGACCATGGACAATTGACTATTGACCATTGACAATTCGATCTGGGCAACCGCGTCCTTGAAGTCATCCGAAAACAGCAGCGCCTTCGGGGTAGTCAGTTCGATGAGGCCGGCCAGCTCGCGCCAGTGCAGGCGCCAGTTGAAGGGGGTGTGGATGGCGCCCAGCTTGGCGCAGGCGTAGAACAGGTCCAGGTGCTCGACGCCGTCGCGCGCCAGGATGGCCACCCGGTCGCCCTTCTGCACGCCGGCCACGTCCCGCAGCCAATTGGCCAGCCGGTTGGCGCGCTCGTTCATCTGGCGGTAGGTCAGCTCCAGCGCCGGCATCTTGCCCGCGTCGATGGTGGCCAGCTTGTCGGGGCTGTAGATCTGTCGTCTTCCGAGATAATCGCCAATGTACATGGTTGGCTCCAGTTCGGTGAACGGTGAACGGTGAACGGTGAACGGTGAACGGTGAACGGTGAACGGTGAACGGTGATCGGTGATCGGTGAACGGTCGTCGGGTCACCGTTTACCGCTTACCGTTCACCGTTTACCCACCCCACCGACTTCTCCTCAAACAACCGCCGCACCGCCGGCCAAAACTGATCCGGCCGCTCCATGTAGGTCATGTGGCCGCTGCCGGGCAGGATGATCTGGCGGGCGTTGGGCAGGATCTCCAGCAGCTTGGCCTGCTGCCAGGGCGGGATGGCCCGGTCCTGGTCGCCGGTCAGCAGCAGCGTCGGCGTCTTAATGCCGCGGTACAGGTCCGGGTCGGCGTCGATGCGGGCAAAGAATGGATTCTGCGCCTCGGTCAGGCGGATCAGGCAGTACTCCTTACCGTGATAGTCGGCGAAAAAGCCCTGGCGCATGCGCTCCAGCTTGTCGCCGTACAGCCGGCTGGCGAAGGCCTCGCCGAAGATCCTCTCGTACATGTAGTGCGTGTAGATCTCAAAGGCCGGGTCGGGCGAGCGGTAAAACAGCAGCGACAAGTCTTGGTACATCTGAAACTGGGTCTCGCGCGTCAGCAGAATGCCGGACAGGGTCAGCGTGTGCAGGCGATCGCCGAACAGCCGGCCCAGTTCAGCGGCGATGAAGCCGCCATAGCTGACGCCCACCGGGTGGATGCGCTCGATGCCCAGCGAGTCCATGATGCGCACCAGGTACTCCGCGAAGGCGTCGATGCCATACGGCTCATCCTCCTGCGACGAATTACCCTGGCCCAGGTAGTCGTATAGCAGCACGTCGTAGGCCGGTTGCAGCTCCGGCAGGTTGCGATACCAGCCGCGCGTGGACATAGCCACGCCGTTGAGCATGACCACGACCTCGCGCTGGCCGCTGCCGAAGTATTCCCAATAGATCTGGCGCGCGCCGTCCTTGATCGATAAACAACCGCTGCGGTCAGGGGTGATGGTTGGTTTGGTAGACATCGCTCAGGTCGTAGAACGATTTTCCAAATCGTTGGGCTGTTCGTCATGCTCATAAGACGATTTGGAAAATCGTCTTATGATACGCCTGCCAGAAACGCATGAGATGCCGCGTTTGCGGTCAGGGGTGATGGTTGGTTTGGTAGACATCGCTCAGGTCGTAGAACGATTTTTCAAATCGTTGGGCTGTTCGTCATGCTCGTAAGACGATTTGGAAAATCGTCTTACGATGCGCCTGCCAGAAACGCATGAGATGCCGCGTTTGCGGTCAGGGGTGATGGTTGGTTTGGTAGACATCGCTCAGGTCGTAGAACGATTTTTCAAATCGTTGGGCTGTTCGTCATGCTCATAAGACGATTTGGAAAATCGTCTTACGATACGCCTGCCAGAAACGCATGAAACGCCGAGTTGAACTCAGCCGGCTTCTCGATGAAGGACACGTGGCCGGCATCCTGGATGACAACCTCCTCGTAGCGGCCGCCGGCCGCGGCGTAGCGCTCCAGCACAGCCCGCGTCTGGCTAACCATCGGCTGCGGCGGGTACACGTCCATGCCCGGCCAGCCTGGGATCGCGCCCATGGATCCCAGCGTGCCGGGGCAGGAGAGCGACGTGTCGCCCACGGCCAGGTCATGGCTGCCGCGCACCCACAGCAGCGGCGGCTTGGGCTGAGCGGCCAGCATGCGTTCGACAGCGTCGCCGATGTACTTGGGCGACAGCGCGTTGGCCGCGCCCCAGACGCCCGGCGCCACGAAGGGCCAGTTGGCCGAGGGGACGAAATCGCCGGGGTTGTCCTGCGGCCCCAGGTGGGTGGCGAACATGGAGGCGAGCAACTCCTCCTCGCGCGCCGGGATGAAGGGCGGCTTGACCAGTAGGGTGCGAATGGCCAGACGGGGCGAGAAGCGGCTGTCCATGCCCCGGTCCTGCTCGACCAGGCGCTTGATCAGCTCTGGGTTGGACAGGCCGCCGCCGGAGCCGGCGAAGTCGGGCCAGCAGGCCGTGCCATCCACGTCCTTGGTGCCGCCGAAGCCGTAGGGCGAGCCGGTATCCACCACCGTGGCCGACAGAAGGCGCTGTGGGTAGTCGGCCAGCAGCCGCCAGACCACTACGCCGCCCAGCGAGTTGCCCACCACGTGGGCTCGCTCGATGCCCAACGCGTCCAGCAGCGCCACGGCGTCGTCGGCCCAGTCGCTCGCACCGCGCGTGGCATCGACCTTCTTGGCCACGTCTGCGTCGCCGAAGCCGCGCTGGTCGGGGGCGATGCCGCGCAGGCTGGCGGGCAGGGCGACCATCGTTTCTTCCCACCAGGTGGCGGACGAGGCGTTGCCGTGCAGGAACAGCACCGGCGCGCCGTCGTCCGATCCGCTGAACAGCACGCGCGTCGCAATGCGCTCGGTCGTGATCATCTTGGGCGTGACGCCCGGTAGGGTTGGGATGGGCATGAGTACCTCGTGCTCAGAAAGGACTGACAGTGCTGGTCTACACGTCAACATTGTTGAACGCGTGAGAGGTCGTTTGCGCGCAAAGCAGCACTGTCAGTCCTGCGCGGCTACGGCATCCTCAGCGCCGCGCCGGCGTAGTTGTAGCCGACGCCGGAGCCGACCAGGGCCACCAGGTCGCCCGACTTGGCCTTGCCCTGCTCGACCGCGCTGTCCAAGGCCATGCCGATGCAGGCTGAGCCGGTGTAGCCCCACTCCTCCATGATCCAGTGGGTCTTGGCCAGCGGCAACCCTAGGTCTTCCATCACCAGATGGATCGACGGCAGGCGCACCTGGGTAAAGATGATCAGGTCGATGTCCTGGAGGCCAAAGCCGCCTCGCTCGGCCAGCAGGCGGGCGATCTTGGGCCAGTTGATGTGGTTCACGTCGGGCGGGTAGCGCTGGAGCAGGCGGACGTTAGTGCGGCCGGCCTGCACCGACTCCACCGTGGCCGGCTCATAGGTGCTGCCGCTGTACAGGCCCCAGTGGGCGTGATATGCGCCGTCAGCCAGGTAGGCGGAGGAGAGGAAGCCCGGCTTGTCGCCGGCCGCCAGCACGGCCGCGCCCGCGCCGTCGCTGTAGAAGAACGAGGTCACGTCGGCCGGGTCGGCCAGCTTGCTCATCATGTAGACGCCGATCACCAGCACATAGCGCATCCAGGGGTTGGTGGCCAGCAGGCCGGACGCGGTGGCGATGCCGGTCGGGAACGACGCGCAGGCGCAGCCGATATCATACGTGCCGGCGTTGACCGCGCCCAGCTTGTGCTGCACCACGGTCGAGGTGGCCGGGGTGATGTAGTCGGGCGTGTCGGTGCCCAGCAGGATCATGTCGACCTGCTCCGGCTTGATGCCGGCCTTATCGAGCGCGGCCTGCGCGGCCCGCACGGCGATGTCCGACGCGGCCCAGTCGCGCGGGGCCAGCCGGCGGGCGCGGATGCCGGAGCTGTCCTGGAAGGCGTCGACGACCTTGGCCAGGTCGGGGTTGACTCGGCTGACTTGCTCCTTGAGCATGTCGTTGCTATGGACAAACTCTGGGACGTAGCGTCCCGTGCCAATGATGGTTCCGTAGCGTGTCATGGTTGACTCCACTTGTCTGCGTCTGTCACCCTGAACGGGTCCTGCACGAAACTCGCTCTACGGCGAATCGCCAGCGAAGGGTCTCGGCGTCGTGTGTCACGGGATTCTTCACTGGCGTTGTGTGCGATCTAGCTGAAATCGTGTTTGAGCACGGTGTTTGCGCTAACTCGATTGGCCGTTCGACCCGTTCAGAATGACAATGCGCAGCGTCTATTTGCCGACAAAACGTCGCTTGAGCTCCGCCTTCAGCACCTTGCCATATGGCGACACCGGCAGCGCGTCGATGAAGGCCACCTGCTTGGGGACCTTGTAGCGGGCCAGCCGGCCGGCGCAGAACTGGCGCAGCTCGTCCGCCGTAGCCAGCTTGCCCGCCTTCAGCACCACCGCCATCAGCCCCACCTCGCCCCATTTGGGGTCGGGCAGGCCGATCAGCGCGGCGTCCTGCACGGCGGGGTGGTCGCGGAAGACCTTCTCGACCTCGGCGGCGTAGATGTTTTCGCCGCCGCTGATGATCATGTCCTTGAAGCGGCCGGCGATGGTGTAGAAGCCGTCGGCGTCCACGCGGGCCATGTCGCCAGTGTGAAACCAGCCGTCCACCAGGGACTTCGTGGTGGCCTCAGAATTCTGCCAGTAGCCGGTGCAGACGTGCGGCCCCTGGATCAGCAGCTCGCCCGTCTCGCCCACAGGCACATTGAGGCCGCTAGCCGGGTCGATCAGCCGCATCTGGCTGTGGAAGATCGGCTTGCCCACGGAGCCGACCTTCTGGAACGACTCGGCGTCGGTCATGCTGAAGCAGTTGGGGCCGACCTCGGTCAGGCCGTAGCCCTGGCGGAAGACCACCGGCTGCTGGGCCCGCCAGGCCTCCACCAGCGGCACGGGCAGCGGCGCGCCGCCGCTGATGAAGAAGTGCACGGCGCTGAAGTCGGCGGATGCGAAGCCGGGCGCGTCCAGCCACATCTGAAACAGCGTTGGCACGCCCAGGATCACCGTGCAGCGCTCGTCCTGGATCACCCGCAGCGAGCGCTCGGCGTCGAAGCCCTTGGCCAGAATGATCCTGCCGCCGGCATAGAGCAAGGGCGTCAGGAAGGCAAACAGCCCGCCGGCGTGGAACAGCGGCGTCAGCACCGGCGACACGTCGTTCTCCGACAGGCCCCAACTGACCACCGTGTTGATGCAGTTCCACAGGATCTGACGATGGGGCAAAATGGCGCCCTTGGGCTTGCCCGTGGTGCCCGACGTGTAGAGGATGCAGTAGGGCGACTCGCCGTGCAGCGGCGGCCGGGCCGGCTCGACCGGCGACGCCGCAGCCAGGCCGGCGTCGTAGCCCAGCGCGCCCGGCACGTCGGCCCCGTCCAGCCGGATCACGCGCGGCACGTCCACCGCCGCCTGCATCTCGGTCCACGCGCCGGCGAACTCCGGCCCGACCAGCAGCACGGTGGGCGTGCAGTCGTTGACGATGTAGCTCAGCTCGGTCGCGGTCAGCCGCCAGTTCAGCGGCGCGAAGATCGCGCCGATCTTGGCCAGGCCGTAGAACAGGTCGAGGTAAACGACGCTGTTGTTGGCCAATATCGAGACGCGGTCGCCGGCCTGCACGCCCAGGCTGGCCAGGAAGTTGGCCAGCCGGCAGGCGCGGGTGTTCAGATCGGCGTAGGTGAAGCGTTGGCCGGTTTCGAGCTCCAGCAGGGCCTCGCGGTGCGGAGTCAGGCGGGAGCGGTTGGTGAGTAAGTCGGCGGCGTGCATGCGGATTCCGGAGAATGGTTAATGGTGAATGGCTAACGGTTAATGGTTAATGGGCGGAGAAGCGTCTGGCCTACGACCTTGAGTGGTTTGGATGCTGGAATAGAGAATGGCGCAGAGTTCCTCGCATTCACGCAAGATCGGGCCGACTTCGGGTTGCGGTAGCATCTTGCTGCGGATGATGATCTTGAGCCAGACACGAGACTCGTTCATTTCTTTGAGAGCAATCCGCAACTTGTGGACGAAGTCACGCTTGCTTTCGGCGCTGCGGGCCTCGCTGTAATTGGGTGCAGGCGACGTTCCGCTGCGCAGTAGCTGTCCGCCGACATGCCTGCCGCCCGGCGCATCGGGTAGTCTGTCGCACAATGCGATGATCGCAACTGCAATGTTGATCAAACGTTCTTCGATGTCGTCTCCTTTAGCCATCTGTTGGTTCCCTCCTCAGTAGTGAAGCTAATGGGTAACGGTGAACGGTTAATGGGTAATGGTTAACCAGCGCGTGCGTCCGCATTAACCATTAACCGTTACCCATTCACCATTAACCATTTCTCAGGTTCCGACCACGATTCCACCGTCGACGCGCAGCACCTCACCAGAGACATAGCTCGCCTCGTCCGACGCCAGGAACAGATACGCATTGGCGATATCGCGCGTGTCGCCCATGCGGCGCAGCGGGACGCGCGCGGCCATCTCCTCGCGGATCTTCTCCGGCATCTGCAGGGTCATTTCGGTGAGGATGAAGCCGGGGGCGATGGCGTTGACGCGGATGCCGTTGCGGCCCAGCTCGCGCGCCCACACCTTGGTCAAGCCGATCACGCCGGCCTTGGTGGCCACGTAGTTGGTCTGGCCAAAGTTGCCGTCCAGGCCGACCACCGAGCTGGCGTTGATGATCACGCCGCTGCCCTGCTTGATCATCACCGGCGCCACGGCCTGCGTGCAGTTGAACACGCCCTTCAGGTTGACGCCGATCACCAGGTCCCAGTCGGCCTCGGGCATCTGCTTGACCAGCTCGCCCTCCTTGACCACCACCAGCCGGCCGTCGCGCAGCACGCCCGCGTTGTTGACCAGCACGTCGATGCGGCCAAAGCGGGCCAGCACGTCGTCGATCCAGCGCTGCACGTCCTGCCGGTCGGCCACGTTGACCTTGTAGAACGCGGCCAGTCCCAGCTCGTCGGCCACGGCCTGGCCCAGATCCTCCTTCACGTCGCAGATCACGACGACCGCGCCTTCTTCCTGGAAGCGCTGCGCGGTCGCCTTGCCAATGCCGGCGGCTCCGCCGGTGATGAGGGTGACTTTGTCCTTGAGACGCATGTTGGTGTCCTTTCTGGTGTCAGCAGATCTGCCGCGAATTTCGCGAATTGAACGAATTCTCCTTTTCGTGAAATTCGCACAATTCGTGGCTACTCAGGGGTTCCCCACTGGACGACGCCCGCCGCCCAGACGTAGCCAATGCCAGCCGCCACGATCGCCATCAAATCGCCGTCTTTCAGCCGGCCCGCAGCCAAACCCTCGCGGATGCTGAACATGGCGTCTTGCTCGCCGGTGTGGCCGATGGCGCCCAGGTAGACCGACTGCTCTTCGCTCAGGCCCAGCCGCTCCAGCATCTCCTGGTGGCCGCTGGGCTTGATCAGGATCATGTTCAGGTAGTCGATGTCGCGGCGGGTGAAGGGGGAACCGTCGGGCTTGCGGCCGCTCTTGCGCAGGGCCTCGTCCACGCAGCGCAGCCAGTTGTCCATGCTGACCGCGTTGAGCCGATTCTTCATCGCCTCCGGCTCCACCAGGTCGAAGGTGAATTGTTCGGGAGGCAAGGTGTTGCCGGCCATGGCCTGGGGTGTGGCGAACTGCGCCGTGCCGCTGGCCGGGATGACCACGTGCTTGCTCATGCTGCCGTCAACGATGATGTGCGAGCCCAGCACGTGGTTGGTCGGCCAGCCCTTGCGCAATAACATGGCGCCGGCGCCGGTGGCAATGTTCCACATGAACGAGGTGCGGGCGTTGCGGAAATCGATGAAGTCGGAGACGCGGTAGCCGCCCGCGATCAGCACGGTGTTGATCTCCGGGTCGGCCAGCATCATATCCCTGGCCATCTTCATCGCGCCCACGGTCGTCGCGCAGCGCATGTGCAGGTCCACGGCCCAGGCCCGGTGTGCGCCGATCTCGTGCGCCAGGTGGATGCCCGTGGTCCACAGGAGATACTCGCGCCACTCCTCGGTGGTGCAGAGGACGACGTCGATCTCACTGGCGGGGATGTCGCTCCGGCTGAGGCAGTCCAGCGCGGCCTTGATGGCCATCTCGTTGGGCTGGTCGTCCGGCCCGGCCACGTGCTTGCCGGTGATGCCCATCTTGTCGCGGATCACCCATTCCGGCAGCCCGCTGGCCGCAGCAATCTCCGCCGCGGTCATATAGCCCGGCGGCGAGTACGTCCCAATGCTCACAATGCCAACCGACGGCCGCTCAACCATACCCTACTCCTCACCATCCAAACCGATCATTGCATGAGCTCGCGCGCCCATCCGCTGTCTTTCATCCGCTGCAACATCTCCGGCCACATCCACAAACCGCCCAATAAAGCGCAGCGCCTCCTCGATGCGCGTGAAGCGGCTCTCTTCGTCGCTCTGCACATGCCGCACCACCCCGCGCCATGGCAGGTCGGCGTCGCTTTCCTGGGTGAAACGAAGGATGAAAGAGCTGATCACGGTTTCGGACATGGGCGTCACCTGCAAGGGCGCAGCTTCTGCTTTTGGCGGGAACATGTTACAATCGCGCCGGCCGGCGGCGCGTAGGCCGGTTCGGGGCAAACCTGAATCAGCATATCACACATAAGTTACCATGGAGTTACAGACCGGACTTTGTCCAGGCTGGCATATTGTCAAGCGCCATTCGGCGTGATAAAATCCGTTCCAGGCTTTTTCAACTCCAGATCTGTCTGATGCGCGGAGCATGATCATGTCAATCCAATCTACTGAGCGATCTCGCACGTATGCCGAGGCTGTGGCAGAGGTAGTGGCAGTCCTGCCGCCAGCGCGCGCGGCGCAAGTATACGATTTCGCTCGCTTCTTGCAGGAGCAACCTAATGCTTCTCCGGTGGCTCCTGGCAATGATGACGACTGGCTGAGCGATTCTGAGGAGCAGTTGCAGGCGGAGGATGCGCAGTGGGCTGCTTTCTATGAACAGCGCGCCGCTCAGTTTCTGCAACTGCGGGAACGCGCCCGGCGAGAGATTGCCTCTGGCGAAACCCAGCCGCTGTTTCACGAAGACGGCGACTTGGCGCTATGAAGTCGCACACAACCCGAAGCTTTCGGGAAGCGTTTCGGGCGCTGCCCCCAGACGTGCGGCGGAGGGCACGACAAGCCTATCGGCTGTGGCGCGCCAACCCTGATTTACCCGGCTTGCGTTTCAAACGCGTCGGCGCCGACGTCTCCATCCGCGTGGGACGCGGCTACCGCGCCCTGGGCCTGGTCGAGGGCGACGCGATCTACTGGTACTGGATCGGCAAGCACGACGACTACGACCGTATCCTGGGCTAATCCCCATGCCCATCCTCCGCACCAAGCTCACCCCACCCCACCTGCCCCGGCGCACGCTGGAACGGGCGCGGCTGCAATCCCGCCTGGCCGAGGCGCTGGACCACCGGCTGACCATCGTCCACGCCGAGGCCGGCTACGGCAAGAGCACCGCGCTGGCCCTGCTGGCCGCATCCGGCCAGCCCACGGCCTGGCTGCACCTGGACGCCGAGGACGCCGAGCCGCTGCTGTTCATGCAGGCGCTGCTGGCCAGCCTGCGCCTCGCCCTGCCCGGCCTCTCGGACGCGCCCCAGGTGACGCTGGAGGCGGGCAGCGCGGCCGGCGAGGCCCGCTGGGCTGCTGCCGTCAACGCGCTGGTCAACGAACTCGACGCGCATCTGCGAAGCCCGCTGCTACTGGCGCTGGACGACGCCCACCACATTGCCCGCGCGCCGCAGATCCTGGAGGCGCTCAACCGCCTGCTGGACCGTGCGCCGCACCACCTGCACACCGTGCTGGCCACGCGGCTGCCCGTGCCCCTGCCCTCGCTGCCGGCCTGGCGCCTGAGGGGCGAAGTGCTGGAGATCGACCGCAGCGACCTGGCCTTCACCCGTGACGAGATGGCCGCGCTGTTCGCCCAGCACTACGGCGTCGCCCTGAGCGAGGAACAGGTCAGCCGGCTGGCCGAGCAGACCGAGGGCTGGGCCATTGCCCTGCCCCTGGCCTGGCAGAGCAGCGCGCACGACCCGGCTGCTGCGAATGGCCGCCGTCGCTCCGCCGCCCGGCCCGACGACCTGTTCAGCTACCTGGCTCAGGAGGTGCTGGCCCAGCAAGCGCCGCCCGTGGTCGCGTTTCTGCGGCAGACGGCGGTGTTGCGGGAGTTGGGGCCGGAGGTGTGCGATTGCCTGATGGGAGCTGGGGGAACTGGAGGAACTGGCGGAGCGGCGGAGGTGTTGCGCGGGTTGTTGGACAGCGGGCTGTTTGTGGTGAGCCTGGGCGAGGGGCATGCGCGCTATCATCCGCTGTTCCGGCAGTTTCTGCTGCACCAGCTCTCGCCGGCCGAGGCGCAGGCGGCGCACCGCCAGGCCGCGGGCTGCTACCGCGCGCAGGGCCGGCCGGAGGACGCGCTGCACCACCTGCTGGCCGCGCAGGCCTGGGACGAGGCCGCGCAGGCGTTGCGCTCGCTGGGCCAGGACTTGGTGCGCGCCGGCCGGCTGGACACGCTGGCCGGCTGGATCCACGCGCTGCCGCCCGACGTGCTGGAGCGCCACCCGCCGCTGCTGGCCTACCTGGGCGACGTGGCCCGCCTGCACAGCCGCTTCAACGAGGCGCTGGGCTGGTACCAGCAGGCCGAGACCCACAGCCGCGCCCAGGGCGATCTGCAGAGCGCGGGCCAGGCCCTGCGCGGCCAGGCCAGGGTCTACCTGGACACGGTCAACCCCACCCAGGCCGAGCACCTGCTGCAAGAAGCGCTGCGCCTCTCCGACGGCCAGGAGGACCGCGAGACCCGCATCCGCCTGCTGGAGCTGCTGGCCGAGAACCGGCTCAACCTGGGCCGGCTGGAGGACGCCGAGCGCTTCCAGGCCCAGGCCGCGGCCCTGCGCGACGAGGTCAGCAGCGAGGCCGAGCTGGCCGTGCGCGTGCTGGTGCGCACCGGCCGGCTGAGCGAGGCGCGGCTGATCCTGGAGGAGCGGGCCGAGGCCGAGCGCCGTTCACCCGTGCTGCGCCCGCGCGCCCACCGCGAGACCACCCTGCTGCTCTCGCTGCTGCTAGCCTTCCAGGGCGACGGCGAGGCCGCGCTGCGCACCGCCGTCGAGGGCACCGAGCGCGGCCAGGCCCTCAGCTCCCCCTTCATCACCGGGGTGGGCTACATGCGCCAGGGCCACGCCTGGCAGTTGCAGCCCGCCTCCGACGCGACCGAGCAGGCCATCCGCTGCTTCCGCGCCGCTATCGCCATCGCCGAGGACCTGGCCGTGCCGCGGCTCAAGGTCGAGGCCTTCTGGGGCCTGTGCCGCGCCTACGGTTACAGCGGTAACCTGCCGGCCGCCGAGGCCGCCGCGGCCCAGGGCATGGCCATCGCCCAGCAGACCGGCGACGAGTGGGTCCTTGCGCTGATCCGGCTGGCCATGGCCGGCAGCTACGTGCTGGCCGGCCGCCACGACGACGCCGCGCCGCTGCTGGCCGAGGCGGCCGCGGCCTTCCGCGAGTGCAGCGACACCTTCGGCGAGAGCGCGGCCCGGCTGTGGCAGTGCCTGCTCTGGCAGGCCACCGGCGACGCGGCGCGGCTGGAGCGGGGCGTGGAGGAGCTGCTGCGGCCGGCCCGCGACCACGGCTACGACTGGCTCTTCCTGCGCCCCACGCTGCTGGGCCCGCCCGACCCACGGCGCATGGTTCCGCTGCTGGTGCAGGCCCGCAGCGGCGAGCGCTTCCGGTCCTATGCCGCCAGCCTGCTGGGCCGGCTGGGGCTGAGCCGGCTGGAGCTGCACCCCGGCTACCAACTGCGCGTGCAGACTTTGGGCGCGTTCGTGGTCTGGCGGGGCGCAGAGGCGGTGGCCGCGCACGAATGGCGCCGCGACAAGGCCCGCCAGCTCTTCCAGTTGCTGCTGACCCGGCGTCGAAGACTGTTGGAGCGCGACCAGATCGTGGAGCTGCTCTGGCCGGGGCTGGACGGCGAGACGGCCGAGCGCGACTTCAAGGTGGCGCTGAGTACGCTCTACCGGGTGCTGGAGCCGGCCCTGCCCGCCCGCGCGCCCTCGGCCTACGTGCTGAGGGAGGGGACGCTGTACGGGCTGCGGCCAGGCGCGGATCTATGGCTGGACGCGGAGCAGTTCGAGCACCTGGCGGTCGAGGGCGACCGGCTGGCCCGGCAGGGAGACGAGGCCTTCATCGAGCGCTACCGGGCCGCGCTGGCGCTGGTCGGCGGCGACTTCCTGCGGGACTACCCCTACGACGAGTGGGCCAGCGAGGAGCGGGAGCGGCTGTTGGGGGTGTGGCTGCACGCGGCCGACCGGCTGGCCGCGGCGCTGGCCGAGCGGGGGCGCTGGCAGGAGGTCATCGACGTGGGCCAGGCCATCCTGCAGCGCGACGAGTGCTGGGAGCAGGCCTACCGGCTGTTGATGCTGGCCCACGCCCGCCTGGGCAACCGCGCCCAAGCCCTGCGCACCTACCAGCGCTGCGTCGAGCGGCTGCGTGCCGAGCTGGACGTGCCGCCGTCAGCGGCGACGGTGGGGTTGTTTGAGGAGCTGCGGGTGGGGTGACGAATGTCGGACGGTCGCCAAGCGCTTTGACGGCAACCAACGCCGATGGTACAATGCCACTGGACGTTGAAGCCGCTCCATCAGCGGAGTTCGCACGCCCACGTGCGAACCCGGCGTCACGCCAGGTTGAGAAGAGGACGAGATGCAACAACAGTTTACTGTGATAATCGAACGGGATCCCGAAAGCGATTGGTTGGTTGGCTCTGTGGCAGAACTGCCCGGCTGCTACACCCAGGCGCCGGACATGGCCAGTCTGGAGAAGAACATGCGCGAGGCCATTCAGGTGTATCTGGCGACCACTGATGTGCAAAACCATCCGTGACATGACGTTGAGCTTAGGCGAGCACAACCGATTGACCGAAATGCTCTAGAACCGGGTTCAGGCCCTGCGAACCTACCAGCGCTCCGTTGAGCTGCCGTGCAAGAAGTTGGATTTGCTGCCGCTAGTAGCACTATGGGGTTGTTTGAGCAGGTGTGTGTAGAGGCAGAGCACGTTTTCTTTGGGACCGGATTAGGTTTTCTCAAGGCAAAGTTATCCGCGCATATCTCAAGGACTCACCTCGATGCTCCCTTATACTTCGACGCAGATACGGTTCCACGATTTCTAGTTTCTCCTCGACCTGTGCTCGGCTCATTTGAGAAATCTCCGATATCTGGTCGCGTCCCAGGCTATTCAGCGATGTTCCAATTGCGATTCCCGCACCTTTCGTAAGCCACCATCTGTCATGGATAGGGGTTTTGCCAGATTGAGTTCCCACGACAATTATATCCGTTTCGGGAGGGTTCTGAATGTGCGAGACATGCGTCCGCCAATAATCCCGGTAATAGTCATTCCAGGGTTCGCGCAGCTCCTCATGCTGCTGTTGTTTCCAGCTTGTTAAGACTGATACCCTGCATGATGGTTGTGCGACTCGAAGTTGCATAAGGATATGCAAATCCCGAGGTCCGAAATACTGATCACAGATGATTAGGAATTCGCTCACTTCTTGACCGAACCACTCTTCGATCCACTTCAGAGCGGCACTTCTATCACCGAAGCTGACCACTGTGCTGCCTGACTCTGAGGACCGCTCAACATATTTCCGGATCTGTCCCAAGCGCACAACCGAAGGAGTCACTAAGCGTCGAGTCAACTCAGCTGTAAGAAGCATCGATTCGAACAAAGGACGCAATATCGAGGTCGCTTGATCAGTGTCGGAGAGCCGCTTGACTGTATTCTCAATGATGAATGCCGCAATGGGATAGCTATCCTCAAGAGGCAACTGTGCGACAATCTGGAAGTGCCCTCGCAGGTCTTCCAAACGTAATGGCCCCAACTTTCCGGCGTTGAGATCTCCAAGCAAAGCCCACGCAACCGACGGGTATTCGTCAATATGTTTCTCATAGGCATCTAATCCTGCTGAGACCTCGTTTGCCATCTTATGCTTGAGGTCCAGAAATGCTAGTCGATTAGAAACTGGAGGCGCAGGTAAGCGCGCTGGATCATCGTCTGCAAAGGACGCCAATGAGGCGGCAAAGCCCTCATTAACACTCTGATACGCGAGGTCGACGAGGTTGCGTTTCCGGGTAACAATCTCAGGCTCAGCGCTCCCGATTGCCGACTGCATTGCCAATTCCAGGCATTTTTTCCGTGTTGTTTGGTCATCAGCCAGTGTTGCAAGGTATTCGTACCTGTCGATTTGATCAACTCGAGAGGGAATGTGGCTAACAAGCTCAATTGCCTCCTGAAACTGAGCTGCCTGTGATCTAGCATCCGTTCTCTTGTAGCTCAGTTTATAGGATGCAAGAGTCGCCAAAACAAACACGCGATCTGAGACATTGGGAATGTTTCGAGCTGACTCGATCAGTTCGGGCCATTCTTGATCATTTGCAGAGTAAATGCGCGCTTGGTTCGCTTGAACGATGATCTTGAATCCCGCGTGCTTAATGCCCCGGTCTCCCAAGGGGAGACGACCACTTAGCTGACCCAATCTGTTTGCTACTTCGATCTTCTGCTGCCTCGAAAACGGTCGATCTCGAGAGCGCGCTGTCATAGAATCAGCAATTGCTTCGGCAAAAAAACCGATTATTGAGTCATATTGGACTTTCTCTAGCACTACACAGATATTCAATACATCCTCGTAAGAAATGTCAAAGACGCGGTCGAAAGACATGGAATCCGGGTCGGATGGCATCCTGCGGGTCAGTAAAAACTCACATATGGCGGCGTAGGCTTGATCCCGTATGGGATTCGGAAGTTGCTCTAATGTGCTGAACGCGGACAAAGGATGAGTAACGTATAGAACCGGGGCCACCACCATTATCAAGTCGCCGGTGCTGTTGCTTCCTTCCGGAAGAAAAAGGTCAAGGAAAGGGGTCACGCGATCAGACACGATCTTCCTGCAATCGTCCACGCGCTTCTGGATGTACATCCTTAAGGCGATTTCTGACCACAATCGAACTCGTTCTGCTTTCGAAGGAACAAAGTCCACGATTACGGCTAACCGCTCTAGGTCCTTGTCTGAATCAATTCGTCTCCGAAGCAATCCGCTAAATGCCCGGATCAATAGTCGAACGCACTGTAGATAGGTATTGGCTGCTGCCTGTGAATCAAGGATTGCCGTTCGGCTCAATTCCTCTGACAAGTCGAGATATCGGCGGGCCGTTTCAGGATCGGATTCAGCAAGCGTTTCGGTCATTCTATGACTGGTTTCGATCCTTTCCCAATCTGAGTCAACCATCTCCCACGAGGATTGCAGATGGGTAAGTAGCGATTCCATCAGCGATTTGTACTTGAGTGGTTCGTTTCTGCCAATGACATTGTAGGCAAGGCAATACGCATTACAACGTTGACGGAGGTTCCTCATGCACTCCAGCATGTTGACCAAAGGTATGGTTTCTGCAAATTGTGCAAATGCCTCTTCTTCTGCGTTCAATCTTGCCCATACACCCAGCAGCGAAGCATCTCTCAAGTCATAAGCGACGATTGCGCTAATGGCCTTTTGAATCAAAGGGAAATCCACGCGATCTAATGGTTGTTCTACATGCGAAGAAATGAAGTCACGCAAGGCCATATCGCGTCGGTGTTCAAGATTTAGACTCCGAGCCAACTCGAACGCTCTTTGTGATCGGCGCTTGGACAACGCCTTCACAACACCGCGGGTAGCGTAGTAGTGATCGCCTGTGGTCTCCAGGAGTTGCGAGATGCCCTGCTCCATGTCAACTGCCACAGTCTCGTGAATACCTTCTTGATCCTCCAAGACTCCTTCCTTGTCAAGTTCATCGAGGGCAACGTCTAGACGCGCCAGACACTCAGTTCTAAGTGTCATATCATCCAGGTTGGTGACATAGAAGTAAGTCTCTACAAGCCGATTGCGAGCAGCATCTTGATCGTAACGCATTTCAGCGTGCGCTAAAGTCAGCTGAAGACGCACCAAGTCCTGCGTAGGCCCCAGGTGTTCAACCGCATTCTTCTGACCATCTAAACTTAAAACCAGTCTCTTCAGCCTCACCAGATCATTAGCATAGCTGAGTGGGGTGGCAATCTCTCGCAACACTTGTGCATTCGGAGCATAATCGGTGGCACGAACGATTAACTGCAACGCATGTTCAACCACACCAAGCGCATCCTGAGCTTCACGATTCCTTAGTGCCCAGCTCCGTAGAACAAATACACGATCACTTACGGTCGGTAACTTCTCAAGCTCCTCCAGCACCTGAGGACCAGAAAGATCTTCGACCACTAGCGAGAGTGTCTGGGCAAATAGACGAGCCTGCGGATCTTCTATGTGTGACCTGATTTTATCTGAAACTCCTGAGCCTTTAGCGAACTTACTGCCTGCCTGAATAGCATCAATCGACAACCGGGCAAGCGACCAATCCAGCGAGTTTTCTGACGTTCCTGCCCTTGTCGAATTCTCAATGAGAGCCAAAGCCAACCTTGGCTCGACCGGAAGCAAGTCTGACGCTATATCAACAGCTTTCTCGTCAAGATCAGTTGAGTCGACCTGAGCACATAGTAGCTCGATCTGTTCCAGAAGTGCGGGATCAACGGGTACTCCGTGTTCTTGTTGATACCGGGCTACAACCGCCAACGCATGAAGATGCTCCGCTCTGATTTCTGCCTGTTGTGCCAACGCAAGAGCTGAGGCGTAATCACCAATGGACATTCTCGCTTGCACTTCTGATCGCCAAACCTGACCCATCTCAAAACTCTTCATCACTGATCGAGAAATGCTGAGTCTTGCAAGATCAGGATCGCGTTTAAGAGCCCGGGCCGCCTGAATACCCAATTCTGCTTTGCGTTGTAATGGTCTGAAGGATCGGCTCTGTGAGAGCGCCAGAATGAAATGATCCGTTGAAAGTACTGTGAGCAACTCATTTATTCGACCTGTCTTGAACAAGTAATCTGGTAGCCGCATAAAGTCTTCGTCCGTGGGGTTCTTGAGAATCCGATCAATGATCAATTGGTCGACGCTTTGTTCCAGACCTCTTAACCGATCTGACGCATATCTCCTGTAAGTCTCCGACACGAACGAAATGTGACCTGTTTCCTCCTGTATTGCGACTAAACTGACACCCTTCAGCAGCTGGTATACTTCATCGTAAGTCACGTCGAGTAACCGCGCCAAGCTATCGAAATTGTGATCTGAGGGGTCAAAGGCAAGAATCGCTAACGCAAGAATCAATGACTGATTGGACTCGTCAACTGTCTTCCACTCGAAAGCAAAGAGATCAGGTGTCTTGGACGGATCCCCAATGATAACATCAACAGGAGTTCCAGTTGCTATCGCCCGCCGTACAGCCGCGAGACTACCGGGCACGCCCTTGAAAGTACGATAGAACTCCTCCCTGGCATCCTGCGCAACCCCGATATCCTCGAAGTATCTGATGGTGTCGTAAAGACTAAAGGGCCACAACGTTTGAGATTTGATCCGAGTGTCCCTTGGGACCATTTTCGCTATCTCATCATAGCTCCCGCTGAAGATAAACCGCAGGTTATTGAATCCGAGAGGAAGCATATCAACAATCGTCTGACGAATCTGACGGTCATGTCCTGGAATATCGCTCAATCCATCTATAATGAAGAAAACAGTCTGTTTCTTAGCAATCCTTAGAAGCGGGTTGAGTTGGATCTGAAGCAAGTTACCTTCAATGTCTTCAAATGGCAATTCTTCCCGATGAAGTATCCAATTGATCTGGTTACAGAGATTGAACTGAAGAACCTGTGGATCGTAACCCAATCTGGTCGGTCTTATGAATAATGAAACAGCGCGATCAGGATAACGCAATGCGTATTGTGCCAAGAGTGTCGTCTTCCCGATACCTTCTTTCCCCTCGATCACGATGACCTGAATGTCACCCTCGAAGATGTCATCGAGCGCGTCCAACATGCTCTCGCGCTCAATCAATGGTTGGGGCAATTTGGGAAAGGTAGGGCAGATCGTTGTAAGATCAACGACGACTTGATTAACCATCTTAAATGTGCTCCTTGACGCTCCACATCTCAAGAACCAGATTCTGTCGTCTGATTCGGCTGAAGTGAGGTTTTATCGGGTCGAACGTAAACCCCGCCACGTTGGTCGCTTCCACCGACATAACCCTTTGAAATGATTCGCTGGCTCTCGCACCGACGGCTTTAACACCGCCTCAGAGTGTGTTACTTCGGCCTTCAGTCAGTCTAGGCTCGCCGCCACGACTGTTGCTTGGATGAAAGTACGGATCCCGGAGCCGCGAAGGGACACCAAGGCGTTGAGCGCGAAGGTCGCGAAGTCGGTGGCGCCCTGTCTAGGTCGGTGCCAGCTCGCTCACTGCATCCAATCGACCGCTGATCGAGGCCTCGGCAGCCTTCAGGTCGTAGGCCGCCTGCAGGTTGAGCCAGTACTGCGGCGTCTGGCGTAGAGCGCGACCGAACAGCAAGGCCAGCTCTGCGGTCACCGGTCGAGTGCCCTTGACCACGTGCGAGATGCGCATGGGCGACACGCCAATGGCGCGTGCGAACTGCGCCTGGTGTACTGCGCCCCTAAATTTGGACACATAGCTAACCGAACTATGATGTTCATGACAAGGAGCGCAACCATGCCTAAACGACGGACTTTCACCGCCGAATTCAAGAGCCAACTGGTGCTCAAGGTGAT
>Ga0209573_1000935_pt1 | contig 51271 bp, 33 predicted proteins | sample TNRBio252014_DNA_FD_185870 | JGI IMG/M metagenome (GOLD analysis project Ga0209573, IMG submission 185870) | Wastewater treatment Type I Accumulibacter community from EBPR Bioreactor in Madison, WI, USA - TNR Reactor_6/25/2014_ DNA (SPAdes)... | ecosystem: Engineered > Bioreactor > EBPR >... | reverse complement strand
CAGAGGATCGCAGGGGAGTTCGATGCGGGCGCCCCTGGGCGGGGGAGCCTGCGAGTGAGACCACAGCATAGCCGATGCCTGTGCGCCGCCGTGTGGCGAATAAGGGGCCGGGGTGCCCCTTATTTGCGCCCGAGGCCGCCGAGCAGCACCGCGATCGGACGCTGGTGGCGACGTAGCGGGTCGGGCTTGCCGGCAGCGGCCGCGGTGGGCTGAGTCTGCTCGGCGACCGCGACGGGGGGATTGAGCGGCTCGTAGGGCTTGGAGAAGTCGAAGCCGTCGGCGGCGACGCTGCTGCGGCCGCGGCGGGGGCCGGCGCGCAGGCCTTCGCGCTCGCGCGCTGGCTCGCGACGAGCCTCGGCGCTGCGCTCGACGCCACGTTCGCGGCCGCCGGAGCGCGCCGCCGGAGCCTGCGCCTCGGTGTCGGCGGCCGCGGCCGCCGGCCTGCGGCCACGATGGCCGCGGCTGCCGGCCTCGTGGAAGTCGGGATCGGGGTCGAAGCCGGGTACCCTCTCCTGCGGAATCTGCAGCTTGATCAGCTTTTCGATCTCGGACAGCCAGTGCTTTTCTTCCGAGCTGACCAGCGAGATCGCATAGCCGTGGTGGCCGGCGCGGCCGGTGCGACCGATGCGGTGCACGTAGTCCTCGGCGGTGTGCGGCAGCTCGAAGTTGATCACGAAGGGCAGCTCGTCGATGTCGAGGCCGCGCGCGGCCACGTCGGTGGCGACCAGCACGCGCAGCTTGCCCGACTTGAAGGCCTCGAGCGTGTCGGTGCGCTGCTGCTGGCCCTTGTCGCCGTGGATGGCGTCGGCCGAGATGCCGCTGCGCTCGAGGTAGTGCGCCAGGCGGCCGCACATGAGCTTGGTGTCGACGAAGACCAGGGCCTGGGTGTCGGGCTTGTGGCGCAGCAGGTGGGCGAGCAGGTTGCGCTTCATGCCCGAGGACACCGGGTGCACCACGTGGGTGATGGTCTCGGAGACCATGTTGCGGCGCGCGACCTCGATCAGCTGCGGTTCCTTCAGCATCTGGTCGGCGAGGCGCTTGATCTCGTCCGAGAAGGTGGCCGAGAACAGCAGGCTCTGGCGCTGCTTGGGCAGCAGGGCGAGGATGCGCTTGATGTCGGGGATGAAGCCCATGTCGAGCATGCGGTCGGCTTCGTCCAGCACCAGCACCTCGACCTGCGACAGGTTGATCGACTTCTGCTCGAGGTGGTCGAGCAGCCGGCCCGGCGTAGCGATGACGATCTCGATGCCGCGGCGCAGCTCGGCCTGCTGCGGGCGGATGTCGACGCCGCCATAGACGCACACCGAGCGCAGCGGCAGGTGCTTGCTGTAGGTCTTGACCGACTCGAACACCTGCATCGCGAGCTCGCGCGTCGGCGCGAGGATCAGCGCGCGCGTCTGGTGACGGGCGGGCGAGGTGCTGGTGTTGGCGTGGCGGGCGATGCGGTGCAGCAGCGGCAGGGTGAAGCCGGCGGTCTTGCCGGTGCCCGTCTGGGCGCCGCCCATGACGTCCTTGCCGGCGATGACGATGGGGATGGCCTGGCGCTGGATCGGCGTGGGCTCGGTGTAGCCGGCGTCGGTGACGGCCTGCAGCAGTTCGGGAATGAGGCCGAGATCGGCAAAGCTCATGGGTGCCTTCGGGTTGGAGACGGTCGACAGTCGACCGCCGGATGACGGAAAACCCGGATTATACACGGCACAAAAAGCGTTACCGGACAGGGGCTTCGCCGCCGACCGCGCGGCGGCGGTCCGCCGCGCCTGGTCCGCTCAGCGCTTGAGCGTGAGGAAGGCGGTGACCTCCTCGCGGTCGTGGTAGAGGTGCTTGATGCGCAGGTCGTAGGGGCCGACGCTGGCGAGCCGCTTGCGGATCAGCTCGCGGCACTGCTCGACCGCCTCGACGCGGCGCTTCATCGGCAGCTTGAGGTTGAAGATCGTGTAGCGGCAGTGCCCGGTGCCGATCCACTCGGCCATCAGCGACGCGATTCGTGAGGGCTGCTCCACCATGTCGCACACCATCCAGTCCACCGGCCGGTGCGGACGCCAGGTGAAGCCGTCGGCCTTGAGGTGCTCGACCATCTCGGTCGCCATCACGCTGTCGCGCAGCGGGCCGTTGTCGATCGCGGTGACGCGCAGGCCCCGATGCACGAGCTGCCAGGTCCATCCGCCGGGCGCGGCGCCGAGGTCGACCGCGCGCTGGCCGGCGCGCAGGATGCTTTCGCGCTCGCTGTCCTCGAGCAGCATCATGAAGGCTTCGGCCAGCTTTGCGGTGGAGCGGCTGGGCGCGTTGGAGGGCATGCGCACGCGCGGGATGCCCATCTGCCAGGTCGAGCATTGCCCCGGCTGCCCTGCGGCGAGCCAGGCGGTGGTGGCGGTGGTGAACACCACGTGCAGCACCGGCAGGCCGGCGCGGCTGGTGCGCAGGCAGCCGGCCTTCTCGAGCGCCTTGGCGAGTGGCTCGGTGAAGCGCTTGCAGAAGCCGGAGCGCTGCTTGGCCTCGTCGGTGTCGGGGGTTTCGAGCATCACGCCCGAGAAGCGCTGGCCGCTGGCCTTGACCGCGTCGACGATCGGCGTGGCGCGGTCGCGCTCGGGCAGGTCCTCGACACGAGCGAACCAGGGCAGCACCTGGCGGGCGAACACCGGGCGACGCCAGTCGGTGGCTTCGCCGAAGCTGCCGAGCGGGGTGGGTTCGAAGGTCTCGTAGACGACGTAGCCCGAGTCGGGGTCGGCGCGAACGAATCCGATCAGGCCGGCTTCGGCCGCCTGATCGTCGAGTTCGGCAGCGAGTTCCTTCTCGAAGCCGGCGCGGCAATAGCCGATGAGGCCGGCGCAGAGGAGCGCGGCGGCGGGGGTGTGCTGGTTCATGGGGTCGGTGCGCGCAGGGGCTGCAATAAGAGGGTGCTGCCGTGGGAGCCGGGTACGGCCGCCGCAGGCGGAGCAAGGCAGCGGATGATAAGCCGACGGGGCGCCGCTGGCGAGCGTACAGCTTGCGGCAAACAGGCCGCGGGACGTCGAGCGCGGCGCTCCGGTCCGTTCGACAAGCCGATCTCCCGAAGCGCTCGGACCCGCTGCAGGCGCGGCGGCAACCGCGAACGCGGCGCTTCCGCTCTCAGCAGCGGCCGTCGCAGGCTGCAGCGGGCGGTTCGCGGCCGCCGCCGCCCCTACAGGGTACGCCAGGCATCCTTGCCACGATGAGCGCCGCCGCGCCTGCGGGCTGCGACAAGTGCATCGGTGTCGCCGCAAGCCGCGAGGGCTTGCAACCGACGGGTGGCGCGTCGTAATTTGCAAAGGCCCGCGGTGTGCGGTGACCTGGAGGACAGGAATGGCCAAGCGTGAAATGCAATACCGCCAACTCGGTGCATCGGGGCCGCGGGTGTCGGTGGTGTGCCTGGGCACGATGACCTTCGGCCAGCAGAACAGCGAGGCCGAGGCGCACAGCCAGCTCGACTTTGCACTCGAGCGCGGGATCGACTTCATCGACACCGCCGAGATGTACCCCGTCCCGGCGCGCGCCGAAACCAGCGGCGAGACCGAGCGCATCGTCGGCAACTGGCTGGCGCGCCAGGCGCGCGACAAACTGGTGATCGCGACCAAGGTCGCCGGTCCCGCGCGCAGCCTGGAATGGATCCGGGGCGGCCCGCTTGCGCTCGACCGTGACAACATCCGTGCCGCGGTCGAAGGCAGCCTGCGCCGCCTGCGCACCGACTACATCGACCTCTACCAGTTGCACTGGCCGGCGCGTAACCAGCCGCTGTTCGGTCAGGTGCCGTTCGACCCCGCGCGTGAGCGTGAATGCACGCCGATTCGCGCCCAGCTCGAGGCGCTTGCCGAACTGGTGGACGAGGGGAAGATCCGCCATGTCGGCCTGTCGAACGAGCAGCCCTGGGGGGTGATGGAGTTCCTGCGCCTCGCCCGCGAGGCGGGCCTGCCGCAAGTGGTGTCGGTGCAGAACGCCTACAACCTGCTCAACCGGGTCCATGAGTACGGACTGAGCGAGATCACGCTGCGCGAGCGGGTGGCACTGCTGGCGTATTCGCCGCTCGCCTTCGGTCATCTGTCGGGCAAGTATCTGGCCGACCCGGCGGCACATGGCCGGATCAACGCATTCGAGAATTTCGGCATGCGCTACGCCAAGGCGGGGGTGGCGCCGGCGGTGGCGCGCTACGCGCAGATCGCACGCGGGCATGGCCTGAGCCTCGCCGCGCTGGCGCTCTCCTACGTGTATTCACGCTGGTTCGTGGGCAGCACCATCATTGGCGCGACCACGATGGCGCAACTGCAGCAGGACCTCGACGCCTGGGACGTGGTGCTCGACGACGAGACGCTCGCCGAGATCGAGCAGGTGCATCAGGTGCACGGCAATCCGGCGCCGTGAGCCCCTCGCCTGCTCGATCGACCGGCGCGCACGCCGACGGTCGCCCGGAACCGCATCGTGCGCTGCCGGGGTCGGTGTTGCGCACAGCGCGCCGGCCGGTGAGCGCGGCCGCTTATTTGGCGGCTGTCTGCGCGGACGAGGGCGAGGGGGTGTTCGACTGGGGTGCGGAGTGGTTATTGCCGGCGGCGGCCGTTGCCGGCGCGCCGCCCGGCGTGAGCCGCGAGGGTACGACGTCGAGTTTGTGCTCCATCATGTAGTCGTTCATGTCGCGCCAGCCCGCGAACACCGCTGCCTTGGCCGCAACGGGATTGAGCGCATAGCAGTCTTCGAGCGAGCGCCCCGCGTGGCGGCAGGCGCCGCCGACCGCCCGCCCTTCGGCCTCGATTCGGGATGGATTGGGCAGTTCGAGCACGTCCGCGATCTGGTCGCAGCCCGCGGTCAGGGGCAGCAAGGCGCAGACGAGGAGGGCGCGGAGCAGGGCAGGCGTGGTGTGGCGGCGCATGGCGGCTGGAACTCGACGTGGATCTGTGCGGATTATCGGCGCAGCGCGTGAAATCTTGAGTCATCCGGGCGCTCTCGGCGGCGTTGGCGTCGCGCCGGATGACGTGCCGGTTCGGCCGCGAGGGCCGGTCGTGCCGCGCATTCCTTGCCACGCGGGCCGCGTCTGGAGTGGCTGCGCCGCGCTCGCCACCGATCCTTTGCGAGTGATGCTGCAACGCACCCAATTCGCTCGCGCCCGGCCCTATAATCGCGACGCTGACGGGCCGTCGGCCCGCCCCCTATTGTGTGTGTCGATTCCATGAACAGAATGCATTTCAAGGCTCTTGCCGCGGCGACCGTCGCCTGCGGTCTCTTCACTGCGCCGTGCTCGGTCGTGCAGGCCAGCGCCCAGCAGCAGGTCGAGCTCACCCATCGCCTGCCCGAATCCAAGGTGGCGGCGCTCAAGGACCTCGTTGACCGCTTCAATGCGCAGTCCAAGGACGTGCACGTCGTGCTCTCGTCCGCCGACTGGCGCGGTGCTTCGCCGCACCTGATGATCCTCGAGGGCGACGATGAGGAAGAGTTCGTCGCCGGCAAGCCGCGCTTCAAGCCGCTTTACCAGCTCATGAAGGAAAGCGGCGTGCCGCTGCAGACCCTGCGTCCGCCCGCGATGATGACGCGCACCCCGGTCGACACCAAGGGCCAGTTGCTGGCGCTGCCGGTCGGCCTGTCCACGCCGGTGCTGTTCCTCAACCGTGACGCGCTGCGCCAGGCCGGCATGAATCCGGAAACCACCCGCACCACCACCTGGTTCGAGCTGCAGGAGACCCTCGGTCGCCTTGCCGACACCGGCCACACCTGTCCCTACACGGTGTCCGAGCCCGGCCGCGTGATGGTCGAGAACCTCTCCGCGTGGCACAACGAGCCCGTCTCCGCGCAGAGCGGCAAGACCACCGTGGCGAGCTTCAACGGCATGTTCCAGGTCAAGCACGTGGCGATGATGGCGAGCTGGACGCGGGCGCGCTATCTGCACGTGTTCAATCACCAGGCCGAGTCCGAGCAGCGCTTCGCCAGCGGCGAGTGCGCGGTGATCGCCGCGCCGTCGGCGAGCTGGGCCGATTTCCGTCGCTCCGGCAAGCTCGACGTTGCGGTGTCGCGGCTGCCTTATTACGACGATTTCCCCGGCGCGCCGCAGAACACGATCGCCGACGGCCCCGCGCTGTGGGCGGCGGCGGGCAAGAAGCCGGCCGAATACAAGGCGGTGGCGCGCTTCGTCAGCTTCTGGCTGCAGCCCGACAACCAGGTCGCGTGGCAGCGCGAGACGGGCTACCTGCCGCTTAACCGCGCCGGCCTGCTCGCCTCGCGCAGCGAACTCCTCGGCCACGACCTCGAGAACGTGCAGGTCGCCGTTGACCAGCTCGCCAACAAGCCGGCCACCGAGCAGTCCTCGGCGCAGCCGGTGGTGGATCGCCAGAAGGTGCGCCGCATCCTCGACGAAGAGCTGGCCGGTGTCTGGTCCGACCAGAAGGCCGCCAAGGAAGCGCTCGACAACGCCGTGACGCGCGTGCGCAGCGGCAACTGAGGCCGCGCCCCACCGACCTGCGGCGCCCGGCGCGTGGCTTGACGTCGCGCGCGGGCGCCGCCTACCATCCACGCTTTTTCCGCGAGCCACAACGCCTTGTCCGTCCAGCAGCTCTTCGCGCCGATCGCCGCCGACATGCAGGCGGTGGATGCGGTCATCCGCAACCGACTGCACTCGGACGTGGCCCTGATCCGCAGGATCGCCGAATACATCGTCGGCAGCGGCGGCAAGCGGTTGCGCCCTGCGCTGGTGCTGTACACGGCAGGTGCGCTCGGCTATCGCGGTGATCACCACCACGCGCTCGCCGCGGTCGTCGAGTTCATCCACACCGCCAGCCTGCTGCACGACGACGTGGTCGACGAGTCAGACCTGCGCCGCGGCAGGCGCACCGCCAACGCGGCCTTCGGCAACGCCTCCGCCGTGCTGGTGGGCGACTTCCTCTACTCGCGCGCCTTCCAGATGATGGTCCGCGTAGACGACATGCGGGTGATGCGCGTGCTCGCTGATGCCACCAACGTCATCGCCGAGGGTGAGGTGCTGCAGTTGCTCAACTGCCACAACGCCGACGTCGTCATCGACGACTACCTGCGCGTGATCCGCTACAAGACCGCCAAGCTGTTCGAGGCCGCCGCGCGCCTGGGCGGCATCGTCGGCGGCGCGGACGACGCGCTCGAGCAGCGCCTGGCCGACTTCGGCATGCATCTGGGTACCGCCTTCCAGCTCATCGACGACGTGCTCGACTATTCCGCCGACGAGGCCGACACCGGCAAGCACCTCGGTGACGACCTCGCCGAAGGCAAGCCGACGCTGCCGCTGATCCATGTCATGCAACATGGCACGCCGGAGCAGGCCGCGCTGGTACGGCACGCCATCGAGGGCGGCGGCCGCGAAGATTTTCCGGCGGTGCTTGCGGCCATCCAGTCGAGCGGCGCGCTCGACGAGACAAGGCGCTACGCCGAGGCCGAGGCAAAGCTCGCAATCGACGCGATTTCGGTGCTTCCCCCTTCCAATTTCAAGGAAGCGCTGCTACAATTATCGGACTTTGCAGTTAGGCGAAAACACTGATATAATTTTTAGCTTCGCTAGGCTGCTTAAAAGCAGTAAAAGTGTCGGGGAATAGCTCAGCCTGGTAGAGCACTGCGTTCGGGACGCAGGGGCCGGAGGTTCGAATCCTCTTTCCCCGACCAATCATTCCCGCAGCAAGCCCACGTAACCAAAGCTTGCGTCGTAAATATGGAGCAAATCCGCAAGGGTTTGCTCCATTTTTATTTCGAGTCGCGGTCCGCGCGATCGCGCTCGTCATGGGGCCGCCGCGCCGCGGTAGATCCGCACGATCCGGGCGAACTGGCCTGCGCCCAGCGCGGCGAACTCGCCGCGGATGTCGGCCCCGGCCTCCTGGAGCACGGCCCACTGTTCGTCGCTCAGCCCGGGCGGACGCTCCCCGTTGCGGGCATAGGCGGTGATGGCCCCGCGAGGCACGCTGATCACCCGTGCGTCGGGGATCTGGGCGGCGATGGCCCTGGCCTGCGCCTCGTCGCCGCCGCGCAGCAGCCGCATCTCCAGGAAGCCGCCCGGTCTCAGCCAGCGGGCGATCTCCTGTCCCATCGCCGCTGTCGTTGCCGGATCGGCCGTTGCCAGGCCGAAGGGGCGTCGCCAGTAGGCGCGGTCCACCGTACCGTATAAGGCCTCATGGGCACTCGGCTGCAGGCGGGTGATTTCTTCCTGCGCTGTCTGGCCGCCCGCGGCGATGGGGACCAGGCGCGGCACGCCGGGCGCCGCCTCGCCACCGACGGGTGGGAAGAAGGCCTGCGGAATCGGCGTGGTGCCTGGTGCGCCCGGCGTTGTGAGAACCCGGACCGGACCCTCGGTCGGGAAGGCCAGCCGTGGATCGAAGGCCCACGGAGCCGGCGCTGGCGCCACGACGCCGGGGCCAGGCGATGGCCATTGGGGAAGGTTCTGGGCGAGCATCCGGGCGAAGGCCAGATCGCGCGGGCTGACGGTCGTGATGCCGCCGTAGCCCAGTAAGTAGTCGGCGGGTTCCAGCAGCACCCCTCTGGCGCCGGGGGTGGCGGCGACGAGCGATGGCAGGAAGGTCGGCTGTCCGGTGTCTGCTCGCAGCGCCGGGCCGCCCTGGATGTCGACGAACAGCGGCCCAGCCACGCCGGCCGGGGGCCGCGCGGCCGGCCCTGCCGCCGTGCTCCCGGGCAGCAGCAGGCGGGGGCCGCCAGCCACGGCCAGTGGTGTGCCCATGGCCGCCGGGAGCGGACCGCCAGCCAGGCCACCGGTGGGCATCGGCCCCCAGGCGCCGCTGGCAAGGGTGCTCCTGCCGGACCCGACCAGCATCCAGCCTTCCTCGCCGACGGCGACGCCAAAGGGGGGCGCACCCGGCTGCGCAAAGGCACCAAGGCCGCGCAGGCTGCCGGTGGTCACGTTTCCCGCGGCGCCAGCGGGTGCCACCCAGCGCCCCGAGGCCGCCTCCTGGCCGACGCGGGCTTCCCAGCCTTCGAGCGTGAAGCGCAACACCCCTGGCTGCCCCTCCTGGACCACCTCCACCACACCGGGGCCGACGCCCCGTGCGGTGACGCCGGGCTGGAGCTGGCGCACGAGGCCGGGGGTCTGAACGCTTTCGGCAACCAGCTGGCGGGCGACGATGGCATTGGGGCCGCGCGACAGCCACCCCAGAAGGCCCGCACAGGCGCCTCCGAGGAGCCCGGCTCCCAGCATGGCCAGGGCGATCTCGCCCGGCGACATCGCGCCCTGCTGCCAGATCTGCTGCGCCACGGGGTCGGACAGCGTCGTCCCGTGGGTGAGGGCGGTCTGGGTCGTGAGCACGATGCCGGTCCCCAGGGACGCGGAGATTCCCCCGAAGGCGATCTGGCCGCCCAGTGTGGTGGGGGCGAGCCATGCGCCCATACCGAGGGTGCCGACGATCACGACGAGGTTGACTGCACTCACGATCAGGCCGCGTTGCCGTATCGCGGCCTCGCCCTCGCGCAGCCCGCGGATCGACGTATCGCCGCGGCGGAAGGACTGGCGCAAGGCTACGTTCGCCGACACCGCACCTCCGCTGAGCAGATCTGGAACCCCGTGCGACAAGGCAGAAGCCTCAATGGACTGCCCCAGATAGCCCCTCGCCCACCAGGGGGCTTCCTGTTGCATCCGCATCAGCTCCGCGGTCCGGGCGACCTCCTGCTCCCAGACGTTCCTCTCGGGGGTAGCCGCGGCAATCACCCGGCGATGCTCTGCGAGCCAAGGCGCGTAGCCCGTGGCCGCTGCGTCGAGCGCCGAGGACGTGCGTTCCAGGAGCGGGCGCACCGCCGCATGCGCCGAGCAAAAATCGCGGGTCCGGTCCACGTAGCGCGTCAGCATCCCGCCCAGGTTCTCGGCTTCGTTGGCCGAAACGTCCTCGTGGGAGCCCGCCCGGATGCCGCCGACGACCTCGAGCAGGCCATCGATTTCGCCGGCCAGTATCGCCGCGTCGGCCACTTCGCTGGCGTCGTTGCTGACTTCCTCGATGATGCAGTCGAGCTCACCCGGCGTGACTGCCTCGGCGATGTCGCGGATCCACAGCCGGCCGTCGGTGCAGTTCACGGCGTGATCGCCGACCATGAACAACAGTTCGGCGGGCGTCTCGAGCGAGCCTGCCGGGTCGACCAGCCGGATCTCCATGTCGCCCAGGACGATATCCGGGTGCTGGTCGGTCCAGCGCCGGCGGATCTCGTCGGTGACGGCCGCGGCGCCGTCGCCGAGGCCGGCCTGCCCCCTGGGCAGGGATTCGAAGAGCGTGCTGCGGAAGCTGCTTCCCGCCGATGCGGGTTGCGGGAAGAGCAGGCTTGCCACCGGGAGCCGCACGGTTTCGCGGGCGCCGAGGGCCAGGTTGTGGGGGTCATCGGTCGGCTCGCCGCCGCCGGTCCGGCGTGCCTGGCGCGAGGCGCGCAGGCGTGCCGCATCGTTCAGCGCACCCCAGCCCTCCACGCCCAGCGCGTCGCGCAACCCGTCGTAGGCGGCGAGGGGATCGGTCGTCATCCCCAGCGTGACGGTCACGCCGCCGGATGGCCCCAGCGGGCCCATCGACGGAACGCCGAGCAGATCGTAGCGGCGCAGGCCCGGGTGGCCGCAAACCACATGGGCGACCTCGTGGGCCAGCAGGTGTTCGCCAGCGGGGCTCGACGGATCGGCGGCCTCCGCGCCCCAGGCGATATCGGTGCCGCGGGCGAAGGCGCGGGCATGCAGGCTGCGCGCCGCGTCGGCGGCCGCCGGCCCGGTGTGGAGGCGCACCGCCGACAGGTCGGCGCCGAGGCGGCGTTCGAAGCGCGAGCGCTGGGCGTCGGGCAGCGGCAGGCCGGGCGACGCCAGGGCCCGGGTGACGGTGCCGGATGAGGCAGACGTCGGCCCGGCGGGGCCGAGGGCGCTGCGATGCAGGTTGGCGAGGCCCGAGCGGCAGGTCGGGCAGGGGGCGGCGGCGCCCGAGCAGGCGGCGCAGGGCGGGATCTGGGCCGGCTGTCGGCCGGTCAGGAGGTCGGCAAGCTGGTCGGCTTCGCGTTCGGCCGGATCGTGGGCGGCGCCGATGCGCAGGGCGCCGTGCCCCTGGTTTGGCCGGGCCTCATGCGGCGTATGCGCCGATGGCCTTTGCAGGCCTGCCCACCCGGTCATGGCCTTACTTCTCCTTCGTCTCGCCACCCAGCGCGGCGCGGATCGGGGCGGGTACGAAGGGCGCCTTGAGCAGGTCGACGGTGATGAGCACCCCGGTGCCACCCGGCTGGGTGCCACCTCCGGCGGGGGCGGGGAGGGATTTCATGACCGTCGCGCTCTGACCTTCGGGGCCGGTGACGGTGGGCTTCCAGTCGAGCCCGACGCCGCTGCCGACCTGCAGCCTGACCCCGGGCATCACGCCCCAGCTGGCCTTGGCTGAGCTCAGGCTGATCCCACCGTCCGGAGCGATGCTCCAGCCGAAATCGAGGCTGAGGCTCATTGGCGGCATCCAGCTGAGCTTCTGGTGGGCGAGGCCCAGCAGATCGTCCGCCGAGAACGAGGCCTTGAGCTGGGTTGGGCCGCCGGCGGCGCCAGGCAGCACGTAGCGGAAATCGGTGAGCGTGGAATAGGGGATCAGGCCCAGCGGGGCGGCGAGATTGACGTCGGAGAGCAGCTTGCGCCCGGCGGGGTCGGCCAGCCCGGCGCCGAGGGTGAGGGCGTAGGTGCCGGCGCCGAAGCCGCCGACGGCGGCCTTCTCGCCGGTGCCGAGGCGGTTCCACTGGCCGAGGGCGTAGCGCTTGGCGGGGTCGATGAGGACACGCTTCACCCCTTCGTTGTCCTTGGCTTGTTCGACGACGGTCTTGACGCCTTCGGTCAGCACGTCGGCGGCCTGGTCGGCCTCGGCGGGCTTCGCCGCCTCGTCGAGCTGCACGGCGGGCTGGCCGCGCCGGCCCTGCTCGACGACGTGGGCCAGTTCGTGGGCGAGCAGGCGCCGGCCTTCGTGGCTGCCCGGCTGCCAGCGGCCGGGCGCGAAGCCGATGTTGTGCCCGGCGGCGAAGGCGTTGGCGTTCAGGGCCTGCGCGGCCTCCGCATCCGGGTGGACACGCACCGCGCCCAGATCGGCCCGCAGGCGATCCTCGAAATAACGGCGCTCCGTGGCCGGCAGCGGCAGGCCGGGGCCGAGCGCGAGCCCGGTGGGGGCGGCTTGATGGGCGATAGTGTCGGCCTTGGGGCCAGCCGGTGCCGGGCGTTCGCCGCGGGCGACGCGCTCTGCGCGCCGCTCGGCGGGGCGGTCGCGGGTGATGGGTGGCAGTAGCTGCCGGATCAATGGCTTGCCCATGATCTCATTCCCCTTTCAGGGTGTTGTACGGCCACCGGCGTAGCGATTGACGTCTTCCACGTCGACGGGTTCGAGGTCGCGCGAATTCACCCAGAACTGGCGTAGTTCGCCGATGGCCGCCGTCCACCGCGGTTCCGGCCAGTTGGGGTGGCGGTAGTAGCGGGTTTCGCCAAAGCGCGCACCACCCGGCTCGGGGCCGGCGACGAAGGATTCGACCTCGCCCTCGGGCGGCGAGCGGCTGAGGATGGGCCGGCGGGCTTCGCGTACCTCGTCGAGGACTTCGGAGGGTGTCTTCTTGACCACATAGGCGCTGACCTGGGCAGCGCGCTGGGCGTCGGCGTTGGCGGGTGCGACGAGCATCCGGTCGGGCCACTGGCCGTGGAAGAACCAGTTGCCGAGGCCACCCTCCTGGGTACGGCCGAGCGCCCGCACCCACGGGTTGTCGCCCAGTAGTTGCTGGTCGGAGAGGATCGGCTGCCCGCCGCTGGCGGAGCGGTACAGCGGTGTCTCGCTGCCGTTCCTGAGGCGGAAGATGTGGCGCCGCTCGGCCTCCGGCAGGGCCGACAGCTGCGCCCTCATCTCGGCGTCGACGCTGCCCAGCAGGCGCTGGCCGAGGGGGGCGATGATGTCGGTGACGTCGATGCGCTGGCGCAGGTCGCGGTCGGGCGCGTCGACCATCGCGTAGTAGCGGCGAGGCTGCCGGCGCTCCTCGGCATTCGGGAAGCCGGGCATCATCGGTTCCTCGAAGATCGTGCCGAGCACCTTGGCCATGTCGAGGAAGAGCAGGAAATCCCGGTGCGAGGTGATGAGCGTCGGCAGGGTGCGGGCGAAGGAGGCGGTGTCGATGGAGCGCACGTAGGGGTAGCTGCCGCTGCCCAGGGCTTCGGTGTCAGCCTCGACGCCGGGGCCCTGCCGGCCTTCGGTGATGGACCACACGGCGTGGGTCGGGTTGCCGCCGAACTGGGCCCAGAAGTCGATCTGGGCGCGGCCGATGGCGATGTTCCGTCGCTGCTGCTGGAGGTTGCGGCCGATCGGGGCGAGGATCTCGTTGGCTACCACAAAAATTGCCATGGCGCCGGCTGCGACGCGCACCGGTGTGCTCGGTCCCGCGGCGGTTGGCGCGGTGCCGCCGGCGACCGGTTGTGAGGTGAGTGGGACGAGCTGCGGTGTGCGCGACACGACGGCGCGCCCGTCTTCGCCGACGCTGATGACCCGGCCGCCGGGGGCCACGCTGTAGAGGCGCCCGCCCTCGAGCACGGCGGCGATGGGGCGGCCGGTGGCGGCATCCGTTGCAATGACGCCGCCGGAGGCGCCGCGCACCACGATGTCGCCCTCCCGCAGCTCCACCGGCTGGCTGGGCGGGACGATGCGCCCGCCGCCCACCTCGATGGGCTGCCCGCTGACGTTGATCACGTTGCTGGGGATGCGCACGCCCGGCGCCAGTTCGACGCTGCCCGGGATGCCCGGCACCTGCAGCGGGCCCGGCGGCGCGCGGGTGGGGGCCGGCAGCGCGGGGGCCGCCCCGGTTGAGGGGCCGGCCGGTAGGGCCAGGGGGCCTTGGCCTCCGGGCGCGCGCAGCGCAGGCGCCCCACCGGGCAGTTGCATCGGCTGCAGTGGGAGGCGGGTGAGCTGGCGGTTTTCGGCTTCGGCGCCGACCCGGTAGAGCACGCCGCCCACGAGCGCGAGCCCCGCGCTCTGCGCCTGCAGCCGGGCGATGGTCTGGCTCTGCTGCAGTTCGAGGGTGCTGGCGATGATCATCGGCCGCAGCTGCTGGCTGCGGATCGTCTCGAGGAGCTGGCGGGCCTGGCTTTCGAGCAGCAGGCGCCGGGCGTTGGCGGCGGTGAGGTAGTTGATCTCGGCGGAAGACTGGGCCAGGCGCAGCGGGATCACCGGCGCGGTGGTGCCGTGGCCGCTGCCCGTGCCGGCAAAGCGCGCGTCGCTGGGCACGATGAGCAGCCGCGGCGCGGTGGTGAGGTTGCGCACCTCGCGCACGTGCTCGCTGTATTCGAAGCTGCGGGCCACGCCGGGCAGCAGGATGCGCAGGCCGACGGTGCTGTGGGCCTCGATCCAGCGATGCACCTGTTCCTGCCCCTGCACGCCGCCTTCGAGGCCGGACTTGATCTCGGCAATGCGCAACACCCGCAGCCCCCTGCCGTCTACCACGCCGATGAGGCCGTCGGTGAACAGCACCGGGTTGGTCCAGCTGCCGTCGCCCATGCGCAGTTGCGCGGTGACGTTGAGGTAGAGCTGGGCCGTGGGTTCGGTCTGGCGGATTTCCTGCAGGGCCTGTTCGAGCAGCGGCCGCGCCAGCACCTCGCCGACGTTGCCCTGCAGGATGGCCTGGTGGCCGGCGGAGATCTGCAGGCCGGTGGCCGGGTCGTACTGCAGGTTGCCGAGGCGTGCCGTGAGGGCGCCGCCCGAGGCTTGCAGGGCCGCCAGGTCCTGCTGCTGGCGGGCCGGGTCGTAGCCGGCGGGGACGGCGGGGGCCGAGACGTCCATCGGCGGGCGGGCGGTGCCGGCTCGCCCGCCGCGGGCGTAGTCGGGGCCGAGGAGCTGCACGAGGCGCTCGCGGGGCCGGCCGGTGGTCTGGCGAAGGGCCCAGGTGGTGGGGTCGGCGGCGGAGGTCTCGCTGCGCAGGTAGCGCTGGTAGGCCTCGTCAAGCTGGGCGTCGGTGAAGCCCGGCGGCACGTTGCGGACCAGGCTGGCGAGACTGGTCGGGGCAGGAGGGTGGTATTGGCGTCGGACGGTGGGCGTGGCCTCGTCCTGCAGCACGTGGGCGACTTCGTGGGCCAGCAGGCGCTCGCCGCTGGCGGTGTCCGGTTGATATTTGGAGCCGGCAACGACGATATGGGGGCCGAGGGCGAAGGCGCTGGCATCCAGGCTGTCGGCGGCCCGGGTGGCGTCCGGCCCGGTGTGCACCCGCAGCGGTGACAGGTCGGCGCCCAGACGGCGTTCGAAGCGCCGGCGCAGGCCCTCGGGTAGCGCTTCGCCCGGCTGGGCCAGCGCGGCTTCCGCCGCTGGAGTGGGTGCGGTCGGGGTGTTCGCCAGGGGTTTGCTGCTCCGCCGCAGGTGGCCTGCGCTGGCGCTGCAGGCCGGGCAGGGGCTGTCTCCGCCAGCGCAGGCGGCGCAGAGGATGGGGCTCACCGCCGGCGTGGCGGTGAGGGCGTCGGCGACCCGATCGGCCTCGCGTTCGGCGCGGTCGTGGGGGGCGCCGATGGGCGTCTTCTGCCGGGTTTCCCGCTCTGGGCTCGCGCTGGCCATGATGGTGTCGCTCTGCGGTTCAGGCTGCCCGGGTGCGGGGCGGGAGGGCTTGACGACAGTGGCGCATGGCATGCTCCTTTCGGCGGCGGCTCAGCGTGTCGGGGGGTGGCTTACGGCCCCGGTGGCGGCGGCGGATTGAGCACCGCATCGACCGCCACCGTGGCGCTCGCATCCCGCGTCGCGCGCTTCGCCCCCATCTCGGCCTGCTTGCGCGCCAGCTCGAGCCGGCCCTGGATCACCGCCAGTTCGGCGGCGAGCAGGTCGGCGGCGGCAGAGAGCTGGGCGTCGCGGGCGGCGGTCCAGTCGCTTTGCAGCTGCGTCGCCGCGGCGGCCGCGGTGGCCGTGGTGAGGCGGGCGCGGACGCCCTGGTAATCCACGTAGGCGAGGATGGCGGCGGCCTTGTCGCCGGCGGTGGCGAGCTGTGCGGCGCGCTCGCGCAGGGTGCGCGCGTGGGCGAGGTCGGCGGTGATCGCGGCGCTCGCGCGCGTGGCCGCAATGAGCGCCGCGTCGGCGAGCGCCTCCTTGGTGGCGTAAGCCTTTTGCGCGGTGTCCAGCGCAGTGAGCGCGCTCGCGAGGGCGGTGGTCGCGGCGTCGTCGTGGGCGCCGATCGCCGTATCCACGGCGCCGACCGCAGCCTTGTAGTCGGCGCCGTCGAGCTTGTCGGGGGGCGCCACCGCGGCCGCGCTGGCGACCGCGGCGCGCAGCGCGGTGGCGCTGGCGTTGGCCAGGGGCGGCGGGGTGCCGGTGGTGCGCGCGCCCTCGACCTCCGCGACGGCGGCGGTGCGCGCGGCGAGCGCGGCCGCCAGGGTGTCGTCGCGGGCGAGGATGCGGGTACGCAGGCCGTCGGCCTGCGCGGCGGCCGCTTCGGTGGCGGCCACGGCGGCCCACGCGGCCTGCGTGGATTCGGTCTGGGCCGTGCCCCCGGCGACAGCCGCGGCGGCCTCGGCCTGGAGGGCGGCGAGCCGGGCCTTGGCCTGGCTCAGGGTGGTGGCGATGTCGGTCATGATCAGGCTCCCTGCCGGCGCGGGAAGGGCCGGCCCAGTTTGGTGAAGGTTTCGGCCACCGCGGCGTCGATCATTGCCGCCGTGACCTCGGATCCGCCGTCGGCGGCCATGAAGGCGGCCGCGAGGGCGGCGTTGCGGATTTCGCCGCCGGTGAGCTCGAAGCGCGCCGCGAGCTGTTCGGCGTCGACATCGCCAGCGAGTCGCCCCGCCGGCAGGTGGCTGCGCCAGATCGCCAGGCGTTCGGCTGGTCCCGGGCGCGGAAAATGCACCACCTGGTCGATGCGGCGCATGAAGGCCTCGTCCACGCCCTGCATCAGGTTGGTGGCGAGCAGCGCGCAGCCCTCGAAGGACTCCAGGCGCTGCAGCAGGTAATTGACCTCGATGTTGGCGTAGCGGTCGTGGGCGTCCTGCACGTTGGTGCGGCGCCCGAACAGCGCGTCGGCCTCGTCGAAGAACAGCAGCGCGGCATAGCCCTCGGCGGCGGAGAAGAGTTCGGCGAGGTTCTTCTCGGTCTCGCCGATGTATTTCGACACCACCAGCGACAGGTCGACCGACAGCATGGGCAGCTGCAGCCGGGTGGCGAGCGCTTCGGCGGCGAGCGTCTTGCCGGTACCCGACTCGCCGTACAGCAGGCCCACCACCGAGCGCCCGCGTCCGCCGCGGGCCATGCCCCAGCGCAGCTGCACGGTCACCCGCCGGCGCACGCGACGCACCAGGTCGTCGAGGCGCTCGCGCGTCTGTGCCGGCAGCACCAGGTGCGCCCATGGCACCGCGGGCATCGTCCGCGTCGCCATGCGCAGTGCATGGGGTGGGCTCAGGCGGACGAGCTCGCCCTGTGCAGCGTCCACGGCGTCGGGGGTGCTGGCGGCAGGCAGCGTCGCCGCGATCCGTGCCGGCGTCGCGTCGTCGATCCAGTTGCGCCCGGCGAGCTCGTCGGCCTCGGCCTGGCTGCAGCCCAGGGCGCGCTGCCAGGCGTCGGCGAGCTCGAGCGGGTCGGCGCCGCCGAGCTCGACGCGCCGCAGCGGGCTGCCGGCGCCGTGCAGCACGAAGCTGGCTGGCGCGATGATCGCCACCGGCACCGGCCCCGGCGGCGCGGCCAGCCGGGGCGCATCGGTGCGCAGCGCGACCCGGGCGCCGGTGGCGACGCCGATCAGCACGGCCTCCGCCCACGGCGGCGGGGCGTGTTCGTCGGGGGCGTCGAGCACCACCGCCGGGGCATCGCCAGCGGCGATCGCGAGCGCGGCCTCGGCGCGCTCGGCCGGCCCGCACAGGTGCACGCAGCCGGCGGGCGCGGCGCTCGCGGACGCGCCGAGCGCCGCGCCGAGCGCGGCGGCCGCGGCGCGCAGGCTCGCCCCCGGCGCCGGCGGCGGCGTCAGCGCGCGCACCGGCCAGCCCCCCGTGGTCGCGGCCGGCATGCGGCCATCCACGCCGGCGAGCAGCGCCAGGGTGGGGTCGAGGCTGCGCTCGAGCAGGGCGTGGTGGCGCTCTTCGGCACGCAGCAGGCCGGCGCGCCACAGCGGCGAATCATGGAGCGCGCCACGCACCGCGAACGGGTCGGCGTGCGCGCCGAACAGCACCGCGAGCGCACTGCCGACGCTCAGCCGGCGCGGCCCGCCGCTCAGCATGGCGATGCTCGCCGCGGCGTCCTCGTCGAAGCAGGGCAGCACCGCGAGCGCGAGCAGGTCGAGGTCGAAGGCCGAGAGCCGGAAGGCGTTGGCGATGCGTGCCAGCGGGGTGGTCGCCGGCGTGGCCGCGAGCGCGTCGAAGAGGGTGTCGGCCCCGGCGGCGATGCTGGCCGAGAGTGCGTCGGGGCTGTCGGTGACGAGCTGCGACGCCGCGATCCGGCGCAGCCCGGCATCGTCGGTGCGGCGCAGCAGCAGGCGCCCGGCGGCGAGCGCGAGCCACAGTCCGGCAGGCGGCGGGGCGAGTGCGGTGCTCATCGCCCGGCCCCAAAACGCAGGCGGATCGTGCGCCCGATCCACGGCACCCAGCCCGGGTCCTGGTCCCAGCCCGTGCGGCGCAACGCGAGGTCGATCGCGGCCAGCGGCCATTCGATCTCCGCCTCCCAGCCGTTCACCCGCAAGAGGCCCGGGCGCAGCAGCAGCGCGGCGAGGCGATGTTCGGTCGCGGTCGGGTACGCCGCCGACTGCATGCCGAAGATCTCGCGGCTCGCGCCCGGGGCGAAGGCGATTCCAGGCGGAATCGCCGCGGCGAGGCGCTCGAGCAAGTCCGCAGCGGTCTGCGGATCGCTCATCGGCGTGTCGGCGATGCGCGCACGCCAGTCGCATTCGGGGGCGAACACCGCGAGCAAGGGCCGTTCGCGCTCGAGCGCCGCCATGCGCGCGCCGGGCGCCAGCGGCGCGAATACCCGCTGCAGCGCGAGCAGCGCCACATCGCCCAGCGCACGACCGGGCGCGGCGCAGCCCTCGAGCAGCGCGAGGTGCGCGAGCGGGCGCAGCAGCAGCAGCAGGCCGCCAGCATGGACGCGGTGCTCGCTGCGCACGGCGGCATCGCTCGGCTGCGCCGCGGCATCGGTCGTCGCGGTGTCGGTGGCCGCGGTGTCGGTGGCCGCGGTGGGCGCGCGCGCAGGGGCGGCGTGAGCGTGCGCTGGCGGGCTGTCCGCGACCGTGGCGGAGACGTCAGGCGACGTCCTTGCGCGCGGCGTGGCGGTCGCGGCGGGCGTGGTTCGGGCGTCTGCCGTGGGCGCGTCCCGTACCGCGTGCAGCAGATCCAGCAAGCGTGCTGCACCGACGTGGCTTGCCGAGGGGTGCTCGGCGAGCAGCAGCGCGGCCAGCCAGGGCTCGCACCGGGGCGCGGCGGCCCAGGCCGCGAGCCGCTCGCGGTGGGTGCAAAGACAGGCGCGCAGGTCATCGAGGGGACGATCGGCGGCAGGCGCGGGCGAATCGGCCTGAGCCGCGGGGCGTGCGTCGATATCCGTCGCGCCGGCGCTGTCGTGCGCCCCGCGGTCGCTGACGCGCGCGATCAGCAGGTGGGCAAGCTGTTGCGCTTGCGCGGGTTCAAGCAGCCGTGCCAGGCGCGGCTCGGCACGCACCGCCGCCGCCATCTCGATCACTGCGCGAGCGGGCGAACGGCGCAGCCAGCGGTACAGGATCGCCATGGGGTCGTCGCCGTCGTCGCCGTCGCCGGCGGCGTCCGCGTCGTCGTCCATCAGCAGGCTCGCCGTCCACCAGGCATCGGGCGCGCCGGTGGCGCGGCGCTCGAGGTGGCGGCGCTCGGCAGCCCAGGCGTCGGCGAACCATACCGCCGCCGCCTGCGCATCGTCGTCGCCGGGCGCGCGGCCGCGGAGCAGGCGGACGAGGGCGGCTTCGACCGCGGCGGCCCAGCCGGCAGCCAGTTCCGTGGCCTGCACATTCTCGCCCACCCGCAGGTGCAGTTCCAGGCGTCGTACTGCGACCACCGCTTCGGCCGGCAGGCCGGCGCGTGCGAGCGCGTGCGCGGCACTGCCCTCGAGCGCGCGCGGCAGCTCGCGGCCGCCGAGCGCGAGCACCCGGCTGGCGAGCTGCTGCGCGCGTGCCGCATCCGCGCCGCGGATGCGTGTGTGCAGGTGGCCGATGTCGAGCCTGTCGCCCATCACGGGACCTCGTTCACACGCGCCGGACCAGCTTCAGGAAGCCCGCCTCGCCGCCGGTGATGCGCAGCAGCTTCGCGGTCTCGTCCACCGCCTCGCGCTCGGCGCCGGTCGCTGGCGCTTCGGCCGCCAGCTTCGCGATCACCGCCGCGGTGCCCTGGCCGGATTGCAGCTCGGCTTCGAACCGGGTGGCGAGCCCGCTCGGCACCCCCTTGGCGAGCGTCTCGGCGCCGGCCAGCGCGCCGCTGCGATCGGCCGCGTAGGCCTCGCGGAACTTCACGTAGTTGTCCTTGCCGAGCAGGCGTTCGGCCTCGGCCGGCGGGCGGGCGAGGACCTCACCCACCGTCAGCGTGCTGTCGCTGCCCTGCACGTATTCGGCGACACGCCTTCCGCCGAGGCTGGTGCGCAGGTCGGCGTAGATGCGGCGTGCGTCATCGTCGGCGAACATCGCCGGACCATCGACAGCGAGCTCGTCGGCGACGGTCGGTGTTGTGCTCGCGACGTTGGCGCGCGTGAGCGCGAGCCGGTCGACCACCGCCAGCGTCTGCGTCGGCTGGATCGCGGCCAGGGTCTGCACGAACTGGTAGTCGGGATACTCGGCGGCGTAGGCGTCGGCGACCCGGCCGACGGCGATGCGGCGACGTTCGGCCGCGTCGGGCACGGTTGCGGCGAGCGTGGTCTCGGTGGCGGCGACCCGGGCGACGAAGTCCTGGTTGCGGCTACTCAGCGCGATCCCGGAGCCGCTCAGGTCGGCCGCCTTGACCAGGGCCTCCTGAACGTCGGGCTGGGCGAGCACCGCCTCGACGATCGCGCGCTTCTCGGCAGGCTGGGCGAGGTAGCGCACCTGCAGGTCCTCGGTCTTCAGCGCGCTGCGCTTGTACGACAGGCCGGCGGCGGCACGCTGGATCTCGGCGAAGAAGCCGATCAGGAACTGCAACACCTCGAGCAGGTAGAACAGCAGGTCGAGCAGCACCAGGCGCTGCTTCACGTAGACGACGAAGTGGCGCGGCAGCATGTCGAGCCCGATGCGTGCGATCAGCCCGGCGAGCGCCTCCGCCTGCTCGCCAAGTGAGCCGAGCTGGCCGAGCGCGTTGCCCGCGGTCAGCAGCGGATCGACCCCCCAGGGCGCGGCCTGGCCGAGGGCATCCTCCTGAAGGCGTCCGACCAGCGGATGGTGGCGGGTCAGGCCCTGCAGCGGCACCACCAGCTTGACGATCTCGGTGCGGCGATTGACCAGGTCGTCGAGCCCCATCTCCTCGAAGAGGCGGGCGAGGACGCCCAGATAGCCCGGCAGCACGGCGTAGTCCGGGGCCTCGACCATGCCGACCTCGTACAGGTTGTTGCCGTGGGTGAGCCTGTCATATCCGGCGGCGGGTGCGCCCGGCGCAGGCCCCGCCGGGGCGTCGCCGTGGAATCCATCGCTGGTGGGCCTGCGCGGCGTGAGCTGGAGCGGATCCTTGTCGAAGACGTTGCCGAGGTCCTCGAGGATGTCATCGTCGTGGAGCGCGACCACGGCGTAGGTGATTACCCGGGTGCGTGCGAAGTAGCGCTCGGCCTGGCCGATCGCGTCCTTCACCAGCGGCGACGCGATCCAGCGGCTGCCCTGGAATGCGTCGAGCAGGCCGTCCATCAGCTTGAAGCCGCTGCCGAACTTGCCATCGAAAGCGCGCGGCCGCACGGGCAGGAAGCCGATCGGCGGAATGTGGCGGAAGCCGCGCCGGTAGAGCTCGCCGCGCTCGGCGCCGGGCGGCCGTTGCGCAAGACTCTCGGCCAGCATGCACTGGAACTGGTGGATGCGCGCCCACGCCGCCGCGCGCGGCGGCGCACCAAAACGGGTGCGGTGCCAGTCCTCGGCGGGGGTGGCGCAGATCGTGCGCCGCGGGACCCACTGGTCGAGGAAGAGCACGCTGCCGTCCTCGCCCAGGTAGAGCATCGCGAGCGCGATCGCCGCGCCGTCGTGGCGGCCGGGGCCGGTGTCGGCGCAGAACGGGCCCTCGGCGGCGAAGGGCGGGTCCCAGCGCTTCCACAGCGCGTGCTCGAAGACGTCGAAATAGTAGGCCGACAGCGTGCCGCGCAGGTCCCAGATCGACTGCAGGTCTTCGCGCAGCGGCAGCTCCACCGGGAAGCGCACCAGCGACAGGCCGAAGCCGCCGCGCCAGGTGTCGGCGCGGCAGTTCGCCGCGGTGGCGCCGGCGCAGATCTCGCCCATCACCTTGGCGCCGCCTTCCTCGCTCTCGCCGGCGTGGATCACCAGCAGGTAGGGGCCGGAAGGCAGCGCGGCGCTGCCACCGGTGGGGCCCGCCGGGTCGGGGGCGAGACACACGCAGGGCATGAAGTCGATGCCGCCACCGACCACCTTCTGTGGTGTCTTGCGCCAGGTGCCGAGCAACTGCTCGATGGTGAAGCGGAACGCGGTCGACACCAGGATCGGCCGCCCGACGTGGTCGAAGGCGAGCCCGCGCCGCAGCGTGAGCGTGCGCCCCGGCGCCAGGCCGCCGCTGCGCGCCTCCGAGTCGGGCGGGGTGGCGTTGGCGCCGTCGGCCTCGAGGCCGAGCCCCCAGGCGATGCCCGGCATCTGCGCGTGGGCGGCGAGGCGGGCGCGGTGATCGAAATAGACGTCCTGGCGCGACAGCGCCTCGGCGGTGAGGTAGCGACCGTTGAACCAGTTGGTGCGCGCCAGGTTGTTGTTGCCGCGCACGTCGCCCGCCGGGCCACCGGGAAAGCCGCTCTCGGCGGCGGCGCGGCCATGCTCGCGCAGGAAGTCGGCGATCAGTTGCTCCTCGTTCACGCTCAGCTTCTCGTTGCGCGCGACCTTGGCGACCATCGTCAGCAGGCCGGCGTCCATGTTGTTCCACATATTCGGGGTCATGTCGGCCTCCGGCTCAGGCGGTGGTGGGATGGATGGCGAAGAGCGCGGCGTCACGTCCGCTGCCCGCCGGCACGACCTCGCCGACGGCTCCGGCGAGCGGATGGCCGTCGACGTCGAGCAGCGCCACCGGTCCGCTGCCGGCGAGCCAGACCTGGAAGGGCGTGGCCGCGGGCCAGTCCTCGTCGACCGTGAGCGCGAGCCCGCTGGTGCTCGTGCTGCGGGCGAGGATCGCGGGCTCCACCCACTGGCTGGCCGCGGCGTCGAAGCGCAGTACGCGCACCGAGCCGGGGACGAGGCTCGCCGCCAGCACCGGCCGCGTGGTGGGCACCTCGATCAGCATGTGGCCGAGGTCGGCGCCGGCACCCGCGCGTGCGCCCGGCGCCGCAGCCTGGAAGCGCGTCGTGGGGTCGCGGCGCTCGAGATGGATGCCGAGCGCGAGATCGGCGACCGCCTGTACCGCCGGCAGCAGCGCACGCACGCCGTTGTCGATCGGTCCCGCGAGGCGGACGCGCTCGGCCGGGTCGCCGACCGGCTCCAGGTCGATCACCGCGAGCAGCAGCGGGGCGTCGTCGGCGCCGCTCCACAGCCGCGCCGGCGCCGGCTCGGCGGTGAGGATGTGGGCGAGCAGGCGCGCGCGCGCATCGTGCGGCGCGTCCACGGCGGCGGTGACGTCGCGCACCGGCAGGCCTGCCAGGGTGGGCGCCGTCGCCTCCAGACACAGGCGGTAGCCGTCGCTCACGCGCGAGGGCGCGAGCCCGGCGTCTGCACCTGCGCACGGCTGGGCGATCGCCGGCGCCGGCTCGGTCAGGCAGGCGCGGTAGCGCAGCACCACGTAGACGCGCCGGCGGCGGTCGGCCTCGGCTTCCGCCTCGCCATCACCTTCACTGTCGTCATCACCCTCGATCGCGACCGGCGGGGTGGGGGGCGGCGGCGCGAGGTCGGCCCAGAAGCGGGTCGCGACCAGCCCGCTGATGTCGAGGCACACGCTGCGCGGCACATGGATCTCGCGCCCGAGCGCGTCGACCGCGAGGCCGGGCGCGCAGGTCAGCATCAAGCGGGTCTCCGCTTCCTGATGGCCGATGCCCAGTCCCCACGCCGTGCCGTAGCCGTGCAGGGCCGCGTTGTGCAGCCGGCTGCGCAGCAGGAAGTAGCGCTGTTCGGCGGTGAAGTCCTCCGCGCCGAGCAACTGGCCGTAGCGGTAGTGCAGGCGGGTGAACGGATCGCCCGGGGTGGCCGGATCGGCATCGTCGATCGGCAGGAACAGTTCGGCGGCGGTGGACGTGCTCATGATGCCTCCCATCGATTCATGGGTTCGAAGTGCGGATGGCGGTCGTCGCGGCGGCCGTGGTGGAGGGTGCTGAAGGCCGACAGCGTGGCGCGGCCGAGCACCGCGGGCGACGCGCGCTCACGCGCCCCGAGGTGCGAGATGCCGACCAGGCTGGCGCTGCCGACGCGGTAGCCGGCGTCCAGCCAGCACAGGCGATGCAGCGTATGGGCCGGCTTGTTGTTCTCGATCGCTTCCTCCAGCACCGCGGCCAGGCGCGCGGTGCACGCGCGCGCCACGATCACCGTGAAGCGGTGCGCGTGGCGGCGGTAGAAGGCCAGCAGGGCGTCATCGGGGAGCGGATCGGCGGGGTCCTCGGCCGGGCACGGGGCATCGTCCAGGGCCCGGCGCAGCCTCAGCGCGGCATGGGCGCCGGCGAGCGCGCGCTCCCAGTCTGCGCTGGCCGCACCCATGCTTGCGCCGCCCGTCGGGTGCGCTTCGCCGCCGAGCTCCAGCCCCGGCCCGAGCACGCCGTCGCCGACGAAGGCGGCGCTCGGCCGGCGCAGACGGAAGCCCTCGACGATCTGCACCGGCGCCTCGGCCAGGATGGACAACAGCCGGCTCAGGCCGGGCACGGTGCCGCGCTGGCGATAGAGGCCAGCGATGCTGGCCAGCAGCGTGCGGCGCACGCCCTCGCCGATACGCTCGTCCAGGCTCAGCGCGACGAAGGAGGCCAGCCAGGGCAGGGCCTCGGCGGGCGCCAGGGCGGGGTCGACCAGGTGGCGCAGGACGTCGATGCGCTCGTCCATGGTGGAGGTCCAGCCCTCGAACAGGGCGAGCGCGCGTTCGGTGCCGTCCGCCCCCTCCGGGTCGGATTTCCAGTACGCCGGCAGGTAGTCGAGCAGCGAGGGGCGCGGGAAGCGCGCACGCAGCGCGAACAGCGCCGGCCCCTGGCGCCGCGTGCCGGTGAGGCGCAGGCGCAGCCACAGGTAGCGGCCGGGCGGGGCGGTGAGCAGGTACTCCAGGGTCACCATGGCGGCGGGCGGCGGCGGCACGGGGCGGCGCCAGGCGGCGAGCGGGTCGTCGTTGCGGTAGGTGCCGACGCGCCCGGCAGGGGTGACGTCGGCCTGCGCGGCGAGGCGGTCGGGTACGCCGAGCACGACCCAGCCCTCGGCCTCGTCGGCGACCCGTGAGCCCAGCGGCGGCCATGGATCGTCGACGGGCGCCGGGCGGCTGTCGCCGGCGCGGTCGGCGGGCAGGCGGGCACGGCGGCGGATCTCGAACGGCGGCAGGTCGTCGGCGGTCCTGGCTTCGACCGTCAGGCTGCAGTCCGGCGGCAGGCAGAGGTCCACGAACAGGCGGTGCCAGGTGCAGCCGAAATGGCCGGAATCGAGCGCCCAGGTCTCCACGCTGCCGGCGCTGCCGAGCGCGGGTTCGCGGGCGAACAGCGCGCGCGCACCGTCGGCGGTGCTCGCCATCACCCGGATGCCATCGCCGTCGTGTGCCCGCCACAGCGCGCGCCCGTCGAAGCCGCGCACCGCATGGCCGGCCTCGGCCTCGACACCCTCCCCGTGCAGCAGGTACTCACGGAAGAAATACGGCAGCGCGCTGTCCGGGCGGTGGTTGCGCTCGCCGACCAGCACGCGGTCGGCCGCAGTCATCAGCAGTTGCAGCGGCGCCTGTGCCATCGGCAGCGCGTGCAGCGTCACCCCGCTCGGGGCCACGCGCATCAGTTGCCAGCCCGCGCTGCCGGCGTCGACCAGCGCCACGGCCTGCGCCCAGGCCGGATCCGCGGCGAGCGCCAGGATGCGGGCGGGCGCGCCAGCGGCGGGAATGGCGTGGCCCTGCCAGGCGCCCCCCCAGGGCTGGACCAGCAGGCGCGGCGCGCTGCGGTCGGTGACGACGAGGCCGTGCGCGCTGCAGGCGAAGAAGCCGGGGTCGATGCCCGGCGGCAGCGCTTCCACCGCCTGCACGTGCAAGCCGGGGGTGAGCTGCAGCAGGCGATGTCCGGCGCGGTCGAGCAGCCAGCAACAGCCGGCGGGATCGAGCGCGATCGCGTCGGGCGCGGCCGGTGCCGGGGGCGGTTCGGCGGGGACAAAGTCGAGCGCCGCGGTAACTGCAGGGCGCGTCGGCGCCGCCGGCAGCGGCAGCCAGCCGGCCGCCACGAGCACGGCGAGGGGCGCGCCTGGCACCGCGCGCAGCACGCGCGCGGAGTCGCACTGGTCGGGCGCGCACGGCAGCACCACCGCGCTCCCGAGGCGGGCTTCCCAGGCCGCCAGGGCCGCCGCGTCGGGCACTGCCGCCTGCGCCGGCGCGGCGCTGGCGGGGGCGAGCACGACCGCAGCCGGCGAGCCTTCGATGCGGGTGCCGACGTGGTCGCAGCGCTCCCACATCGTCCGCCCGCCAAGGTAGGCGAAACGCGGCGCGCTCATCGCCTTGCTCCGCGCTGCGCAAAAGTGTAGCGATCGGCACTGCGGCGCGGGCTCATCAGCATTCCTCCTTGCCGACCGGCACCGGCATCGCGCTCACCGGCTGCGGCGCGGGCTCGATATCGAGCGCGGGCAGCGGCTCGGCGGCGGCGTCCTTGCCGATCGCCACCCTCACCTCAAGCAGCACCGGCAGTTGCCAGGGCAGCAGCGCCACGGTCTGCTCGACCGCGCTGCGCACGCCGGCGCGGTCGATGGCCTCGCCGACGACGATCACCGCGTTCACCAGGCGCACACCCTGCACGCGCAGGATCGCCGCCTCGATGTCGCGGTCGCGCACCGCACGCCCGAACGGCCAGCCCTGGCCGTCGGGGCCGTAGGGCGGCAGCGGCGCGAGGTACTGGCGCAGAGCCAGCTCGACGTGACGGCGCAGGGTCTCCTCGCCGCTGCCCGGCTCGGGCTCGACCGCCACCGAGCACGACAGGCGCACGTATTGCGGCGGTGTGACATAGAGCTCGGTGGTGACCAGGCGGCGCGGCTCGAGGTGCGCACACACGCGGCGCAGCATCTCCTTGTCCGGCGTGGGCTGATCGGGTTGCAGCGGATCGTAGGCGGGCAGCACCACCAGGGTGACCACGCCCGGCACGCCGTCGATGCGCTCGTGCGGCTTGTGGCGCGGCAGCACCTGGGCGCGGCCGACGTGCACGCCCGGGGTGTCGAGCGAGAGGTCGGCGAAATCGGCGGCGGCGACCGCACGCTCGTTGTGACGCAGCAGCGCCGGGATGCGTGCGCTCGCCGCGGCCACGGTCTCGGCGTCCCTGCCGCCTTCGGCCGGCAGCGGGTTGTCGGCCTTGAGGCTGAGCGCCTCGGCGGGTGCGGCGCGGAACACGCGCTTGATGCGCCCGGCGCCGACGTTGCCGCGCACACCGCCGCCATGGCGGTAGACGAGGCAGCGCACCGCTTCGCCCGGCAGCGGCATGCGCCCATGCACGCCGTCGCCGAACACGACGCGGCCCTCGATCGGGTCGAGCAGGTAGAACGGATCGTCGGCGCCGGCGAGGGCGAGATCATCCACCGGCTGCCAGTTCTCCCAGCCGAGCGTGCCGGCAACCTGCACGGTCTCGCTGCCCGGCAGCAGCGGGCGGTGGGCGAGCGTGAAGGTTTGTCCGCCGCGGCCGTCGCCGTAGCCGAGCAGTTCGGCAGCCGCGCTCACCGCCTGCTCAACGCGCACCACGTTGAGCTCGATCCAGGCCAGGCGCAGCGGCGGGTGCCCGGGGTCGGCGCGGCCGACCCGGATCCACCCCAGCACGCGCGGCGCGAGCTTGTCGTCGTCGATCGGCGGCGGCAGCTCGCCCACGCCGAGCAGATCGGGATCGGGCGGGTCGAAGGAGTCGGCGGTCCAGTTGGCGAAGGGCTCGCCGCTGGGCGGTGCGTCGGGCAGGCGCAGGCGCACGGTGCCACGCTGACCGAGGTTGGCGGTGTTATCGGCGACCACGACCAGGCGCTGGTAGCGCACGCGGTCGACCCAGGCGTTCGCACCGTGGAAGGCACCGGTGGAGATCTCCCAGCGCAGCGGCCAGCGTGGCGGGTCGGCGCCGGGGTCGGGGCAGCGACGGTGGTCGGTGGCGCCGCACAGGCCCTCATCGGGACGCACGCCGAGGTTGAGCACGTGGCCGGCGAGGCGGCGGCGCAGATCGGCGCGCGCCGCGGCGGCGTCGTTGCCGGCAGCGCTGAGTGCCGCGCTCCAGCTCGCTTCGGGCGCGGCCAGGCACAGCCAGATGCGCCCGTCAAGGCTGGCGCCGGACGACAGCGGCAGCGGCAGGTTGCCGCCCTTCGGCGCCTCCAGCGGCAGCGGGCGATACTGGTCGAGGGTGTCCGGCGCCGCCGCGCCGAGGTGGGCGGCGAGCAGGCTCGTCACGTTCTCGACGCCGCCGGCGAGCACCGCGCCGGAATAAGGCTGCTTGATCCAGGCGCGCAGCTCCAGCGGCAGCACGGTGATTTCTTCAAGGGCCTGGAAATGCACCTCGCCGGCGGTGAGCTCCAGGCGCGGGCTGCCGACCGCGAAATCCACCGCCACCGGCGCGATCGCGCCGCGCCGGCACTCGAGCCTCACCATCGCCTCGGCGGCCCGCGGCGGATGGGGCTGGAGGCCGAGCAGGCGGAGGAACTCGAGGCGAGCCGCTTCCGGCACCCGGTTCAGGCGGTAGAGCAGGTTGTCGCCGAGCGCGGCGAACAGCTCGAGGAGCGCGATGCCGGGGTCGGACGCGTTGTGGTCGGTCCACTCGGGCGCGTGGGTCGGGATGCGCCGGATCAGCTCGGCGCGCAGATCGGCGAAGCTGCGGTCGTCGAGGCGGGGCGGGACGATGGCCATCAGGAACCCCCGTTCAGGTAGAAGGGAAACACCAGGTTGCGCGCGCCCGGTTCGCCACGGATCTCGTAGCGGATCGCGATGCGCAGCACGGTGGCTTCCCGCGGGTCGGTGTTCACCGCCACGCCGTCGACCCGGATGCGCGCCTCGTCACGGCTCAGCGCCTCGGTCACCGCGGCGCGGATGCGGGTGCGCAGCTCGAGGCTGTTGGGCGCGAACAGGAAGCGGCGCAGGCCGACGCCGAAGTCGGGGCGGGCGATGCGCTCGCCCGGCTCGGTGAGCAGGATGGCGCGGATCGACTGCTCGACCGCGTCCGCGCCTGCCACCCAGCCGAAGCCGTCGCGGGTGACGAGCGGAAAGCGCAGGCCGGTGCCGAGGCGTTCGGTGCTCATGGCTCTCTCCGCGTGAAGGGCAGGCAGACCTTGAGCAGCAGCATCCAGCTGAACGAGGGCAGCGCGACCAGGATCGAGAAGATGATGTTGAACAGCACCAGGGCGCAGATCGTCAGCACCGGGATGCCGAAGTTGCAGATCATGCCCAGCCCGAAGTCACGCCGCGTGTCGGCCATCTCGGCGCCGGTGCGCACGCCCGAGCCGGCCGGGGCGGCGACGCCGGCGAAGGGCTTCGCGCGTGCGCGGGCGATGCGCGGGATGTCGCGCAGCAGCCTGGGGATGTCGGGCATGCGGATGCTGGCAGGGCGGGCGCCGAGCAGGTCGGTGGGGTCGGCGATCGAGAACGGCTCGCTGCGCTGCGTCCACACGATGCACTCCGGCTCGCACGGTGTGTGGCCGGCGACCCGCACCCAGCCCCAGGCGGCGTACAGGTGGTCGGCGTCGAAGCGCAGCCGCGGCTGGGTGTCGGCGGCGCGCGCCTCGGCGAGCGCGAGGCGCTCGGGTTGCGCGCCATAGCGGGCAGTGGCGGCGCTGCGAAAGCTCATGGCGTCGGCCGCGGCGCCACCGAGGCCCGGCAGCGCCAGCACCCCGCGTGTCGGCTGCTCGTCCAGGCGCAGGCCGCTGCGGGTGAGCCACAGCCCGGGCACGAAGCCACCGATGGCGGCGTCCAGGCGCGCCTCCACGCTCACGAGGCGCGCGCCGAGTTCTTCCAGGGCCGCCTTGCCGGCGCCGGCGAGCGCATCGTCGAACGGGGCGTAGGCCCGCGCCAGCGCCTCGCCGTCGGCATGCGCAGCGCCGATCCAGTCGGTCGGCGGGGCGATCTGCGGCCAGGGCGGTGTGGTGCGGATGTCGTCGCGTGCGCTTTCCTGCGTCAGCACGGCCTCGATGGTCTCGGCGAGTGCGCACAGGCCGAGCTGGAAGCTGCCGTCGGCCGCGGTCGCCTTCAGCTCGGCGGCCCTGTTCTCAGCGAACAGCGCGAGGTTGATCCGCGCCACGATGGACACCCGGCAGCCACGCAGGCGCAGCAATCCCAGCACGACCACCGTGGCGAGATCGTCCGGGCCAATGAGCGCAGCCACGCCGCTCGCCGGCGGCGGCAGCGGGTCTGCGACCAGCCAGGCGTCCATCAGGCGGTGCAGGCGCACGCGCAGCAGGTTGTCCCAGCGCGCAGACCATGCGCCGTCACCGCCCGGCGGCGCGCCCTGCAGCCAGGTGCTGATCGTGGTGGCGTCGGGGCCGGAGCCCGGCACCGCCAGACTGTCGAAGAGGTCGGGCGCCTTGGCCGCCGTGTCGGCGTCGCTCTCGTCCCACAGCGCGTCGGCATTCAGCACGTCGCCGGCGATGTCGCGGTCGGTGATGGAGGGCTGGGTCGCGGTGCCCAGCAGGCGGCTGATCGCTTCGCGCAGGGCGAGGTCGACCGCCGCGCCGACACGGCGGGCGGCATCGGTCACGACGAGGCCCGGCGCACCAGCGACCAGGTCATTCACGAGCGCGCTGGCTGCATTGTGCTGGGCCGCACCCGGTCGGGCGCGCAGCACGGTGGCGTCGAGCAGCGCGCGCAAGGCGTTGCGGGCAGTCGTGTGGGTCGTGGCGAGGCTGGCGAACAGGGTGTCGAGCCGTGCGCCGGTGCGCGCGGCGAGCGCGGCGGCGAGCGCGACCGCGTCGTCGCCCGCGATCGCCTGCGGCGGAATCTCGCGCGCCGCGCTGAACACCGGCAGGTAGCCGTAGAGCGTCGAATGCTGTGCGGCCTCGCCGGCATCGGGCGGCAGCAGGGCGAGCGGCGGGCTGGCGAGGGCGAGCGGCGGCAGCTGCTGCGTGGCGTCCAGCCCGAACAACGCGCGCAGGCGGGGCTCGAGCGCGGCCTCCGGGTCCGGCAGCGCGGCCGGATCGATCGCGGGGGTGGCGGTGTCGAGCGCGGCGGGCAGCAGCGCCAGCCAGGCGCCGTGCTTGTCGTCGACCGCGATCCAGTCCTCCCAGCGCTCAGCGCCGGGGTTCGCCGCCAGGCGCCGGATGACCGCGCCGCTGGCGCGGATGCGATCGCGCGCGACCCGGGGCTGTCCGGGCGCGCCGCACACCAGGTCGAAGGCGATGAGGTTGAAGCGCTCGTGCAGCGGCAGGTAGAGCTTGCGCAGCCAGGCCGGCGTGCGGCCGCGCTCGGTGGCGTTGACGCCGTGCGGGATGCCGTCTGCGTCCAGCGCCGGGCCGCTGCTGGCCTCGAACTCGCCGCTCAGCGGCGTGCGGCGCGCGAGCGCGGCGGCCGCGTAGCGCGGCGCGCCCGCGGCGTCGACCAGCGCGGCCGGCGGCTCGGCCCAGTCGCGCCAGGGCAGCAGCACGGGCGCGCCGCGCGTGCCGCCGGCCACCGCGAGGAAGTCGTCGAGGAAGCTGTCCGATTCGAAGGACAGCAGGCGCGGGCGTGCGTCGGGTTGCGCAGGCTGCGCCAGGAAGAAGGGCGAGCGCGTCTCCAGACGCTCGCGCGGCGCGCGGCGGTCGGCCGGGATCAGGATGCGCGCGGCGCCAGGACGGGTCACCATACGTTCCCCGCACCCGGTGTGTAGCTCGCCGACACGACGCTGTTGGTGATCACGGCGTCGGCCTTCACCACCCCGGAGAACTTCGACATCGCCGCGTCCACGGTGACCATCGCGGCGGTGATGTCGAGCCCGGCAGGGGCGCGGATCTTCACCTTGACGTTGGCGGTGATCTCGATCGTGCCGGCGCTGTCGATGACGATCTTCGCGCCGTTGCTGTGGGTCAGCGTGAGCTTGCCGCCGCTGGCGTCGTCGAGCGTGAGCGTGTGTCCGCCCTGGGTCTCGATCTCGATCTTCTCGGCGCCGGCGGTGTCGTCGAAAGTGAGCTTGTGGCCGCTGCGCGAGGTGATCGAGCGCAGGTCGTTGTTGCTGCTCATCGTCTCGGGCGGCGCATCGACGCCGTTCCACAGCGCGCCAATGACCACCGGACGGCGCGGGTCGCCGGCGGTGAACGCGACCAGCACCTCGTCGTCCACCTCGGGGATGAACCAGGTGCCGCGCTCGTTGCCGGCCATCAGCGTGGCCAGCCGGGCCCAGGCGAGGGCGTTGCCGCCATCGTTTTCCTCGACGAAGGGCAGCTTCACCTGCACCCGGCCTTGACTGTCCGGGTCCTGCACGTCGGTGACGAGGGCCGGATACACGCCGTACAGGCGTGCACGCTCACCGCCGGGGGGCGACTGCAGGCCGGGGATCATGAGGATTCTCCGAGGTGGGGACGCTGCGCCTCGAACTCGGTGCGATAGCCCTCGTGCTGGTCGAAGCGGTGGGTGACCGCGGTGACCAGGTAGCTGCCGTCGAACCACGGCCCCAGATCGACCAGCTCGACCTTCGCGCCCACGCGCAGCTGCGGCGTGCCGCGGGTGACGCCGGCGCCGCGCACGAAGCGGCGCGCGCGCCGGCGCATTGCGGCTTCGGCGAGCGTGCGCGCCTCGGCGGCGGTGGCCGGAGCCTCGAGGTGGAGGTCGTCGGCGGCGTCGGCGAACACGCGCCCGACGATCTCCGGGCCGAGCCGTCCGCGCCCGGCCTCGGGGCGGATCGCGGCGCTGTCGGCGCTTTCGTGGATGGCCTCCTTGGCGGCGACGTCGTAGCCATGCACGCGCACCTCGCCGCGCTGGTGGGCGAGGTCGGCGAGCACGAAAAAGCGCAGCAGGTCGTTCTCGCGCGTGAGCCGGATCGGCGGCGCGCTCGCGTTGGCGGCCTCGACGATGCTGACGCGGCCGTCGTGCAGGGTGATCAACGCGTCACCGCTACGGCTGCGCAGCGCGGACAGTTCGTCCTCGTTCACCTGCAGCAGGGCAGCGTGGCTCGCCCCGCTGCGCCGCTCGCCGGCCTGCAGGTCGGCATCGGCGAGGATGCGGGCGGCGATCTCGCCGTCGCCGGTGTTCTCGCTCAGGCGGGTGCGGCGGCGGTAGCGCAGGCAGGCGAGCGCGTCCTCGGCGAGGAGCGTCAGCTCGGGCGGACGCAGTTCGGGATAGCTCGCGCCCAGGCCGGTGATGAGGCCGTCGAACACGGTGTGGGTGTCATCGCCGATGGCGAAGGCGATCGCCAGACGCTTGCCGAAGTCGAGCGCTGCGCTGTCGAAGTGTACAAAGTCGACCGGGCGCCCGCGCGCGGCGCTGCCCCAGTTCAGGAACACCGCCTCGAGCGAGGCCACGCCGGCGGCATCGGCGCGCGCCTCGAGGCGAATGAGGTCGGCTTCGAGGCGGTCGGCGCGCTGGCCATCGACGCGGATCTGCGGGCGTCCGCTGGCGAGCAGGGCAGGGGTGGCGCTCATGGGCAGTCGCTCCGCTGGCGCAGCTGACGCTCGAGCTCCTCGGCCACCAGCGCGCGTACGATCGCGCGCAGCTCCTCGATGCGCAGCTCGAAGGGCGCGTCGTCGGCCGGGGCGCTGCCGGCGCCGGGTTCCACCTGGGCGCCGGGCAGGGTTTCGATCGTGGTCGAGAGTTCGCCGATGGTCACGGGCATCATCGATCTCCCCCGCAGCAGCCGCAGCCGCGACCGCCGCAGGCGCAGTCGGGGCGCCGCGCGGCGGTCGCGGCGATGGCGGGCAGGCTCTCCCAGCGCGGCCGGCGTTCGCCGCCGGCGAGCGCGCGCGGGACCTCGCCGCCGGTGAGCAATGGGGCGCCGGTGGGCGGCGTGCGGCGCAGCGCCAGCGGCGGGCTGCCGCGTACGGGCAGCGGCGGGCGTGCACTCGCCGGTGCAGCGGCCGCTGCCGCGGCACCGGCCGCTGCAGTGCGCGCCGGCGTGCGGGGGGCGCCCGCGAGCGGCGGGGGTGCGAGCGGCAAGGGCGCCACCGCGCCGCCGGCGCGCTGGCTGTTGACCACCGCAGCGAGCGCGGCGGCCGAACTGCCGGGCGCTGGCCCGTCCGGCGCCCACGGATTGGGCGTGACGCCGGCGGCGGCGAGGCCCGGCGAGGGGGCGGGAAAGGCGAGCCCGCTGCGGCTGAGGTTGGCGCTCGCGCCGAGCGCGGCGGGGCCGAACACATCGACCGCCGCGCTGGCGTCGAGGGGGATGCCCGCGCCCGCGGCCAGCCCTAAGTCGGCGGACACGCCGAGGCTGGCCGCCAGGCCGAGCTGAACCGACAGGTCCGCATCCAGGCGCAGGTCGACCGACAGCTCGAGGCCGGCGGCGAGGTCGCTGCCAGGGGCGCCGCCGAGCAGGCTGTCCGCCCCCGCGGCCGTTGCGCTGGTGCGCGCGTCGGTCGCGGCCTGCGCGGTGGCCTCGCGGCGGCGCGCGGCATCGGCGGCATCGACCTGGTAGCGGAACTCCTGCTCGGTCAGGGTGAGCTGGACCTTGGAGCGCAGCGGCACGCCGCTCGGGCTGAAGTAGTCGAAGACCTCCTGGTGGGTGGTGATGACGCCGTTGAAGATCAGCGTGCCCCAGCGGAACTGCACGCGCCGCGGCGCCTGCTCGCGGCCGCTGCCGGACACCTGCAGCAGGTCGGCGATCGGCTTGGTGCGCAGGCGCACATCGAGCATCTCTTCGTCGCCACCCTCGCCATCCTGGCCGTCGCGCGGGCGGGTGGAGTCGAAATAGCACTCGAAGGACAGCGTGGCCTTCGACGCGCCGACGTTCTGGACCTGCTGGCGGCCACGGCGGGCGCGGTCGCGCGCTTCGCCGCTGGAGACCTTGAGGGTCAGGGTCTCGGGGTTGAAGTCGAGCGGGATCGCGCGGCGCTCTTCGGTGTCGCGACCGTCGGCGGCGAACGGGACCAGGCGGGCGCGCTGGAACTGGGCGAGGCTCATGGCTGCTCCCTGCTCAGACCCTCGTGCACGATGTGGAGCTCCTCGAGCGCCACTTCGCGGGTGCTGGCGGCGTTGAGGTCGGCGGCGCGGACCTTGGTCACGATGCCGTTCTCGAAGCGCCAGGTGGCGCCGCCGGCGGCGCTGGCGTCGGCCGCCAGCACGCGGATCGTGCCCGACACGTAGGGCAGCGGAAAGCTGCCCGCCACACAGCGTTGCACCCAGCTCCAGAACGCCGGGTCGAGCGCCAGCCCGCGCTTGAGCACCAGCGCCGGGTGGCTCGCCTTGCCGACGAGCTGGCGCGCGCCGCGGTTGTAGCCGCCTTCGCGGAAAGTGACCGGTTCGAGCGTCATCTCCAGGCCCTGGACCTCGGAGAAGGCGCCACGGCGGTTGCCGAGTGCCAGCCCCTCGTCGCCGCCCAGGCCCGACAGCTCGATGTGCACCGCAAAGTTGAAGCTGGAGAGAAAGTCCGCTTCCGGCATCAGCGCACCTCGATCCGGGGGTCGTCCGCGCCGCTGCGCACCAGGCGGAAGACGATGAACTCGGCGGGCACCGCGGCGGCGACGCCCACCTTGAGCACGGCGCGCCCGCCGTCGAGATCGGCCTGGGTGTGGGTGCTCGCGTCGCAGCGCACGAAGAAGGCGTCGGCTGCGCTGCGCCCGGCGAGCGCGCCGGCGTCGAACAGCGCGGCGAGCCGCCGCCGCGCGGTGCCCGCCATCGCCGCCCACAGCACCGCGTCGTTGGGCTCGAACGGCGCCCACGCGAGATCGGCGGCGAGCTGCGCCTTCAGCCAGTCGATCAGGCGGCGCACCGACAGGTGGGTCCATTCACCGCTGGTCGAGGTGGTGCGCGCACCGAGCAGCATCAGGCCGCGCTCGGTGCGACGGATCTCGTCGACGCGCTCCTCGAACAGGAAGCCGGGGGGCGGCAGGGCGCCATCGTCAGCGAGCGCGAACACGCCGCGCAGCGCACGGTTGGCAGGCGCTGCCCACACCCCGGTGTCGTTCTCGACCGCGGCGGCGATGCCCGCGGCGGCGGCAGCAGGCGGCACGTTCGCCGGGTGGCCGCCGGCGTCCACGCGCAGCCACGGCGAGTAGAGCGCGGCGCGCGCGCTCGCCAGCGCGTGGCGCCAGGCGACGACGTCGGCGGCGCGCAGGCCGGGCGGCAGGTCGATGAGCGCGATGCGCGCGCCGTGCGCTTCACAATGGCGCACCAGCTCAAGCTGCGCGCGCTGCAGGTCGGCGGCGTCGAAGCCGAGGCGCGGGTAGTCGAGTGCATGCACGCTGCGCTCGGCCTCGCCCCGTGTGCACGCGGCGGCGAAGCAGCGCTCGTCCGGCAGCGTGGGGGGCACGCTCAGGGTGGCGGGCGCCTGCGGGTGGAGCAGGTCGGGCAGGGCGACCAGCGCCACCGGCTCGAAGGGGTGACCCTGGTCCCAGCTTGCGAGCGCATCGAGCGCGCCCGGGCGGCCGCTGAAGGCGACGAAGCGGTGATCGGCGTCCTCGGCGGCATCATCGGCATGCATTGACGTGGGCGCGAAGAAGTGTGCGCGCGTGGTGCTCGCGCTGGCGTCGCGGCCGTGGCGCGAGGGCGGCATGTCGGCGGCCGACAGCAGCACCCCGGCCGGGGTGTCGAGCAGGGCGCGGGTGGGCAGCAGCCAGGCGTTGGTGAGCTGCGCGCTCGGGCGCAGCCAGGCCGAGCCCCAGGGGTCGTCGGCGTCACCCCACACGCGATCGGCCTCGGCAGCGGGGGCTTGCGGGTCGGCCACGTCGATGCGCGGCGGCAGCAGCGCCTCTGCCGCGCAGCGGCGGCCGAGCAGGCGGGGCAGGAAGCGCGCATGGTCGGGGTGCAGCGCGCCATCGTCCCAGCGCTCGACCAGCTTGCCGTCGAGGAAGACCTCGAGGCGCAAGGTGAGCTCGACCGCGGCGCCGAGCAGGCCGGGGTCGCGGAAGGGCGCGCTGGGCGCCGGCAGCAGGATGGGCCGGCGCTCGCTGTCCTCGGCGACGCGGAAGAAGCGGGTGCGTGGCGTGCCGCCGGCGCTCGTCGGGCGCGCGCTCAGGCGCAGGGTCGCGCCACGCGCCGGCCGATCGGCGGGGATGCGTAGCGCGCCGGTGAGCGGATCGAAGCCGAGCGCCACCGGACGCTGCACCAGGCTGCAGCGCACCTGCAGGCGATTGCCCCAGCGCCCCGGGTTGCGCGCGGCGATGCGCACCTGGCGGCGCGACGCGCCGCGCACCGCACGCAGGCCGGGCAGCAGCAGGCGGGTGGTGCGCACGTCGGGGTGATCCACGCAGCGCACGGCCAGGCAGCGCCGCCCGCCGTTGGCGAAGAACAGGCGTACCGCGAGCGCCAGCGCCAGGCCGGGCAGCGCGGGGCCGAACACGGCCTCGAACTGGCCGATGTCGTCGATCGCCACCGGGGTGTTCACCGGCCCGCGCTCGGCCAGGCCGACGAAGGCGGCGACGTCGAGGCGCACGCGCGTGCGCACGGTCTGCACCGGCCGCTCTTCGTACACGCCGGGCGGCAGCCCGGGGCGCCACAGGCTTCCCAGCAACGCGACGCTCATGGTTCGTGCCTCGATCCGGGGTCAGGCTACATGGACAGGTGTTCGGGCCTGGTGCTCACTCGAACTCGAGGTCCTCGCACACCAGGGTCAGCTCTTCCATCGCCACGTCCGACGCGCCCTTGGCGGCGAGCGTCGGGCCGGTCCACTTGGAAGGCCGGGCGTTGATCAGCTTCCATTGCGCCACGGTCTGCGAGCGGTCCTCGCTCATCAGCTCGATCACCACGGTGGCGCGCGCCTCCATGTTGCCGCGACGCACCTGGGTCACCCAGTTCCACAGGTCGAGCGCGGCGATCAGGCCGCGCTTGAGGGTGACGTCGCCGGCCTTGTACATCAGCGGCACCTTGCGCGGACGGTTGAAGGCGTCGGTGCCGTCGCGGTAGTCGGCGTAGGTGATCTCGGTCGATAGCCCCGACACGTCGGAGAAGCCGCCGCGGAACTCGCCGCCGCTGGCCGGGTTGATGGTGACCTTGAAATTGAACGGGCCGTAGGGGTCTTCACGCAGGATGGCCATCGCAGATCTCCTGAAAGGCGGTGTTTGTCGGCGCCGGGGCGCAGCGTCAGACGATCGATGCGTCGGCCGTCCACTGGCCGATGCGGAAGATCACGAACTCGGCCGGCTTGGTCGGCGCGACGCCGATCAGGCACACCATGCGTCCATTGTCGAGATCGGACTGGCTCATCGTGCTGCGGTCGCAGCGCACGAAGTAGGCATCCTCCGGGCGTGCGCCGAGCAGCGCGCCGGTGCGCCAGACGTCGTACAGGAAGCCCTCGATGGTGAGCCGGATCTTGAGCCAGAGCTCCTCGTTGTTGGGCTCGAACACCGCCCACTGCGTGCTGCGGTCGATCGAGTGCTCGAGATAGATGAACAGCCGGCGCACGTTGATGTAGGTCCACTCGGGGTCGGAGCTGATCGTGCGCGCACCCCACACGCGCAAGCCGCGGCCCTCGAAGAAGCGCAGGCAGTTGATGCCCTCGGGGTTGAGCACGTCCTGCTCGCCCTTGTTGACGTTGCGCGAGAAGCGCAGCACGCCGCGCACGGTCTCGTTGGCGGGTGCCTTGTGCACGCCGCGCTCGATGTCGCTGCGCGCGTAGATGCCGGCCATCGCGCCCTCGGGCGAATACAGCACGGTCTCGCGCGCGCTGCCGGGCAGGGTCGCGACCAGCCAGGGGTAGTAGAGCGCGGCGTACTTGGAGTCGTGCTGGCCGCGGATCTCGCGGATGGTGGCGGTGTCGGCCTCGCGTGGGCCGGCGAGGATGGCGAAGCGGTAGCGCAGGTTCTCGCAGTGGCTGACGAGCGCATCGCGCACCGCCTGGTCGGTCGGCGCGGTGAGCGCGGCGGCGCCGGGCGCGGCGACGATCGCGATGTCCTCGATTTCGGCGAGCGCCGCCAGCCCGGTGGCGCTCGCCGCGCTGCCGCCGCCGGCGTACTGCGCATCGAGCGCGAGCACGCCGTCGCTGCCGTTGGCGAGCGTGATCGGCGAGGCCGCGACCAGCCCGACCAGGAGGTCGCGGGCGAAGCTGGTGCGCTCGGCGGCGAGCGCGGGCAGCGCAGCCACCGCGTCGAAGAAGATGCGCTGGCTGCGGTCTGCGGGTGGCTCGATGCCGGCGGCCGGATTCTCGTGGCGCAGGATGCGGCCGACGAACAGGTCCGAGTCGGGGTGCGGCGACAGGCGCTGCACGTGCTCGACGCGACTGCCGGTCGAGCCGTCGAGGTTGGGGCCGATGTCGACGTCGAGGGTGATCTTCTGCACCGCGGCGAGCCCGGCGGCGTTGAGATCCAGGCTGCCGGCTGCGTTGGTGAGCAGCGGGTTGCCGGCGGCGTCGAAGCTGACCGCGTACACATTGGCGGCGGTGACCGCATCGGCGCCGGCGGCGGTGACGTGAGCGTTCTTGAGGGCGCCGGCCTCGACCACGTCGCCCAGGCGCAGGCCGGTCACGCGGCGCGCGCCGGTGGGGCCGGTGAGCAGGTTGCCGCTGCGCGTGGCGGTGACGGTGACACGCACGTTGCCTGCGCGCCCCGGAAAGCGCGCGCGCAGGAAGCGGTCACTGCCTGCCACCGAGATCGCCGGGCTGGCCGCCCGGCTGGCCTCGAGCGAGCTCGCGGCGGCGGGAGCGAACACGCGCGCCACATAGACGCGCTTGCCGCCGTTCTCGAAGAACAGGCGCACCGCGTGGGCGAGGTGGTTGGTCGCGGGCACGCCGGCCAGCAGCAGGTCTTCGCCGTCGCCGAACAGGCGCTGGAACTCCTCGTAGCCGGTCACCAGCGCGGGCAGGCCGGCGGTGGGGCCGAAGCGGGCCTGGCCGACGAAGCCGGCGGTGGAGGTGGCCACGCCCTCGATGGACTTGGCGCGAAAGCTGGTTTCTTCGACGTATACGCCCGGGGCGAGATATTCAGGCATTTCGAGCCTCCATCGTGATCAGGGTGACAACTCGATGTCCAGCCGGACGCGCGAGCCCGCGCCGACGATGGCGTGCGGGTTGTGGCCGTCGACCGGCGGATGGGCCACACCGGCGGCGTCGCGGAGCTGGAAATTCCGCGGCATGAATACGGCGGCGCGCTCGGCCGCCGACAGGGTGAACACGTTCGCCGGCAGGCCGGCGAGAAAGCCGTTGCGCGCCAGGTGCGCAGCCAGCGCCGGGCGTGGGGCGGACACCGCGAGCGCGCGCTCGAACTGGCGCTGCGGCGGCGTCTGGCTGCGATCGAGCACTTCGCCCGGCAGCATCAGCAGGTAGCTGCCGTCGGCGCCGCTCAGCCCGGTGACGCGGTCGGCGAGGGTGGCGCGCACCGTGTCGATCTCGAGCAGGGCGCCCGCGACCGGGCGCCCGCCGTCGCGCACCACGCCCCACAGCGCGCTCAGGCCGGGCGCCAGCGCCATCGCCGGCGCCGGGCGCAGGGCCACCGCGGGGTAGGCGGGCGCGGGCACGGCCGCAGGTGCGCTGCCCTCCTCCAGGGCGCGGCGCAGCGCCGAGCGGTCGGGCACGAGGGCGCTGATTGCCTGCGCCTGCCAGCGCCCCGCGGGGTCCTCGATCTCGATGCGCGCCTCGCCCGGCGGGATGCCGAGAAAGCCGTAGAGGCCGGTGGAGGCGTGCCAGAACGGCCGCTCGTCGTGTCCGGCCACGCGCAGCCTGAGGCCCGGGATCGGCTCGAGCGCGGGCGCAACGCCTTCGCTCAGGTAGCGGCGCACGCGCACCGCCAGCACCCCCACCGCCGCGATGCGGTCGGGCGAATGTCGTGCCGCCCACTCGAGCAGGGTGTCGGTCATCGCCATCAGGGCACCTGCGGGGTGAACACCAGCGTGCGCGACTCGGCGAGCGCCGGGTCGGGCCGCTCGCGCGCGGCAAGCCGGGCGGTGCGCACCACATAGGGGATGGAGAGCTGGTAGGGCGGCTCGAGGCTGTCCCAAAGGCGCAGCATGTCCTCGGTGCTCAGGTGGTTCAGCGACACGCGCAGGCCGTCGTCTGCTTCCCACGGGTAGGCCGGGTCGAGCAGCGGCCCGGAGAGCAGCGCGTGGCGATCGAGAATGTCCATGCAGCGTGCGAGCATGATCTGTTCCCCTTCGGCGTTCTGCCCGCCCCACACGGTCAGCAGGTAGTGCAGCTCGAGCCCGAGCGCGGCCCGTCGCGGCGACTCCGGCGCCAGCCGGGGCAGCTCGATGTTGCGCCGGGTTTCGTCGACCTCGACCCGGTAGAGGAAGAGGGCGACGCGGTTGGTGATCGTGCCGGTGAAGTGGCGGGTCGAGAACAGCGCCACATCGTAGTTGTTCAGGCCTCCGCTGGCGGCGAGCTGGTCCTCGATCAGCCTTCGCAGGGTTGCGCTCGCACCGGCGATGAACATGTCCGCTTCTCCCCGTGTGCGTGCCGCAGCACACCCTCACTCGCGCGTCCGGCCCTACGCTTTCTGCCTATGCAGGTGGAAAGCGCTTTTCGTTCCTTCAATCTAGACCAGAAGGGCGAAAGGTCTACCCAAGATGGGCTGAATGCGGTGCGAACCTCTCGAGCGCCTGCACCTGCCGGTGCAGCGCCTCGTGCGCCGGCAGGCTGCGCTGCTGGCGCGCGGCCATCGCGAGCAGCGCGCCGGTGATCGCGTCGATCTCGGTGCGGCGGCCGGCGAGCACGTCCTGCAGCATGCTGGCGCGATTGGCGGCGGTGGCCTGGGCGATCGCATGAACCCGGTCGAGCGCGGCCTGCTGGTCGAGCGCGAGCCCCTCGGCATGCAGCACCGGCCAGGCTTCGCATACCAGGCGATCCAGTTCGACGCGCAGCGGCGGCGCGAGCAGGGCGCCGTTGTCCACCCGATGCACCGCGGCAAGTGGGTTGATCGCCACGTTCACCAGCAGCTTCGCCAAGCGCGCGGCGCCAATGTCGGGCTCGACCCGGGCGTGGAACCCGGCGCGCTGCAGCATCGCCGCGACCGCTTCGAAGCCCGCCGGCACGAGCGTCTCGCCCGCACCTGAGGGCTGTACCCGTTCGCCATCGCGATAGGCGCCTTCGGTGGTGATGCCCTGATCCACATGCGCTGCCGCGCAATGCGCACGCAGCACCTCCCCGGTGAGTCCGTTCTGCAGTGACAGCACGCCCTGTGCGCCCATGCGGGCGGCGATCGCCGCGGCGGCTGCGGTGTCACCCGCCTTGACCAGCACGATCACCCAGTCCGCAGGCGGCGGTGCGGCAGCGGCAAAGGCGTCGGCCTTGTGCACACGATCCCCGACCGTCACCCCCGCCTTCAGCCGCGCGGCGCGTTCGTGGTCGCGTGCGATCACCGCGACCGGCATCACGTCGGCCAGGCGCGCGGCGAAATGCAGGCCGAGCGCGCCGGCACCGATGATGGCGAGGGGGTAGCGGTCGGGCGCGGGAACGTCGGGCGGGTTCACTCCTGGAGGCCTCCTGTCGCTGCTCCAGCAGCATCGTTACGGATCACGGCGGGCGAGTGGGTTGTGGAGCATCTTGAACACCGTCCGCACCGATTTCGCCCTGAGGTCCGCATTTTGCGGCGGTTCTCCCCGAATGGCACAGGGTTTGCGGAGGCGGCCACCGGCCTGGCTGCAATGCAGTCGGGTCGGAGGCGCCAACGACAACACGACCATTCGAGGAGATTCCCATGCACCTGACCATCACCCGCAAGCCCGTTTCCCAGCCGCTCTTGCGCCGCCTGCTGACGTGCAGCGTTGCCGCAGCGCTCGCGATTGCCGCCGCCCCCGCGCAGGCGATCAGCTTTTCGCAGGGCGATGCCACGCTCGACATCAACGGCACGGTCAACGGCTTCTACTCGCACCGTACCGAAGAGCGCGGCAGCACCAAGACTACCGACTCGGCACTGACCAACGGGCTGCTGCCAGGCTGGATCAACTTCGTGTTCACCACCCGGGTGGAAGGCCTGGACATCAAGGCCCATGTCGGTTTTGCGCCCGGCATCAACGACAAGTCGGACGTGGTGGGCCTGCCGAGCGACCCGAGCTGTGGCGGCGGCACCGGCTGCGACAGCCCCTTCACCCAGATCGACACCCGCAACCTGTACTTCCAGTTCGGCAATCAGGCGTGGGGCACGGTCAAGCTCGGCCGTGACATCGGCCTGTTCGGGCAGAAGGTCATCCTGGCGGACATGACGCTCCTCGGGCTCGGCGGCAACAGCTACGCCTCGACGCCCTTCAACACCACCTTCGGCATGATCGGCCACGGCTACATGTACGCCGGCTTCCAGCCGCAGATCACCTACACCACGCCGGCGATCGGCGGCATCTCGGCATCGGCCGGCATCTTCGATCCGAACAAGTTCGCCGGCGACGAGACCAAGGATCCGGGCTTCCAGGGCATGGTGAACTACGACTGGAAGTCGGGCGCCAGCAACGGTTCGCTGTGGGCGGGTGCGGTCCACCAGCGCACCAGCGGTGCGGGCAGCTTCAACGCCAGCGGCTTCGAGCTCGGCGCGCGGATGGGCATCGGCGCCTTCGAGGCCGTGGTCTACGGCTTCGACGCGAGCGGGCTCGGTCTGTCGACCGTCGGCGCGCTGTACCTGTCGCCCTTCGGCAAGACCGACGGCAAGGGCTATTTCGTGCAGGGCACCTACACCCTCGGCAAGACCAAGTTCGGCGTCAACTTCGGCGAGAACCGCGACAGTGGCGCAACCCTGGCCGACACCAACACGTTCCGCTCGGCCACCGCGGGCGTCTATCACAGCCTCAACAAATACATCACCCTGGTCGGCGAGTACAACCAGGAGAAGGGCGAGGGCGCCGACCTCTTCGCCGGCGACCTGAAGACGCGGACCATCTCCGTGGGCGGCATCCTGATGTTCTGAGCGAAGCGCTCCCAGGCGTCCTTGCGGGGCAGCGCGATGCAATCGCCTGCCCCGCAGACTTTTTGGCGTCGGGACCTTGGGTGGGGGTGGAGCACCTGGAGCAAGTGGAGCAACTGAACACCTGCTCCACACCTCGCATGGAGCGTTCCGGAGTGGCATGTTTTTCTGTAAGTAAATGTTTTAAAAAGAAAAGTTATTTCTGGCACGGCGGCTGCTCAGGACGGGTGTGGCGCATACGCCCGCAACCGAAACCAGATGAGGAGACGACACCATGCTATATGCACTGCCCGGCCAGGCCGACGCCAAGGTCCAGTTCAAGACCCGCTACGACAACTTCATCGGCGGCAAGTGGGTGGCCCCGGTCAAGGGCCAGTACTTCGACGTGGTCACGCCGATCAGCGGCCGCAAGTACACCCAGGCCGCGCGTTCCACCGCCGAGGACGTCGAGCTCGCGCTCGATGCCGCACACGCCGCCTTCCCCAAGTGGGGCAAGACCGACGCCACCACCCGCTCGAACATCCTGCTCAGGATCGCCGACCGCCTCGAGGCCAACCTCGAGCTGCTCGCCTACGCCGAGACCGTCGATAACGGCAAGCCGATCCGCGAGACGCTCAACGCCGACCTCCCGCTCGCCGTCGACCACTTCCGCTACTTCGCGGGCTGCCTGCGCGCGCAGGAGGGCGGCATCTCTGAGATCGACGAGAACACCATGGCCTACCACATCCACGAGCCTTTGGGCGTGGTCGGCCAGATCATCCCGTGGAACTTCCCGATCCTGATGGCAGCATGGAAGCTGGCGCCGGCGATCGGCGCCGGCAACTGCGTGGTGCTCAAGCCCGCCGAGTCGACCCCGATCTCGATCCTGGTACTGATGGAGCTGATCGCCGACCTGCTGCCGCCGGGCGTGCTCAACATCGTCAACGGCTACGGCCGCGAGGCCGGCATGCCGCTCGCCACCAGCAAGCGCATCGCCAAGATCGCGTTCACCGGCTCGACCGCCACCGGCCGCGTGATCGCCCAGGCTGCCGCCGGCAACCTGATCCCGGCCACGCTGGAGCTGGGTGGCAAGTCGCCCAACATCTTCTTCGCCGACGTGATGGACAAGGACGACGGCTTCCTCGACAAGGCGATCGAGGGCCTGGTGCTGTTCGCCTTCAACCAGGGCGAGGTGTGCACCTGCCCGAGCCGGGCGCTGATCCAGGAATCGGTCTTCGATCGCTTCATGGCGCGTGCGCTCGAGCGCGTCGCCGCCATCAAGCAGGGCAGCCCGCTCGACACCGACACCATGATGGGGGCGCAGGCCTCGCCGGAGCAGATGGCGAAGATCCAGGCTTACCTCGCGCTCGGCAAGGAGGAGGGCGCGCAGGTGCTGATCGGCGGCGGACGTGCCCAGCTCGACGGCGAGCTGGCCGACGGCTATTACATCCAGCCGACGCTGTTCAAGGGCCACAACAAGATGCGCATCTTCCAGGAGGAGATCTTCGGGCCGGTGCTCGCGGTGACCACCTTCAAGGATGAGGCCGAGGCGCTGGCGATCGCCAACGACACCCCGTACGGGCTGGGCGCCGGCGTGTGGAGCCGCAACGGCAACGTCGCCTACCGCATGGGTCGTGCGATCCAGGCCGGGCGCGTGTGGACCAACTGCTACCACGCCTACCCGGCGCATGCAGCCTTCGGCGGCTACAAGGAGTCGGGCATCGGCCGCGAGACCCACAAGGTCATGCTCGATCACTACCAGCAGACCAAGAACCTGCTGGTGAGCTACAGCGAGAGCAGGCTCGGCTTCTTCTGACCCACACCGTCTCCCTCCCCGCGCCCGGCAACGGGCTGCTTTCCGGGGGGCGCGAAAGCGCCCCCGGTTTTTTGGGTGCGCCCAGCATGGGCGCACGCCTGCGGGTGCAAGTCCCGCCGTAAGTTGATCACAGCGAACGAAGCGAGGCGCAACTGCGTGAGGGCGACCGAGCGTGGGAAGGAAGCGCGGAGCATAAGCTGCGAGCCGATGGACAAGAACCGGATAGAAGGCGCTGCCGAGCAGGGTGAGCGGGCCAATAACCGTGAAGCGCTCGTGATCAAGGCGAAGCGGGGTAGATCCGGCGGTTGTGCGGCGAAGCAGTGCGTTCTTACCTGGGGAGATCTCGCCTTGTGCCTGAATGGGCGACGGTGTCCAGCTCGCGCAGACACCCAGGGTGTTCCACGAACTCGACCCGTGGATAAGACACCGGCTGCGGGCGGTGCAGCTCAAGCACTGGCGTCGGGGCACGACGATGTACCGGGAGCTGAAAGCGATGGGCGCCTCGGACGAGGATGCCCGCAAGGTGGCGGCGAACAGTCGGTGCTGGCGGCGTAACAGCCGCATGCGATTGAACCGCGCGATGCCGATCGCCTGCCTTGACCGACTCGGCGTACCTCGGCTCTCATAACCTCAACTGCTGGAACCGCCCGGTGCGGACCCGCATGCCGGGTGGTGTGGGAGGGGAACGGTCAGGTAAGCTGGCCGTCCCTATCCCGATCGCGATCGGCGTTGTGCAACATGACCCTGTCGCGGGGCGATGCACGGGGTTCGTGGCTTCCGCCACGCCTACGTGAAACCGGGGGGTTTCGGGTTCGCGACTTCGGTGCCCTGTAGGCGCGGCGGGAGCCGCGAAGCTCCCGCCCCGGGCGAACTTTCCGCCATCTCCGGCACGCCCCTTGCTTGCATCGTCACGATTACCGCTGGCCGCTGTGCTATCCGACAGAGCGACCGCAGCGCAGGCCCGTGGCCAGGGCGGTGGCGGCTGCGCACCACCGAGCCGTGGCCAGGGAGGGAGACGAGAAGATGGGCGATGATCCGACACGGGTCGCACAGGCAGTAGCGATCGAAACACTGCGGCAACAGTTTTCTGCGTCCGGGCAGATCGCGGAGGTGGGTTTGCCGACGCCCGTCCTGCGCTCCTGGGTGCGCTGTCAGCGCCTCGGGCTGGACATGGGCGAGCGCGCGCGTCCGCCCAGCACCACGCGCGGTGACCTCATGGTGGCGCGCGAGCGCAGCGCGGCCCTGCTCGCGCACGCCAGCGGCGTCATGGAGCATCTGCACGAGCAGATCCGTGCCTCGGGCAGCATGGTGCTGCTCGCCGACGCGAGCGGCCTGATCCTGCACGGCATCGGCGACCCCGCCTTCGTCGACCGCGCCAACCGGGTCGCGCTGCAGCCGGGCGCCAACTGGAGCGAATGCGAGCGCGGCACCAACGCGATCGGCGCCACGCTGGTCGAGCGCGCGGCGGTCGAAGTCTTCGGCGCCGAGCATTACCTCGACTGCAACGGCGTGCTCACCTGCAGCGCGGCGCCGATCGTCGATTGGCGCGGCGAGCTCCTCGGCGCGCTCGACATCTCGGGTGATCATCGCAGCCATCAGCCGCACACCCTCGGTCTGGCCCGCATGGGCGTGCGTCTGGTCGAGCGCCGGCTGTTCGAGAGCGAACACGCGCGCCATGCGCTGCTGTCCTTTCACCCCCGTCCCGAGGGGGTCGGTGGCCTGCAGGAGGGTCTGCTCGCCATCGATCCCGACGGCGAGATCGTCGCCGCCGACCGCCAGGCGCGCGCCCTGCTCGGCATCGAGGACCGTCGGATCACCCGTCTGGGGGCGTTCTCCAGCCTGTTCCGCAGCGGATTCGGCAGCCTGATTGGCCGTGCCGCGCGCGATCCGGCGGCCCTGGTGGAGCTCGAGCTGCGTGCGGGCGCGCGCATCCATGCCCGTGTGCGGGTGAGCCCGGCGTGGCAGGTTGGCGCGCAGCCGGCGCAGGCGGGTGCGGCCCGCGTGGCCGCGGCGCCCGACCCGTCGCGCTCGGCGCGCCGCCGCGTCACGCTCGAGACCTTGTCCACCGGCGATCCCGCGCTGCAGTTCGCGCTCGACCGCTGCGCGCGCATCGTCGGGCGCAACATCCCGATCCTGATCCAGGGCGAATCCGGCTCGGGCAAGGAGCTGCTCGCGCGCGCCTGCCACAACAGCGGCCCGCGCGCCGAGGGACCCTTCGTCGCGGTGAACTGTGCAGCCATCCCGGAGAACCTGATCGAATCCGAGCTCTTCGGCTACGTCGGCGGCGCCTTCACCGGCGCGCGCAAGGAGGGCGCGATCGGCCGCATCCAGCAGGCCCACGGCGGCACGCTGTTCCTCGACGAGATCGGCGACATGCCGCTGGCGATGCAGGCGCGGCTGCTGCGCGTGCTGCAGGAACGCTGCGTGCAGCCGGTGGGCGCCAGCAGCGCGGTGCCGGTGGATACCGCGCTGCTGTGCGCGACCCATCGCATGCTGGGCGAGCAGGTGAGGGCCGGTCGCTTCCGCGAGGATCTCTACTACCGCGTCAATGGCCTGGCCGTGCAGTTGCCGCCGCTGCGCGAGCGCACCGACCTGCCTCGCATCGTGCGTCGCCTGCTCGATGGCAGCAGCCATCACCCGGCGCCAGCGCGCATCACCGTGGCGCCGCAGACGATGGCGTTCCTCGAGGCCTATGCCTGGCCGGGCAACATCCGCCAGCTGCAGAACGTGCTCGAGGTCGCGCTCGCGCTGCTCGACGAGGACGAGACGAGCATCCTGCCGGTACATCTGCCCGAGGAACTTCTGCAGGTCGCAGGCGACGCACCGGCAGCGACGAGCCGCCTGATGCGGCCGGGCTCGCAGGCCGAGCACGCCGACCCGCTGGGCCTGCCGCTGCGGCGCGCCCGCGCGCTCGACGACGAGGCCATCCGCGCCGCGCTCGAGCGCTTTGACGGCAACCTCTCCGCTGCCGCCCGCCACCTGGGGGTCGCGCGCAACACGCTCTACCGGAGGATGGGACGGCCGTTCTGAGCATCCCATCCCCCGCAAGCGGTGGAAGGCGTTCGCAAAGAAGACAAGTGCTTGCAAAACGTCTTCTTGAGAGGCACGAGGCAGCCCGTGATCCGTGCGTGCGTCGCCGATCCAAACGCGGCATTCGCGCCTGCCGGCGCTCCTACAGGCGGTTCTGATACGCGTCGGTTTCGGTAGGAGCGCCGGCAGGCGCGAACGCGGCGGTTAATCAATCGGCGCGGGTGCATTCGCGCCTTCCGGCGCTCCTACAGGGGGAATTGATACGCGTCGGTTTCGGTAGGAGCGCCGGCAGGCGCGAACATCGGCTTCCTGGCTGCGGCCGCCAGCGATCAGAACCGGTAGCTCGCGTTCACCCCGGCATACACGCTACGCTCGGGGCCGGGTTCGTAGTAGCGGCCGTTGCTGTCGCCGACCACGACCGAGCCCACGTGCTTGCGGTCGAAGACATTGTCCACCCTGAGCAGCTGCCCGAAGGTCCAGGGCCCCTGGCGCTGTTCGGCGCTCAGGCGCAGGTTGAAGAGCGTGTAGGCGGGCGCCCGCGGCTGGTCGTTTAGGTCATTGACGTACACCTTGCCGCGGTACAGCGCCTCTCCAGCGACTTCGAAGCCGGCGAGCGGCTTCCATGCGAGCTCGGCATAGGCGGTGAACGTCGGGATTCCGGGGATGCGGTTTCCCGCGGGGATCTGCGTGACGTTTCCGCGGCTGCGCGTCTCGAAGCCCTCGTCGTACTCGGCGGTCATCCAGGTCAGCGCCGCGCGCGCGCTCCATTCGCGCGCCAGTTCGGATTCGACCGCCAGCTCGACGCCCTCGCGCGCGGTCTCGGTGGCGTTCATGTAGCTGGTGCGGCCGCCGAGCGAGTCGGCGACCACGATCTCGTTCTTCGTGCGGATCGAGAACAGCGCCAGGTTGAGCCGAGTGTTGTCGGTCACGAAGGTCTTGATGCCGATTTCGGCCTGTTTGCTGCGCGAGGGTTGAAGACCGAAGTTGAAGCCGGTCTGCGGGGTCTGGTAGGCGATCTCGCCTAGCGTGGGGGTCTCGAAACCGGTGCCGAGGCTGGCGTATAGGTTGGTGGCCGCGCTCAGCGCATAGGTGACGCCGACGGTCGGGGTGGTTCGGCTGTACTCGAGGTTTCCGCTGTCGTCCGGGTTGCCGGCGACGATGTAGTGGTCCTCGACCTTGAAGCGGACCCTGGTGTGACGTACCCCCGCCGCCCACTGCCAGGGGCCGTGGGCGAAAGTGAGTTGCGCATAAGGCGCGAGGCTGGTGACGGTGTTGATCTCGTCGCGGCGCTGCACGCCCTTGACGCCGAGCAGCGGGCCAGCCGGGGCGAGCGCGATGAAGTTCTCGTAGCCGCGGCGATCGTCCTCGGAGCGATCGTAGTCCAGGCCGGCGGTGACGGTCAGGCGGCCCCCGGCCAGGTCGCTGCGGTCGATCCAGCGCGCGCCCATGCCGTAGAAGTCACGATCGAAGTCGATGACGCCGCCGGCATGGCGCGGACTGCCCTGGACGTCGAAGGGGATCGACTGGTACTGCGTCACCCGCCGCCGTCCGGTGTATGCGCTCAGCTCCAGGCGATCCTCGCCGAAGCGCCGCGCGTAGGTCGCGCCGCCCTGCAGGTGATGGATGCTCTTGCGGGTGTCGTACGCCAGCGCTGCGGGCTCCACGCTGCGCGGGTCGCGCTGATAGCGCTCCCAGGTGAGGCCCAGCGGATCCTCCGTCTCGGGTTGCCGCAGCCCGTTCGCCACCAGGGTCAGCGTGCTGTCCTCGTCCGGGTTCAGCGTCAGCTTGGCGAAGCCCTGGTCGCGGCGGGTCTTGCTGTGGTCGCGGTAGCCGTCGGTGTCGAAGCGCGAGGCGTCGAGCACGAAGCCGATGCCGTCCTTCTCGCCCTCGGCGCCGATGCCGAACTTGGTCGTCCCCCAGCTGCCGCCGAGCGCGCTCGCGCGCACGCGCGGCGCGCCTTCACCGGTGCGCGAGAAGAGCTGGATGACCCCGCCGGCGTGGTTGCCATAGACGGTGGAGAAGGGCCCGCGCATGACCTCGATGCGTTCGGCGGTGTCGAGGTTGAAGGTGGCGGCCTGGCCCTCGCCGGTGCGCGAGAAGAGCTGGATGACCCCGCCGGCGTGGTTGCCATAGACGGTGGAGAAGGGCCCGCGCATGACCTCGATGCGTTCGGCGGTGTCGAGGTTGAAGGTGGCGGCCTGGCCCTGGCCGTCCGGGTTGGTGGCGGGGATGCCGTCGGCGATGAGCTTGACGCCGCGCACGCCGAAGGCCGCGCGTGCGCCGAAGCCGCGCACCGAGATCTGCAGGTCCTGGGCGTAGTTCTGGCGATTCTGGATCACCAGGCCGGGCACGCCGGCGAGCGCCTCGGAGGCATTCACGCCGAGGTTCCCTGCCTGGTTGGCG
>Ga0209573_1000934_pt1 | contig 51364 bp, 53 predicted proteins | sample TNRBio252014_DNA_FD_185870 | JGI IMG/M metagenome (GOLD analysis project Ga0209573, IMG submission 185870) | Wastewater treatment Type I Accumulibacter community from EBPR Bioreactor in Madison, WI, USA - TNR Reactor_6/25/2014_ DNA (SPAdes)... | ecosystem: Engineered > Bioreactor > EBPR >... | reverse complement strand
CGACCTTGTTGCCGCCGATGAGCAGGATTGCGGTGCGGCGCGGATCGAAGGCGTAAAATATGCGGTAAGGCTCGCCACCACTTTGCACGCGCAGTTCGCGCATGTGCGTGTGGCGACCGCCTTCAATGCTAGACGAATGCGGAAATGGCAGTTGCGGACCCTTGGCTTCAAGAAGCCCGACCGACCGGTCGATGTCGTCCTGAACCCCTTCAATCTGGGTAGCGAACCAATCTCCGAACTCGTCCGTGTATTCCACGTTCCAAGCCATGGCGCTTCGTATACATGCCATAGATGGAATAATCAAGAATATTCCACAGGCGGCATGTTTGGCTATCCTGCCGCCTTTTTGGCTGGGCGGAAATCCGCCCGCCGATTGAAAGCCGAAGCGCCGCAGATTGAAAGGCAATCCCGCTGGCGGCGCCTAGTTTGGTGCTGTGTATGGCATCAGAAATGCCCTTAGATCGCTGATGATATCCGAGAGCGTTCCGGGTTCTTGGCCGATGTCTCGGCAGAATGCGCGCCACTGCTGCTGTTTCTGTGGGTCGTCTGCAAACTGCCCCGTGAGAGCCAAGGGTGCTTCGATTGGTATCGGCGTGCCGCGCCGCTCAAAGGTCGCGTTGAGCGCGGCGGACAGGCGTACGGGATCGAATGTCAGCGACTTCGACAGAATCCAGATATCGTAGAAATCCTTCATCCGGCTGTTGGCCTGGCCCAGCATCACCATGGCCTGGAACTTCTCGGCGATGACTGTTTCAGGGGCATAGGTCTTGAGACGCGGCTTGGGCAGATCGAGTAGCGTTGGATAGTCGAGGTCCTCTATCCCCGGCTCGGTGGCATCGCCGAAGCCAATGTCGACCGTGATGGCGATACGGGCGCCGCCGACATTTGCGGTCGTGCGCAGCCGTAGCCCGCCATATTCCAGCTCCTCGCGGATGCGATCGATGCGCAGTGCGGTACTATCGAAGGTGACGCCATCATTGACGTCCCTCTCCAGTATATTGCGAAATGCCGCCAGCATGCGCTCCGGCTCAGGATCGCCATAGCCGAGAAGATCGAGATCGCGGGTCGGACGATGCGGGGTCTCGAGCCAGGTGATGAGGAGCAGCGCGCCCTTCAGAACAAACCTGTCTGAGAATTCGGACCGCGAGAGGCGATAGAGAAGCCGCTCCAGCGCGAAGCGTGTCAGGACAAGATCGAAGGTCTGTCCGTTGGATTTAGAGAGAGCGAGCAGCTTGGCCCTGACCGAAGCGCCGACATTCTTGAGTTCTTTAGCCATTGGCGGTCAGTGCCTCGACATAGGGGAGAATGGACTTTCCGACCCTGCCCCGTTCCGCTTCAGTCATGATCTCGGCAGGTGTCGCTTTACGTTGGCGCAGCGCTTCCTGAAGGCCTTCGATCGCGATGCTGATCCCGACCTGTCGCTTGTTGCGGAAGCAGTCGGCAATGGTCTTGGCAATCCCGAAAACTCTAACCGGAACACCTTCGATCAGATTTGTCTCGATCCCGTGATCCAGGTAGGCATCGGCAAACCGCACGCCGCGGATGGGAGGCTGTCCCGTGCGCGGAAACCACTTTGTTGTGCTGAAGGCCATCCAGATGGAGCGCGGCATCTGAACTGTCAGCCCATGGAACGCGAGAGCTGAGGTCAGGCAGATGATGCCCTTGGGTGCACGCTTGGTCGCTTCGGCCAGGCTGTGTTCGGCTACGAGATCGGCATCGACCTTCTGATAAAGGCCGCGAGCAAGTCTGGTGATCTCGCCGGCGCGCTCCATCCGGCTGAGCGTGGCGCCTGTGATCCCCTTCGCACGCATCTCCCCCATCCTCGCAATGCCATATTGGGCAAGGTGATCATGGACGATCTGGCGTTGGGACAGGGGCACAGGCATTGATACGAAATCATCCATTAGAGATTTAGAGTGAGCGAATATGTATCATATCTCATAGAAGAACACCACGCTTCCTGCTCAACTCACTTTGCAGGCCCCTTAGCTGTCTCATAGTGCAATATATTGTTCGTTCTTGATTGACAAGATACCGGTTTGTTGATCAAACCAGAGGGCGCTGACGCTGGTTGATGTGGGGCGAATGCGGCATATGCGTTGTAATGCCGGTTTATTGAATGGGTTAGGAATGACACGGAGCAGCGGGGATCAGGATGGCAAGCGCTCGTTCCGGGTGGTTCTGTCTGATGCAGACTTCGATGTATTAGAGATCGCAGCGAGCACGTTCGGCGTTGGCAAGTCTGAGCTTGTGCGTCGCCTGGTTCGCGCATCCGTGGATGTCGGCTCTGCCCTGTCGTCTGATGGATTGGAGCGGATCGAGGCGCTGACGGGACAGGTCAGGATCGTCGGTCGCAACCTGATGCAGGTGCTCAAAGCCATCCATCGTGGTGATGCCGTGGGGATCGCGGAGAGCGAGCCGGTATGGCGCGGGCTGCAGGAGATGATCGCGGCGCTCGATGCCGAGCTGACAGGTCTCGTCGAGGGCAATGGCGCTTCCCTACGTAAGCGCGCGGGCCTCACTGTCGTTGCGGCTCGGTCGGACGACGAGGCTGCGTGATGTCCGGGCTGTCGTCATCAGGCGGGTTCGATCCCTCGCCGTGGATTGCGGCGAATGCTGCGCTGGCATCGCGTCTCGGCGTTGGACGCCGAGGCGGGCTTGGTGTTGCTGGCGGCTTTGGTTCACTCGCGGGGGATGGTCTAAACAGCCGGACAATTACGGGGGATCGGGACGAAGAGCGCGCACGGCGATTACGGGGGATTGGCGCTCGTGGTGCCAAGGGGGCGGGCGGTCTCGGTGGATTGGGTTCCGCCGGTCTGGGCTTTGGCAGCGCGCCGGTTTTGGAGCGCTCCGTCAGTGGTGATCTGACTGGCAGCGCTTCCTCAACAACGGCGTCCCTGCTCGCTCAGGGGTATCAACCTGCTGTTGTGAAGGTGGTGTCCTATGCGTATGGGGTGACGCGGGCCACGGCGTCAGCCCAATATATCGAGCGCGATGAGGTCGAGCTTGAGACCCATGACGGGGTGAGGCTTCCAGACAAGGAGGCGGTGGCCGAGGAGATCAAGGCCTGGTCCTCGAGCTTCGAGAAGCGCACTCCCAGCCAGGATATGGTGGCGGTGCGGGTCCAGCTCAGTGGATTGTGTGACACGACGGGGGATCGCGAAGTTCTGGGGCAAGCCGTGGCCGCTGCCTTTGACGGGCATCGCCATGCTGTGCGGATTGATGTGCAGAAGGACGGCGTGCTTGAGGCACGCGTCGTCGCGATCATGGCGCGAACGGCGTCGCCTGAGGAGAAGGCGACCGGTGGTGTCATCGGTGAGGACGGCATCAAGCGCCCTTCCTTGCCTCCGCGGATCCGTGTCACCGAGCAGCGGATGGGAACGACCGATGATGCGCCGATGCGCAAGGTGTTCGATACGCGCTCGGAAGCGGCGATGAAGGCGCGGATCGAGGAGAGAACGGGACGCCCCGTGCATAGTGTCAGCATCGAGCCGGCGACGCCGGGGCATGGCAGGGATGCCTTGGGGCAGAGGCTGAGTGCTCTCGTCTCCAAGGGCCCTGCCCGCTCCCATGAAGGTCAGTCGGTTAGCAAGGCCGAGGACATTCGGGATGTGACGCGGGACTGGGGAAGACATCTTCGGTCGCAGAGCCCGCGCGACACCATGCATATGGTGGTCTCGGCGAAAGCTGGAACCGATGTGAAGGACTTCACCAATGCCGTGCGTTCCTTCCTGCATGACCGGTTCTCCGATCACAAGTTCATGTTCGGGGTGCATACGGACAAGGCAGAAGCGGGCCATATCCACGCCCATGCGATTGTGGCTGTCCGCAGCGAGACGGGAACCAAACTCCATCCCGGCCCGAGTGATCTGGCGCAATGGCGGGTGAGCTATGCTGCCCATGCCCGCGAGCATGGCTTGCAGGTTGTCGCAACCCGCGCAGCCGAACAGGCGTCATCCCGCTCCTATGGTCCCAAGGATAAGTCCATCGTCGATGTAGCGACGACACCGCGGCTGGAGCGGAAGGAACAGGACCGCGCCTATGCTGGTGATCCCCGCAACGCCAACCTCATCCGGAATGCACAGGACCGCATGGAGACGGCGAGGGCCAATCCGATCCGCATCCCGGAGACGGAACGCGAGCGCGCCGGCGTGACGGAGAGCCTCGCGCATTGGCGGTCGGAAGCAAAGGCATGCCCGGAGAATGACCTGGCGCGGGCCATGGTCCAGCGCCTCACGGCAGCCAGCGAGGCGGGCAATGCCCTCACAACATTGAAACAGGCCGCCAATCCTGAAGACCGCAAGCCAAACCAGCAAGTTCCCAATGAGACCCCTGCCCCAGCCATGACCCATCAGCCTAGATACGCATCCGACATGCTGCAGGACCTGCGCCTCCTCAATCAGAAGGCGGCGGATGTCGCCGCACTCCTTCCCGAGGGATCACGTGCGAAGTTCATCGAACGCGCTGGGGCCTATCTCGAGAAGATAGCGGAACGCGTCGATCAGCAGCGGGCAGAGGAAACCAGGGCGCAGGCCGAACGCACTGCCCAGGAGAGGCTGGCCATGGCGCCGGTAGTCGAGAAAGCAGAGCAGGTTGCGAGGGTCGAAGCCAAAGAAGCGCAGCAGGCGACAAAGGCAGCCGGGCGTGCTGTTGAGGCCGAACGGAAGGTCGAGGGTGCGGCGCTCAGTGAGAGCGGGTCAATGGCTGTCATCGATCAAAAGCGTGCGTTGGTTCGGGAGGTCGAGAAGCAGGCAGCGGCTGAGAACAGGGAGGCGCGGGATGCATTCGAGGCCGCGCGGTCAGTTGCGGCTGATCCGACAAAGCCGCTCCAGACCTCTGCCGTCGCCGCGAATGACCGCGTCACCGAGATCCGCCGCAAGCAGGCCGAGATGCTCGAGAAACTCAATAAAGAGCGGGCACAGGTTAAGGAACGAGAAAAAGGACACGAACAGGAGGATTGAGAGCCGATACTCGGCAAATCTAGGCAGGAGCGGAATGGTAGGCTAGCGAGAGCAGCGGGCATTTGCCCGCTACTTCTGCCTCTTGTCTCAATGCCCCAGAGCACCGGATGCCGCACCATTCTTGTCATGGGTTGCGAGGCGTTCGACCATGGTGGCGGTGGCCTCGTTCATGCCGATGATCTCGACCGGGATGGTGTGGTGGCGGAATTTTAAAACGACGCGATCAAGCGCGTTGATCGAGGTGATGTCCCAGAAATGAGCGGCATGAAGGTCGATAACGACACCCTTGAGATCCTCTTCTCGGAAATCGAATGCGGCGTGGAAGGCTTCTGCCGTGGCAAAGAAGATCTGCCCGGTAACATGGTAGGTGCGCACGGCTTTGCTTGCATCGCGGCTAGACGTGACCCCGAAATAACGCGTGACCTTGTGCGCAAAGAACAGCCCCGAAAGGATGACGCCGAAAAGCACGCCCTTGGCGAGATCATGGGTGAAGACCACGACCGCCACCGTGCCCAGCATGACGAAGCTTGACTGCTTCGGGTGAGCCAGCAGGTCCTTCAACGATTTCCACTGGAAAGTGTTAATCGAGACCATGATCATCACCGCAACCAACGCCGCCATTGGGATCTGCGCCACATAGGGGCCCAGAGCAAAGATCAGGAACAGTAGGAAGGCGCCAGCCCAGAGGGTCGAGAGCCGACCGCGCCCGCCTGATGACACATTGATCACCGATTGACCGATCATGCCCTGCCCCGCGCATTCCCGGTTCTTGTTCGATTCCGTATCGGTCATTTCGTCGAGAATGGCCGCCGTCATCAGGCTTTCGAGCAGGCCGACCATCGCCAGCGTCAACGAATACGGCAGGATGATTTTCAGCGTTTCGAGCGTCAGTGGCACCTGCGGCAACGCGAAAAACGGCAGTTCGGTCGGCAATTGCCCCATGTCACCCACACGGCGCATGTCGAAGCCGAAATACACGGCGAGGCCAGTCATCAGGATGATGGTCACCAGCGGGGATGGAATCGCCTTGGTGATGTAAGGCAGGCCATAAATGATCGCGAGACCCGCCGCAGTCATCAGATAGACATTCATGCCCTTGCCGATCAGCTCCGGCATCTGCGCCATGAAGATCAGGATCGCCAGCGCGTTGACGAACCCCGTGATCACCGAGCGCGACACGAAGCGCATCAATGTGCCGACCTGCGCAAGGCTTGCCGCGATCTGGATCAGGCCGGTCAGGATCGTCGCGGCGAAGAGATACTGGATGCCGTGGTCTTTCACGAGCGTGACCATGACGAGCGCCATGGCGCCAGTTGCGGCCGAAATCATCGCCGGGCGACCACCGGCAAAAGCGGTGATGACGGCGATGAAGAACGAGGCGTAGAGCCCCACCTTCGGGTCAACACCGGCGATGATCGAGAACGCAATCGCCTCTGGGATAAGCGCGAGTGCAACCACCGTTCCAGCGAGGATGTCGCGCGTGATGTTCGGAGCCCATTCGCTCCGCAAATGTACCATATCCATGGATAAACTCTTGAAATTATGCCGATGTGCGACCAGCAATCACTGACAGACAACCACCCGCGACGCTGCCGGTTGGGGCGCATGGCGGACAGAGGTGAGGATGATGTGGTCCGGCGGATTGGCGGCCGGAATAGCCACCCGGAATTGCACCGGGTCCAAAGCTCTTGTCTCTTCGTCTAGGCCAAGCTCGCCTGCACCACAATGCAGAACTTTCAGGATAGGGCAATTACGGATCAGCCGAGACGGGAAACAGGTTTCATCTCATCATATGTCGTTGATCAGCAACCTGTCTGCGTGATGCACTCATTCCAGCTCCATCTCGGTGAAAACCTGCGCTGCGTTACGGGCCGCGAGGCTGTCGAACTGTTCAAGCTGGGTGAAGGCGGATTGATTGACCTTCGGAGCATCGCCCAGGCTTCCACCCTTGTCGATCAGGGCCTTGATGCCTGTCCGGAGGTTGGTGAGATAATCGAGCGTGTCACGTTTGGCACGTGCAAGATCAGTGGGGCCGCCATGCCCGGGAACGACATGCACCGGCGCCAGGCTCGCCATCGCGTCGAACGCCCTGATCCAGTTTCCGGCATGGGATTGCGGCCCGACGCCAAGGATCCGCTCGGTATAGACGATATCACCCGTGAATATCACCTTGCGATCCTCCAGCCAGATATAGCTGTCACCCGGCGTATGGGCCTGGCCAGAATGGCAAATGAGGAGATCGACACCGCCGAGAGCGACCCTGGCTTCTTCCTTGAATGTCGTTCCAGCATAGACCGGCTCGGTTCCTGCCAATTTGTCGCCAAGGAATTGCTTCAGCCCCTCCATCTGCATTCCCGCACGTGCCTTGTGATCAGCCACTGCCACTTCGGACGCAATGATCGTCGCGCCCTTCGCTTTCCAGTAGCCGTTGCCAAGCCAGCGATGATCCTGCCCACCGGAGTTGATGATGATCTTCACCGGCTTGTCTGTCAAAGAGGCGATCGTCTGGTCCAGCGCTTCAGCACCCTTCCAGCTACCGCCGGGATCAACCAGAACAACCCCGTCCGGTGTCACGATCACGCCGAAAGTTGCATTGTTGCCGAGGTTTTCGGACGATCTCTGTTCCTTGGGTCCCACGATCGCGTAAACATCTTTCGCGACTGGTCTGACCTCAAGCGCCCGGGCTGCGGCGACGGCGACTAGAAAACTGATAATGGCAAGTGCAAGCCTGAACGGTCTCATGCCAACCATTTTGCCAAATCTTCGGTCTTCGGCAGGCCACCGGCATGCACAACCTTGCCGTCGATGACGATGCCGGGCGTGGAGGCAATGCCGTAGCCGGCAATTTCCGCGTAGTCCGTGACCTTTTCTACCTGCACAGCGATGCCGAGGCGGGCCGCTTCGTCCCGCACCATCTGTGCGGTGGTTTCGCAACGTTTGCAGCCCGGGCCGAGTACTTTGACGTCTTTCATGGCAGATGCCTTTCAGGTGAACAGCAGGTTGAACAGGAAGCCGACGGCGAGAATGCCGAGCGCCACGATGCCGACAAAGACGGCAATCAGTTTCACGCTGAGCACTTTGCGCAGAATGATCATTTCTGGGAGGGACAACGCAATCACGCTCATCATGAAAGCGAGAACGGTGCCGAGCGCCGCGCCCTTGCCCAGAAGAGCTTCGACCACGGGTATGATGCCCGCCGCATTGGAATACATCGGAACGCCGAGGATCACGGCTGCGGGCACGGACCACCAAGCGTCCTTGCCCATGATGCTGGCCAGCAGATCGGCCGGAACGTAGCCGTGGATGAATGCTCCGGCGGCGATTCCGGCGATGATCCACAGCCAGACCTTGCCGACAATCTCCTTGACGGCCTCGATCCCGGCGCGGATGCGATCAATGATTGTCAGGCGTTCCGGCTCGAAATCAGCACTGCCCGCCCGGACATTTCGCACCCAGTCCTCAAGCCAGCCCTCAAGCTTCAAGTGTCCGATGACCCAGCCTGAGAGGATGGCCACGCTAAGCCCGAAACCGAGGTAGGTGAGCGCCACTTTCCAGCCCAGCAAGGCGAATAGCAAGCCGAGCGCAACCTCGTTGATCATCGGTGCAGCGATCAGGAATGAGAATGTCACACCCAGCGGCACACCTGCAGAGACGAAACCGACGAACAGCGGCACGGCCGAGCAGGAGCAGAACGGCGTAAAAATCCCCAGAACTGCCGCAGCCACATTGCCGGCGCCCTCGGCCTTGCCCGCTAGCAAGGCGCGCGTCCGCTCCGGCGAGAAAAAGCTGCGGATGACGCCCATGCCGAACACCACCAGCGTGAGCAGCATCAGCACCTTGGGCGTGTCGTAGAGAAAAAACGTAACAGCCTCACGGGCATGGCTGCCTTTGGTAAGTGGCAGATGGCCAACCGCCCACTCGGCGAAAGGCGCCAATTCTCCATAGAGGAGGAACCAGGCCGCCACGAAGCCAGCGACGCCGGCGAGCCAGAGCGCAGGGCTGAGTGCCTTCTCTCCTGGGTGTCCGAGAACGCTCATGCCGCGTCACTCCCGCAACAGGCCGCTGCGCCGGGGACATCCCTGACGGCCTCACGCACATCCAGAATGGCGGCCACCACGCCCTGCAGAGCGGGATCATCCAGCTTGGCGAGCCGATAGCGCATCCATTGCGCGTCTCGCCTGTCCGTTATGAGGCCCGTCTCCTTCAAGGTCGCCATGTGACGCGACATGCTGGACTGGCTGACACCAAGCCGTTCCATCAATTCGCAGAGGCAATGCTCGTCTCCGCCGGCCAACGCGCGGAGTGCGCCACGGCGGGCAGGATGGGAGAGAGCTGTCAGAAGCGGATCAAGATATGTCATAAGCCGCATATATGATAAATTGCATATGAAATATATGACATATATCAAAATATAGGCATGAAGCCACGCTCCCCAGCTTTCAACTGTCTTGCGAAGGGCGGGCTCAACCGTAGACATCGCCCTTGGAATGTAATCTGCAATGAGCAATGCTCGGCCTTGAAAAATCAAAACTCGCCCTGCGTGCTCTCGGCACCGACCAGATCCTGTTTCGGCAAGGTGATGCCGCGACGGCAATCTATCATGTTGAGACTGGGCGGTTACGCCTCGAACGCCACACTGAAGATGGGCATCATATGATCCTGCACAGTGCTGGGCCGGGCGAGTTCCTCGCCGAAGCCGCGCTGTTCTCGGAATTTTACCATTGTGATGCTGTCGCCGTGAGTGCATCGCAGGTGCGTGTCTATCCCAAGAAAGATGTGCTGGCCGCCATGGTGGCCGATCCTGTAAGCGCTGAGGGGCTTGTTGCCTATATGGCGCGGCAACTTCAGAAGTTGCGACATCGGGCAGAGCTTCGCACCATCAGGTCGGCCCGCAAACGCGTGATGCTCTACCTTGAGCATCACGCCGACAAGGACAGGAAGGTCTGGATCGAGGGGGAACTGCAGCAGATCGCCGCAGAACTGGGTCTCACCCGCGAGGCCTTCTACCGGACATTGGCGAAATTAGAGCGCGAGGGAATGATCCAGCGCAATGAGAGTATTCTCGAAGTTATCGCCTGAATTGTGCATGATCATAATCATATGCACTTCCCGAAATCGCGGTTATCCCTGTCTCGGTCTGTGGACGAGCAAGAGAGCGGCCTTACGGAGGGAGATGGATGTGAGCGGCATTTTTCAATTTGGCGAGAAGGTTCCGGAATACGACATCCCGGTTCTCAACGAGCGCGAAGCGCGCGCAGGGGCCGGCATCCTGCTGGTGATTGCGATGGTCGCCTTCATGAATGCGTGGCTCGACGGCAATTTCAACCTGATCCGTGTTGTCGTGATCGGGTTCTTTGTCGATTTTCTGATCCGCGTGTTCATCAGTCCGCGCTTTGCGCCGAGCCTCGTTCTGGGGCGGATCATAGTTCGCAATCAGGTGCCGGAATATACAGGGGCAGCACAGAAGCGTTTTGCATGGGCGCTCGGTTTCGCTCTGGCCAGCGTCACACTCTATTTCGTTGTATTTCAGGGTGTGCGTGGACCGCTGACCCTGCTTGTCTGCCTCACGTGTATGGCCTTGCTGTTTTTTGAAACGGCCTTCGGCATTTGCCTAGGCTGCATGATCTATAATGCGATCAGCAAGGATCAGGCCCAGCTCTGTCCGGGCGGCGTCTGTGAAATCCGCACCAAGGACGACATCCAGAAAATAAGTCTGGCGCAAATTTCTGCTCTTGGCGCATTCCTTGTTGCCATCGGTATCGTGATGGCGCAGCTGTCGGCAGTTCCGGCTCCTGGCCGTATGATCGTGACTACTGGGGTACCGACGGCAAAGAGCGATGCTGACGCCGAGCGCTGCAAGGTGCCGGAGTTCGCCAAGAAGATCGGCCATGAGGAAAAGTGGAAGCTCCACAACAACTGCTCATGAGGCGATGGTCGCCGTCGTCCTCGAAACGGCATGGCTTTTTCCAATTCTGAAACGTCCGGCTTTCAAAAACAATGAAGTTGGTAATTCCCCCGATCATTGAGAGGTTACGTTTGTGGATTTCCTCGGCAAGAATGACGAGGAAATCACGAATGAAGAAGAGATGACTCAGCAAATCTCAGATCATGTCCATCCGTCTCCAAGCGGAGCGCAATTTATTGATTTTAAAACTTCAATCGTCGAAATTTGTTCACGCTGGCGTGGGCTTATGTCCTGTACTTTTATGACTGGTCAGGCGCCGCTTGGATGGCGTGTTGCCAAATGGAACGGTAGGCTGCCACATCACTGCTGACCGGCACGGCAACACTCAGAGCCAGTCCGGCAGCTGTCGTTTCACCGCAGAGAGAACAGGCCGCGCGACGGGATGCCGCCTCTCCATCGGCCAGAAGAACCCGCTGACCGACACGAAGAGCCGCCAGAATGGACCCATAGAGAGGGTTTTGCGTCAGTACTCCCTCCACAACAATATCGCCCTTTGCACCCAGATCGGACAGGCACTGATCTGTGACAAGAGCGACATACAGTGTTGCCAACGTTGCCCTCTCGATTGGTGAAAGGTTGCGGGCGCTCCTGATAGAGCCATTGCTGTCGCAAAACGGGCCGCCACTGCTTGCGAATGACGGCAGAGCCAAAACGTCTTCCTCGATGAGGGCATCAAGAGTGGCGATAGCTGGTGCAGGACTGTGCACCCCGGCGATGACTTCATATTCACGCCCGCCCATGAACCGGGCAGTCGGCACAATGCCGCCAAGAGCGTCAACATTGGCAAGGTGATCTCGGTCCGCGATCAAATGGGCGGGGTCAGCGCTTTTCGCCATGATGACAACCCATGTGCCTGAAGAAATCACCGTTGGCACACTGTCCTCACTGGCAATGAGATGGCCAAGATATGCGGCATTTGAATCATGAATGCCGCAATGCACACGCACATCCGACGTAAGGCCAGTTCGCAAAGCAAATGCAGGGGTGATCGTCCCGAGGCAATCGCCAGCTTTTCGCAGTGGCGCGAAAAGGGCGGCGAAGCCTTCCGACGCTGCAAATCGAGAGAACTGGCTCGTTCGAGGGTGCCATAGGTCCGAGTGACAACCCAGAGACGTGACCTCCGAGGCTGCGACGCCGCACATGCGCAAAGCCCAATACTGGGGATAGGGAACAATGCTGGCCGCGCGATCATAGAGTGCGCCGTGCAGAGTTTTCAAAAAGAGCAGCTGGCGGCCAAGATTCAACCCAAGTGGCAGGTCTGGCGATAGGGTTTCGGCAAAGCGGTCCCGGCGCGGCACATAGAGCGCATCCACGGAAGAAATCGCCGGATCTTCGTAGTCCAGGATCGGTGCTGCCAGGGTGCCGTCATTACACAGCAGAGCTGCCGCAGCACCATGCCCGATCGGAAGAACGGTGCCGATGCGATGACGTAGCGGGCAATCCCGCAACGCATCGATGAGAAATACCTCGGCAGCTTCGTGATTGAGATGGCTGTAAGGTGCGGCTGGTATCCAGGGTGTATCGCATGATCGAAAGTGAAGAACTTCGAGCGTGGGAGGATCGACAACCGACAGCTTGAGATGCGTCTTGCCCGCATCGAAAATGGCGACAAGTCGCCCGGAAGTCATTGTGCTGCCACCATGGACGCTGTCGCAGCGCGATCTGCAATGAGAATGCTGATGCCGGCCCGCCGCAAGACAGCAAGATCGGCGTCGCTCGCACCATCGTCCGTCACCAGTGTATCAATCCGTTCCAGCGGTGCGATCACCATGGAAGAGCGCAAGGCAAGCTTGCTGCTGTCCGCCAGCACGACCACCTTTTGGGCGCGGCGCATCAGCTTTTCACTGGCGTGAGCGATATGGGGGTCAGTTTCCGTTATCCCTCCGGGGCCGATGCCGTAGCAACTGGTGAACAGCACGTCCGCAGCAAAATTTGAAATGGCGTCGTTCTCGAAAGGACTGAGAATGATGTTGTGCTCAGGAAAAACCGTGCCGCCGGGCAGTGTGATGCGACAGCGGGACTGAGACAACAATTCTCCCGCGATCGAGAGCGAATTGGTCAGTACGTCGAGATCGTGGTTGCGCATGGCGCGTGCGAACTCGAACATCGTTGTGCCAGCATTGATGATGACGCTGCTGCAATCCTTAAGCAGGGGCAAGGCTGCCTGTGCAATGGCCAGTTTCTCAGTCGTTTGCACACCGCGGCTGATGGCAAACGGGACCCCCACAAGATGGGCATGGAACCGTGGCTTCAGGGCTTCAACCCCGCCGCGCACACGGCGTAGTTCGCCATTCCTGTCGAGCAGGGCGATGTCGCGCCGGATGGTCGCTTCGGAGGCATCGAGGATTTCTACGAGGTCGCCGATAGCCATGATGGCGCGTTCGTTGACAAGCTTGAGGATCAGTTTGTGTCGTTCGCGTTCGAGCACGGCGCCTCCAATCTGCACTGGCGGCCATCAGCGCAAGCGCGAGGGCCAGTATAGGGATGATTGTTTGTCGGGCAATTCATGATCGAACTTGACAGAAGATGATCGACAGCGATCATTCCCGTCAAAGCTCCCGCAGCGGGGCCGGATGCCGAGAATGGAAACGCGGGAGACATCGGTTTGGCAACTCATGCAGGTCAGCGGTCCTCGGCCGCCCGTTTGCCAAACCTCTGGGATGATACTCGAGCCGCCGCGCTTTCACCCCAGGATTTGCTGGTCTATCGCTCCAACCTGCTTGGTGCCGACAAGCGCATCACCAATTATGGTGGCGGCAATACCTCTTCAAAATTGACGTTGTCCGATCCTCTGACTGGCGCTCCTGTTGAGGTGATGCTGGTCAAGGGTTCGGGCGGCGATCTTGGCACCATCGCGCTGGATGGTTTTGCCGCATTGCGCATGGACAGCTTCGGCGAAATTGCCCGAAAATACTCCGGTCCCGATATGGAAGATGACGTCGTCGCGCTTTATCCGCATTGCGCCTTCGGGCCGGGCGGGCGGGCCGCCAGCATCGATACACCGCTTCATGCATTGATTGATCGTCCTCATGTCGATCATGTCCATCCCGATGCCATCATCGCGATTGCCGCCAGCGCTGATGGCGAGGCCATCACCCGCGAGATATTTGGTGACGATATTGGCTGGCTTCCATGGCGTCGTCCGGGCTTTGAACTGGGCGTCTGGCTCAAGCGGTTCGTCGAGGCCCATCCGGCGGCGCGCGGCGTGATCCTCGCAAGCCACGGGCTGTTCACCTGGGCCGAAACGCAGAAGGGCTGCTACGAAACGACCCTCGACGTCATCAATAAGGCAACGGACTGGCTGGAACAGCAACAAGTGGGCAAGCCAGCTTTCGGTGGCGTGGCAGTCGCCGTTCTTCCGGTGTTAAAGCGGCGCGAAATCGCCTCAGCGCTTATGCCATTGCTGCGCGGGCTCGTGTCAGAGAGCAGTCGCAAGATTGGCCATTTCGACGATTCAGATGCGGTGCTTGCCTTTGTGTCGAGCAACGCCTTGGCGGACCTCTCCCCGATGGGCACATCCTGTCCAGATCACTTCCTGCGCACCAAGATCAAGCCGCTGGTGATCGATGCCGATCCCGACGCCAGCTCGGTTGAAGCAATCGCCGGTCAACTGAAGCCTCTGATTGCGCAATATTGTGAGGATTATGCGCACTATTACAACGTCTGCAAACGCGCCAACTCCCCGGCGATGCGTGACGCAAATCCCGTGGTTGTTCTGTTGCCGGGCGTTGGCATGTTCACCTTCGCTGCAGACAAAGCGACCGCGCGGATCTCTGCCGAATTCTACACTAACGCGATCAACGTCATGCGCGGTGCGACCAGCATTTCGCAATATCGCGGGCTCGCCCCGCAGGAAGCGTTTGATATTGAATATTGGTTGCTGGAAGAGGCCAAGCTCCAGCGCTTGCCGAAACCAAAGCCGCTGGCTGGGCGCGTTGCGCTGATCACCGGCGGCGCCGGTGGCATCGGGCTGGCAACGGCGCATCGCATGGCACAGGAAGGCGCCTGCGTCGTCATCTGCGATATTGATCGGGAGGCTTTGGAGGCCGCAAGACAGGCGCTCCTTGCCGTTTACGGCCAGGACTTGATTGCGGCCATTCCGGTTGATGTCACATCGGAAGAGAGCGTCCAGAAGTTGTTCACATCTGCCGCTCTCGCATTTGGAGGTGTCGATATCCTCGTTTCTAATGCTGGGCTGGCCTCAGCCGCTCCCATTGAGGACACCAGCCTTGATCTCTGGAACAAGAACATGGCCGTGCTGTCCACCGGCTATTTCCTTGTTTCGCGTGAGGCTTTCCGCTTGATGAAGTCGCAGGCGCGTGGCGGCGCGATGGTGTTCATCGCGTCCAAGAATGCGCTTGTCGCCTCGCCTAACGCTTCGGCCTATTGCACGGCCAAGGCCTCCGAAATCCATCTCGCGCGCTGCCTCGCATTGGAAGGCGCGCCATTTGGCATCCGCGTCAATGTCGTAAATCCCGATGCCGTGCTGCGCGGCTCGCGCATCTGGGAGGGCGAGTGGCGGGCGCAGCGGGCGGAAGCCTATAAAGTCACGCCGGAAGGGCTTGAGGAGATCTATCGCCAGCGCAGCATGTTGAAACTCGGTGTCTACCCCGAGGATATTGCTGAAGCTGCCTATTTCCTCGCGTCCGATCTGTCTTCCAAGTCCACCGGAAATATCCTCAACGTTGATGCCGGCCATGCGCCGTCCTTCACGAGGTAGCGCCATGGCTCTGCATCGCATTGAGCCCGAACTGATTGAACGCGCCAACGCGATGGCGGCAGCGACGCATGGGGCGGACCTCGATGCATTGGCGGGCCAGCTTCAGCGCCGCGGTGTCGATGTTGAGGCAGCGCTGCGTAGGCTGACGGCATTCGCCATTGCCATTCCATCCTGGGGGGTCGGCACAGGGGGAACACGATTTGCGCGGTTTCCCGTTCCCGGTGAGCCGGGCAATGTGTTCGACAAGCTCGATGATTGCGCGGTGGTCCACCAGCTTGGGCGCGCCACGCCGACAGTCTCGCTGCATTTCCCATGGGATGTCGTCGAGAATGTCGCTGCTTTGAAAGAGCACGGCGCAGCTCTTGGTCTCGGGTTCGATGCGGTCAATTCCAACACGTTTCAGGATCAGCCGGGCCAGCCCCATTCCTACAAGTTCGGGAGCCTGTCGCACACAAATGCTGCGGTCCGCGATCAGGCTATTGCGCATAACATCGACTGCATTTGTCTAGGCACAGGGCTGGGGTCGAAAGCGCTGACAGTCTGGATCGCGGACGGATCCAATTTTGCAGGGCAGACCAATCTCTCCACCGCTTTTGAACGATACATCGATTCAATGCACCGTATTGTGGCGGCCTTGCCGGACGATTGGCAGGTCTTCATCGAATACAAGAATTTTGAGCCGGCGTTTTACGCAACCGTCGTGCAGGACTGGGGCGCAGCGCTTCTCGCGGCTCAGGCTCTGGGGGACAAGGCAGCCTGCCTTGTCGATCTCGGTCATCACGCGCCATCGACCAACATCGAGCAGATCGTCAGCCGTCTGATCGCCGCGCGCAAGCTGGGCGGTTTCCATCTCAATGACAGCCGGTATGGCGATGACGATCTCGATGCCGGGTCCATTGATCCCTTCCGCCTGTTTCTGATTTTCAATGAATTGATCGATGCTGAGCAGCGCGGCGCACTCCATCAGCCGCCAGCCTACATGCTTGATCAATCGCATAATCTGACAGATCCGATCGAAAGCCTTTTGCTGAGCGCCGAGGCTGCTTCGCGCGCCTACACTCAGGCATTGCTGGTCGATCGCGCTGCACTGGCCGGTTATCAGCAGGAGAACGACGCCCTGATGGCTGCGTCGACGCTACGACGCGCATTCCACTGCGATGTTTCGCCCTTGTTGGCAGAGGCGCGACGTAGAATGGGCGGCGCGATTGATACTGTCGCGGTCTATCGGGCGTCGGGCTATCGAGCGGCTGTATCACAGGTCCGAAAGGCGCCAACGCCTAGTGGAGGCGGTATCGTCTGACTTCAGGATCCGTCGTCGCGGCCGTTCGACCGGGCAGACGGAGATGACACACCATCGAACGCAGGAGGAACGTCCATGAAGAGACTACTGGCTGCCCTTGCGCTCACTGTCGCATCGGCATTTCCATTCGCGGCCCACGTGGCGGCGCAAACACCGCAAACCGAGGGACAACTCGTCGTTTACGCGTCGCATCCTTCCGAGATGGTCGACCATTTCACCAAGATGTTCGGTGATAAATACGGCATCCGTGTCACAAGCGTGAAGGCAGGCACCGGCGAATTGCTCAATCGGCTCCGCGCTGAACGCAACCGCCCGGCAGGAGATGTGCTGTGGGGCGGCTTTTCCGATACTGGCGCCTCGACGCCAGACCTTTTCGAGGTTTATCGCTCGCCGAACCTCGCGCAGATTGAGCCCAAGATGGTTGATCCCAGCGGCTACAACACGCCGTTCGGCGCCAGCACCATGGTTATCATGTATAACAAGAGCCTGGTGAAACCCGAGCAGGCGCCCAAGACATGGGCGGATCTCGCCAAACCTGAATGGAAGGGCAAGGTTGTCCATGCCGACCCATCCAAGTCCAGCTCTGCGCTCAGTGCACTGAATACCTGGCTGATGATCAACGGACGGGGCGATGCCGCGTGGCAAAAGGTCGAGGACCTCACGAAGAACCAGACCATCGTGTTGAAGTCGAGCCTCGTTTTCCAGCAGGTCGGGCGCGGCGAACATCCGATCGGCGTGACCTATGAAGAGGGCGCATTCAACTACGTGCTCGCAGGCACAGCCGGCATTGTCTATCCCGAGGACGGCACGCTGCTGGAGGCGGAGGGCACCTTCATTGTCAAGGGCTCCCCCAATCCCAAGGCGGCGCGACTGTTTGCGGATTTCCTGCTCTCCGAAGAAGCGCAAAGAGAGCTGACCGCAAAATTCCCTGGTCGTCGCCCCACACGCATCGGCGTTTCGACCCATGCAGAGATGCTGCCGGCCAGCAAGCTCAAGGTGATCGAATATGACTCCGTCTGGGCTGCGACCAACCGCGCGCAGATCCTCGACCGGATGCAAAAGATCATCGTCAAGACGCAGCAGTGACGATCCGGCGGAGCCGTCCAGCGCTCCGCCCAACCCTTTCAGGCCGGGCAATGACATCAACTACTGTGCGTATCGACGCGGTCTCCAAGCGCTTTGGCACCGCTGTGGCGGTCAATGGCGTTTCTGTCGACATCGCGCGCGGCGAGTTCTTCACGCTGCTTGGATCGTCAGGGTGCGGCAAGACAACTTTGCTCAGAATGATCGCGGGGTTTTTGAAGCAGACGGCCGGCAGCATCTATTTCGGCGACACCTGTATCGACGATGTGCCGCCGCAGAAACGCAACACCGGCATGGTGTTCCAGAGCTACGCGATCTTTCCGCATCTGAACGTGGTCGATAACATTGCCTATGGCCTGCGCGCGCGCGGCCAAAGTGCGGGCGAGATCAAGGCGAAGGTCGACAAGTATCTGGAACTCACTCGACTCAGCCACTTGGGACATCGCAAGCCGCGCGAACTATCCGGCGGTCAGCAGCAGCGTGTCGTTCTGGCGCGAGCCATGGTGATCGAGCCGGACGTGCTGCTGATGGACGAGCCTCTGTCGAACCTCGACACCGAGATGCGCGTGCATCTGCGTGCCGAAATCCGCACATTGCAGCGTCAGGTCGGCATCACGACGATCTACGTTACACACGATCAGGAAGAAGCCTTGCTGATGTCCGACCGCATCGCAGTGATGCGCGACGGGCAGTTCGAACAGGTGGCCAAGCCGCACGACATCTACAACAATCCGGCAACGCGTTTCGTTGCCAGCTTCATTGGCGAGAACAACTTCCTGCCGGTGTCCGGCATCCGTTCCGAAAATGGGCTGACGGCGCTTGATCTGCCAGGCGGCTGGCTGGTGACAACTACGCCTCTCGCGGCGAAGGGACCGCTCGACGCCGCCATCCGTCCGCAGGATATCACCCTGTCGCCAGAGCACTCGGGAGAGGGCACGATGGGCCTCGTCGGAACATTGACGGATATCCAGTTCCTCGGCGGGACGGTCCGCTATGCGCTTGATTTGGGCGGTGGACATGTCGTTCAGGTCGCCGGCTCCAGCCGGACAGGCGAAGCCTTGCCGGAAAACGGCAGCCGTCACCGGCTCACCGTATCTCCCGGTGCTTTGCGTCTGTTCGCGCGGGGGCAAGCATGAGTTCGGCAACAATTGCCAGCGATCGCAAAGGCGCACGCCGTCTTCTGCCGGGTTTCTGGACGCTGGTGACGATTGCAGTGCTGGTAATCATCACGGCGCTGTTGCTGCTGCCGGTGGTCAATATCATCGGGTTGAGCCTGTCGGGAGGCATCAAGGACGGCGGGCTGTTCGATCACTACCGCACCTTTTTTGCCGAGCGGTTCTATTACCAGACCGTGTTCAACAGCTTCTGGGTGAGCTGCTGGGCGATGGTGTTCGCCGTCGCGCTCGGCGTGCCTGCAGCCTATTTCGTCAACCGGTATGACATCTGGGGCAAGGGGTTGGCCCGTGCCGCAGTAGTGCTCACCTTCGTCTCGCCGCCGTTCATCGGGTCGTATTCGTGGGTGGTCCTGTTCGGACGCAGTGGCGTCGCCACACAACTTTTCGCGTCCTACGGCATACCGTTGCCGTCAATTTACGGCCCCTCCGGCATCATTTTCGTTTTCACCCTGCAGTTTTTCCCCTTCGTGTTCCTGTTGGTTTCGAGCGGCCTCAAGGCGATCGACCAGAGCGTAGAGGACGCCGCGCTCAATCTCGGCTCCAGCGAGTTCAGGACATTCCGCACCGTTATTGCGCCTTTGCTGGTCCCTTCCATCACGACGGGCGCGCTACTGGTGTTCATCGCCTCGTTCACAGATCTCGGTACGCCAATCATTCTGGGCGAGAAGTTCCGCGTGCTGCCGGTGCTGGTCTATGGTGAGTTCGTCAATGAGTTCGGCGGCCGACCAGTTTTGGCGAGTGCCCTTTCGGTGGTGCTGCTGACGATCACCACTGCTGCTTTGCTGTTGCAGCGCTGGCTGTCTGCCCGTTTCTCCCATGCCTCGGCTGCCGTACGTCCACTGGAGGTGCAGGAACAACGGCTGACAAAGCGTATTGCAGCGACAGCTTTTGTGTTTCTGCTGATCGGCACGGCTCTCCTCCCGATCATCAATATTATTGTCTCGTCGTTTCTGGAGGCACGAGGGCCGATCCTCACCGGTAATTTCACCCTCGGCAACTATGCCCGCATCGCAAGTAGGCTGACCTTGCCGCTGTGGAACACCGTACTCTTCACCACGACCGCGACCCTGTTATGCGCGATGGTCGGGACAGCCATTGCTTACATCATCGTGCGGCGACCAGGATTTGTATCGAGCGCTTTGGATACAGTGGTGATGTTCTCCTATGCGGTGCCTGGCATCGTGCTCGGCGTCGGGCTTGTGGTGACCTATCATGAGCCGCCGTTGGCGCTGACCGGCACATCCATCATCGTCATCCTTGCTTATTTCATCCGACGTCTGCCGTTTTCCGTCCGCTCCTCCGTCAGTATGCTGCAACAGGTGTCGCGAGATACCGAGGACGCCTCGATCAATCTTGGCGCAGGCCCGGGACGGACATTTATAAAAATCACAATCCCGGTTCTGGCGACTGCCATCCTGTCCGGAGCCTTGCTCACCTGGTCGAACACCATCCGCGAACTCAGCGCAACACTGATCCTGCAATCTGGCAGTACGGCGACCGTCGCAATCGAGATTTTCAACGAAGTGGTCAATGGCAATTTTGGCGTGGCCTCGGCGCTAGGTACTGTGTTGATCCTGCTGACGTTCCTGCCGCTGTTGCTGCTGTTCACGGTGATCGGCAAGAAGGAAGATGTCCTTGTCTGAGGCGCAACCATGAAAATCAACGGCCAAACCTACCGGACCATCTGGCTTGATGACGACGGCGCCAACGTGTGCGTTATTGACCAGACGGCATTGCCCCACCGCTTTGCCATCCGACTTCTGACCGGGCTTGATGATTCAGTAGACGCCATCAGGGGCATGACCGTGCGCGGCGCGCCACTGATCGGAGCGACCGCCGCCTATGGTCTGGCACTGGCGATGCGTGAGGAACCCTCTTCTGTCCATCTCCGGGCTGCCTGCGAGCGGCTGGCGGCGACGCGCCCCACTGCGATCAATCTGCGTTGGGCTTTGAAGCGTCTGGCCGACCAGATATCTGTCGCGCCGGAGCAGGAACGCCGCGCATTGGCTTATCGGCTGGCCGCCGAACTCTGCGATGAGGATGTGGGAATCAACGAAGCCATTGGCCACGCCGGAGCCGCGGTCATCACCGAGTTATGGACCCGTCACGGCAAGTCCCGGCCCATCAATGTCCTCACCCATTGCAATGCCGGATGGCTGGCGACAGTGGACTGGGGCACCGCACTGGCGCCGATCTATCGCGCCCATGACGAGGGCATTGCCGTCCATGTTTTTGTGGACGAGACACGTCCACGCAACCAGGGTGCCAGCCTGACCGCCTGGGAATTGAAGTCTCACGGCGTGCCGCACACATTGATCGTCGACAACGCTGGCGGTCATCTCATGCAGCAGGGTGAGGTTGATCTGTGTATTGTCGGCACGGACCGCGTGACTGCGGATGCGGCCGTCTGCAACAAGATCGGGACGTATCTGAAGGCGCTCGCTGCGTATGACAATGGGGTGCCGTTCTATGTCGGCCTGCCGTCGCCGACCATCGATTGGGACACTGCGCATGGGACTGACGTGCCGATCGAGGATCGGGGCGCGAGGGAGGTGACGCATATGTCCGGACGTGACGAGCAAGGACATATCACCGAAATCCTGATTACGCCCGACGGGACGGCAGCACGCAACCCCGGTTTCGACGTCACGCCCGCACGCCTTATTACCGGCTTTTTCACTGAGCGAGGACACATTCCTGCAACCCCGCAAGCTCTTGTCGCGACGTTTGGAAAGGCCCGGCCATGACCGATGATATGCAGGACTTGCGTCGGCGGATGCTGGATGTGTGCCGAGCCATGAATGCGAGCGGCCTCAACTCCGGCACTTCTGGCAATCTGAGCGTGCGACTGGATGAGACCCGCTGCCTGATCACTCCTTCCGGCATGGCCTATGAAACCATGACGCCCGAAGATATTGTCGTTCTTGATGCGCGTGGGCGTTGGTCCGGCCCCTATCGGCCATCATCGGAATGGCGGTTCCACCGCGACATCTTGAAAGCGCGCTCTGATGTAGGCGCGATCCTCCATATCCATTCCAGACATGCCACGGCGCTGGCCTGCCTTGGCGCGGATATTCCTGCCTTCCACTACATGATTGCCGTGGCTGGCGGGGACACCATCCGTTGCGCGCCCTACCGGACCTTTGGCACGCAGGACCTGTCGGATGTCGCGCTTGCCGCGCTCGAAGGCCGCAAGGCCTGCCTGCTCGGCCATCACGGCCTGATCGTGCTGGAGCGCACGCCGGAACGCGCGTTGGCGCTCGCCACGGAAGTAGAGCATCTCTGCGACATCTATCTGTTGGCGCGGCAGTCCGGGCTAGTCAACACGCTCGACGGCGCGGAAATGGCCCGTGTGATCGAGTTGTTCCGCACCTATGGAACGCCGCAGTTTCCCGATACTGAGTTGGTTCGAATATGAGCAGGGCAAAAAGACACCGATGCTGCTGCACCAGCCTCAGTAGACGCCGACGAGCTTTAGCCCTGCCACCAGAAGTACCACGCCGAGGGCCTTGAGGACGCCCTGCTGGGCCAGCTTGCCGATGCCGAGCGTGGTGCCGACCACCGCGCCGAGCAGCACGGCGATGGCGAACATCGACAGGTCGGGAGGCAGGGCCTTCACCGAGGCGAGGTTCCCGAGCAGCCCGGCAATCGAGTTGAACAGGATGAATACCGCCGCCACGCCCGAGGCCGTGCGGGTTTCCGACCAGGCCAGAAAGAGAATAATGGGGGACAGGAAGATGCCGCCGCCCGTGCCTGTCAGGCCCGAGAGCAGCCCGATGAGAGCGCCCGCCATGACGGCAAGCCAGATGGGTGGGTCAGTCCATTCATGGTTGCTGCGAAGCTCCTTCGGCCAGAGCAGGCGCAAGGCGGCTAACAGCAGTATGACGCCGACCAGTGGCCGATAGATGTGGCCCGGCAGCTGAATATAGCCCCCAAGGAAGGCCATGGGCAGCGCACCGACCAGAAACGGCCATAACGTGCGCCAGCGGAACAATCCGGCCCGCAAGTAGCGAACCGAGGTGAAGCTCGCCACGAGGATGTTGAGCACGAGCGCCGTGGGCCGCATGACCACGGCGGGCACGCTGAACAGCGCCATGAGGGCGATATAGGCTGAAGCCCCGGCGTGCCCTACCGAGGTGTAGAGCGCGGCCCCGAGGAACATGAAGAAGGCTAGCAGGAGTTCAGCGCTGAGCGACGGCAGCATGAGGCACCGTTGAGGTGAGGGATTGGGTGAACCCCATGTCGCCAGCCGTCGCGCCGCGACCCGACAAAGACGCACAGTGATTTGCCGGAGGATAGCCTCAAGCTATACGGCTCCATAAAAATGCGCAAGCGCGGCGGCTTCATGCATAAATCAACAATTCTGAAGCACCCTTCACCGCCCCGAGGGGGGTTAGCCCTTGTAGGCGACCAGGATGACACCTGCCGCAATCAGGCAAACTCCAACCCAGTTCAGGGAGGTCAGTCGCTCACCGAGGAACATCACGGCGAAGACCGTGACCAGGATGACGCTTAGCTTATCGACGGGAGCGACGCGGGCGGCGTCGCCAAGCTGGAGCGCGCGGAAGTAGCAGAGCCATGAGGCACCCGTCGCCATGCCCGACAAACTTAGGAACAGGTAGGTTCGGGGCGCTATCGACGCGGGGCTCTGGAGCTTGCCTGTGGCGAGCAGTAACACGCCCAACAGCGCTGCAACGACCAGCGTCCTGATAAATGTGGCAAGGTCAGAGTCGACGCCTTCAACCCCTACCTTGGCGAGTATCGCTGTCATGGCCGCGAAGACGGCTGAGCCGAGCGCCCAAAGAAACCAAGGTTGAGAGATTGCCGTCATTGCCGTTCTCCTTCTGCCTCCCCACGATGACACACGTAGCTGCGGAGGCAATCAAAGATAGCCTCTGCAACCCCTCTTGCTGAAATCAAGATTTATGAGACGCGCCGAGGCTTGGCACCCGCCAGCGCACGACCCCAAGGCCGAGCAGCGCGATTGCGGTGAAGATCGCCCCTGCCAGGAACGTCGCTTGCGGCCCGAACCCATCCCAGAGCATGCCCGCGACCACACTCGCGGCCAGCAGGGCAAGGCCGCCCATCAAGTTGAACATGCCATAGGCGGTGCCACGCAGCTCCAGCGGCGCGGTGTCGGCCACGAGGGTGGCCAGCAGACCTTGCGTCACGCCCAGATGAAGGCCCCAAAGGGCGACGCCGATCGCCACCCCGGTCAGCCCCGGCGCGAAGGCGAGCACGAGGTCGGCCGCAATCAGCAGGGCCAACCCGACGATGAGCACGGTCAGACGGTTGTAACGGTCGGAGAGCACCCCAGCCGGATAGGCCGCGAGCGCATAGATCACGTTCATGACCACCAGAACCAAGGGGACAAGAACAAGCGGCAAGCCCGTGCCTTGAGCGCGCAGCACGAGGAAGGCCTCGCTGAATCGCGCAAGCGTGAATACCGTCGCTACTGCGACCACCAGCCAATAGGCCATACCCAGGCGCCTGAACTCGGACAGACTGAGGGGAAAGCGCACCTTGCGCAGACCCGCAGGACGCTCGGGCTCGCGCACGGCGAACAACAGCAATCCGAGCGCCATGAAGGCCGGAATGACGGCGACCCAGAACACTACCTGAAAGTTGTTGACCGTCAGCCACATCAGGCCAATCGCCAGCAGCGGGCCAAGGAAGGCCCCGACCGTATCGAGGGACTGGCGCAGGCCGAAGCTGGCGCCCCGCAAGTGTGCGGGCGCGATGTCAGCCACCAGCGCATCACGCGGCGCGCCGCGTATGCCCTTGCCTATCCGGTCAACGAAGCGCGCTGCCACCAGCCAGGTCACCGATGCCGCCATAGGGAAGACAGGCTTGGTGAAGGCTGCGAGGCCGTAGCCGATTGCGGCGAGCAGCTTGCGCTTGCCCAGCCAGTCGGAAATCACACCGGAGAAGATCTTGACAATGGAGGCCGTGGCTTCGGCGATCCCCTCGATGATGCCGACCGTCACCATCGACGCGCCCATGACCGTCACCAGGTAGACCGGCAGCAGCGCGTGGATCATCTCCGAGGAGACATCCATCAGCAAGGAGACGAAGCCGAGCGCCCAGATGCCGCGCGGGATTTGCGAGAGTTTGGAATTTAACGCCATCTGGCTTGTCCCCTTGCGATTGCATGCGCTGGCCAAACCGCCATTTGTCTGTCACGGTTGTCGACATGAGAGCGAATAATTCGTCTATTTTATATGTAACGGTCGTAACATACAAGGCGTTCAGAAAATCATGAGAGAGTGGCTGCTGCTCACCTACAAGATGCCGCCGGAGCCCGCGCGCCTGCGGGTATCAGTCTGGCGCAAGCTCAAGGGCATGGGGGCGGTTTATCTGCAAAGCGGCGTCTGCCTGCTGCCCAAGTCCGATGACCATCTGCGGCGACTGAAAGTCCTCGAGAACGAGGTCGCCGGGGCCGAGGGCGAGGCCCTGTTGTTGACGACGGTGGGGCTTGACCAGAAGCAGGAGGCAAAGATCATCGACCGCTTCAATGCCGACCGCGACGAAGAATACAAGGAGCTGATCTCCAAGTGCGTCGCGTTCGAGGCTGAGGTTGCCGAAGAAACCCGGGTGAAGCACTTCACCTACGCCGAGCTTGAGGAAAACGAACAGGAATACAAGAAGCTGAAAAGCTGGTTCGAGAAAATCCAGAAGCTGGATTTCTACAAGGCCCTGCGCGGCCAGGAAGCCATCCAGCATCTGGCCAGCTCGGAGGCCGTGCTCAACGCCTATGCCCAGAATGTGTTCGCGGCGCAGGAGGAGAACCGCGGGCATGATGCACCGAAGACTTAGGTAACGCAAAAATCAAGGTTTTGCACCGAATGCCAATCGCAGTAATTTCATAAGCTTACACGTTGCATAGATTTGGTGCGAAAATGCGGTGCTTATGATCGGCTACCCCGTGATGGAATGTCCGGTTCCGGTATCTCGCCAGGTGTCTCTGAACGACCGTTTTGCGGGCGCTTCGCGGATCTTACTATGCTCGGGTCATGGCGACCTGTTCGAACAGGCGAACCTGACCGACAAGGCTTTCAGCGACATCGCTGGAGACACCAGCGCTCACCAGTGCAGCCTCTCCCAGTTGCAAACCGGCCTCGATAGTCTCCAGCACCACGGTGCTGGCACCGGCTTCATGAAGGGCCCTTGCATGGGTGTGGTCTCTGGCACGGGCCATGATGACCAGTTCCGGATTTAGCTTACGTGCCAATGCAGTTACACGCCGTGCCTGATCAGGATCATTGGTGGTGATCGCAAGCGCTCGTGCGCGCTCAATCCCCATCCGCAGCAGGATCTCTTGATGCGTCGCATCGCCCCAATAGGCCTGGACGCCCTGTGCGCGCAGGCTCTCGATCAGATGGACATCGGTCTCCACCGCGACATAGGGTATTTCCTGTTTGCCGAGAAGATCGCCAATGACCCGGCCAACCCGACCGAAGCCGACAATGACTATGTGATCCGAAACATCGTCTGCATCAGCTTCTTCCGGATCGACCCCGGTGGTTGTCGCACGTGGCGACACGCATCGCCGAGCCAGCAGGGCCAGCAGCGGCGTTGCCAGCATCGAAAGGCCTGTCACAATCAGCATGAACTGCGAGACGGGTGCAGCCAGCAGGCCATTCTGGCTGGCAAGCCCGATCACAACGAGAGCAAATTCGCCAGCCTGAGCCAGCAAAAGGGCTGTTTCCAGCGCAACGCCGTAGGAAACGCCGGCGCCAAAGCGCATCAGCAGGAAGAGGACACCCGCCTTCAAACTGATGAGCCCAAGAACGGAGAGGGCAACCATGCCAGGCTGGGCCAGCGCCTGCGAAAGGTCGATGCTCAGGCCGACCGAGACGAAGAACAGGGAGAGCAAGAGGCCCTTGAACGGGTCGAGATCCACCGCGACCTGATGATGGAACTGGGTTTCCGCAATCAGCAACCCGGCGAGGAAGGATCCCAGTGCGAGAGAAAGCTCCGCCGAGTCGGTGGCAGCAGAGGTGGCGATGACAGCCAGCAGCACGGCGGCAAGAAACAGCTCACGACTCTTGGTGGAAACCGCCAGCCTCAGCACAGGCACCAGCAGCATCCGTCCCACCACCAGAATGGCCCCGATGGTGATGGCGGCTTTGGTCATGGCCATGATGAATGCCAGCCAAGCATCGTCCGCAGGCGGCTTGCCCAACATGCCGACCAGAAACAGGATGGGGGCGACCATAATATCCTGCATGAGCAGGACGGCAAAGCTGGTCCTGCCGACCGCAGAGCCAACCCGGCCCTGCTCGTTCAGCAATTGCATCACCATGGCGGTTGAGGAAAGGGCAAGGCAGGTACCGAGCACCAGCGCAACGCTCATGCTGTTTCCGAAGGCCTGCGCGAGGAACGCGATGAGGGCACTCGTGACCAGAACCTGTGCGCCGCCGAGGCCGAAGACCAGACGCCGCATCGACCATAACCGCTTGACCGAGAGTTCCAGACCGATCATGAACAGCAGGAACATCACTCCCAGTTCGGCTAGGACATGCACCCCCTCGACGTCAGTGATGGTGAAATATTTCAGGGCCGGCAGGGACTCGACGAAGCGCCCGATGCCGAAAGGGCCGATGATGAGCCCGACGATCAGAAACCCGAGCACCGGGCTGATCCTCAACCGGTGCATTAGCGGCACAACGAGGCCGGCGCTGCCCAGAAAGATCATGACCTCGCGCAAATTCAGGTCCGGCGGTGCCGCCATCAGAAAGATTCCTCGGTGAAACGCATCAGCGTCCCGTTATAAGAGGCGGGATGGGTGAAATGGAAGGAGCACGCCATGACATGTCCCAAGCGAGTAGCCCCGCTCGCCGCAATCGTGCTTCTGGTCGCACTCGGGGGTGTGCAGGCGGAGCAGGAACCGCCCGAGTTCCTGCGTGCCTTTGCGCGCTCACTTATGGCCGCACCCGCGAACCCCGGCAGTGAAGCCGGACGCAGTCACGTGCCGGTCTATTCCAGCGTGATGGCGGGCGGCGGCAAAACGAAGGTCGATTTTGCGGTCACCTTGTCCATTCACAACACGTCTGGACGCGATCCGCTGGTCGTCTCCCGCATCAACTACCACGAAACCTCAGGTGCGTTGATACAGTCCTATCTCATGGAGCCCATCGCCTTGCGCCCGTATGGCACCATTCAGATTGTCGTGGCGCAGGACGACATGCGTGGTGGCCTCGGGGCGAATTTTGTCGTCGATTGGCAGAATCGAAACCCAGGCGCGGAACCGGCCATAGAAGCGGTCATGATCGCGAATATAGGCACGCAGAGTTTCAGCTTTCTTTCTCCGGCGCGGCGCGTTTCGCGGGATTAGGGCGCGAAACCGAGGCTCACGCTCTGGCCACTTCGATTTTCCCGCGCGCCCCGGTCACTATGCCGGTGCGGCGCAGGGCGGCCAGATGCCGCGCCACCACCTCGCGCGCGGTGCCAGGCTCGGCCGCGAGTTCAGCCTGTGTCAGCATCACACGGCCCGACGAATCCGCCCGTGCCTGAAGCAAGGAGACGAGGCGCTCCCGCAGGGGCCGGGCATGAATAGTCTCCAGCGCTTCCATCAGCCGCATCACGGCCACCGAGAGGGCTTTAAGCGTCATGTTCTGGATCGCGGGTTCGGTGGCAAACAGCGCGCGCCACGATGTAGGCTCCGGTGATCGCCTCCCCCTTGAGGATCGGGGTGACACCGCGCGCGAAACGATGCAGCACTGCAGCCTTCTCGAACCGGGCGCGGTCCTCCGGCGAAAGCTGGTCCAGCAGCGCGAGCGAGATACGGGTCACGGCGGGGCTCCGGTCTTGGCTTTGGCGAAGCGGTCAGTGGTGAGCGCATGGAGAAAGGCGACGATATCCTCGATATCGCGCGCCGTCAGCACGCGCGGCTGGGCGATTTCCAGTCGTTCAGTCTGCGCCTGCCAGCGAACCTGCTTGCCCGCGCGCGCATCCTCGTTCAGCAGGGCGCCCGCCTGAGAGGTGGCCATGATGCGCACGGCCTCGGCAAGGTCATTCACCGAACCGTTGTGAAAATAAGGGGCGGTGAGCGCGACATTGCGCAGCGAGGGCACGCGGAACAGGCCGCGCCCCTCATCGCGCGCCGCGCCCTGATCTTCCCGCAGCGGATAGCGCGCCACAAGTGGCGTCTCGATGGCGGGAAACAGCCGGAAGCCCGCCCCTGACTGAACACGCTCGCCTCGGAGAAGTTCGGCCCCGCATGGCAGGTGATGCAGCCCACCTCCTGAAACAGCGCCATGCCGCGCAGTTGCGCTTGCGAGAGCGCCCCTGCCTCGCCGCGCACGAAGCGATCATAAGGGGGTATCGGGCGTGATCAGGGTGCGCTCAAACGCCGCAATGGCCTTGGCGACGCGCTGCAGCGTGATGGCCTCATCCCCGAAGGCTACCATAAACAGCGGCGCATAGGCCGGCAGCATGCGCAGGCGCTGCTCGATGCTATGCGCATCCGGCATCGCCATTTCCACCGGGGTGAGCAGCGGCCCCTTGGCCTGCTCCTCCAGCGAGCGGGCGCAGCCATCCCAGAACAGGCGCTTCTGGAAGGCGGCATTATAGACGCTGGTGGCATTGCGCCCCCCGAGCGCGCCGCTAACCCCGCGTGAGAGATCGCCCTTGTCCGCCCCACCCCGCTCCAGATCATGGCAGGAGGCGCAGGAGAGCGTGCCATCACGCGAGAGCTGCGTCTCAAAAAACAGCTCGCCCCCCAGCGTCCCCGCTCCGGTGTGGTTGGGTTGTCCGTCGGTGAGGGGGCGACCTCCGGCAGCGCGCGCCAGAGCGGCGGCAGACGGGGCATATCCTCGATCGGGACCGAGGGCGCGGTTGAAACGAACGCAGGGCGCGCAAGATTGGGGTGGGCGGGACGAAAATGCGCGATCAGCGCAATGGCGACGAGCTTGGCGGAGAAGGCGAAAACACCCACGCCCAGCCCACCGACCAGCAGCCAGCGCTGCGGACCGATGAGCCCGGAAACGGGCGCGAGATCCCGCCCCACCAGCAAGAAGAGGTAGGCGAAGCCGCCCAGCACAGCCACGCCGCCAATGATCAGAACCGGGGCAATGCCGAAATCCATGGCGGCCTCCGGGGGCTCAGGCGGCGCGGGCCGAGAAGAAGGTATCGCCGGGTGTCGCGGTCATCACCTCGATAATCTCGTCAAACGGCAGGCCCACCCGCTCGTGGGCGCGGCGCACCGCCTCGGCATCCGGCGCCATGGTGAAGCAGAAGGCGCGCCCCGCTTGCATCCGGCATGAACGCGCAGCAGCACCACGCCCTCGGCGCGGCAGGCCTCCTCGTATTTGACCATGAACCCCTCGAAATCGGGGGTCGAAAGCCCGCTCGGGAAGGTCTGATGGGTGGAATCATGGGTATCGATGAAAACGCATCGGCTTCATGGCGTGTCTCCTGACGCGCCGGGATGGCGCGAGCGGAGGTTTAGGCCCGGGCGTGAGGCCGCGATGTACCCGCAGTCACATGGGCCGCAATTTGTGTCTGCACACGATGCCAGCACTGAAATTTGCGTCCGCTTTCAGCGATAGCTGTTGGTTCTCCAAGGGGCCGCAAAGGGGGGCGCTTACCTGCCGATAAATTTTACAACCTTCTCCACCTCCAGCGGCCTTCCGTTCGCCACGAGCAGGATCAATTTCTTCCGGCTCATCCGCATCAACTCCTCCGGCCTTTTCAGCGGCACACCGATCTTGGTCACTGAGACGCGTGCAGATTGTATGATCCCGGTACCGATGACCTTGGTCCGGTTGTCAGTGGTATAATTCCCGAGGGCTTCGGAGACATACTCCGCTGTCGCGTTGTCGTTGATCGCGACGAAGAGCTTGAGCGCCGCTCCTGCCACCAGCGTTTCCCGCGTTGCTTTTCCATAGAGTTCGTCGAGCTGCGAGAGGTTCTGCAGGATGATCGCCATGCGGAAGCCGTAGCCAGCGCTGACCGCAATTTTCGACGCGAGCGAGGTCATTTTGCCCAGAGCGAAGAATTCATCGAGCATGAGTAGAACCCTGTGGGGCTCATCCCGCCCCGGAATGTTCCGCATCAGGAGATCATGGATCTGCTGGAAGAGGATGCGGACGAGGGGGCGATAGCTCTCGAGATCGGCAAGGGGCGTGCCAATGAAGATCGCCATCGGTTTCTTGCGCAGGAGCCTGATGTCGAAATCGCTTCCCGACGTCGCCTGCGTGATCAGTTCCGAGGACCAGGGTGCCAGGGCATTGGCGACGTTGAACATGACGGAACCACGGGTGCGGTCGGGGATCGCGATGAACTGGTTGAAATCATCCAAGATCCATTGCGGTAGATCTGCCTTCTCCGTTGCGATAATGGCCTTGAGCACATCGGCCATGTCCTGCCCGGTGGAGATCAGGTTCACGGCGGAGCGGATGTTGCGTGCGCCGGCGCAGAGGTCGCTGGTCAGGACATAACCGAGGAGCGCTGCGATGATCTTGCGCGCGGCAAGGCTCCACTCATTTTCATTACCGGTGATCGCGAGAAACCCGGCGATGTTCTGGCAGTCCGTCGCCATCTCTGGTCCGGGGCGGACGAAGTCGAGCGGGTTGTAACGATGGGTTTTGAGCGATCCCGGCGCGAAGACGAAGACGTCGTGGCCCATCTTCTTGCGCGCCGGGCCAAAAGCATTGTGGTTCTCCATCTTGATGTCGAGAACGACGATGGATCCCTTCCATGCCAGGCCATTGGGGATGACGAAGGAGACGCCCTTGCCCGAGCGTGTCGGCCCGACCACGAGAATATGTGCCGGGTCATTCGAGCGCAGGGTGCGCCCGCCGAGCTTGCCGAGGATGAGGCCGTCCCTGGCGAGCAGACCAGACTTTTCAGCGTCGCGGATCGTACCGAAGCGCGCATCGCCATGGAGGGTGGAGCGCCGTGTCAGGAACAGAAACAACGCAAGGCCGGCGACGAGAGAAAAGACAATCCCGGCGGCGAGCGCGGCATTCTCGAGGACGCGACCGCGATACCTCGGGTCAGACCCAAAGATGTAGGCGTGCCGATACGCGAGGGGGAATCCCTTTTGCATCGAAACCGGCGGGATGTTGGCCATATCCCAAGTGGGGTTCTCGGTGGTGACGCGGACCAGAAGGTCCCATTTCTGGGTGCGATCCGTGATCCCGGAGCGATAGCCGGTGATGACGGCATAGGGGATCGTCCAGACCAGTGCGAAGCACACCAGACTGAATATCGTGATGAAGAGGTTTCCGAGGAGGCGACGCATGGGTCAGCGCCGTGTTCGGTGGGAATTCCCGCCCTGCCCCGCAGTCTCCCTGGCTTCCCTGGGACCGCCAGCAATGCCCTTCGCTTCCCCTGGATAGCTTGCCCGCGTCTTCCGCCACTCCGCCATTTTCGAGAAGTAGATCTCGGATGTTCCGCGCCATCCCCCGATCTTTTTTTGCTGGATGACGATGGGGAGGACAGCGCGGATGTAAGCGATGATCTCGTCTTTCCTCAGGCCAAGGCCGGACTGCATGACCATCAGGGCGAGCTGCTCGAAAGCGCCGGCCGGGTTGTCAGCATGCACTGTGGTGATGGAGCCGGGATGCCCGGTGTTGATCGCCCTGAGGAAGGAGTATGCCTCTGCCCCCCGGATCTCGCCGAGGAAGATGCGGTCGGGCCGCAGGCGCAGGGATGCCTGCAACAGGCTGTCCACGGTCACCCTGGCCTGACCCTGATCGCCCTTGGACGCGACGAGAGGGAGATAGTTCGCCTGAACCGGTCTCAGTTCCCGCGTATCCTCGATCGAGAGAATGCGTTCGTTTGCGGGCACTTCCCTAAGGACGGCATTCAGAAACGTCGTTTTGCCCGAGGATGTGCCGCCGGAGACCAGCATGGATATCCGGGATTTGACGGCGAGGCGGATGAAGTCCTCGATCCTGCCAGCATCGAGATGTTCGCAGAGCTCCGCCTCGACATCCGAGAGCATCTCCTCTCCGCTGCTGGCGACCGCATCGAAGGATCCCATGGCGCGATAATCGTCGAGGCGCATCTCCTTGATCACTTGCTTGCGGATGGCGAAGGCCCCGCCCTTCGTCGTTGCCGGCGGCAGCACGCCCTGGAAGCGCTCGCCGGTGGCGAGCGCCGCTGACAGCAGCGGATGCTCCTCGTTGATGGATTGTCCGGAGTGTCCCGCGACACGCTCGGCGATGTGACGGAGCGCGGATTGCGTGAGCGCGGGCAGAACATGCCTTTGCATCGCGGCCTCGCCGAAGACTTCGACCCAGATCTCGCCGGGACGATTGGCGCAGATCTCGACCACTCCTGGATCATCAAGCCAGGGCCGCAGTGGCTGCAACGCTGTCTCAAGGAAGACGGTCTCGGGCGCTGTAATCCGCGCCTTCGCCATCATTTCGTGATCTTTCCGCTGGGGGGCGGTGCAGCTGCTGGCGGCGGCGGGAACGTAGACAGGCCGTGGCCTCCGCATTTCGTCCTTGATATCCCTGAGGGCTTCGCGCACCGGGTCGGGGTAGAACAATGAGAAATCCAGATCTCTGCGGACGAAAACAATGATCTTCGCGCCCTGATCGAGATGGATCGTCGGTGGGATGTTGATCGAATTTTTAAGGGCCTCATTGGCGAGGTTTGTCAGCGTCTGCGCTGTCTGTGTCGCGCCGATCTGTCTTGCCTGCCCCAAGGCGCTATTGCCCTGTATGGTGATGGTCTGGCCGGTGACAGGATCGGTGTAGCTCTGACCCTGTCCTTGCTGGTTCGATTGTCCGAGGCCGCCGATGAACTGTGCCACGCCGCCAACGATGGAGAGCAGAACAGCTGACCCGAAGCGCTCGACATAGTGGTTGTCGACCTGGCCGGCATTGCCGGCGCGACCCAAACTATCGGTGCCAATCGATGCGAGTTGCACCGAGACGCCGTCGGCCCGCAGCAACCTGGTCCAGACGATAAAGACGCGGGTCTGGCCCTGGGCGATGCCGGATTTGTATTCGCCGACGAGGCGGGAGCCCGAGGGGATGAGAACCCTGCGACCATCGAAGGACCAGACGTCTTCTGTGGTGATCGCCCTGACCATGCCGGGGAGATCGGATTGCAGCGCGGTCTCGAGTACGCCCCGGATCAATGTCCCCTGTGCAATGAGGGCATCGATGCGATTGTTCTTCGTCGCGACCGAGGTCTCGACGCCGGCCGAACCTGCGCTCGCCAGAAACCGCCGGTTCGGATCGTCCTCGCGCTCTGTTGCCCCAGGTCTTGCCGCATCCCCTGCTCCTGCTGGGCGCGCCGCGCCCATGGTGGTATCCGCATTGTCCGCAACGACCTGCGGCGCCCGGAGGCGCTCCCATTTCCGGCGCTCCTCCTCTGCCAGCCGCTGGCGCTCGAGTTCGGCAAGCCTGCGTTCCTCGGCATCATCGTTCGGATTGAACGGTGTGCGTTCGGCAATCGGCGGTGTCACCGGCATCACCTGCGGCGGGGTCGGGGGCGGTGCGGGTGGTTCTGGCGGGATATACATCCGGCCCTGATCAACTTGCGCCCGTGGGAACTCGAGATCGGGCGCCGGAAATTGAGTGGTCCGGAACTCTTCCCTGTCGGGGTTGGTCATGGGCCCTGAGGGTTTGGAAAGGCCGGCCCAGATCATCCAGCCCGCGACACCCAGAGCGCCAATGGGCGCGCCCACTTTCAGGACCCGGCCGAAGGTGGTCTCGGGCCTCGCGACAGCGGTTGCTGCGGCATGATCGAGTTCGAGGTTACGATAGGTCGATGGATCCGGCATGGCCGTTCTCTCTGCAATTGCGCGGGTCAGAAATTACCGGTTCAGGATTTCGACTGGTCAAAGCCGATGCGCTGCGGTGCGGTGACGGGCACGGTCGAGCCGTCATCGGCGACAACCCTCAGGTTGAAGAGGCATGTCGCGTCCTCCCCGTTCCGGAGCGTCCATTGCGGCGCAACCTTGTCGACGACGAGATAGGGTCCCTCGCGCCTTGAGTTCACGACGCCTTCGTTCCTGTCCTTGTCGACAATGAAGAGGGCGGGGGTTTCGCCGGTCTCCGGGAACCGGAACCATGTCTTGACGCCATCATCGAAGACCTCGAGCGGTTTGACGGCTTCGGACCCCTTGATCGCGTAGTCGCGATTGGCATTGGCGAGGTTGAAGTTTCGCGCGTTCGGGAACTTTGCCCGCTCCTTCGCCTGGCTCATCAACCTCGCGTCGAGGTCATCCTCGGGATAGCGGAAGCGGATCTTGAAGATCTGGGCGCGTGCGCTGCGGAAGCCGGATCGCAGGACGAAGGCATAGAGCCGCTTGTTGGTCACGACATTGAGGTTTGAAAACGCGTCCTTCTCCACGGGTTTGAGGAAGATGATGTTCCCCCGGCGGTTGGGCTCGACCTTCCACGCCACGGAATCTCCAAGGGCGAGCGTTTCGATCTTTTCGTCCTCGCCGAGGATGATCATGGTCGAGACGCCATAGCTGCCATCGACAGCGACGACATTGTCTTTCTGGTAGAGAACATCGCGCACGCGGGGGTCGAGGGCGCCGGCGCGGGGTGCGGATTCCGCAAGAGTAGGCGAAGCGCAGAGAAGCGACAGGATAAAGAGAACGACGCGCATCACGGCTTCCCCTGCCCTGAGTTGTTGGTTGTTGGCGCCGTCTCCTGATCCCGGCGGTATTCCGTGACCTGGAACCCGAGGGGGTTTTCGAAGCGATACTCGTTCTTCATCGGGGTCGACGTGTAGCGGAAGCGGATGAGAGAGACCCAATGACGGACCACCGTATTGGTCTGGCTCTTCTCCTCGCTCGAGAAGCGGACGAGGGCGGTGCGGTTGTTGGGGAAGGTCACGGATTTGATGGTTGTCGCAACAATCGTGTTCATCCCGAGAAGCTTGATCGGGTTCTTGGGGTTGGCCGGCGAAAAGATCTCGGTGAGTTCGCGGCTCGCGTCCCCGGTTCCGAGGAGCTGGGCGATATCAAAATTGTCCTTCAGCGCCTTGGGGTCATAGGTCTCGCGCGCCTTGACGTATCTCACGACATTGAAGGTCGTGACGGCTTCATCCTGCGTCAGCACGCCCTCGGCCATCGGGCGCTTCACCTCGACAAAGCCCGTCGTTTTATCCACGACGACCATATAGGGCTCGTAGGATTTCAGCGGCACCAGCATCGCGAGGGTGGCGAGGGCAAGGAGCGCGATCACCGTCATCACGCTGGCGATAATCCAGGCGATGGCCCGCGAGTTGCGGTTGCGCCGGGCGATATCGGCTTCCCAGCTCTGCCCCTCAGTGAAGTATCGGGAATCGGCTTTTATCGGCGGTGTTGCCGCCGGTGTGGCAATCGACATTTTCAAGGCTCAATATCTTGGATCAGGTCTGCTGGCGCAGCTGATTGGCGAGGCGGGAGTACTCGGAACTCGGACGTTGGTTCGAACTGTCGGGACCGGCTGGGATGAGGGACGCCCTATGGGCCGACATCCGGTTCATCCGGTTGACGGCGCGTCTCTCACTGAAGGACAGCATCGATGTGCCGGGAAAGCGGGCAGAGGAGAGCATCTGTCCTAGGCGCGGCGCGGACATCGGGATGCCGCCGGCAATGGAAGCGGCGACAGCATTGAGCTGGTGCAGGAGCAGGGTGCCGATGATCGCGATCAGGATGACCGGCGCGATATCGGCAAAGGTCGTGGTGAACCCGTTATTGGCCAGGTTCAGCCGATCGAAAAACTGCTGCGTGAGGCCGACATAGAAGGCGATGAAGGCGTAGACCAGGACCTGGACGAGAAAATACTGGATGAGCGTCGACAACCAGCCCGAAAAATATCGCGATGAGACGCCAAAGAGCAGCAGGAGGATGAAGATCGGGGCGAGACCAAGGAGCAGCCACATGAAGACCTTGGAGAGGATGATCAGGAAGAGCCCGAAGCCGATGAGGATCGCCATGGCGATGAGGAGAATGCCGGCAATGAAGTACGGCCCGGGATTGGTAATGCCGGCGTTGCGGACAAAGGCCGAGACCGCATTGCCCGTGGTGTCCCAGAGGTTCTGCAGGGCGGTCTGCACCGCACTGACCGACGTCAGGTTCACCGAAAGGCCGGTATTGTTGGCGGTCCTGACAGCGTTCAGGAGGGAGTTGCCGATCGCGACGGGACCCTCGTTCATCGCGGTATAAACGAGCGACTGGAACTCGCCCCATTGCGTTGCGAGGGTGTAGATCAGGAACGCCCGAAAGAGCCGGAAGGCATGGTCGGAGGGTCCACCTGTTGCGGTTCCCTGCCAGATCCCGATCCCCCAGATGATGACGTAGAGGCTGAGCATCAGGGCGCCGACAGAAGTCGCACCCCCGTCATTGAGGGATTGCGCTAGGGCCTGATACGCCTGCGCGACATACGTCGTCCCGGCGCGGTCGACATTGGCGAGGAGATCGGTGACGAGGGCCATGGATCAATCCTGACCCAGGCGGCGGAAGGGACCGCAGGGGCCGTCATCCGCCATCAACGCCACAAGGCTTTCCGGAAGCAGGGACGCGAGGACTGCGCCGATCATCACAGCGGGCTTGCCCTCATTGAGATCACACGGCGCCTTCAGCGGCTTGTGCGAACAGGCCGAGAGCAACAGCACCGAGACGAGAAGAACCGGGAAGCGTCGCAGGGTCATGGACCGCATCATCATTGTCCGTAGGGCCGGTAGGTCATGGCGCTGGAGGCGGCTGAGGCCGCGGCGATCCGGTCGAGATTGGCCTGGTTGGCGGCGGTGACAGCGTTGTTCACGACGCCCGTGAGTTCGTTGATGGTCTGGCCGGTCTGGATCTGGATCTGGCTGTTCTGATCGACACTGCCCTTGAGATCGGGGGATGAGCCGATCTGTGACCCCCCAGACATGAAGGCGGAAGACCTTGACTGCACCGCGCCCTGCGTCGCCGAGACCAGGCCGGTGAGCGTCGCCGCGACATTGACCGAGTTCTGATAGGCCTGGTCGGTTGGACGCGACGAGCCATTGATCAGGCCGGTGATCGACTTGACGAGCTGGAGGCCGTTGATCAGGCTCGAGACGATGCCCTGCGCATTGCCGCCGAGGCCGGTGAAGGTCAGCTGTCCCCCGGAGATGACGGAGCCAAGGTTCGGGGCAGAGCCCATCGAGAAGCCGCCTCCGAGGGCCATCTGCGCCAGCGACCCCTGCGCTTGCGAGGACCTGTCGCCGGTGATCGCGGCAAGGGTGCGTGCGGTGTTGGTCAGGATCTCGCGATCCGTCGTCAGGATTGCTTGCGTGTTGACCGCGATCTCCTGAGCCTTGGCGAGGCTCGCCGCATCATTGACAGGGACCTGCGCGAGGGCGGAGCCTGAGGTGAGCGCGATCAGGAGCGATCCAAGGATGATGGGTTTCATGGAGGTCTCCTTCAGCGTGTCGATGTTTGCGCGGCGCGCGCCGCTGATGTCCGGGCGTCGATCTGCGAGGTGATCGATCCAGTGGTGGTCTCACCGCCGCCCTGCTGCAGGGCATATGTCGACTGTGTCAGGGCGAGATAGGTCAGGACATTGCCATTGGCGTCGACGTATCGGCGGATGACACAGGAGCCGTCAGTGACGGTTGCAGCACATCCCGGTGGGCGGCAGGGATCGGCTGCTGTCCCTGTTCCGGTATATCCCGTGGGACACATCGCGGGTGTCGGCGCCGGTGGCGTCAGCGGATTGACCGCCCCTGCCCCCTGGCTCATGTCGGATTGCGCAGCGACGTTGAGCGCATTCAGCGCCTGGACCCAGAGATTGACGGCATTCGTCGCCTGGGTCCAGGTCATGCCGTTCTGGACGCGGATCGAGGAGTTCTCATCGAAGGCCTGCATCACGGTGCCGGCGCGTCCGGTTTCTCCCGACCGAGCGCGATAGGCATCGCCAGTGGCGCCGACCGTTCCTTGTGACGCGTCGACGCCCGCCACTGTTTTGCCCGCGGTGGCACCAAGGGTCTGTTCATTGAGCGTGCCGCCCGTTGCACCCTGTTGCGGCTGAGCCGGCAAATCGGGACCATAGGGTTTGACGGCATTGCTGCCGGTCGCGGCATTGGATTCCCTAGATGGGTTCTGGACCGAACCCTTCTTGCCCGTGGTCACCGCGCATTTGACCCCGGCGCGTTTCTGGTTCTGCTGGGTCAGCACGGACTTCATCTCGAGCGTTGTCCCGCTCGTTACGGATTTCCGCTCGAGCTGCGCCGCATCGTTCACCGGCACGGCGGCTATGGCGGGAACGCTCTGGAACAGCCCAGTGATCAGGACAAGAAGTGCTGTTGGTCGGGAAAGCCTGATCATGCCGCTGCCCCTCGGAAGATCGGCAGCCAGTCCTTGGGATCGGGGCCGACCGCATCAATCAGGAGTTCGAGTTCCGCTACCGTCTCGGTCCGCCCCGAAAGCACCTTGATGAGATCGGGCATTCCCGCGAGGTTGAGTTTGGCAATGACGCTGTCCTGCCCGTGCTTGATCAGGAACGAGCGCTGTTCCGGCACAGAGGTTCGGATCCACTCGACCTCTCGTGCGGAGAGCCGGAAGGCTTTCCGGTAGCTCTCGTCATCCGCCTTGGGGTTCGGAAAGAAGATGTTGGTCGCGGTCTGCTCGATCAGGGTATTGGCGGATCTGGACCGGACGATATCGGCCGCGGATTGCGTACCGAACCCGATGATGCCGTTCTGCTTGCGGATGGTTTTGAGCTTGTCCTTGATGAACCCCGCGAAGACCTCATCGTCAAGCAGCCGCCAGCCCTCATCGAGGAAGATCATGACGGGATCGCCGGTCAGGAGTTCATCCGTGCGGTGGAAGATGTACATGAGAGCCGCGGTGCGAATGACCGGGTCTTCGAGGACCCGTGTCATGTCAAAGCCGTAGATGGAGGAGAGCGAGAAGGTGTCGACGGGGTTGTTGAAGAGCCAACCCCGCTGCTCTGGCCGGATCCAGGTCTCGAGGCGTGCCAGAAGATCGCCTTCCCCTGCCCGGAGGCGACCGCGCAGGAGGGTGGCGAAAGCCGGCAGGTTCCGCCCCTCAGGCGGTCCGGTCAGCACGGCTTGGACTGCGTTGCGTATCACCTGCTCTTCGGATGCCGGCATCTCGGTGCCGTCGGTTCGGCGCAGCATGAAGGCAAAGAGCTGAAACAGGAACTCGCGGGATTCGCCTGTGTTCGGCAGGAACAGCGGATTGAACCCGGTGGGTTCGCCCGGTGAGAGGACTTCATACTGTCCGCCTATGGCGCGGATGAAGATTTCTGCGCCCCGGTCCTTGTCGACGAAGAGGAGTTTTGGACGGGGCGTAATTCTTTGCGCCTGGGCCGAGATGAAGGAGAGGAACACCGTCTTGCCCGATCCCGAAGGGCCGACGACGGTGAAGTTCCCGAGATCGCGGATATGCGTGTTGAAGTAATACGCGGTTTGAGACGTCGTCTCGAAAATTGAGATCGCCGGACCCCAATGGTTCCCGGCAGCGCTTCCCGAGGGGTAGTTATGAAGGGAGGCGAACCCGGCAAAGTTCTTCGAGGAGATCGTGGATTTGCGGGCAATGTACGGGAAGTTCCCCGGCAACTGCGCCCAGAACGCAGGTTCGGCATTGAGGTCTTCCCGGACCCAGATCACGCTGCGGTCAGTGAGGGCCGATCCCGTCGCCGTGACCGCAGCATTGACTTCGCCCAAGCTTCTGCCGAGGCACATGAGCGTGAAGTGATGCTCGCCGTAGATCGCTTCTGACGCCAGCAACTCGTTCCGCGCGACATCGAGGTGTTCGGCGACGATGGAATCGGCCTCATCCGACATATCGACCTGGCGCGCGACGCGGTCGATCCGGGATGCGGCTTCTGGACGGTCGATGATCGCAAAGCTCTGGGTCAGGATAAATTCGTGCGGCACCTTGAGGAGAAGATCGAGCGAGCCCGGTCCTGTCAGCGCCGGGTATTCCCGGATCGAGATCATCGCGCCGTAGCGCGTTTCGGCCTCGGAGGCCCCGCGGATCTCGATCGAGTTCTTGCCAAAGAACAGGCGCTTCATCGCCATGGCTTCATTCAGCGGCATGCGCGGCAGATGCATCGGTCGGGGAACCGCGCCATTCACGAGCTGGTTGAGGAACGCCAAGGGTTCTGAATGCCAGATGCCGTCCTGCTTTTTGACGCTCAAGGAGCGCGCGCCGTAGGCCCCGAGGTTCTCGCGGATCGCGGTGACCACGTCGGAGAGCTCTGTGAGCGCCTCGGTTTCTTCCGCGCGCTCCCCCGCCTCGTTCCTCTTGCCCATCAGCTTCTGCATCAGGGTCTCGAAGGTCCCTGCGCCGCCCTGCAGCGGGCGACGGATGATCGAGAGGTAGATGTCGTTGACGAACATCCGCCGCTTGCCCAGCGCCGCCCGGTAGCGATCATCGAGTTCCTGGCAGAACGGATTGTCGAAGGTCGAGGGAATGCCGGGTTCGACCTCCCGGCGAATGATGTGCTGGTAAAGGGCGAAGCGGGAGTTCCCGAGCATGCGCACGAGATCGTTGCGCGCCATCATCCGGGCGTTGATCTCGGACATGTCGGCGGTCTCAAAGCAGTAGCCCTCGAGCTTCAGGGTCGAGACGAGGAGCCCGTTCGCTGTCTTGACCGTGATGTCATCGACGTGGCGCGTATAGGGAATATGCGAGGACACAGGTCTTTCGCGTCGCGCGACAGCGCCAAAAGTCATCTCATCGAGAAGCGCACGCGAGACCATTGGATTAGACCCCGTAGCTGTCCGCGCCCCAGAAGGAGCGGGAGCGCGGTGGGCATTGCGAGGCCGAGATGAACAGGATCTCGAAGATGCGCTCATCCCTCAGGGTCATCACGAACCCGAAGAGATGGAGCGGAATAGCGGTGAGCAGCATCGCGAGATTGTGGCTTGCCAGAAAGATCACCGAGGTCACGACCCCGTTGAACATGAAATACATGTAGGGAACGCCCATGAGGGTTGGTGCGCGCGTCAAGGCGCGCACCAACGGCACGATCAGGGGCTGTTCGAGATCGGTACTCACTTACCGACTGCGGACTGGAAGAACTGGACGATCTGGGCCGAGCCGAAGACGAGAACGATGCCGAAGATCACGGAGCCCGCAATGCCCCAGGTCAGACGGCCGCTCCACGCCAGAAACCCGCAGGCGATGACGGCGAGAATGGCGAGCGAGGTCGCGATCGGCCCGGTGAGCGCGGTGACCAGGGTCTGCAGGGTCGACTGAACCGGGGCCAGCGTGCCCTGCGCCAGGGCGTCAGCCGTCAGGATAGCGAAGGCAAGACCGGCAAGGACAAAACGGCTGAGGGCAACTGAACGCGCCTCTTGAGAATTCAAAGTCATGGAAAGCTACTCGAGGTTGAGAACGAAACCGGAGGCCCAGCGGGGATCGCCAGCGGCTCTGGTGGGAGAAGGGGCAGCGAAAGGACGGGTCGCTAGATCGGCACCGGACATGCGCCGGGCGGGAGCTGCGGGACGACGGCTCGGCTGAGGCGCAAGGCCGCCCGCGAGCTCGTTCATCACCTCGGCCACAAACCTGAGGGTATCCGGCGAAGTCGGAACCCCGCCTGATGCCAGGATCGTTTCCTCGCCCGCATGATAAGCCCCGAGAAGATGCATCCGGTCGGGATAACGGGAACCCAGATCCTTGAGACGCCGGATGCCGGCGCGGAGTGTCACAGCGGGAAGGCAATCCGCATTCCCCTCGGGAAGACCTGAGGTCAGGAGCGCAACACCGGAACGCAGCGTATCCAGCCCTGCCCGCTGTTCGATCCGGAGAATAGCGGCGACGAGATCGGCGGGAACGCCTTCATCCCCGGCGATTTGCTCGCCGAGCCGGCGGAGTTCAGTCGGTTTGAGGCCCTGCAATGCATTGCAGAGGCGCGGGACCGTCACTCCGGTCGATCCCGTGATGTCATCCATCCGTTCCACGGCAAGCGCCTGCACCCGGCCATCTGCCGCGACGAATGCCGTGGTGACGGGGACGTCGGAGCGCATCGCGGCACGCGGCAGACGCGCGTCGCTCTTGGCGAAGCGGACCCAATCTGGACGTTTCTGCTCCTGAGCCATGCCAGTCCCTGCTGTGAGCATGGTCAGGGCCACACTCAAAATGACGAAACGAATCACGACGCCCTCCGAATTTCTTGCGGCGTCGCTGTTGAAATGCATGTGCGATAAACAATATATTAAAGTCAATCACTCATCCCAACATTTGTCGTCCCCTCTCCGGAACCCCCAGCCATGGTTAAATCCCGCCCAGCCCTTCTGGGTCTTGCCGCGCTCGTCAGTCTGGGGGCGTCTCCGGCCCGCGCGCAGGACGCTTCCTTCGGCTGCAAGGTTCTGCTCTGCGCTGCGGCGACCAATCCGTCCTGGTCGGGCATCCCCTATTGCGTGCCGGTGATGACGCAGCTTTTCCGGATGCTCCGTCGCGGCGGCGGCTGGCCGACCTGCCCCGAGGGCAATGCCGGTGCCCTCGGATATGAGCCCTATATGCCCTGCCCTACAGGACAGGTCGCTTATGGTCAGGTCCAGACCGGCGACACTGGTGGAACCACACTCCAGCCCGATCCGAACGGCGGCTACTGCGTCGATCCCGAGCGTTTCGCGCGGATGTGCTCTGGCCAGGACAATCAGGCCGGATGCGATCCGACCTACCAATCAATGCCACGGACACAGCGGACAGAACCGAATTTCGTGGACATCACGACGGGCGGGACGACGAGCCGCTTCTACTTCTCCCTGCAGGGGTATTGAGCCTTGAAACAGCTAAAGTGTGCTTCCCTCGGGCTTTTGGGGGTGATGATGGCAACGTCGGCTGCAGCTCAGCAACGCCAATGGGCGCCCATCGCGCCGGGAACAGTGTTTGAGAGTGGCGAGGGTTGGGTGACCAATGGCAAGCGCTTCCGTCTCTATGGGGTCAGGCCCTGCGAACGTGGCCGAAGCTTCACCAACGCCTCGGGCATCAAACACGATTGTGGCGAAGCCAGCCTAGCGATGCTGGTCTCCTTGATCCGCGATCTCAGCCCGGTTTGCACCGAGGTCGCCAGGGATGAAAAGGCTGGCGTCACCCACGTCATCTGCCTTGCGCTGCCGGATCGGGGTGCGGCCAAGGGCTCGCGGATTGACCTTGGAACGGCGCTGATTTCCAGCGGGTTCGGATTCGCAGCCAGAGACATGTCAGGACAACCTGTGCATGGCGAGTATTCCGTCGCCGAGGAGGTTGCCAAGCGCAATAAGGCTGGTCTATGGGCATATCGCCTGAACTGAGGGTTGCCCCTGTCTCAGGCCCCGGCGGCTCACGACTATCGCGTGAATCATAGCCAACAAGTTCAATATATCAGATATTGCACTGCAATAACGACTCAGCGACAGAGCGCGCTCCGATACATTCAGGAGATATTGCGACCCATGCTGAACACGAAAATCATTGCCGAGAATACGCCCCGCAGCCCTATTTCCCAGATCGTAAAGCTCTTGAAAGATGCGCCGGACGCCGAGAACGTCCGTGTGCTGATAGCGAGGCACCTTGCAACAGCCGTCAACAACCGAGATAGCGAAGAAGTGTTCTACTGGGCCGTGATCCACCATGGCGTCGCGGGCGGTCAAATCGACAGGCAAGTGCGCCTGGAACTGACGAATGCCCTGATGGAAGCAGAAAGCGGCTGCCACTGAGGAGGTATGAGAACGATTGTTCCGTAACCTCCGTGATCCAGAGAACAATATATCAAAGCACTATCGCCTTGTAGGATTCTTCATCGGGTGTCATTCTCAGTGCAAATTGCACGTATGAACGGATGACACCTGATGGCCCCCAAACCCGGGCGAACCAGAACGGTCGACAAGACCCTCGCTGCCCTGCTCGCGCTTCGAATTGAGCAGTTGGCCCAGGAGCATGGCGACCTCGCCTCCTTTCTCAAGAAGGCGGGGGTTTCTCCCGGGACCTACTACATTCTCGTGCGTGGGGACGGCAACCCGACGCTCGATACGATCGAGATGATTGCCAAGGGTTTGGGATTGTCGGTCTGGGAACTGATCGGCCTCGATGACTCGCTCGTCAAATATGCGCTGGCGACCAAGTCGATCGATCTTGAGGCCATCAAGGCATCCAACAAGGCGCGGGCCGAAGCCATGGGCCAGATCGATGCACAGAGGGCCGCCTCAAAAAGCTCAAACAACGCCAATGAGGAAATTGGCCAGTAGCAGTGACGTACCCACACCTAAGAAATAGGTAGGTCCATTCTATTCGGGCGTAATTGGGCGTCTAAATGGCTTGCCTAAATGGGTGTATTCGGGTGTATATTCGGGCATGGCCCGACACGCACTCAAAACCGACACGATCCTGATCACACCTGAAATCCTCAGGCTGATCGCCGAGATCGATGAATTCAAGGGCGCTTGGCGCGCGCTGGGGACCCTTGCGCCCGAACGTCTATTGGCGCTGCGCCGCGTCGCGACCATCGAAAGCATCGGATCGTCGACACGCATCGAGGGCAGCAAGCTCTCTGACCGGGATATAGAACGGTTGCTGGCCAATCTCGAGATCAAATCCTTTGCCACCCGCGATGAGCAGGAGGTGGCGGGCTATGCCGAGGTGATGGACCTCATCTTCCGGGCCTCGAACGAGATCACGCTCAGTGAGAACCATATCAGGCAGTTGCATCGCGATCTCCTCGTCCACAGTGAGAAGGATGCTTGGCATCGCGGCGCCTACAAAACGGCGTCGAACAGCGTTGCCGCCTTTGATGAGGACGGGAAACAGATCGGTATTGTCTTCGAGACCGCAACGCCCTTCGATACACCGCGACTGATGGGCGAACTCGTGGGATGGCTGGCGGCGGAGCGCGACGGGAGACACCTGCATCCCCTGCTGATGATCGCCGTGTTCACAGTCGTCTTTCTGGAGATTCATCCGTTTCAGGATGGCAACGGACGCCTCAGCCGCATCCTGACGACGCTACTGTTGCTGCAGGCGGGATACGCCTACGTGCCCTACAGTTCGCTCGAAAGTGTGATCGAGCAGAGCAAGGAAGCCTATTATCTCGCTCTAAGGCAAACGCAGGGCACGATCCGCAGTGAAGCACCAGATTGGCAGCCGTGGCTGAACTTCTTCTTGCGCGCTTTGCAACAGCAGATGAAGCGATTGGCCGACAAGGTAGAGCGTGAGAAGCTGGTGCTGCCAAGCCTGCCGGAACTGTCACTGCGTATTCTGGATCATGCCCGTGAGCATGGCCGTGTGCGTGCGAGCGATATCATCCGATTGACGGGGGCAAGCCGAAACACCCTGAAGCAGCAGTTCCGTCAGCTCGTCGAAAAAGGCCATCTGGCTCGGCAAGGCGGAGGACGATCGACGTGGTATACGCTGCCATGAGACGCGGGCAGGTTTGGGGCCGGAACCGGACTGGCTGCTCCCGAGTTCTTGACGTGTGAGAACCGACATTCGCGGGCTATGCTCTCGCAAGCCAAATAGAAGCAGGCGACCTCGGTATTCCTGACCACCTCGGTTGAGGAGGATCATTGCCAAATATGCTGCATCTGTCCTTCTCCACTCTGGTCTTGGCGTTTGAGACGCAAGCTGAGGCCAAACGGAGGTGCTGCATGGCAGGAGAGGCAACTGCAAGCTCTGTCCCGATCCAGAGAATCCGGGCCATCATCCGGACGGTCGATCTCGACTGTGAATGCCGTGACAAGCTGGACCTGGCACTCGATCGCTTTGAATTGCTCGAGCAGCGGCGCGACCTCAGGGCCCTCATTCAGGATGCCCGGCGCCAGGCAGAGCAGATTGCCGCCATGCTTGATCTGTTGCGGGAGCTTGACGAGATTCGCTCCGATGAAAGCGACAACTCAGTCTTCGAGGAACTTGCACTCCTCTTCGACGCCATAGCCGTCGCGGCGGAAACCGGAGCACGGGACATGCGCAATTTTCGCACCTTGCACGCTGGTTTACCCGCCCCGGAAACATCTGATGGGGCAGGCTCCTGATCGGCAGCTTCTACTCTGCGCCAGTCGCGCCGAACATGAAGCCGCGGGAGAAGGGCATCGGCGGGATCAGCGCAGCAAGCTCGACATCCACGCCGACGCTGTCTGTATTGCCGTCCAGAAGCGAGCGAAACGCCTTCGTCACCCCGACAAAATCACCGCTGTGCGGCGAAAGCCGGAGCGAAGTCACGCCCGCAGCGGCAAGCTGCGCGATGTCGCCGGCAAGGTTGACGCAGTTGAAGGAAAGCGTCTGAACGCCGTTCACCGTCAGAAACGCCTGCTTGTCGAGTGTGTCCACCGTCAATCCGTCCGGATCGCGATCACAGACAAACTGGCAGGAATCCTTGGCGAGCCCGTGTACACGCGCGTGGTAGCAGCGCCCCGAGATCGCCAGCGGTGCGCGCCCGAAAGCCCATACCTCGCAGCCGATGCCCTCACGCCGTGCTGCCTCGGCCAGCACAGCCACCGAAGCGAAGGAAAGCTCCGGCGGCAGGCAGATGGATCGCGCACCCCGCTCCGCCAGAAACCGCAGCGTCGATTCATTGTAGACATTGACGAGCGGGCCGATCGAGAAAGGTTGTTCCTCGCCCGCCCAGCGCATCAGCGTGAGATCGTTGATCTCGACTTCCGGCGCATCATCATCGAACAGCGCGGCGGCCGCACGGCGTTCGCGCGGCAGGGTGACGAGCGCCAGCGAGGTCAGCACGACCTGCTTGCCGCCCCGCTCCAGCCTCTCGATCGCCTCGGGGATGCGGTCGGCATAGAAGGGAAGCCGCTTCGAGCATACCAGTTCTCCGAGCACCACCCTGTCCACCGGTGCTTCATCGGCGATGCGGGCATAGAAATCGAACCATTGCTGTGCCGGCCAGTTGAACTGAAGCGGGCCGATTGTCAGGTCCATCACGATTTTCCTCAGTTCCGGTGCTGCCTCAACGCCAGGTCTTGCGGTAGGCGCCGGCAGTGGATTGCTGCCCCTCGGTGAGGCGCGAGAGTTCGCTCGCGGGGATCGGCAGGCCCGCCGCCTGCGCCTCGGTTGCGCGGCGGAACGCGCGAACGACAGCCTCGACATAGGCCTTTGAACGCTGGCGGCCCTCGATCTTGAGCGCCCGCACGCCGGCCTTCGCCAGTTGCGGGATCAGCGCGACGGCATCGAGGCTCACGGGGTCCTCGAATACATGGCCACGATAATCGCCCGCCGTGAAGCAGCCCTTGCACAGGGTGGGGTAGGGCGCGGCGGCAGCCTTCTCGACCCGGTGGATCGTGAACCCGCCAAGCCGCGAGACCAGATCGCCGCCCTCCTCGCGATAGTCGACATGGCTGGCCGGTGAACAGACACCATTCATGTTGGGTGATTTTCCGGTCGCGTAGGACGAGAGCGAGCAGCGCCCCTCCGCCATCACGCACAGCCCGCCGAAGATGAAAACCTCGGTTTCCACGTCGATATCGCGGTTGATCGCCGCGATTTCCTGCATGGTGAGGATACGCGGCAGTACGACCCGTTTCACGCCGAAAGCCTCCGCGTAGAAATTGATCGCATCGGCGTTCGCGGCAGCGGCCTGAACCGAGAGATGAAGCCGCCGGTCCGGATGGTTTTCCGCCGCATGGGCGAGCAGGCCGAGATCGGCCAGGATCACCGCATGCGCGCCGGCGGCAAATGCGTCATCCACCGCCCGGTGCCAAAGCGCCTCCGAGCCGGCGCGGGGAAAGGTGTTGATCGCGACCAGCACCTTCGCGCCGCGCGCCTTGGCATAGGCGATGCCCTCGGCCATCTCGGCGCGCGAGAAATTGAGGCCAGGGAAGTTGCGGGCATTGGTCTCGTCGTTGAACCCGCAGTAGATGGTATCCGCGCCCGCATCCACGGCGCCGCGCAGCGAAGCCGGCGTGCCTGCCGGGCAAACGAGTTCGAGACGCTCCTGCCGGGTTGGCATGCCCGGCGTCATCCGCGGGCATGTCCGGCGTTGTTCCGGGCCAGACAGACCCCGGTAACGTTCTCGGCGAAGGGCAGCAGGAACCGGAACGGCCTTTCCGCGATGGCCCGAAGGACGCCGAGCATCGCCAGAACCTCTTCCGAGAGATCGATCTCGGCATCGTCGATGGCGTTGCGCAGCGCCAGAACTGCCTCCGTATTGCCCTCGATGGTGAGATCACGCGAGAAGAACAGCGCGTCGCCGTCATAGGCTCCGTGGACAAGGCCAAGCAGGGCCGCGAGCGGCCCTGCTATCCGGGCATCGCAAACGCCGGTCTTGTCCCTGCGCGCCAGCGCGACCCGACGCTCGACGCGGGCGGGGTACAGCCGGATCACAAATGGCAGATCGACCGGATCGATCAGGAAGGTGGTCGTGGCATGAGCGCCCAGCCGCACGAACAGGGAGGGATGGCGATCCGCCGTGCCTTCCACCAGCCGCCCGACTATCGAATCGAGGAGTGGCAGGGGCAGGCGCCGCAGCAGATCGACCGCGAGGGCCGGAAGTCGGGGGATGGAGGCATCGCTCATGCAAGCCTCTTAGGCTCGCTTATAGCCGACCTCCTTGCGCTATCTCAAAGCGCAAATCTCCGGTGCGGCGCAGGCAGACGCAAACCGCGTGACGCGGCCATTCGCGGGAAAGCGCCGGTTCAATGCGGGATGTTCCGAAATTCCAGACGTTGCGCGATTTTTTGCGGCACCTCGAAGACAAGGGTGATTTTGCGCGGATCGCAACGTCGGTCAGCCTCGTGCATGAGATGACCGAAATCCATCACCGCATTCTCAAGGCTGGCGGCCCGGCGCTCGAATTTTCGGCGACGCATGGTCCGGGCGGCCAGTCCGGAATGCCAGTGATCACCAACCTCTTCGGAACCGAGGCCCGCGTTGCGGCAGGCCTTGGTGTGAAGCGCGAGCGGGTCGCGGAACTGGGCGAAATGCTCGCAGCCTTGCGCGAACCCGCCCCCGTTGATGGCTTCAAGGATGCGCTTTCGCGCTGGCCGATGGTGCGCGCCGCGCTGGCGACCCGTCCGAACATTCTCTCCACGCCGCCCTGTCAGGCCGAACGCAGGCTTGGCGCCGATGTCGATCTCGGCCGGTTGCCGATCCAGACCTGCTGGCCGGATGAGCCGGCGCCGCTGATCACATGGCCGCTCGTCATCACCCGCCCTCCCGAGGCGGCGATGGACGAAACCGCCCAATACAACATGGGCATCTACCGGATGCAGGTACTCGGGAAAGACAGGGCGATCCTGCGCTGGCTCGCGCATCGCGGCGGCGCAAAGCACCACCGGAACTGGGCACGGCGCGGCGAGGACATGCCGGTCGCGGTGGCCATTGGTGCCGATCCGGCAACGATCCTCTCCGCCGCGCTGCCCTTACCGGAAACGGTTTCGGAGCTGCGTTTCTCCGGCGTGCTGCGCGGCGAGCGGCCCCGGCTTGCGCCTGCGCTCACGGTGCCGCTGATGGTGCCGGCGGATGCTGAAATTATCCTCGAAGGCTGGGTCTCCTCGGAGGAGACCGCACCGGAAGGGCCCTATGGCGACCATACCGGCTATTACAATGCGGTGGAATCTTTCCCGGTGATGAACATCAGCGCGATCACGCTTGCCGCCGATCCGCTCTATCTCTCCACCTTTACCGGGCGACCGCCGGACGAGCCTTCCGTGATCGGCGCGGTGTTCAACGATCTGGCGCTGCCGATGATCCGCCGGCAGATTCCCGAAATCCATGATCTCTGGCTGCCGCCGGAAGCCTGCTCCTACCGCATGGCGATCATCGCCATCGACAAACGCTACCCCGGGCAGGCACGGCGGGTGATGATGGCGCTCTGGGGCCTGCTGCCGCAGTTCAGCTACACGAAAACGATCATCGTGGTGGATGACGACATCAACGTGCGCGACTGGAAGGATGTTGCCTGGGCGCTCGCGACGCGGATGGACCCCTCGCGCGACCTGATGCAGATCGATCGCACACCGATCGACTACCTCGATTTCGCCTCACCCGAGCCGGGGCTGGGCGGCAAACTCGGCATCGACGCCACCAACAAGCTCGGCGCGGAAACCAACCGGGAATGGGGCCGGGTTCTCGGGATGTCGGACACGGTAACAACGGATGTCGACCGCCTTTGGCCGGATATTCTCGACGAAATAGGAAAGGCCCGTTCATGAAGGCCGCGAGTAACAAACCACGGATCATCGTCGCGCTCAGCGGCGCCTCCGGTGCGGCTATCGGGTGCTCCGTGGTGGCGCGGCTCGCCGAGCTTGGCGCGGAAACACACCTCGTGGTCT
>Ga0209573_1000933_pt1 | contig 51452 bp, 47 predicted proteins | sample TNRBio252014_DNA_FD_185870 | JGI IMG/M metagenome (GOLD analysis project Ga0209573, IMG submission 185870) | Wastewater treatment Type I Accumulibacter community from EBPR Bioreactor in Madison, WI, USA - TNR Reactor_6/25/2014_ DNA (SPAdes)... | ecosystem: Engineered > Bioreactor > EBPR >... | reverse complement strand
GACCGGCGCGTAGACGCGCAGCGACGGGCCGCCACCGATCACCAGCGGCCGGCCACATCGCACCTCATCGATCGCGCGTTCCGCGGCCAACACGTCCGGATCGCGGTTCATGGCGTTCTCCACCCCCCTCCTCCACCCCCCTCGTCGCGAGCATACGGCATGATCATGACAAGCATGTACGACGGCCGAGGTTCCCCGGACTATAGTGCGCGGCCATGCCCGATGCCGACGACGAACTGCCCGAGGCCGAGTGGCGCCGGCTTCTCGCTGCGGCCGAAGCGGTGCGCGGCGGTCACGGCCCCCCTCCCTGCGACGGCCTGACGCATCCGCTCGCCTGCGGCGTCTATGCGCCGCTGCTGGCGCGCCTGGCCGCCGGGCCGCTGACGCTGGCGCAGGTCGGCCAGAGCCTGGACGGCCGGATCGCCACCGAAAGCGGCCATTCGCATTACATCAACGCGGCGGCGGCGCTGCGCCACCTGCACCGCCTGCGTGCGCTCGCCGACGCGGTGGTGATCGGTGCCGGCACCGCCGTGCTGGACGACCCGCAGCTCACCACCCGGCGGGTGCCGGGGCCCGATCCGCTGCGGGTCGTGCTCGATCCGCGCGGCCGTGTTCCGAAGGCGGCGCGCATGTTCGACGGCGCGGCGCCGACGCTGGTGCTTCGGGCGGAGGACGACGGCGCCCCGGCCGCTGCGCAGGGGGACCTTCCGCCGGCCGTGGAAATCCGCCGGCTGCCCACCATCGACGGCCGCTTCCCGCCGGCGGCGGTGTTGCAGGCGTTGCATGCGCGCGGGCTGCGCTGCGTGCTGATCGAAGGCGGGGGTGAGACGCTGTCGATGTTTCTGCGTGCCGGCCTGGTGGAGCGGCTGCACGTCATGCTGGCACCGATGCTGATCGGCCCGGGCCGGACCGCCTTTCGTCTGCCGGCGCTCGAGCGGCTGGACGGGGTGCTGCGGTTCACCATGACCGCGCACGCGCTGGGGCCGGACGTGCTGCTGGACTGCGACCTGGAGCCGGCCGGCCGAGGCTGAGCCCCGGCTCACCAGATCGCCAGCAGGTCGCGGTGGCCGACGACGACATGCAGCGTGCCCATACTAATCTGCGTGCCGCGCCGGTCCGCCCACGCGGCAAGCTCGGCGGCGCGCTCCGGCGCGACTTCGCACGCGGCGCCGACCCAGCCCCGGACCAGCGCGCATAGCAATGCCGCGTCGGCCGGGCCGAGCCGCCAGTCGCTGCGGCCGATCCGCACGTTCGCTCCGGCCGCGGCGCACAGCCGTGCCAGTGCCGGTGCCGCCGCCGACCCCAGCGCCGGACCGAAGCCCTTGTCACTGCGCTGGTGCCGGGCGAACAGCGCGCGAACCTCCGCGTCCAGCGGATCGGCAGGCGAGAAGTCGAGGCGACCGTCGCAGGTCAGCGCCACGTACAGCGCATTTCCTGGAGCGGCGACGCTCATGACGAGGCGCCGGCACCACGCAGCCGAGACGAGATCGAACAACGCCGAGGCAGTCACCAGATCGCTGTCGCACAACCGCGCCCGAAGCCGGGACGCCACAGACAGGTCACAGGTTTCGGCGCGAACGCTTGCCCGCCACGGCGTCCGCGACCCGGCCGGCTGTCCAGCCCGATCCCGCCGGACGGCGGCGGCGAGCAGGACGGGTTCGTCGTCCAGCAGCGTCCACGCCTGCCAGACCGGCAGCTTGGGCGCCAGCAGCCGCATGTTGCTGCCGGTGCCCGCCCCGAGGTCGTGGATGCGCAGAGGTCGCGCGCCTTTCGTGCGATGGCGCACCGCCCATCGCCGGAGGACCTGCAGCACCGCCTTCGAGCGCGCGCGCGCATCCACCGGTTCGCGGAGGGTCAGCCACTCGGCGTCGAAGCCGCTCACGGCCGGAACGACGCGCAGAGGTCGTCGATCGCTGCGATGAACTCCCGCCCGGTCCGCGCCCACGACCTCGCCGCCCGGCGCCCGGCGCCGGCTTCGGCCCAGGTGTTCGCCAACGCGGCCCGCAGCGCGTCCGCCAGCGCATCGGCGCGGCCGGGCGGCACCAGGCTGCGGCGCGCACCGCTGGTCGCCTCGGCGATGGCGCCGGCGTCGGTGGCGACGATCGGCAGGCTATGCGCCGCCGCTTCCGCCGCAGCCATCCCGTAGCCCTCGTAGTGGGACGGAAAGACGAACACGTCGGCGGCCGCGTAGAGCCCCGCCAGCACCCCCGTCTCCACCGCGCCGATGAAGGCGATGCGCCGGCCGAGCCGCAAGTCCCGCGCCAGCCGGCGCAGATGCCCGGCATAGGCCCGGTCCAGCGGCGGCCCCGCCAGCAGCAGGCGCCACGGCCGATCGCGCAGCCGGACCAGGGCGCGCAGCAAGACGTCCTGGCCTTTGCGCGGCGTCAGGCTGGCGACCGAAAGCAGCAGCGGGCCGCCGCCTGAGATGCCGGCCGAATGCACGGAACGGCGCGGCCGCACGATGTCGATCCCCGGCCGGACGACGCGGATGCGCTCGGGCGGCACCGCGAACGCCGCGAGCCGCTCGGCCGTGTGCGCACTGGTGACGACGACGCCGCGGACCAGCGCCAGCGCGTCCCGCTCGCGCGCGTCCAGGCGGCGGCGCAACGCGGGCGACACCCCCGTCTCGTCGCCGAGGGGATGGTGGATCAGGGCGAACAGCGCCAGCCGGTCCGCCGCGGCCGCGAACACTTCGAGCAGCGGCGAGAAGGCGAGGCCGTCGACGATGACCCGCGCGCCGTCGGGCAAACTCGCCATCGCGCGTTCCGCCGCCGCCTCGGTCGCCGGCCCCGGCTGCGGCCACTGCCCGGACAAGACCACCGTGCCGGCGAGCCGGCCGGCCTGCCGCAACGCCCGGAGAACATGCCGGTCGTAGACGAAACCGCCGGTCGGCGTCTCCGGATCGCCCGGAAGTACGAAATAATGCGCCGGCCCCGTCATTTCGCGGCGTCGGTGTCCCGGAGCGCGCTCGGCAGCGGCGCTTCATAGGCGGCCCAGGCACTGGGGGTCTCATTGAGCACGACGCGCAGCGTGTCGATGGCGCGGCCTCCGCCGCCGAGGCGGCCCTCGCCGATCGCCGCACACATGCGTTCGAACACCCAATACGCCAGCCGCTCGGTGGTGGTGCCGATGCCGGCGAACTCCGCGACATCGTCGAGGTTGCGGTATTCGATCGCAGCCAGGATCCCGCGCAGCGCCGCCGCCGCCGCGCCGATGTCGAGGACGATCCCGTCGGCGTCGAGTTCACGCCGGCGGAACTCCACGTCGACGACGTATGTGGCGCCGTGCAGGCGTTGGGCCGGCCCGAACACGTCGCCGGGCAGGCTGTGGGCGATCATCATGTGGTCGCGGACGCAGACGGTGAACACGGCGGGCGGGTCTCCTTCCGGGGGCGCTTCCGCCGGGGCGGCGGCCTCAATAGCGGATGCGATGACATAAGGCCGCAAGCGTGCCCGCCGCCAGCCCGGCCATCACCTCCGGCAGGGATTCGAAATCGCTCTCGCCGGAGATCACTCGATCGAGCCGATCGTCCGTCAGCAGCCGCAACGCCAGTTCCAGCCGGGCGCGATGGGACGTTCGCCCGCGCCGCGACGCCGCCACCGCGCCAACCTGGGACGAGCGCAAGGTCAGCCGGCGCGAGTGAAACGCCTCACCCAGCGGCAAGGCCGCCTCCCGGTCGCCGAACCAGCTCGCCTCGACGATCACACCCTCGAACTCGGCGAGCTCCAGCGCGGTGCGCAGCCCCGCCGGGTTGCCGCTGGCGTGAATGACGATGTCGAACGGGCCGAAGCCGGCCGGATCGCAGGCGAACGCGAGCCCGAGGTCGTTCGCCGCCGCGGCCTTGGCGGGATCGACGTCGTGCACCAGCACCGGGACGGCCGGGAACTGCCGCACCAGCCATGCCGTCAGCAGGCCGACGACGCCGGCGCCGATGACGCAGACCCGGTCCCCCGGCTGAATGCCCGCATCCCAGACGATGTTCAGCGCCGTCTCCATGTTCGCCGCCAGGATCGCGCGCTCCGCCGGCACGCCCTCGGGCACGGGCACCGCGGCGGCTGCGGGAACGACGAGACAGGTCTGGTGCGGGTGCAGGACGAACGCCGTGCGGCCGCGCAGCTCCGGCGGCCCGTCGATCACCCGGCCGACGAGGCTGTAGCCGTACTTCACCGGCGCGGGGAACTCCCCCTCCTGGAACGGGCAGCGCATCGCCGCAACCTGGCTGAGCGGCACGCCGCCGCGAAACACCAGCGCCTCGGTGCCGCGGCTGACGCCGCTGAACAGCGCTTCGATGCACACGTCGTCGGCGCTCGCCGGCCCCAGGTCCACCGGCCGGATGCCGCCCGACAACGGCCGCTCCACCCAGAACGCGCGGGCCGGACGAAACGAACGCGAGGGGTCTGGCTCCATCGATCCTCGTCGTCTGAGTTGCACCCGTCGACGCTGGCCTGCGGGGACACGCGATGTCATACTCTTCCAGTGCAGTGAGCCGAAAGGATATCGCGCATGTTGTGGCGGGGCGGGCGGCGGAGCGACAACATCGAGGACCGGCGCGGCGACGGTCCCTCCGGGCTCGGCGGCGGATCGCGATTTCCCATCGGCGGGCGGGCGACCGGGGTCGGCGGGCTGGGCCTGATCGCGCTCGTGCTCCTCGGCCTCGTCTTCGGGATCGATCCGTCGGTGCTGCTGCAGGGCGACCTGGCCTCCCCGGATGGCGGCGTTCCGCCAGGGCAGGTGCGCACCCAAGCCCAGCCGGGGTCCGGCGGGCCGGCAGTCCGCGACGACTCGCGCGAGTTCGTCGCCGTCGTCCTCGCCGACACCGAGGATACGTGGCGCGCCCAGTTCCAGCAGATGGGCCGCACCTACCGGGAGCCCACCCTCGTGCTGTTCTCCGGCGCCACCAATTCCGGCTGCGGCTACGCGCAGGCGGCGTCCGGGCCGTTCTATTGCCCGCGCGACCAGAAGATCTACCTCGACACCAGCTTCTTCAACGAACTGAGCCGCAGGTTCGGCGCGCCCGGCGATTTCGCGCAAGCCTACGTCGTCGCCCACGAGATCGGCCACCACGTGCAGAACCAGCTGGGCATTCTGCCGCGCGTCGAGGCGTTTCAGCAGCAGGCCAGCAAGAGCGACGGCAACCGGATGCAGGTGATGGTCGAGCTGCAGGCCGACTGCTTCGCCGGCATCTGGGCGCATCATGCCGACCGCTCGCGCGGCCTTCTGGAGAAGGGCGACATCGAGGAGGGGCTCAACGCCGCGGCGGCGATCGGCGACGACCGGCTGCAAAAGCAGGCGCAGGGCTACGTCGTCCCCGATGCGTTCACCCACGGCTCGTCGGCGCAGCGGGTCGCCTGGTTCCGCCGCGGGTTCGAGCAGGGCACACCGGCGGCCTGCGACACGTTCAGCGCCGCCCGCCCGTGAGCGTTCCCGCGATGGGCAGCGGCCGTTGATGCGAACGACGGGATCGGCGATCTGGTCGGCTTCGTCCCAGCGCGAGGAAGGACCGTAGCCGCCGATGTTCGACGCGATCAACCTCGCGATCCTGATCGGCGCCGGCCTGATCGCCATCTCCACGTTCACCAGCCTGATCTCGTTCCGGATCGGCGCACCATTGCTGCTGGTGTTCCTCGCCGTCGGCCTCGGCGCCGGCGAGGACGGCCCCGGCGGGCTGCACTTCGAGGATGCTCCGGCGGCCTACTTCATCGGCTCGCTGGCGCTGGCGGTGATCCTGTTCGACAGCGGCTTCAACACCACCTTGCGCTCGGTGCGGAGTGCGCTCGGCCCGGCGCTGATGCTGGCGACCTTGGGCGTGCTGCTGACCGCCGGGATGATCGGCGTCGCCGCGCACTGGCTGATCCGCCTGCCCTGGATCGACTCGTTCCTGCTGGGGGCGATCGTCAGCTCCACCGACGCCGCCGCGGTGTTCTTCCTGCTGCGCGTCGGCGGCATCACCGTGCGCGACCGGGTGCGCTCGACTCTGGAAGTGGAATCCGGCTCGAACGATCCGATGGCGATCTTCCTCACGGTGACGCTGATCGAGATCGCCGTCTCCGGGCTCGCCACCGACTCGCCCGGAATGACGCTGTGGGCGGTGTGCGGCGAGTTCGCGCGCCAGATGGGCCTCGGCCTGCTCGCCGGGCTGGGCGGCGGCCAGCTCATCGTGCTGGTCGTCAAGCGCGTCCAGCTGGAGACCGGGCTCTACCCGATCGTCGTCCTCAGCCTGGCACTGGTCCTGTTCGCCGCCGTCGGCATGTCCGGGGGCAGCGGCTTCCTCGCCGTCTACGTCGCCGGGGTCGTGGCCGGAAACTCGGGCCTGCAGTCGCTGGCTCTGTTGCGCCGCTTCCAGGACGGGATGACCTGGTTCAGCCAGATCGCCATGTTCCTCACCCTGGGCCTGCTGGCATCGCCGTCGCAGTTCGTCGAGGTGGCGGTGGCGGCCGGCCTGCTGGCGCTGTTCCTGACGCTGATCGCCCGGCCGATCGCCGTCTGGCTGGCGCTGTTGCCGTTCGGCTTCAGCCGCAACGAAACGACGTTCGTCGCCTGGGTCGGATTGCGCGGCGCCGTGTCGCTGCTGCTGGCGATCCTGCCGCTGGTGGCCGAGTTGGAGAACGGCCGGCTACTGTTCAACATCACCTTCGTCATCGTCATGATTTCGCTGCTGCTGCAGGGCTGGACGATCGGGCCGATGGCGCGGTGGCTGGGCCTGATCGTGCCGCCGCGCTACGGCCCCGTGCATCGCGTCGAGTTGGAGCTGCCGGGCCACGCCAGCCACGAACTGGTCGCCTACCGCATCGCACCGGGCAGCCCGGTCGCGGTCGGCGAGCGCATTCCACGCTGGGCGCGTCCGTCGCTGATCGTCCGCGACGGACGCTCGCTCCGCCTGCACGACGCCGGTCGACTGCGCGACGGCGACTATGTCTATATCTTCGCGCCGCCGCGGCTGGTGCGCCTGCTCGATCGCTTGTTCGCCCGGCCGGCTGCCTCACTCGACCTGTCCGATCGGGAGTTCTTCGGCGACTTCATCATCGACCTGGACACGAAGATGGCCGATCTGGCCGATGCCTATGGTATCAAGCTGACTCCCGCCGAAGCCGAGATGCAGGTCTCGGACTTCATCGCCCGCCGGCTGCCCGGCAGCCCGGAGATCGGTGATCGGGTGACGACCGGCTCCGTGGAACTGATCGTCCGGGAATTGTCCGAGGCGTCGGAAATCGCCGGCGTCGGCCTCGCGATCGAGCCCAGCCGCAAGGCGAGCCCGCGGCTGCCACTGTTTCAGACCCGCGACGAGTTGCTCGGCATGATCCGCGCGTGGCGGCGGCGACGCGTCGACCGGCGGGCTCGAACGAGAAAGCCGCCCGGCGGAACCGAGCCGGGCGAAAAGTCGTAATCACGACGGAGGGGAGGACGACCTGAACGGGAGAGCCAGCCAGACGAGACGGGCGGGCGGTCAGCCCTGGCGGGTCTTGTAGCGCGGCTGCTTCTTGTTGATCACGTACAGCCGCCCCTTGCGGCGCACGACGAGGCAGTTGCGCTCACGCGTCTTCGCCGACTTGATGGAATGCCTGATCTTCATCGCAAAAACCCACTGTTTCGCCGGCAGCGGCGCTGACGTCGTGAGGGAGCGAAAATAGGTGCGCAGCAGTGCGCTGTCAACGCTCGAGGCGTTGCCGCCTTCATCTGCAAGTGGGCCGGATTTGCCGAAGGGGAGGGGTGCCCCGCCTCAGCCGGGCGGGGCACGATGACGAATGTCAGCTCTTGTAGTAGCCGACGCCGCACACCTGGTCGCCGACCTTGGTGACGTAGACGACCTTCTGTGCCGGGTCGGTGCTGCCCGGCCGCGTCCAAACGTAGCTCACCTCGGAGATTTTGCCGGGCTGTGCCGCGGCATAGACTTCCTGGCCCAGCGGCTTCGGCGGCGTGCCCTTGTCCATCAGGTCCTTCAGGCTCTTGCCGACCAGCGTCGGGTGCGCCGTGAACATGCCGTCCGGGCCGCCGCAGTATGGGTAGAGGTCCTTCTCCTTGAAGCCGCCTTCACCCTTGGTGAACATCGCCAGCGCCTTCGCCTGGTCGGCCTTCAGCGCCGTCACGGCCTTTTCCAGCATCGCCTTGGCTTCCGCCGGCGTGCCGTATTCCTGGGCGAGCGCCGGCAGCGCCGCCAGGCAGACGATGATCACAGCACAGAATACGCGTATGAACCGCATTGAAACGTCTCCCCGTCAAATCACGGAATTGTCGTGGTTTCTTTTGCCTGCGCCGCCGCCCCGGCCGAACCTCGAGAGGGAAGAACCGAAGCGATCGCCGCAACCACTGAGCGTGTTGGCGAAAAGAGGCGGAAATATGGCAGGAGGTGCGGGGCGGATGCGTACGTGTCAGTCGGTCGCCGTCAGCAAGCGCCGCAGCGTCTCCAGCGTATCCGCTTCCGCCGCCGGCTTGTCCCAGCGGATGCGATGGACGCGCGGGAAGCGCATCGCCACGCCCGAACGATGCCGGTTGGACGGCTGCACGTCGTCGAAGGCGATCTCCAGCACCAGCCCGGGGGCGACGGCGCGCACCGGGCCGAACCGCTCGGTGGTGTGGTTGCGCACCCAGCGATCCAGCTCCAGCAACTCGGCGTCGGTGAAGCCGAAGTACGCCTTGCCGACCGGGACCAGTTCCATGCCACCGCTCTCCGCACCGGGGCGCCAGCAGCCGAAGGTGAAGTCGGAGTAGAACGACGAACGCTTGCCGTGGCCGCGCTGCGCGTACATCAGCACGCAGTCGGCCGTGTGCGGGTCGCGCTTCCATTTGTACCAGGGGCCTTTCGGCCGGCCGGCGACGTAGGCGCTGTCGCGGCGTTTGAGCATCAGGCCTTCGATGCCCGCGGCGCGTGCGTCGGCGCGGATGGCTGCGAGCTGCGGCCAGTCGTCGAACGGGATCAGTGGCGAGAGGTCGGTACGGGCCGGCTGCGTGCGCGCCCACCAGTCCTCGAGCCGGCCGCGGCGCCGGGTGAACGGCAGCGGCCGCAGGTCGGCCCCGCCCTCGAACAGGATGTCGTAGAGCCGGACGTGGGCGGGGAAGGTCTGCTGCAGCGCGCGCCCGGGGGCCTTGCGGCCGAGCCGCTGCTGCAGGTCGTTGAAAGCCGCGACCGTGCCGTCGCGCACCACCAGCAACTCGCCATCCAGGACCGCGTGGAACCGCATCGCCTCGGCCACGTCGGGGAAGGACGCGGTGATATCGTCGCCGCTCCGCGAGAAGATCGTCGCACCATGGTCGGACGCCGCGAGCTGCACGCGAATGCCGTCCCACTTCCACTCCGCGGCGAAGTCGGCAGGCTCGAGCGTGCCGAGCGCGCTCTCCTCCAGCGGGTGCGCCAGCATCATCGGCCGGAAGATGCCGCCCGCGGCGACCGAGGGTGCCCCTGCCCGGCCCTCCAGCCAGTCGAACATAGCCCCATACGGGGGGCGTAGCCCGTGCCATACCTCCTCGACCGCGTCGACCTCGACGGAGCCCAGCGCGGCCACCGCCGTCTTCGCCAGCCGCGCCGAGACGCCGACGCGCAGGCCGCCGGTGATCAGCTTCAGCAACGCGAATCGCCCGCTGGCGTCCAGCGTGTCGAGCCAGCCGGCCACCAGCGGCGCCCCCGCGTCCCGCCCGCTCGCCAGCAGCGCGCCCACCACCTCTGCCAAAGGCGGTGGCGGGCCTGGCTCGGCGGGTTCAGGCCAGATCAGTGCGGCCGTCTCCGCCAGATCACCGACGAAGTCGTAGGACAGGGCGAACAGTGTCGGATCGACGCGCGCTTCCACCAGGCGGCGGATCATCGCCGGCTTGGCGTGCGTAAAGGCCAGCTCGCCGGTGAGTGCCGCGAGGCCGAAGCCGCGGTCCGGGTCCGGCGTCTCCCGCAACCAGCATTCGATCAGCCGCAGCTTGGCGTTGCGCTGCGGCGCGAACACCAGAGCCTCGAGCAATCGGGCGAACGCCTTCACCCGCCGTCGTCCTCCTCGTAGCCGGCGAGCGACAGGGCGGCGGCGGCATAGCCGCGGCTGCGCGCGTGGTGCACCAGCGCGTCTTCGTTGCCGTGGGTGACCAGCACCACCGGAGCCGCCACGTCGTCGAGCGTCCGGGTCAGCTCGTCCCAGTCGGCGTGGTCGGAGATCACCAGCGGCAGCTCGACGCCGCGCTGCCGCGCCCGCTGGCGGATTCTCATCCAGCCGGACGCACACGCGCCGACCGGCTCCGGAAAGGCGCGCGACCAGCGATCCGCCAGCGCCGAGGGCGGGCACAGCACGATCTCGCCCGCGAGTTGCCGCCGCACGCCGGCCGCCGCTGGCCTAAGCTCGCCCAACTCGACGCCGTGGCGGCGGTACAGGTCGCACAATCCCTGCAGCGCCCCGTGCAGCCAGATCGGCCGGTCCCAGCCGGCGGCGCGCAGCAGGGCGATCAGCCGCTGGCATTTGCCGAGTGCATAGACACCCACGAGGTGCGCGCGCTCGGGGAACAGCCGGACGGAGGCCAGCAGCTTCGCAACCTCCTCGGCGTCGGGCGGGTGGCGGAAGACCGGCAGGCCGAACGTCGCCTCGGTGATGAACACGTCGCACGCCTGCGGCTCGAACGGCGGGCAGGTCGGATCGGGCCGCCGCTTGTAGTCGCCGGAGACGACGACACGACAGCCGGCGTGCTCGATCACCACCTGCGCGCTGCCGAGGATATGCCCGGCGGGGACGAAGCGAACGGCCGCGTCGCCGATCCGTCGGCTTTCGCCGTACGCGGACGTCTCGACACGACCGCCGGCGTCCGCGCCATAGCGGACACGCATGATGTCCGCGGTTTCCGCCGTCGCCAGCACCGCGTCGTGGCCCGGCCGCGCGTGGTCGGCGTGACCGTGGGTGATCACCGCCCGCTCGACGCGGCGCGTGGGATCGACGAAGAAGCGGCCCGGCTCGCACCAGAGGCCGCCCTCGGTCACCCGCAGCCAGGACGGCAGGCAGGCGGCGGGGGGAGCACAGGCGGGGTCGATGAGAGGCTGCATGGCCGATCCAGAGGGCATGGGAGGCGTCGAACGCCCTGGGCGGCATATGGAGGGTGACGGCAACGTCCGCCATCACCGCGGCGGGGATCAGCGTTGCAGGACCACCCGCTGCAGTTCGGTGGTCCGGCGCTGCCAGCCGGCGCGGTCCAGCTCCGGGTCCAGGTGCTCCTCCTCCGGCCAGCCGAGGCAGAGGTAGGCCACCAGCGACCACGGCTCCGGCACCGCGAGGAGCGCGTGCACCGCCTGTGGATCGAGGATCGACACCCAGCCGAGCCCGAGACCGTGTGCGCGTGCCGCCAGCCACAGCGCGTGCACCGCGCCGACGACGGAATACGCCAGCGTCTCCGGCATGGTCCGCCGGCCCAGCCCGGCCCCCAGCGGTGTCGCGCCGTCGACGAACACGGCCAGATGCACCGGCGCGCGGTCGAGACCCGCCAGCTTCAGCCGGGCATAGATGGCGGCGCGCTCGCCCTCGTACTCCAGCAGCGCATCGTGGTTGCAGGCCTCGAAGCTCGCCCGCACGCCGGCGCGGCGATCCGGGTCATCCACCTTGACGAAGCGCCAGGGCTGGCTGTTGCCGACCGAAGGTGCGAGCAACGCCAGCTCCAGCAGCCGGTCGAGCGTCTGCGGATCGACCGCGTCCGTCCGAAACCGGCGCACGTCCCGGCGCCAGCGGAAAAGCTGCTCCAGCTGCCGGCGGAACGCGGCATCGAAGTGTGGGGAACGGTCGATCGGCACGGGCTCGGTCATCGGCCGATCACTCTAGCGGCACCGGTCGCCCGCGCAAGCATGCGGGTCGAGGCCGGCACCGCTGTTGCGGGACCGCGCACCGCCGATCTAACGTCGCGTCTCGCCTGCCCGCGTGGCGAAATCGGCAGACGCAACGGACTTAAAATCCGTTTCCCCTCGGGGAGTGGGGGTTCGAGTCCCCCCGCGGGCACCACGCCGCCACAGTCCGCCCGGCGTGGACACGGCTGAGGAAACTTGGTTTACTCCGCGCCAATCAGACCGCCCGGAAGGCGTCGCCGGACGGCAAGAAACGACTGCGTCACAGGGAGGAGAACAAAGCCATGCACATCAGCATTCGCCGGTATCGGGAGGTCGTCTCCGTCGCCGAGGTATGTCGCAAGATCGGCGACACGTTCGTACCCGTGCTGCGCCGGTCGCCCGGCTTCATCGCCTACTACGCCATCGACGCCGGCGACGGCGTGATGGCGACGATCAGCGTCTTCTCGACCGAAGACATGGCGCTGGAGTCCAACGAGAAAGCGGCGCAGTGGCTGAAGGCGAACGTCGCCGACCTGCAGCCCGTCCCGGCCGAGATCACCGCCGGCGCGGTCAAGCTGGTGATCACCGCCTGAGTGAAACCCGGGCCGGCGAAATCCCCGCACCTCGCCGGCGCCTCTTGCCGTGATCGCCGGGTCCGAACAGCCCCGTGTGCCCGCCGGGCGTGCTCCGTGGCGCCGTGCGACCGACCGATCTGCAAAACGGTCGTGCCAGCGTTGACAAGGCACGAACAGTGCCCATACCATGTTCGTTTCGAGGCTGGGGGCCGGTGGGCGACACCGGCCCGTCGTGTTTCTGGCCTGACCCGTCCAAAGGGTGGTTCGCATGACCGCTGCCGTCATGAGTACCTACGATCGATTCGATCTCGCCTTCGAGCGTGGTGACGGTGCTTGGCTGCTCGCGACCAACGGGCGGCGCTATCTCGACTTCGGCGCGGGCGTGGCGGTCACGGTGCTCGGCCACTGCCACCCGCATCTGGTGGAGGCCCTGTCCGGGCAGGCGCAAAGCCTGTGGCACTGCTCCAATCTCTACCGCATCCCCGAGCAGGAGCGGCTGGCGGCCCGCTTGTGTGCGGCCAGCTTCGCCGACGCGGCGTTCTTCTGCAATTCCGGGGCGGAGGCGATCGAGTGCGGCCTGAAGCTGGTGCGCAAGTACCAGCACGGCGCAGGCGCGCCGGAGCGCTACCGCGTGGTCACCTGCACCGGCGCCTTTCACGGGCGGACGATGGCGACGATCGCCGCCGGCGGGGCGGAGAAATACCTCGCCGGCTTCGAGCCGAAGATGGACGGGTTCGACCACGCCCCGTTCGGCGACCTGGCCGCGGTGCGTGCGGCGATCGGCCCCTCCACCGGCGGCATCCTGGTCGAGCCGATCCAGGGCGAGGGCGGGATCACCGTCGCACCTCCGGGCTTCCTGCAGGGCCTGCGCGAGATCGCCGACGGTGAAGGCCTGGTGCTGTTCTTCGACGAGGTGCAGTGCGGCATCGGCCGGACCGGCCGGCTGTTCGCCCACGAGTGGGACGGCGTCACGCCGGACGTGATGGCGATCGCCAAGGGGCTCGGCGGTGGCTTTCCGCTGGGCGCCTGCCTCGCCACGGCGAAGGTCGCGGCGGCATTCTCGCCCGGCAACCACGGCTCGACCTTCGGCGGCAATCCTCTGGCGATGGCGGTCGGCAACGCCGTCCTCGACGTCGTCGACGATCCGGCGTTCCTGGCGCATGTCCGTGCGATCAGCGGCGCGCTGCAGCAGCGTCTCTCCGCGTTGCCCAGCCTGTATCCCGATGTCATCGCGGAGGTCCGCGGGACCGGCCTGATGCTCGGGCTGAAGTGCGTCGTCCCGAACCGCACGCTGGTGGCGAAGCTGATCGACGGCGGCCTGCTGTCGATCCCGGCCGGCGACAACGTCGTCCGCCTGCTGCCGCCGCTGATCATCGGTGAGGGCGAGGTGGAGGAGGCTTGCCGGATCATCGAGCACGCCTGCGCGGAGCTGGGGACAAGAGCGGCATGAGATGACCGCGCCCAGGCACTTCCTCGACCTCGACCGCTTCGACACCGCCACCCTTCGCCGCATCCTCGATCTCGGCCTCGACCTGAAGCGCGACGGACGCAAGCGCCGCGGCGGCTCGCCGCTCGAAGGCCGCACCCTGGCGATGATCTTCGAAAAGCCCTCGACGCGGACGCGCGTCTCCTTCGAGGTGGGCATGCGCCAGCTCGGTGGGCACGTCGTGCTGCTGAGCGACGTGGCGTCGCAGCTCGGGCGCGGCGAGACGATGGCGGACACCGCCCGCGTGTTGTCCCGCTACGTCGATATCATCATGATCCGCACCGACGACCCGCTGAAGCTGCACGAACTGGCGCGGCACGCGACCATCCCGGTGATCAACGGCCTGACCGATGAATCCCACCCGTGCCAGATCATGGCCGACGTGATGACCTACGAGGAGCATCGCGGCAGCATTCGCGGCCGCACCGTCGCCTGGAGCGGCGATGCCAACAACGTCGCCCGATCGTGGGTGCATGCCGCCGTTCGCTTCGGCTTCCGGCTCAGGCTCGCCTGCCCCCGCCCCTTCCTCGGCCTCGAGGCGCTGCTGCAGTGGGTGCGCGCGGGCGGCGGTGACGTCAGTTTCCCGAGCACGCCGGCGGAAGCCGCCGAAGATGCGGACCTGGTCGTCACCGACACCTGGGTGTCGATGGGGATGCAGGATGCGGAGAGCCGCCACAACGAACTCGCCCCCTATCGCGTCGACGAAGCGCTGATGGCACTGGCCCGACCGGATGCGCTGTTCATGCACTGCTTGCCGGCGCACCGGGGGCAGGAGGTCACCGCCGGCGTGATCGACGGGCCCAAGTCGGTGGTGTGGGACGAGGCGGAAAACCGCCTGCACGCCCAGAAGGGCATCCTCGCCTGGTGCTTTTCCTGACCGTGCGCCCGGGCGACGACCCCGAGCAGGACTTCGTTCAACCGTTCCAGATCGAGGGGCCGGGCCTGCGCGGCCGGCTGGTGCGCCTCGGCCCCACGGTCGACGCGGTGCTCGCCGGCCACGACTATCCCCCGCCGGTCGCAGCGATGATGGCGGAGGCGCTGGCGCTGGCCGCGGTGCTGGCGAGCGGCCTGAAGTACGACGGCATCTTCACCCTGCAGATGCAGGGCGACGGCCCGGTTTCGTACATGGTGGCGGACGTCACCAGCGGCGGCGACATGCGCGGCTACGCCCGCGTCGATGCCGAGCGCCTGCTGACGGCCGCGCGCAGCACGCGCGGGCCGGTGCCGCAATTGTTCGGCTCCGCGCGGCTTTCCTTCACGGTGGACCAGGGGCCGGGCACCGAGCGCTATCAGGGCATCACCCTGCTGGAAGGGGCGACGCTGAGCGAGTGCGCGCACGCCTACTTCCGCCAGTCCGAGCAGCTGCAGACGGCGATCCGCCTGTGCGCGTCCGACATGTCGCAGACAGGCGAGAGCTCTCGCGCCGCCGCGCTGATGATCCAGCGCCTGCCCGCCCCCCGCGAGGGCGAGGCGGAAGACGCGGAGGACGACTGGCGCCGGGCGGTGGTGCTGATGAGCAGCGCCACCTCGGCCGAAATGCTGGCGCCGACGCTGGCGCCGGCCGACCTCCTCTACCGCCTGTTCCACGAGGATGGCGTGCGCGTGTTCCGGCCGCGGGCGCTGCGTCACCACTGCCGGTGCTCCCGCGGGCGGGTGGAGCGGACCTTGCGCGCATTCCCACGCGAGGATTTGATGGCGATGCTGGAGGAGGGGGTGCTGCGGGTGACTTGCGAATTCTGCAAAAGCGAGTACGCCTTCGACGCCGCCGGCCTGGAGGCCCTGATCGCCCCTGGCGCGCCAGCCTGAGCCCGGCTCCCCGAGGAGAGTTCATGACGATGCACAGACGGACAATGATGGTGATGACCGTGCTCGCCGTCTGCGGCCTGCAAGCCTGCGCCGCGCCACAGGCCCGGCCCGTGCAGGAGGTGGACTTCTCGCACGGCTCGCCGCTGCTGCTGAACGTCCGGGTCGCCGAGATCGATTCGAAGTACCGGCCGCAGATCGCGCCGCCCAACATCGAGCGTTCGGTCTCGCCCTCGCCGGAGGCGGCGCTGATCAAATGGGCGCAGCAGCGTATCCGCTCGGACGGCAGCGAGAACGTCGCGCGCTTCACCATCCTGAACGCGCCCCTGGCCGCCGAGAATCTGGTGACCCAGGGCGGCGTCGTCGGCGCGTTCACCACCGAGCCGGCGCAACGCTGGACGGTGACTCTCGAGGCGCAGATGGAAATCCTCGACGACTCCGGTGCCCGGCTCGACGGCTACACCGCCAAGGTCGCCCGCAGCCGCGACCTGCGCGAGAATGCCACGGGCGATCAGCGCCGCGCGTTCTGGTCGGAGTTGCTGGCCGCGGCGATGGGCGAGTTCGACGTGCAGATGCGGAGCGGGCTGCAGCAGTACGCGGGGAAGTGGATTCGCTGACGCATCGCCGCCGCCGCGCCGCGTTCGCGTGTGCTCTGGCTCTGGCGCTGGCCGCCGGGCTCGCGGCGACGGGCTGCTCGCCGGGCCGGACCGTCGAGGCGGTGCTGGTTCTGAGCGATATCGAAGCGGGGACGAAACCGAGCTGGCTGAAGGCGGCCACACCGGCGCCGGAGCGGACCGCCTTCGTCACCGACATCGATGATCGCCGGCTGGCCGCGGATCTCTACACGCCCGGCGAGCCGCCACGGGCCGGCATCGTGCTGGTGCCGGGGCTGACGCCGCGCGGTCGCGACGACGCACGCATCGTCGCCTTCGCGGAGACGTTGGCGCGCGCCCGGTTCGAGGTGATCGTGCCGGATCTGCCGGGCATGCGGGCGCTGCAGGTGACGGCGGACGATGTTCCGGCGATCGCCGACGCCGCCGCGTGGCTCGACGAGCGTGGCGGCGGCAGGCCGCTGGGCATCGCCGCGGTCTCCTTCGCCGTCGGGCCGGGGGTCCTGGCATTGAGCGAGCCGCCGGCCGCGGGCCGGGTCGATTTCTTCCTCGGCATCGGTGGCTACTACGATCTCGAAGCGCTGATCGGCTACATCACCACCGGCTTCTACCAGCGGCACCGAGGGGCCGACTGGGCCTGGCGCCCGCCCAAGGCTTATGGCCGCTGGGTGTTCGTCCTGTCCAACGCCGAACGTCTCGCCGGTGTTGATCGGAAGACGCTGGAAGAAATGGCCCGGCGCAAGCTCGACGATCCCGACGCCGATGTGAGCGATCTGGCGGCGACCCTCGGCCCCGATGGCCGGTCGGTCTACGCCCTGGTGATGAATGCCGATCCGGACCGCGTCGCGGCGCTGATCCGGGACCTGCCGCCAGGGGTGCGGATCGAGATGGACCGGCTCGATCTCAGGCGCCGCGACCTGGCGTCGCCCGGCGTCACCTTCGTGCTGATCCACGACCGGGACGACCGCATCATCCCCGCCGACCAGAGCGAAGACCTGGCGGCGGCGCTGGCGCCCGGCCGCGCGCGCACGTTCATCGTCGGCGGCCTCGATCACGCCCAGATGGACAGGCCGGGGATCGCCGATACGCTCGGCCTGATCGGCGCCATCGAGACACTGCTCCGGCTGCGCGACGCCCCGGCTGCCGCGGCGTCCTGACGCGGCGTCCTGACGCGGCGGTGCCCCGCGGCGCCCGACCGCGGTCATTGACTCCGCCCAGGGCGTCTCCGACGATGCGGCCCCTCGCCTTGGCACCGGCAACCCCGGCTTCGGAGCTCGGCCCCCTGCGCTACACCGGTCGCTTCTACCTCCTCGCAGCCTCGATCGGTGCGGTCGCCGGCCTGATTGCGTCGGTGTTTCAGCTCGGCATCGCGCGGGTCGCCGGCTGGTACTCGGGGATCGTGGCTCTCTGCGTGAGCGACCTTCATCTTCCTGGCTGGCTCGCGGCCGCCGCCTTGGGTGCGGCGATGCTGTTCGTCGCCGTCCTCCTGCTGCGCCGATTCGCCCCCGAGGCGGCGGGCAGCGGCATCCACGAGGTCGAGGCGCACCTGGACGGCGTGCATCCGCTGCGCTGGCGCCGCGTGCTGCCGGTGAAGTTCGTGGGCGGCATCCTGGCACTGGGCGCGAACTTCACGGTCGGCCCGGAAGGCCCGGCGGTGCACATGGGCGGCGCCGTCGGCCGGATGTTCGCCGAAGCGTTCAAGGTCCGCGGCGAGCACGGCAAGGCACTGGTCTGCGCCGGGGCCGCCGCCGGGCTGGCGGCGGTGTTCAATGCGCCGCTGGCCGGATTCCTGTTCGTGCTGGAACAGATGCGCCGGCACTTCCCGCTGACGATCGTCTCGTTCCACGGCCTCGTCCTGGCGAGCCTCGGCGCCGCCGTGGTCGACGCGCTGTTCTTCGGCCAGGGACCGGCCTTCCCGATCCGAAACTACGAGACGCCGGCGGTGCTCGACCTGACGCTGTTCCTGGCGATGGGCGTGCTGATCGGTGCCGGCGGCGCGCTGTTCAATCGCCTGCTGATGGGCGTCATCGGCGTTGCGGGGCGGGTGCGGCGGCGTTGGCCGCTGCTGCCGGGGCCGTGCATCGGTGCCGCGACGGGGGTGCTGTTCTGGGTCATGCCGCAGAGCGTCGGCTCCGGCCAGACCCTGACGCTCGACCTGTTCATGCACCCCTACGCCTGGCAGACCCTGCTGGGGCTGCTGGCGCTCCGCCTTGCCACGACCCTGGTCAGCTATTCGGCGGAGGCGCCGGGCGGGATTTTCGCACCGATGCTGGCGCTGGGCGCGCTGGCCGGCCTGCTGTGCGGGCACCTGTTCGGCGCACTGCTCCCCGGCCTCGTCGCCGATCCGGGGGTCTATGCGCTGGCGGCGATGGGCGCGCTGTTCGCCGCCACCTTCCGCATTCCGGTGACGGCGATCGTGCTCGTGCTGGAAATCACCCGGTGCGGCAGCGTCGCCCTGGCGATGGTCGCGAGCTGCCTGGCTGCGAGCCTCGCGGCGCAGGCGCTGGGTGCTCAGCCGATGTACGAAATGCTGTTGAAGAGACTGTTGTCGGAGCCGCCGAGGGCTGACGGCCCCGGCACTTGAGTCAGCGCGCGCCGACGACGACGTCGCCGACGACACTCGTGTAGAAGGCTGCGAGTGGTTCGCGGATGGCAAACAACGTCGCAAATATTGCGGTCAAAACAAGAGCGGTGATGATGCCGGCTTCAATTGCATTTGCTTTCGGCTCGAGCGCAAGAAGCTTCGCCACGCATCTCAAGAGCATCGTGTGCATTCCGTTGTCTGGCGGTAAGACCGTTTGTTTCGCAGCGAGGGCGGGGTGGCGATGATTAGTAGACCCGTATGTAATCTCCGGCCTCGCGACTTGGCGAGATATTATCACCTTCAGCGTAACGATGTTACGAAGATGCTGCCGAGAATGATCCGAATCGTTCACGGATGCAGCATCCCTGTCCTCATGTTGCGCGAGCGCAACGCTTCTCTCCCGACCGACGATCATCCTCGGAGGCTGAGCCCGAAAAGCGACAAACGTAAGGCGAGTGCGTCGCGTTGCCGACCCCCCCTGCCCGCTCGGGTCCGCCTCCGCCGGGTTTCCTTCGCCGTCGCCTCAGGCGAGCGGCTCTTCCCCCCCGACATTGCGACCGATCATCGCCAGGAACTCGCGGCGGGTGGCGGCATCGTCGCGGAACGCCCCCAGCATCCGGCTGGTGATCATCACCACGCCCGGCTTGTGGACGCCCCGCGTCGTCATGCACTGATGTGCCGCCTCGATGACCACGGCGACCCCGAGCGGCTCCAGGATCTCGTTGATAATGTTAGCGATTTGCGCCGTCATCTTCTCCTGGATCTGCAGGCGCTTCGCGTAGATGTCGACGACCCGGGCCAGCTTGCTGATACCGACCACACGCCGGTGCGGGAGGTAGGCGATGTGCGCCCGGCCGATGATCGGCGCCATGTGATGCTCGCAGTGCGACTCGAATCGAATGCCGCGCAGGAGCACCATTTCGTCGTAGCCGTCGGTCTCCTCGAAGGTTCGCCGCAGCACCTCGACCGGATCGGCCTCGTATCCGGCGAAGAACTCGCAAAACGAATCGACGACGCGCCGCGGCGTCTCGCGGAGCCCCTCGCGGGACGGATCGTCGCCGGCCCAGCGAATCAAGGTTCGCACCGCGGCTTCGGCTTCCTCCCGATCGGGACGCGTCACGGCGAGCTCCGCGGTGCAGGTGGCCTCGGGCGGCACCACCTCCACGCCCGGCAGAGGTCGCGCCGTGTGCGACGCAGCCCCGATGGTCTCGTCCCGGCGCGAGTGGTCCACGGTCAGTTCACCGACATGCGATGGTGCGGACTGTCCAGCGAGAACGCCGGGATGGTGATATCGAACCGCTCACCGGTGTCCGCCTGCATCTGGTAGCTGCCCAGCATGATGCCGGACGGGGTCGGCAACGGCGTGCCGCTCGCGTACTCGAACGACTCCCCCGGCTTCAGCACCGGCTGCTTGCCGACGACGCCATCGCCCCGCACCTCCTGCGTGTGACCCTGCGCGTCGGTGATCTTCCAGTGCCGGGTCAACAACTGCACGGTCCGGTCGCCGTTGTTCTCGATGCGAACGTGGTACGCCCAGACGTAATGCCCCGAGTCCGGCACGGACTGATCTTCCAGGAAATAGGGCCGCACGCTCACGGTGATTTCCCGGGTCGTCGCCGCGTAGGGAGGTCGGTCTTGTGTCGAAGGGTCCGTCACGGTCGGCTCGGGCTCCCGAAAACAGTTCCGGCGCAGCCTCGCCGTCGGACGCTAAGATGTGCGTGAGCGCCGGGTTTGTCCAGCACGGGTGCGGTGCGACCGCCTTCGCTGCGCCGGGATCAGGCCGGTGAGCAGGACGCACCGCCCAGCACGCAGAATTGAGCGCAGAACGGATGGTTCAGCTTGACCGGAACCCGTGACGCCGCCAGCGACCGGCCGAGTTCGAACTGTGGATCGTATGGCAGGAGCGTGCACGGAACGACCACCGGCCCGGCCGCACCCCGGCGTTTGATCACCATGCGGGACGAAGCGCACATCATCTCGTCCGGATGCCTGCCGAGAATGCTCCAGCACCGGGTGGTGATCTCCGGCACCTCTGCGCGCAGGTCCATCTCGGGGAATACCACGAGTGCGCGGGGATCGCCGGCATCGATCGGCAAGCCCTCGGCCGCGAACAGCCCCGCGAACCCGGCCCGCATCTCCGCTTCGGGTTCGTGCCAGCCGGTCCGGGCGGCGACATGCACGCGGAAGCCGGCGCCGCACAGCCAGCGCAGGCCGGCCAGCATCGGCGCCCAGGTGCCCTCGCCGCGGATCCGTTCGTGCTTCTCCGGCAGGTAGTGGTCGATGGAGACGCGGATCGTCAGCGCGTCGCGGTGTCGGGCCGGCAGCGCCAGCAGCGGCGCCCTGTAGCGCTGCATCGGCTTCATCGCGTTGGTCAGCACGAGCACGCGGTAGCCTCGGCCGAGCGCATCGGCGAGCATCGCCGGCAGATCGCGGTTGAGGAACGGTTCGCCGCCGGTGAAGCCGATCTCCTCCACCCGCGGCGTCAGCCCGTCGATCTCGTCGAGGAAGGCGCGGGCTTCGTCCGCCGACAGGTAGGCCAGCCGGTCGTTGGTCGGGCTGGACTCGATGTAGCAGTTGTCGCAGGCGATGTTACAGAGGCTGCCGGTGCCGAACCAGAGCGAGCGGAGCGGACCGGGCGCCACCTCGGCCCGCGCCTCGCCGGTGGCGGTGACGTCCGGATGCGCGAACTTGCCGGGCTTCGCGTTGGTCCACCGTTCGGCTGTGGTGTCCGGCATGGCGCGCGCTTGCTCCGAGGGGATGCGATGTCATGCCGGGAGGTTGGTGGCGGTCAGCGGCAATGCCAGCGGTTTCGGCCGGCCGCGGTGCGCCTGCGCGGCGGCTTGCAACCCGGCCCGTAGAGATCTATAGACTCGTCGGCTGCCGGCGCGGGTGTAGTTCAATGGCAGAACGAAAGCTTCCCAAGCTTTAGGCGAGGGTTCGATTCCCTTCACCCGCTCCAGCCGGCTACGCCCCCCCGTCGGCTTTCTGTTCATCGCTCTCTTCCGGCAGCGGCTCCAGGCGTGCGCGCGTGCCGAACGACACCACGCACAGGCCGAGGAACACGAGAGCCGCCCCCGCCAGCCAGATCGGTATCCGGTCCTGCATCGGAAACGACTCCGAAAGAAAGCGGGCGCCCAGGGCGCCCGCGCAGGACAGGATCGCACCCGCGACCCAGAAGACGGGCCGCGGCAAACGCTTGAGGCGCGCCGCGGCTCCGATCACGGCACCAATTGTGCCGCCTTGACGACCGTGATCAGCACGGCCGCGAAGATCGCCGAGGTGATGACCCCGGAGATGTTCGCCCCGAGCGCGTGTGGCAGGATGATCGCTTCCGGATTGACGGCGGAGACCGTCTTCTGCGCCACCTTCGCCGTCGTCGGGACGCAACTGACCCCGGCGATGCCGATCACCGGATTGTATTTCCCGCCCGAGACGAAGTAGAGCACATACCCGCCGAGCAGCCCGCCGATCGCCGAGAACGTCAGCGCGATGATGCCGAGCACCAGCAGGATCAGAACCTTCTCGTCCAGGATGGTCCGCGCCTCGCAAAGCACGCCCAGCGTCAGGCCGAGGAAGAAGGTCGCCCCGTAGAGCACCTGGTTGCTGAACAACTCCTGGAAATAGGTGAGCCCGCTCTCGCGGACGACGACGCCCAGGAACAACGCCAGGAACAACGGTGCGGCCACCGGGAACAGCAGGCACAAGGAGATGCAGGCGACGACGGCGAACACCATCTTCTCGCCGGAGCTGATCGGGCGCAGTTTCTCCGGCGGCATCGCGATCCCCCGGATGCGGGGAGGCACCATCGCTTTGATGATGTAAGGATATCCGCCGTAGGTGAGGCCCAGGTAGAGGTAGCCGACGACCGTGATCGGCACGAAGATTTCGGGCGCGAGAACGAGCGCGGCAAACAGCACCATCGGCCCGTCGGCGCCGCCGATCGTCGCCGTGGCGGCAGCTTCGTTCAGCGGCAACCCCATGACGACGCCGAGCGGAAAGGCGACGAGCGTTCCCAGCTCCGCGCAGACGGCGATGAACATGCTGCGGAACGGTCGCTGCATGACGAAGCCGACGTCCAGCAGCGTGCCGATGCCGAGGAACACGAGAACGGCGATCAAGCCGTTGGAGAACGTGAACGTATAGATCGGCTGCAGCCAGTCGATCTGCAGCACGTTCATCAGCGCGTTGGTTTCGCTTTCCAGCGGCTCGAGGAACAGCGTCCCCATGCGCCCGCCCTCGAAGAAGAGCACGCCGGAGTTCACCGCCGCCATGCCGAGGCCCATCGGGATCATCAGGAGCGCTTCGAGCACGCCCTTCTTGCCGAGGTAGATCAGCAGAACACCGAGAAGAATGAGAAAGATCCGGCCGAAGAGTATCTTCGGCTCGGACGCCGCAAGCGTCGCAAGCCCCTGAAAGAGCTGCAGAAAATCGATCTCGGGCACGTCGGCCCCTCCGTGACTTGGCTGAATGTCAGCTGATCGACAGCAGCGGCTGGCCGGCGTCGACCGCGTCGCCGACCTTGACGGCGACATTGGCGACCGTGCCGTCCTTGTGAGCCGAGATGACCGTCTTCATCTTCATCGCTTCGATCACCGCCACCTTGTCGCCGGCCTTCACCGCATCGCCGACCTTCACCGCGATTTCGATGATGACACCGCCCAGCGGCGCCACCTTCTCATCCGCGCTTCCGGAAGCGGCTGCCGGTGCCGGCGCGGGCGTGTAGCTCGCGGGCGCGGATACTGGCGCGGCGGCAGCCCTGCCGGCGGCCATTGTCCCCGGCGTAGGGTACAGCGTGCCCCCCGTGCCCTCGGTGACGTCCTCGACGACGACGTCGTAAATCTTGCCTTCGACGGTGATCTTCAGATGCCTGACCATTATCCGGTTCCTTGAATTCGCAGAGGATCAACGCGGCGAGCGCCGCGGCGTGTGCGAGCCGTGGTGGGCGAGACGCCCGGTGGCAGTCCACCCCGCCCCGCGCGGCACTTCGCCGATGTGCACGAGACGGTGCGCACCGACGACGGCGTAGACCGCGGCAGCGATGGCCGCGACGTGGGCGGCGGTGTCGTCGACCGCCGGCGCCACGGAGATGGACACCGGCGTCGGTGCCGCCGCCTTGCGCTGGGTGCTGGCCAGGGCGACGACGATGCCACGAATGAGCAATGCCGCCAGCCCGGCGATGACGACCATCAGGCCGTAGGAAAATGCCGCGATCGTTAAGCTCGGTCCGATATCCATGCCGGGCCTCCCCTGTTTCTTGACTTGCGCGCGCCCTGGGGCGCCGTCCGCACTCCGCGCAGGCGAAGCGGGCTCAGAGCGGAATGTTGCCGTGCTTCTTCGGCGGGCGAAGTTCACGCTTGCCGAGCAGCTTGCGCAACGACAGCGCCACCATTCCCCGCGTCTGCGAAGGCTCGATCACGTCGGTGATGTACCCGCGCGAGGCGGCCATGTAGGGCGAAGCGAATTCAGCCCGGTATTCGTCCACGAATTCGGCACGCTTCGCCTTCGGATCGTCCGCATCCTTGATGGCTTTGCCGTAGAGGATGTTGACGGCACCTTCGGCGCCCATCACCGCGATCTCGGAGGCGGGCCACGCGTAGACGAAGTCGGCGCCCATCTCCTGGCTGCACATTGCCAGGTACGCGCCGCCGTAGGATTTGCGCGTGACGACGGTGATCTTCGGCACCGTCGTGCTGGAGTAGGCGAACAGCAGCTTCGCGCCGTGGCGGATGATGCCGCCGCGCTCCTGGTCGATTCCCGGCATGAACCCCGGCACGTCGACCAGCGTCACCAGCGGGATGTTGAAGTCGTTGCAGAAGCGGATGAAGCGCGCACCCTTGTCGGACGAATCGATGTCCAGAACACCGGCCTTCTGCATCGAATTGTTGGCGACGATGCCGACCACCACGCCCTGGATGCGACCGAAGCCGACGATCAGGTTGGGCGCGAACAGCGCGTGCACCTCGAGGAAATCGCCACCGTCCACCAACTGCCGGATGATCGCCAGCATGTCCATCGGAACCGACGGGTCGGACTGGGCGAGACCATTCATCTCGAGGTCCTCGTCCATCTGCACGTCTTCGCCGAGGTGGTGCGGCGGGTCCTCGGTATTGTTGGATGGTAGGAAGCTCAGCAGCTTGTGCGTGATCGCAATGGCGTCCAGATCGTCTTCGGCGACGAAGTGGACGTTGCCGCTGATCGACGCGTGCATCACCGCGCCGCCCACATCTTCCATCGTCACGTCACGCCCGGTGACCGCCTTGATCACCTGCGGCCCGGTGATGAACATGTAGGCGTTCTGCCGGGTCATGATGATGAAGTCCATCAGCGCCGGCGAGTAGGACGCGCCACCGGCGCAGGGGCCGACGATCACGGCGATCTGCGGCACCACGCCCGACAGCAGGACGTTGCGGTAGAACACGTCGCCATAACCGGAAAGCGCATCGACGCCTTCCTGGATGCGCGCGCCGCCGGAGTCCTTGAACGCGACGACCGGCGTGCCGTTCTTCAGCGCGTACTCCATCGACATGCACATTTTCTTGGCGTGCATCTTGCCGACGGTGCCGGCGAAGACCGTGAAGTCCTGGCTGAAGGCGGCGACCTGCCGCCCATCCACGTATCCCGTCCCGACGATCACGCCGTCGGCCGGCAGATCCTTGTCGGCCATACCGAATGCCGTGCACGCGTGGCGCGCGAAGGTGCCGAACTCCTGGAACGTGCCCGGCTGGAACAGGTTCGCCAGACGCTCGCGCGCACTGAGCAATCCCTTCTCATGGCGTTCTTCGATCTTCTTCTTACCGCCGCCGGCAAGCACGTGCTCGTGCTTCTCCCGCAGTGTCTTGAGGCTTTTTGAAGTGAGAGGCATGGCTGTCCGTCACCCTCCTGCGCGAGGCCGAATCGATCCCGGCCTTCGCGTTCGAACAAGCGGGATTGCGAGGTCGCTTCTCCGGTGCCGAAACGCCGTTTGCCCCAGATCGCCAGAAGCGCCTGCTGAGACGCTCACAACCATATGGCGACAATGGCTTTTTGGCTTTCGCTTGTTCTTGATCCCTGTTTGCGACGGCAAGATAGGCATCTCGTCGAAGGCTGTCAAAAAAAACATGAGCGCCTTCGGGTCATCATTATTGCGGGCCCGCGCGCTGCAATTCGCACCTGCAGCATATACCTGCCGCCCGGCCGGCTGTACTCGCGCCTGACGCGAGTATTCCACGCCACGACTTGACGCAGACGACTCCTCGCGGCTCCAAATGCCGGCGGGCGATCGGCGCTGCACACCATCCACGAGACGGTGGTGAATGAGGCGGGAGAGGAGGTCTGCATCGACGCGGCCTAGCCGCCCGCACCCTCCCGGTCGGTGCGATCCCCTACGGCACGGAGCGTGAAGAAGGCATGCGCCGCGACGTGCTCTATGTCTTCGACCTGGAGCTGCCGGCGGACTTCGTGCCGGTCAACCAGGACGGCGAGATCGCGCCGAGTTCCAGCTCTGGCGGATCGCCCGGGTGATCGAAACAGTGCGTGAGACCGACGACTTCAAGTTCAACTGCGCACTGGTGGTGATCGACTTCCTGATCCGCCACGGCCATATCGCGCCGGGGAAGACCGAATACCTCACCCTGGCGCACGGGCTGCGGTCGGGGTTTTAGCCCTGACCCGAGTACCCGCCGAATCCGGATTTGACATCCGGAGACACCTACAGTCATCGCGAGCGGAGCGAAGCGATCCAATTCCGGCCGGCCCATGCCGCGGTGCTGAATGGTTTCGTCGCGAAGAGCGCTCCTCGCCATGACGGGAGGGATGGGGCCGGAAGCGGCCGCGACGAACCGTGCGTCCCATGCCGCCAATGGCGAATGGCGCTGTGCCGGATCGGCAACTGAACAGGCGAAGAGCGACCTCAAGCCTGGAGCAGAATCCGCTGCGGGTCCTCGACGCACTCCTTCACCCGCACCAGGAAGCTCACCGCTTCGCGGCCGTCGATGATGCGGTGGTCGTAGCTGAGCGCCAGGTACATCATCGGCCGCGCGGCGATCGAGCCGTCCGGCATCACCATCGGCCGCTGCTGGATCTTGTGCATGCCGAGGATGCCGGACTGCGGCGGATTGAGGATCGGCGTCGACATCAGCGAGCCGAACACGCCGCCGTTGGTGATGGTGAAGGTGCCGCCTTGCATCTCGTCCATGCTGAGCTGGCCGTCGCGGGCGCGCCGCCCGTAGTCGCCGATCTTCGCCTCGATCTCCGCCATCGACAGCGCGTCGCAGTCGCGCACCACCGGCACCACCAAGCCCAGCGGCGAGGAGACGGCGATGGCGATGTCGTAGTGGTTCTTGTAGACGAGGTCTTCGCCCTCGATCGAGGCGTTGACCGCCGGGAATTCCTTCAATGCCACGACGCACGCCTTGCAGAACAGGCTCATCACGCCGAGGCGGACGCCGTGCTTCTTCTCGAAGCTGTCCTTGTACAGGGTGCGAAGGGCGTTCGCCGCGGTCATGTCCACTTCGTTGAAGGTGGTCAGCATCGCCGCGGTGTTCTGGGCTTCCTTCAGGCGGGCCGCGACCATCTTGCGCAGCCGCGTCATCCGCACCCGCTCCTCGCGACTGCCCGCGGGAGCGGCCGACGGCTGGGCTTGCGGCGCCGGGGCCGGCGTGGGTGCCGGCGTCGCCTGGGGCGGAGGAGGTGCAGCCACCGGCTCGGCCACTTCGCCGGCCGGCGACGGGCCGCTGCCTTGCGTCGCGACGAAGTCGAGCACGTCGCCCTTGGTCAGCCGGCCGTCTTTCCCCGACGCCTGAATCTTCGCCGGGTCGAGCCGGTGTTCCTCGATCAGCTTGCGCACGGCCGGCGACAACAGCGACGCGGAGTCCGAGGAAGCGGCCGGGACCGACGGGACTGCCGCTGGCGGCGCAGGCGCTGCGGAGGGGACGGGCGACGGCGCCGGGGCTGGTGCGGCCGCAGGAGCGGGGGCAGCCGGCTTCGGCGCACCGGCGCCGGCACTGCCGGACTCGGCGATCGAGCCGAGCACGGCGCCGACCGCGACATCGCTCCCCTGTTCGGCGACGATCGCCTCGAGCGTTCCCGCGACCGGCGACGGCACTTCGACCGTCACCTTGTCGGTCTCCAGCTCGACGATCGGCTCGTCGACGGCGATGGCGTCGCCGACCGCCTTCATCCACTTGGCGACCGTCGCTTCGCTCACCGACTCGCCCAGCGCGGGCACCCTGATTTCCGTGGTCATCGCTGTCCCCGCTGAGGAAGTTGGCTTCTGGTCAACGCGCCACGCGCCGGAACGGTTGCGGCAACGCGTCGAGAGGGTGCGTCAGCGCCTGTTCGACGAGCAATCGCTGCTCCGCTTCGTGCGTTTTCAAAAGCCCGGTCGCCGGCGACGCCGCCGCCGCGCGGCCGACGAACATCGGCAACACCGGTGTACGCCCGAGCTCTTCCAGAATGTTGCCGAGTCGTGGCAAAACGAAGGTCCAGGCGCCCATGTTGGCCGGCTCTTCCTGGCACCAGATCACCTCGGCGTTGGCGTATCGCCGGCACTGCTCGATCACCCGCAGCCGCGGCCACGGATAGAGCTGCTCCACCCGCACGATCGCCACGTCGTCGATCCCGCGCGAACGGCGCTCCTGCAGGAGATCGTAGTACACCTTGCCGGTGCAGAAGACGACGCGGCGCACGGCCTCGTCGGCGGCGAGCGCATCGGCCTCCGGCAGCACCCGATTGAAGCGGGTGCCCGGCCCGAAGTCGGCGAGGCTGGAGACGGCGAGCTTGTGCCGCAGCAGCGACTTCGGCGAGAACACCACCATCGGCTTGCGGAAGTTGCGGCGGATCTGCCGGCGCAGCGCGTGGAAGTAGTTGGCCGGCGTGGTGCAGTTGACGACCTGGATGTTGTCTTCGGCGCAGAGTTGAAGATACCTCTCGACGCGCGCCGACGAATGCTCCGGCCCTTGGCCCTCGTAGCCGTGCGGCAGCAGCATCACCAGGCCGGACAGCCGCAGCCACTTCGACTCGCCGGGAGCGATGAACTGGTCGATGATCATCTGCGCACCGTTGGCGAAGTCGCCGAACTGCGCCTCCCAGATGACCAGCGCATCGGGTTCGACCAGCGAGAAGCCGTACTCGAACCCGAGGACCGAGGACTCGGACAGCGGGCTGTCGATCACCTCGAAGTTTCCCTGGCCGTCGGAGATGTTGTTGAGGGGGATGTAGCGGGTCTCGTCTTCCTGGTCGACCAGGACCGCGTGCCGGTGGGAGAAGGTGCCGCGGCCGGAATCCTGACCGGAGAGCCGAACGGCGACGCCTTCCGACAGCAGCGAGCCGAATGCCAGCGCCTCGCCCATCGCCCAGTCCAGCCCCTGGCCGCTCTCGATCATTTCACGGCGCGCATCGAGCAGGCGGGTGAGCTTGCGGTGGACGTGAAAAGTTTCCGGATAGCGGCACAGCGCCATGCCGATGTCGCGCAGCAACTCGTGCGACACCCACGTCTCGTCGTCCCGCAGTTCCTCTTCGCCCATCAGCGTGCGCAGGCCGGCCCACTTTCCCTGCAGCCAGTCCGCCTTGTTCGGCTTGTAGTCGGACGCCGCCTCGAACGCCTGCTGCAGGCGGGCGCGGACCTCCGCTCCCATCTGCTCCACGTCTTCCGCCGACAGGACCCCCTCGGCGATCAGCTTGTCGGCGTAGATTTTCCGGGTGGTCGGTTGCTTGGCGATCGTCCGGTACATGATCGGCTGGGTGAACGACGGCTCGTCCGCCTCGTTGTGGCCGAAGCGCCGGTAGCAGAACATGTCGACGACGACGTCGCGCTTGAACTCCTGGCGGAACTCGGTGGCGATGCGGGCGACGTGCACCACCGCTTCCGGATCGTCGCCGTTCACGTGGAAAATCGGCGCCTGCACCATCTTCGCCACGTCCGAGCAATACGGCGACGAGCGAGAGTAGGACGGGCTGGTGGTGAAGCCGATCTGGTTGTTGATGATGACGTGGATCGTGCCGCCGACGCGGTAGCCTTTCAGCTCCGACATGGCGAAGCATTCGGCCGCCAGCCCTTGGCCGGCGATCGCCGCGTCGCCGTGCAGCAAGAGGCCCATCACTTGTCCGCGCTGGCTGTCGCCGCGCTGCGTCTGTTTCGCGCGTACCTTGCCGATCACCACCGGATCGACCGCCTCCAGGTGCGACGGATTGGCCGCAAGCGACAGGTGAATCTCTTCGCCGTCGAAGCTGCGGTCGGCCGACGTGCCGAGGTGATACTTGACGTCGCCGGAGCCCTGGACGTCGTCCGGACGCAGGGCGCGGCCCTGGAACTCCGAGAAGATCGCGACGTAGGGTTTGTTCATGATGTTGGCCAGCACGTTGAGCCGGCCGCGGTGCGCCATGCCGATGACCACCTCCTGCACCCCGAGCTGGCTCGCCCGCTTGAGGATCTGCTCGAGGGCGGGGATCGTCGTTTCACCGCCGTCCAGGCCGAAGCGCTTGGTGCCGGTGAACTTGACGTGCAGGAACTTCTCGAACTCCTCCGCTTCGATCAGCCGGTCCAAGATCGTCCGCCGGCTCTTGGCGGTGAACTGCGTCTGGTTGCGGATGCCTTCGATGCGGTTCTGGATCCAGGCCTTCTCGTCCGGATGCTGGATGTGCATGAACTCGACGCCGATCGAGCCGCAGTAGGTCACCCGCAGGATGTCGACGATCTGCCGCAGCGTCGCCGTCTCCAGCCCGAGCACGTTGTCGAGGAAGATCGGCCGGTCCATGTCGTCTTCGGTGAAGCCGTAGGTCTTCGGGTCGAGCTCGGGGTGGTACTTCTTCCCCTCGAGACCGAGCGGATCGAACTTGGCCATCAGGTGGCCGCGGACGCGGTAGACGCGGATCAGCATCAGCGCGCGGACGGAATCGACGATGGCGGCGCGGGAATCGGCCGGCGATGGAGCCGGGCGTTTGCCGGCCGCAGCGGGTTCACCCCGCGGTGTCGGAGCGGCGGCGCCGCCGTTATCCCTGGAATGATCGGCAGGCGGCGCCCAGCTGGCACCCCTCGCCTCGTTCAGGACGACGCGGGCGTCGTCGTGGAGTTCGCCGAAAAAAGACCCCCAGCTCGGGTCGACCGAGCTGGGGTTCTCGACATAGCGGCGATATAGGTCGGTGATGTAGGGCGCGTTCGCTCCCGAAAGGAAGGAATCTGTCGTAACAGCCATGTTCCCCGGTAGCGGCGCGGCTTGTTGCCGCCGCGCCTCCTTTCTGTTGTTCGGACCCAGACTAGCCGCGTATCGCCTTCACCATCGTGCTTCCCATGGCCGACGGCGAGTCGGCGACGTGGATCCCGGCGGACCGAAGCGCATCAATCTTATCCGCAGCGGTCCCTTTTCCGCCAGAGATAATCGCCCCGGCGTGACCCATGCGCCGCCCCGGAGGCGCGGTGCGACCGGCGATGAAACTCACCACCGGCTTCTTGGTCTTCGAGTCCTTGATGAACTGTGCCGCCTCTTCCTCCGCGGAGCCGCCGATCTCGCCGATCATGACGATTGCCTCGGTCTGCGGATCGGCCAGGAACATCTCCAGGCAGTCGATGAAGTTGGTGCCGTTGATCGGATCGCCGCCGATGCCGATGCAGGTCGTCTGGCCCAGGCCGGCGTTGGTGGTCTGCGCCACCGCCTCGTAGGTCAGCGTTCCGGAGCGAGAGACCACCCCCACCTTGCCGACGGTGTGGATGTGGCCGGGCATGATGCCGATCTTGCACTGTCCGGGCGTGATGACGCCGGGGCAGTTGGGGCCGACGAGCCGGGTGCCGGAGCCCTGCAGGGCCCGCTTCACCTTCAGCATGTCCATCACCGGCACGCCTTCGGTGATGCAGACGACGAGCGGGATTCCGGCGTCGATCGCCTCCAGGATCGCGTCCGCGGCGAACGGCGGCGGCACGTAGATCACCGACGCATTGGCGCCGGTTGCGCTGACGGCATCGGCCACGGTGTCGAACACCGGCAGATCGAGATGCGTCGAGCCGCCTTTACCGGGCGTGACGCCGCCGACCATCTTGGTGCCGTAGGCGATCGCCTGTTCGGAGTGGAAGGTGCCCTGGGCTCCGGTGAAGCCCTGGCAAATGACCTTGGTTTCGGAATTGATGAGAACGGCCATCTATGCGGCCTCCTTCACGGCTTTCACGATCTTCTCCGCAGCGTCGGCGAGATCGTCGGCGGAAATGATCGGCAGGTTGGATTCCGAGAGAATCTGCTTGCCGAGTTCGACGTTGGTGCCTTCCAGGCGCACCACCAGCGGCACGTTCAGGCTGACCTCGCGAGCCGCGGCGACGACGCCGTCGGCGATCACGTCACAGCGCATGATCCCGCCGAAGATGTTGACCAGGATGCCTTCGACGTTCGGGTCGCGCAGGATGATCTTGAACGCCTCGGTCACCCGGTCCTTGGTCGCACCGCCGCCGACGTCCAGGAAATTGGCCGGCGCGCCGCCGTACAGCTTGATGATGTCCATCGTCGACATCGCCAAGCCGGCACCGTTGACCATGCAGCCGATCGAGCCGTCGAGCTTGATGTAGTTGAGGTCGTGGCGGGCGGCCTCGAGTTCCGCCGGATCCTCCTCGTCCTCGTCACGCAGTTCCTGGATGTCCTTGTGCCGGAACAGCGCGTTGTCGTCGAAGTTCATCTTCGCGTCGAGCGCGATGACGTCGCCGGCACCGGTCACCACCAGCGGATTGATCTCCACCATCGACGCATCCAGGTCGGTGAACGCCTTGTACATCGCGAGCACGAACTTGACGCAGGCGTTGACCTGCTTGCCTTCCATCTTCAGGCCGAACGCGACCTGCCGGCCGTGAAACGGCTGGATGCCGGTGACCGGGTCGATCGCCACCTTGAGGATCTTGTCGGGCGACTTCTCCGCCACTTCCTCGATGTCCATGCCGCCTTCGGTGGACGCGATGATGGTGATCTTCGAGGTCGCGCGGTCGATCAGCAAGCTCATGTAGCATTCGCGCTTGATGTCGCAGCCTTCCTCGATATAGACGCGCTTGACTTCCTTGCCGGCCGGCCCCGTCTGCTTGGTGACGAGCTGCATGCCCAGCATCTTCTCGGCGGTCGGGAAGACCTCTTCGATGGCCTTGACCACCTTCACACCGCCGCCCTTGCCGCGGCCACCCGCATGAATCTGCGCCTTGACGACCCAGACCGGCCCACCCAGCTTCTTCGCCTCGGCTTCAGCCTCGGGCGCGGTGTAGGCGACGTGTCCGCGCGGCACGGCGACGCCGTACTTCGCCAGCAATTGCTTTGCTTGGTATTCGTGGATGTTCATGCGTCCCTCTCTCTCCTCGTGCGACGGCGAAGGCGCCGGCGGACGACGGCACCGGGGTGCCGCGCCTCCGGACGGCTCGTCGGCTACATCAGCCCCTTGGCGACTTCGACCAGAGTCTTCACCGAGTTGATCGAATGATCGAGCATCGCCTTCTCCTCGGCGTTCAACTCGATCTCGACGATCTTCTCGATGCCGCCGGCGCCGATGATCGTGGGCACGCCGACGTAGAGGCCGTCCTGTCCGTACTGGCCCTGGCACCAGGCGGCACACGGCAACAGCCGCTTCTTGTCCTTCAGGAAGGATTCCGCCATCGCGACCGCCGAGGCGGCCGGTGCGTAAAATGCGGAGCCGGTCTTCAGCAATCCGACGATTTCGGCGCCGCCGTCACGGGTGCGCTGGATGATCTTGTCCAGCCGCTCCTGCGTGGTCCAGCCCATCTTCACCAGATCGGGCAGCGGGATGCCGGCCACCGTCGAGTACCGGGCGAGTGGCACCATGGTGTCGCCGTGGCCGCCCAGCACGAACGTGGTCACGTCCTCGGCGGAGACATTGAATTCCTGCGCCAGGAAGGCGCGGAAGCGTGCGCCGTCGAGCACACCCGCCATGCCGCAGACCATGTTGTGCGGCTGGCCCGAGAATTCGCGCAGCACCCACACCATCACGTCGAGCGGGTTGGTGATGCAGATGACGAACGCCTCGGGGCAATGGGCCTTGATGCCCTCGCCGACCGCCTTCATCACCTTGGTGTTGATGCTGATCAGGTCGTCGCGGCTCATGCCGGGCTTGCGCGCCACGCCGGCGGTGACGATCACCACGTCGGCGCCGGCGAGATCGGCATAGGCGTTGGTGCCGCTCAGCGCGGTGCTGTTGAATTCCACCGGCATGGATTGCAGCAGGTCGAGCGACTTGCCTTGCGGCAGCCCTTCGACGATGTCGAACAGGACGACGTCGCCCAGTTCCTTCAGAGCGCAGAGGTGTGCGAGCGTGCCGCCGATGTTGCCGCCGCCGATGAGCGCAATTTTTTTGCGTGCCATGAGAAGACCTTCCCCCTCGGGAGAGAGTTGTGCGGCCGGAACACCCCTTTCAGAACGGGTTTTGCCGCAGCGCGATAACGGAGCGTGCTTAGTAGCGCGTATTTTCGGGGTGGGCAAGGCGCTACCGGGGTTGCACGTGCGTGAATACCGCAGCCGCGAACAGGCGTCGGCGCTCCTTGTCCCGATGGCGGCGTTGTGCATGATACCGGCGAAGTTTTCTTCCCATGACAGCCCGATCGCAGCCATGTCCGACAGCTCGCCGTTCGCCCCGAAAGCCTTCCCCTCGCTGCCGGCCGTGGCCGGCGTGCGCCTCGCCGTCGCCGCCGCCGGCATCCGCTACCGCGGCCGCGACGACCTGCTGCTGGCCGAACTCGCCCCGGGGACGACCGTGGCCGGGGTCTTCACCCGCTCGCAGACGGCCGCGGCACCGGTCCGCTGGTGCCGCGGGGCGGTGGCGAAGGGCGCAGGCGCGCGCGCACTGATCGTCAACGCCGGCAACGCCAACGCCTTCACCGGCCTCGCCGGCGAGATGGCCTCGGCGGAGACGGCGGCGGCGGTGGGCCGGCTGTTCGATTGCGCGGCGGACACGGTGCTGGTCGCGTCCACCGGGGTGATCGGCGAGGCGATGCCGATGGACCGGCTGCTGAAAGCGCTTCCGGACGCCGCCGCGCATCTCGGCGAAGCGGGCTGGGAGGCGGCGGCGCGCGCCATTTCCACCACCGACACCTTCCGCAAGGGCAGCGTCGGCCGCGCGGAGATCGACGGCGTGCCGGTGACGGTCTGCGGCATCGCCAAGGGTGCGGGCATGATCGCGCCCGACATGGCGACGATGCTGGTGTTCCTGTTCACCGACGCGGGCTTGCCGGCCGACGTGTTGCAAGCGCTGATCGTCGCAGGCGCCGACCGCTCCTTCAACTGCATCACGGTCGACTCCGACACCTCGACCAACGACACCTTGCTCGCGTTCGCCACCGGCGCGGCCGGGCACGCGCCCGTCGCCGACGCCGCCGACCCGCGGCTCGGGGCCTTCCGGGACGCGCTGAACGCAGTGATGCTGGACCTCGCGCATCAGGTGGTGAAGGACGGCGAGGGCCTGACCAAGTTCGTGACGATCGGCGTCACCAGCGCGGTCGACGACGGCGCGGCGCGGATCATCGGCCTCGCCATCGCCAACTCGCCGCTGGTGAAGACGGCGATCGCCGGCGAGGACGCGAACTGGGGCCGCATCGTCATGGCGGTCGGCAAGTCGGGGGAACAGATCGACCGCGAGCGCCTGGCGATCCGCATCGGCGGCATCGAAGTCGCCAAGGCCGGGGCGCGGGTGCCCGACTACGACGAAGCCCCCGTCGCCGCGCACATGCGTGGCCGGGAGGTGACGATCGACGTCGACGTCGGCGTCGGCACGGGCGCCGCCACCGTCTGGACCTGCGACCTGACCCACGGCTACATCGACATCAACGCCTCTTATCGGTCGTGAGCGGGGCTGCGGTGCTTCCTTCGAAGCGGGTCCCACGACGAGGAAGTCCGGGATCGATCGCGGCCCGGATCTCCCGGGCCGCATCGCCGCGCAGGTCCGCCGCGCGCTGATCGGCGGAGGGGCACCGGCCCGCAGCCGGCTCAGGGCTCGCGGATCAGGTACGACCGGTCGACGGCGGACAGACTGGTGAGGGTCTGCCGCACGCCGGACGGCCATTCGACGACGATGCTGTCGATCGTCGTCGCCTGACCGAGACCGAAGTGGATACGCTGGCTGTCCTGGGCGAACGCATGCATTCCGCCCTGCTGCTCACGCAGCTGCGTCCGCCCGCCGGCCGTCAGCAACACACGGGCACCGATCCCGTTGCGGTTCGACTGCGTGCCCTCGAGGTCCAGTTCGACCCAATGATTGCCGTTGCCCAGGTTCCGGTAAAGCCGGTTCGGCGCGACCGCGTAATAGTCGTACCGCATGTTCCTGAACAACGTGTTCGTCGTCAGGACGTCGATGAAGCCATCCCGATCGTAATCGGCGATCGCCACCTTGGATCCGAGCTCGAGCTCGTTCGATGTGTTGTGCGGCCCCACGTTCGGGCCGTCGGCACCCCCGGCGCCAGCCTGCTGGATGAACGTGCCGTCGCCTTTATTCAGGTAGAGAGTATTCGGTGTCTTCTTGATCGCATCCCCCCCATCGATGAAGAGGTCGACGAAGCCGTCGTTGTTGAAGTCCGCCGCCGCCACCGAGTTTCCGGTGAGCGGACGGCTGAGCCCGGCCGCGACGGTCTTGTCTTTGTAGCGCCCGGTCGCTTTGTCATAAGTCAGCAGCACAGGCGCGTACGCCGCCGGAGCGGCGAAGTTGCCGCCGATCGGCGTCAACTCGGTGAAATTGGCTGTCGTCTGCACCCTCATCCAGAGGCTGAAGGGTGAAACCTGCGGTGACGACGAAACCAGGACCCGCCACGTTTGCGTGGCTTGCTCATAGCCGACGTAGATTGCCTGAGCGTTCCCGGGGATGTGCGGGGCGATACCGGCGGCGGTCGCGTCGGACGACGCGATCGTCACCGGGAAGCCCGAAGGGTGACGACCTCCCGAGCCTATGAATACGTTCGCCGCCCTGGGGTAAACACCCGCATAGTCGCGAACATCAAAGATCAGGTTACCAGTCGTCTTTAGACTGAATCCCACCTCGCCGGATTGGGCGGTGAGAAAGAAACCAGCAAGCCGGGGGCCTTGCTGATAAACGCGAGATTTGCCGCCAACCACGGGTTCATTTCTAAGCATGAATATATCGGGATAAAGGTCATCGTCGAGGGGGACGATGGCGGTGTCGCGGACTTGCCGGGTCCGAGGGAAGGTTGCCGTAATGTCGGTGAAGGGCCGGGTCGACGTGTCGTAAACTCGGGTGGGTGTACCCTGAAGAGAGTCCGCATGGACGACTACGTCAGGGTGGCTGTCACCATTGACGTCCGCAAGTTGCGCATACTGCGCACTCACCTCCGCATCGTGCAGTCCCGCTGCAGCGGAGACCGGGTCGAACCTGGTGATATGGTTCTCGAAGAGTTCCGATGGTGCGACGATTCCGTCGGTGCGGGGTGGTGCCAGCACATAAGCATCGAGCAAGCCGTCCTTGTTCCAGTCGTACCAGAGGGACGCACGGCCACGCTGCGCTGGATCGTCGATGCCGACCGCGGCGGCCCGATCCACGAGCTTGCCGTTCTCGTTGACGAGAAGAAGGCTCGGATTCTGCGACCTGCTGTTGTTGTCACCGACTGGTATGAAAAGATCCTGATCGCCATCGTTATCGTAGTCTATCCAGGAACTCCCATGCGCGTCGATGCACCGGGCGCCGCCATTGCAACGCGGCAATGTTCCGGGTCCCCAGGGCCATACGGTCGCGCCGATGTCGTTGAATTGACCGTTTCCATTGTTGATGAACAGCGCAGGCGTGGCGTTATCGCCTTCGTATGTATGACGGCTCAGCCAGATATCCGGGAGCCCGTCGTTGTTGAAGTCGACCCAGCTGACGCTGAACGCCTGCCGCAGGGCATCGCCGATGCCTGCCGTCGAAGAAACATCGGCGAACGTCACCGGCGTCTGCGATGTCGCGGCGGAGGTGCAGCAGAAGAAGGCGCCGACCGTGAGCCACGACAGGGACACTCGTCTCGTCCTCAAGCACGAAATCATGATCGGTTCTCTCCATACCGTAGCGAGAATCCCAGCGCCGTTGAAATCGTGGGAATTTCGAGCGGGGGGTGCGCAGTCACCCTGGGTTACGCGCCGCCAAAGAAAGCCCCGGCTGCGAGCACGGCAAGCTCCTCGCCTCTTGGATCTCGCCAGGACGTCATCGTCGAACTCCGCCGTCGCGCCCTCGACTCCCGTAAGTAGCACGAAAGCCGTGGCCCTGTAGACAACGAACCGTGTTCGAGGCGGCGTCGCGGTATCCGGCGGCACGGCGGGGACTCGGGCTGCCCGATGGCAAGGTGGATCGCCCGACGCGAGGGATCCACAGCCGGCCGGGGCGACGGAGGCACCCTGCAGCAACGACGTAGATGATCCAACATTTTTGCCGAACGGGGAACACAGCCCTCGCTGGCGCGTTGTCGATTCTAATTCCCTGTTCAACCCAGGGGCACATCACCGTTGCCGTTGCAAACTCGGGGGCACCGCGCCGGCAGACGTCGTCCGATCGAAGGTGCCGGCGAAATCTGAACAACGCGCGCAATGACGCGATCTCTTTCGGGATTGGAAGCGATGGACGCAAATAGCCCAAAAGCGGCACAAGCAATCTTTTTCTGTGGGCCCGCCCAGGCTAGGCAATCTCTATGCAAAGGAAATCTGCTTAGAACGGCGGTCCTGGATTGCGCGCAGCTTGTGATCGTTCTGGCGCTTGGTTTTTTCATGCATCCGGAGGCGTCGGCCCAGGAGGCGGGTGCCGAGGGCTCGGGGATGCCGGGGACGGGGATTCCCGAGCAATTGCCGCCGGTGCCGGGTGGCCCGCCGATCAAATACGACTGGGCGCACAACATCACCGGCGACTGGGGCGGGCTGCGCAATCAGCTTTCGGAGTGGGGTGTCGATATCCGCGGCGGCTACGCCATGGAATTCATGGCCAATCCGGTGGGCGGCGTCCGCCAGGGACAGACGTACGTCCACAACATCCTGCTGCAGGGCGACTTCGACCTCGAGAAGCTCCTGAACGTGCCGAACACCGTGTTCCGCATTCTGGGCTCGCAGCGTTCCGGCGAAAGTCTTTCCAAGAACGACATCGGCAACGCGATCAGCGTGCAGCAGCTCTATGGCGGTGGCCAGACGTATCGGCTGGTCGAGGCGCAGTTCATCACGTCTCTTTATGAGGACCGTCTGAACCTGGCTTACGGCCGCCTGTCGGCGACCGACGATTTCCTCACCTCGCCGCTGTACTGCAACTTCGTCAACAACGGCTTCTGCGGCCAGCCGTCGTCGCCGTTCTTCAACTTGCCGAACGGCATCACCGCTTATCCGACGGCAGTCTGGGGCGGCCGCGCCAAGGCCAAACTCATCCCCGAGACCTACGTCATGGTCGGCGTCTACGACGGCGACGTCGAGCAGAACGGCAAGAACGAGCACGGTGTCAACTTCACTCTCGGCGACAACGGTGCACTGGTCCTGACAGAAGTGGCATGGACGCCGCAGGAAGGTCTGTTCGATCTCCCTGGTCACTACAAGGTCGGCGGCTACTACCATTCCGGGCGCTTCCGGGAGGTCTCGAACGACGTGAACGGCAACAACCAGTACGTGAGCGGGCTCCAGGGGCAGAAGTTCACGGGGAACGGCGGTTATTACTTCCTGTTCGACAACATGCTCTATCGGGAGAAGCCGGGAGCGGATCAGGGGCTTTCGGCGTTCTGGGTACTGGTCGTCAGCCCGGGCCAGGAGGAGAACACCATGCCGTACTACATGTCCGGTGGATTGGTGTACCAGGGCCTGATCGGTGCACGGCCCCAGGACAAGACGGCGTTCGGCGTGACCAATGCCTGGTTCAGCGACAATATCAGCGACGCACGTCACGAGGCCGGCCTCGAACGGCAGACCACGGAAACGGCACTCGAACTGAACTACAACGTGCAGATCACGCCCGCGATCTACTTCCGCCCAGACCTGCAGTACATCATCAACCCCAATGGTCAGAACGACATCGATAATGCTTTCGTGGTCGGCTTCGAGGCAGGCCTGACCTTCTGACGCGGCATGGTAGCAGTCATTAAACCAGCTCTACAGGGAGGTCGCGACATGGCTGAGGCCCTTCCGGAACGGGTGGTCGTTGCCCCGAATGCCGGATACGTCATTCTGATCGCCGCCGCGGCGGCGATGGGTGGATTTCTCTTCGGCTTCGATACGGCCGTCATCAACGGCGCGGTGCTCGCGCTGAAGAGCGAATTCAACGCCTCCAGCCTGGGGATCGGCCTCGCCGTTTCGCTGGCTCTCCTAGGCTCGGCGGTCGGCGCGTTCTTCGCCGGCCCGCTGGCGGATCGCCTCGGGCGGGTGAAGTGCATGATCATCGCGGCCGCCCTGTTCACGATCAGCGCGATCGGCTCGGGTGCCCCGTTCGGCCTCGCGGACTTCATCTTCTGGCGGATTCTCGGCGGCATCGGCGTCGGCGCCGCCAGCGTCATCGCCCCGGCCTACATCGCCGAATGCTCGCCTGCGGAGATGCGCGGCCGGCTCGGCTCGCTTCAGCAACTGGCGATCGTCATCGGCATCTTCGCCGCCCTGCTCGGGAACTACGCGATCGCCGCGGCGGCCGGATCGGCGGAAGCGCCCTTCTGGTTCGGCCTGGAAGCATGGCGCTGGATGTTCTGGTCGGAGACGCCGGCGGCGATCATCTACGGCATCTGCGCCCTGATCATTCCGGAGTCGCCGCGCTACCTCGTCGCCCGGGGCCGTCATGCCGAGGCACGCATCGTCCTGGCGCGGCTGATCGGCGGCGACATCAACGCCAAGGTGGACGAAATCGCCCGGACGGTCCGCCGCGAGCGGAAGCCGAGCCTGGCCGACCTGAAGGGGCGCTTCGGATTGCTGCCGATCGTCTGGATCGGCATGGCCCTGTCGATGTTTCAGCAGTTCGTCGGCATCAACGTCATCTTCTACTACAGCAGCGCGCTTTGGCGGATCGTCGGCTTCACCGAGGCCGACTCGCTGCTGATCACCATGATCACCAGCATCACCAACATCGCCACGACACTGGTCGCCATCGCCTGCATCGACAAGCTCGGCCGCAAGCCGCTGTTGCTGATGGGATCGATCGGCATGGCCCTGACTTTGGGGACGCTGGCCTGGGTGTTCGGCACGTCGCCGCTCAACGAGGAAGGGTTCCCGATCCTCAGCGCGAACGCCGGCCTGGTGGCGCTCCTCGCCGCCAACATCTACGTCTTCTTCTTCGGCTTCTCCTGGGGGCCGGTGACCTGGGTGCTGCTCGGCGAGATGTTCAACAACAAGATCCGCGCGTCCGCCCTGGCGCTGGGCGCCTGCGTGCAATGGATCGCCAACTTCGCCGTCTCCACCAGCTTCCCGCCGATCACCTACAACCTCGGGCTCGGGGTGGCGTACGGGCTGTACGCCGGCTCCGCCGCGCTGTCGTTCCTCTTTGTCATCGTCTTCATCAAGGAAACCAAGGGGCGGGAACTGGAGGACATGTAGGACCGCCCGCACGTCGTCGGCGTCACGAACGAAGGGAGGAACGAAGACCATGCTCGCACTCGATCCGTCGGCGGTCCGCATCGGCGGGCAACCGTCCGACAAGGCCGAGGCCATTCGTCAGGTCGGCGAACTCCTGGTTCGATCCGGCAATATCGATCCCGGCTACATCGCCAGCATGATGGCCCGCGAGAAGATCGCGAATACCTTCCTCGGCAACGGCATCGCCATCCCGCATGGCATCCCGAAGGACCGCGAACTCATCCTCAAGACCGGCGTCGCCGTGCTGCAGGTGCCGGCCGGCGTCGAGTGGAACGTGGGCGAGAAGGTGCACCTGGTCGTCGGCATCGCCGCCAAGTCCGACGAGCACCTGGAGATCCTCGCCAACCTCACCGATGTCCTGAGCGAACCGGAGGAGGCGGCACGACTGGCGACGACGACGGACGCGGCGCAGATCGCCGCCAGGCTGTCGGGCGCCGCCGTCACCGCGCCCGCTGCTGCGGCGCCCGCCGCGACGGCCCAGGATCTGGGCGACGGGTTCGACGTGACGATCACCAATCCGCACGGCCTGCATGCCCGGCCGGCGACGGCGTTCGTCGATCTGGCGAAGTCGTTCCAGGCAACCGTCCGGGTCCGGAACGCCGACAAGGTCGCAGACGGCAAGAGCCTGATCTCGCTGCTCAAGCTCGGCGCGGAGAAGGGCTCGACACTGCGGGTGATGGCCGAGGGTCCCGACGCCGCCGACGCGCTCGCGGCATTGAAAGCGGCGATGGAGAAAGGCCTGGAGGACGAGGCGCAGGCGGCCTCGGACGCGGCGACCGCGGTCGTAGACGCCCGCCAGACCATCCGCTACGAAGGCCGCACGGCGGCCGGCATCTCCGCCTCGCCGGGGCTCGCCATCGGGCCGATCCGCCAGTTCGTCCGCGCGAAGATCGTCGTCGAGGCGACCGCCCGCGACCCCGGCGCCGAGCTGAAGAAGCTGGATCGCGCGCTGGAAAGCTCGAAGCGCGAACTGCAGGAATTGTTCGACGAGGTTTGGAAGAAGTCCGGTCCGGGCAAGGCCGGCATCTTCAAGGCGCACTCCGAATTTCTCGAAGACCCGGAGATGCTGGACGCGACGCGGGCGTGCATCCTGGAGGGCCGCAGCGCCGGCTGGGCGTGGCAGCACATCTACGAGGACCGGGCCGGCATGCTCGCGGCGATGAAGGACGCGGTGCTCGCGGCGCGCGCCGCGGATCTGCGCGACGTCGGCCGGCGGGTTCTCAAGTTGCTCGCCGAGTCGATCGAGGACGAGCCGCAGCTTCCCGAGAGCCCGGTCATCCTCGTCGCCGAGGACCTGACGCCGTCGGACACCGCCCGGCTCGATCCGACGTTCGCGCTGGGCCTGTGCACGGCGGGCGGCGGGCCCACCTCGCACACCTCGATCATCGCCCGCTCACTGGACATTCCGGCGGTGGTCAGCGTCGGCGACTCCGTTCTCGACCTCGCCGACGGGACACCGGCCATCCTCGACGGCAACGCAGGTTTGCTGGTGATCGAGCCGACCGAGGCCGACACCGCGCAGGCCCGGCAGGCGCTGGTCGACCACCAGGCGCAGCGCGAGGCCGAGCGCAAGGCCTGCTACAAGCCGGCGATCATGACCGACGGCGTCCGCATCGAAGTGGTCGCCAACATCAGCGACGTCACCGAAGCCGCGCACGCCGTGGAGGCTGGTGGCGAGGGCGTCGGCCTGCTGCGCACCGAATTCCTGTTCCTGCAACGCGACAGCGCGCCCAGCGAGGACGAACAGTTCGCGACGTATTCGGCGATGACCAAGGCGCTGAACGGCCTGCCGATCATCATCCGCACCCTGGACATCGGCGGCGACAAGGAGGTGCCGTACCTGCAGATGCCGGCGGAGATGAACCCGTTTCTCGGCGAGCGCGGCATCCGGCTGTGCCTCGCCCGCAAGGACCTGTTTCGCACGCAGCTGCGCGCCATCTTCCGCGCCGCGGCGACCGGCCCGGTCAAGATCATGTATCCGATGATCGCCATCCTCGAGGAGTTGCAGCAGGCCAAGGAGATCACCGAGGAGGTGCGGCGCTCGCTCGGGGCCGGGCCGGTCGAGATCGGCATGATGATCGAGGTTCCGTCCTCAGCGATGATGGCCGACGTCTTCGCGCCGGAGGTCGATTTCTTCTCCATCGGCACCAACGACCTCACCCAGTACGTCCTCGCCATGGACCGGCTGCATCCGCAACTGGCCAGGCTGGCGGACGGGCTGCATCCTGCTGTTCTCCGGATGATCGACCGCACGGTGCGCGCGGCCGACGCGGCGGGCAAATGGGTCGGTGCCTGCGGCGGTGTCGCGGGCGATCCGCTCGGCGTTCTCATCCTCACCGGCCTCGGCGTGCGGGAGCTCAGCGTCAGCATTCCGAGCATCGCCGCGGTCAAGGCACAGGTCCGCGGGCTTTCCGGCGAGAGGGTGCGGGCGTTGGCGCAGCGTGCGCTCGCCTGCCGGACAGCCGCCGAGGTCCGGGCGCTCGCATGAGCGCGGCCGCCACCGCTTTGCCAGGAGCCGTGCCATGACAGCAGCCCCGCGCATCGCCACCGTCAGCCTGAACGCCGCCATCGACCAGACCGCGAGCGTCGCCGGCTTCACCGCCGGCGAGGTGAACCGGGTCGCCTGGGAGCAGTCGGACGCGGGCGGCAAGGGCGTCAACGTCGCCTCGTTCCTCGCCGATGCCGGTCACCCGGTCGCGGTGACCGGGCTGTTGGGCGCCGACAACACCGAGTTGTTCGTTCGCCTGTTCGCCGACAAAGGCATCACCGACCGGTTCATCCGCATCCCCGGCCGCACCCGGGTGAACGTCAAGATCGTCGACGACGTGGGCCACCGGGTCACGGACATCAACTTTCCGGGCGTCGCCGCCGGTCCCGCCGATCTCGAGGCGGTTACGGCCGTGCTCGAGGATTTGGTGAGCCACGGGGTCGAGTGGTTCGTCCTCTCGGGAAGCCTGCCGGCGGGCTTGCCGCCCACGACCTACCGCGACCTGACGACGATGCTGAAAGCCCACGGCCGCAAGGTGGTCCTGGATGCCAGCGGCGCCGGCTTTGCGCAGGCGGTCGACAGCCGTCCGGACGTCGTCAAGCCGAACATCGACGAATTGAAGGAACTGGTCGGCCGGCCGCTCGACGACGAGGCTGCGGTGATCGGAGCGGCCCGGGATCTGCGGCGGCGGGGGATCGGGCTGGTCGCCGTCTCGATGGGCGTGCAAGGGGCCATCTTCGTCGATGGTGAGGTCGCCGTGCATGCCGCGCCGCCGGCGGTCGAGGTGAAGAGTACCGTCGGCGCGGGCGACGCGATGGTGGCAGGCATCGTTCACGCGGCCGTCGAGGCGCTCTCGCTCGAGGAGAGTGCCCGGCTCTCGACAGCGTTTTCGCTGGGTGCGCTGGGCGAGATCGGTCCGCGACTGCCGCCGTGGACCGTGGTCGAGGCGTTCCGCGGACGGGTGACCACCCGTCGGATCGCCGTTTGATCGGGACAATGCGGAGGAGGACACGGACTTGGCAAACATCGTCGGCGTGACGGCCTGCCCCACCGGGATCGCCCATTCGCTGATGGCGGCGGAAGCGCTGCGCAACGTCGGGCGGGTCACGGGCCACACCGTGAAGATCGAGTGCCAGGGCGCCGAGGGCACCACCGATCCGCTGGACGACGCCGACATCGCCAGCGCCGACCTGGTCATCCTCGCCGCCGACATCCACGTCGAGCGCGAACGCTTCGAAGGCATCCCGATCTTCGAGGTGTCGACCGGCCGCGCCATCCGCGAGACCGAGCACGTCATCGGCGAGGCGCTCGTTCACGCCGGCATCAAGGCTACGCCGGCCCTCGCCCCGGGAATGGCCGATGCAGCGCACGCTCCCGCGCCGACGCCAGCGCCCTTGGTCTCGACGGCGGCTGCGGCGCCGGCGAAGGAGATGCCGGCGAAACGCATCGTCGCCATCACCGCCTGCCCCACCGGCATCGCGCATACGTTCATGGCGGCGGAAGCCTTGAAGAAGGCCGCCGCCGGGGCCGGGCACACGATCAAGGTGGAGACGCAAGGCTCCGTCGGCGCGAAGAACCAGCTCGGCGACGCGGACATCGCGCAAGCCGACGTCGTCATCATCGCCGCCGATACGCACGTCGATCTCGCGCGTTTTGCCGGCAAGCCGCTGCATCAGACGTCGGTCGGTTCGGCAGTCAAGCAGGCAGGCGATGTGATCCAGGCCGCCCTGGCGGCACCGGCCGCCGCGGTCCGTACCGACGCGGCCAGAGAGACCCCGAAGACGCAGACGGCGGAGAAGGGAGCCGGCCCGTACAAGCACCTGCTGACCGGCGTCTCCTACATGCTGCCGATCGTCGTCGCCGGTGGCCTGATCATCGCGCTGTCGTTCGTCTTCGGCATCGACGCGTTCAAGGAGGAGGGCTCACTGGCGGCGGCGCTGATGCAGATCGGCAGTGGCGCGGCCTTTGCCATCATGGTGCCGGTGCTGTCCGGCTTCATCGCGTATTCCATCGCCGACCGGCCGGGGCTGGCGCCAGGGCTGATCGGTGGCATGCTGGCGGTCGATCTGCAGGCAGGATTTCTCGGCGGCCTCGCCTCCGGCTTCCTCGCCGGCTATGTCGCCAAGGCGATGCGCGACCACATCAAGCTGCCGGTAAATCTGGAAGGCTTGAAGCCGGTTCTCATCATACCGCTGCTCTCCACCCTCGTGGTCGGGCTGCTGATGGTCTACGTCGTCGGCGGCCCGGTCCGGGCGATCATGGAGGGGCTGACCGCGTTCCTGCAGGGAATGGGCACCACCAACGCGGTGCTGCTCGGCCTGTTGCTCGGCGGCATGATGGCGATCGACATGGGCGGGCCGGTCAACAAGGCCGCCTACGCCTTTTCCGTCGGCCTGCTGACCAGCGACGCGTTCACGCCGATGGCGGCCGTGATGGCGGCCGGGATGACGCCGCCGCTGGGGATCTGCGTCGCCACCTTCCTCGCCCGCAACCGCTTCACCAAAGCCGAGCAGGAGGCGGGCAAAGCCGCGGGCGTCCTCGGCCTGTCGTTCATCACCGAGGGCGCCATCCCGTTCGCGGCGAAGGACCCGTTGCGCGTGATCCCGTCGATGGTGGCAGGCTCTGCCGTGGCCGGCGCGATCTCCATGTACTTCGGCTGCGGCCTGCGCGCGCCGCACGGCGGGGTGTTCGTCCTCGCCATTCCCAATGCGGTCAACCACGTCGGCTGGTACGCACTCGCCATCGCCGCCGGCACGCTGGTGACGGCGGTGGCACTGGTGATCGTCAAGAAACCGCTGAACGAGCCCGAGCCGGCGGTCCGCGTCTCCTCCGCGCCCGGCTCGACGTCATAGGGGAGAAGCGCGGTGATGAACCGGGTCCTGGCGACAGGATCCTCGTGCCTTCCCCGATGGCGTCACCGTGCGCCGCCGTCAGCCGGCCAGCGCGCTGGTGTTGCGGCTGTGGTTCTGGATCCAGTGGTACAGGTAAAGAACCACCCCCCAGCAGTCGAACAGGTCGTAACGGCTGGACAGGCTTCCGCGCAGTTCTTCGGCGCGTTCGAGGAATCTCTTGTGTTCGAGCGCATGCGTCCGATGATCGTCACATGCCCGGATACTCATGGCCTGCTCTTCGCGGGCGAACGTTTCGCGCGCCTGGGCGATAAGCGCGTCGACGCTCTCGGCGAACACCATGATCCGCGGATCGGACGCGACCGTCTCGATCATCGTCCGGGAGAGGCCGACCAGGTCGGCCTCTCCCGGGTCGAGATGGTCCCTGCAGGGCTGCGTGTTCAAAGCTTCGCCTTTGCGGTCAGGCCGGGGATAGAAATGCGCCCGCCGTCCGCGTCGGTGCGGCGGAGGCGCTCACGTACCTCGAGAGTGCGCGGACGTGGCGAACTTCCAGGCTGTCGTCGCACGCGCCGCCGGCACGCAAGAGTTCGAGAAGAGCCTGCAGCTTCAGCAGCGTTCCCGCACGCGTGCTGGGAACCACATCGGCGAATGCTTCGTCGGCCGCCTTCCAGCGCATCTCGGCCTCGATGAACTCGGCAGCGAACTCGTCCTTGACGTCGTGGAGGGCGAGGGCAAGGAAAGTATCCTCGGCCCGTCGTGCCAGTTGAGCCGCCTCTATTGCCGGATCCTGTTTTATTCGTGCCATTCCCTGTATCCTTACCGAACTGGAAGCGAAAACGGTGCTCGGGACGTGTCGATGTGCACTACAAGCGTGACCTAAGCATTGACGTACGATGAAACCGGCAGCGGAAAAATACGGAGTTAATCGTAAGGTTTTCTACGTATATCAACTTGGTCGGGGCGCTTGCGTGCGGCGCCCCATCGATCGTCATTCGTCGGCGGGCGGTGCGCTCGCCAGCGCGTGAGCGATCGTCTCCAGAAGCAGCCGGTCGTCGAGCGGCTTTTCCAGAACGGCGAACGCGGAAGAAACCGATCTCGCCTGCTCGGCAAGATCGGCCCGCCCCGTCATGAAGATCACCGGCATGTCGAAGCGCGAGCGGCTCAGCCGCTCGAACACCGCCAACCCGCTGTAGTCCGGCAGGTCGATGTCGAGCAGAACGCACCCCCGCGGCAGCGATGGCGCCGACGACAACACGCTGCCACCGGATGCGAAGACCACGGCTTCCAGGCCGGCGGACTCCAGGAGGTCGCGCAAGGACTCACGCGTGGCTTCGTCGTCGTCGACGACCACGACCGTACCGCTCTGAAGGTCCGACTGAACGGAAAACTGCTGATCCATGCGTGCTATGCCCGAGGAAGCGATCGTGCATGCTAGGCGTCGCTCCGGCGGCCGCAAATAAGGGCTGTCACGTACACCGCTCAGGGGCGACCGGCCTGCCGGCGTCAGCGGGGCGCGGCACGCGAGGTGATGACGAGGCGCACCAGGTGCGAGTGGGTGCGCGCCTCCATCTTCTCCAGCACCCGGGCGCGATGGATCTCGACGGTGCGAGGGCTGATGCCGAGATCGTAGGCGATCTGCTTGTTCTGTTTGCCGAGGACGAGCCCCTCCATCACCTCGCGTTCTCGCGGCGTCAGTCGGGCGATCCGGCCTTCGGTTTCCGCGGCGGCGACGGCGTCTGCGCTGGAGCGGTCCGCCCCGTCCATGGCCGTGCGCACGCTTTCCAGCAGGACGTCGTCCGTATAGGGCTTCTGGATGAAGTCGGCCGCGCCCGCCTTCATCGCCCGAACCGCGAGCGCCACGTCGGCGAACGCGGTGATGATGATGACCGGCATCCGCAGGGGGATCTCGGCCAGTCGGCTCTGCACCTCCAGCCCGGTCATGTCCGGCAGCCGAACATCCAGCAGAACGCACCCCCGATGATCCGCGGACACGGCGTCCAGGAATTCCGTGCCGGAGCCGTAGGCCGCGGTATCCAGTCCGTGCGCCTCCAGCAGCATCGCCACCGACTCGCGGACAAAGGGGTCGTCGTCGACGACGAAGACGCGGGGTTCAGCGGGAGGCGCCATCGGACACGGGCTCCGGCGGTATCGGCGGGCTGGCGGGAAGCGTGATGCGGAACTGTGCCCCGCCGCCCGCCGCGGTCTCGGCCGACAGGCTACCGCCGTGCGAACGGACGATCGCGAGGCTGATCGCGAGCCCGATGCCCAGCCCACCCGGCTTCGTGGTGACGAACGGCTCGAAGGGGCGGTCGACGACTTCCGCCGGAAGCCCTGGCCCGGTGTCGCTGACGACGATCTCGATCGTCATGGGCTCGTCCCCCGGTCTTGTCTCGATCGAGACCACGCGGACCGGCGACCCGGCGACCGCCTCACAGGCGTTGCGGAGAAGATTGAGGAGTACCTGCTGGATCTGCATGCGGTCGATCGCGACCTGGGGCAGCCGGTCTGCGAATTCCAGCCGGACCTGCACGCCGTCCACGGCGGTCGAGGCCAACTCGACCGCCTCGGCGACGACCGGATTGACCTCCTCGGTAGAGCGGATCGGGTCCTTGTGCTGCATGTACTCCCGCAAGCCGCGGATGAAGTGATCCGCCCGGCCGATCTGCTCGGCGGCTTTGGCCGAGGCGGCCGCCGCCCGGTCCTGGGAGGCGGCGTCCTTCGACTGCAGAAAGCGGCGGCAGGCGTTGATGTAGTTCATCGCGGCGGTGAGCGGCTGCTTGATTTCATGGGTGAGCGACGACGCCATCTGCCCGAGTTCGTTCGCCCGTGTCGCCCGCTGCAGCTGGTCCTGCAGGTCGCGCGCGCGCTTCTCGGAGGCGACGCGCGCCGTCAGGTCCGTGAGCACGCAGTGGATGACCTGCGCGCCCGCCATCTCCAGGACGCAGGCGTTGACCGAGACCGTCAGCGTCTTGCCCTTCTTGTTGCGCCACAGCGTCTCGAATACCGCCGTCTTCTGCTCCATCACCCCGGCGACATGACGAGCGGTCTCCTCGGGCGACTCCTTGGCCTCGTAGGCGGAGAGCGGCAGGCGGGCGATTTCGTCGCGCGTGTAGCCGACGAGCGTGACCAGCGCATCATTGACGCCGAGGAACAGCTTGGTTCTCGGATCGAGGATGAACTTCGGACTGGGCGAGTGCTCGAACAGCCGCCGGTACAACGCTTCGTTCTCGCGCAGCCGGCGGATCACCGGCTCGCCCACCGCGAAGAACAGTGCGGTGCCGGCGCCGACCAGGGCCAGGGCGACGATCCCGACGACGGCGGCCGCGGCGAGGAACGGCCGACGGATATCGGCGACCGGCAGTTCGGCGACGATGCCGAGGTCGAGCACCGCCACCGGCTCGAAGGCGACGAGAACCTGCACGCCTCGCAGATTGGGCGTGATCAGGGTGCCCGACTGCCCGGACAAGGCGAGGCGCATCGGCAAGGCTCCCGGCGTCTCCGCGCTCACGGTCTCGGCGTCACCGTTCCCCGCATGGCGGTGAGCGTGGACATGGCGGCCGACCTTCTGCCCGATGACGAGGAGGAGGTCCCCGCCCTGCGTCCGACCCTGGAGGGCCTCCTGCGCCGCCTCGATCTGCGCGAGCGTGGCCGATCGGGGACCGTCGGGATAAAGCGTGTGTGTCTGGTCGAAGCGTGCCACCGCCTCCACCAGTCTCGCCTGGCTGCGAACCGTCTCGATCAGGCGTTCACGCTGCGCCCGGAATGCCGCGTCGTACAGGATGACGATCGCCGTGCCGCCGATGGCGAAGGCGACCACTGTCATGATCAGCACGAGGAGGCCGAGCCGCCTGTAATCTCCTGCGTCTTCCCCCTTGTGATCGAGCACCGGGCCAGCCTTGTCGACGTCCCCTCTTGGGCAGTATGGATCAGCCGCATCCCCCACGAAACGGCATTTTCGAGCGCGAGCCGACGGCCGACGCCCATATTCGCCCGCTACTCTACGCGTTTTCCGGCTTGTCGGCCCGTTTCGTGATGCGATACGCCCGAGATCCGGTTTCGTCGCGCCAGAAGGCCAGGCCCTTGTACTTCTCGAAGACATCCGGCGGCAGAACAGTGGGGCGCGGCTGCCAACGAACCTGACGTTTCACCGTGTGCAGGCCGGGTGCCCCCAGTTGCCGGTCGAACTCCGGTTCGTCGTATTCCACCTGATCGAAATCATGCGCGAACCAGTCCTCGCCGAGGAAGTCGTAGATCAGCTTCAGGCAGTCCTGCGGATGTTGCACCAGCAGATCGTATTCGACCAGCAGCAGCATGTCCGAGTGCTCGCCGTAGTATGCCTCCTTCAGCGCCGACCAGGCGAAGCCGACCACCCGGTCCCGGTGCGCCAGCGCCTCGGTGCGGCTGTAGACGGTGGCCCGTTCCTGCGGGCTGTTGAACAGGCGCGACGGCTCGAAGGCGTTGCGGCGCACCAGGCATTCGAAGCTGTCGAGGATCCAGCTCACGCCGCGGACGCAGCACAACACCTTCGCCTGCGGATAGAGCGCGCGCAGCAGCGGCAGCCGCGCGCTCCACATGCGATTGGTATCGAACACCATCGCCCGATCGGCGTGCGGCAAGTAATAGGCGTCGATCACCGCGCGCAGGATGGCGCGGCGCCGCTCCTCGTCGAGGAACACCGCCGTCTCGTTCTGCGGGACGAACGTGTTCAGCAACGCCTCGACCATCGGGCTGACCGGCCCGGTCATCGCCGCATGAAAGCGCGGGTTCTGCCGAAGGAGTCCGGCGAG
>Ga0209573_1000932_pt1 | contig 51466 bp, 53 predicted proteins | sample TNRBio252014_DNA_FD_185870 | JGI IMG/M metagenome (GOLD analysis project Ga0209573, IMG submission 185870) | Wastewater treatment Type I Accumulibacter community from EBPR Bioreactor in Madison, WI, USA - TNR Reactor_6/25/2014_ DNA (SPAdes)... | ecosystem: Engineered > Bioreactor > EBPR >... | reverse complement strand
CCAGTGCGGCGGGATAGCTGGCGTCGCCAAGGAACAGCAGCCGCGCGCCCTTGCGCAGGCCCGCGTCCATCTCGCGCCGGGCGGCATCGGCGGGGCAGGGGGCATAGCCATCAACACCGGCGGCGGCGGCCAGACCGGGCAGGGCGGCCAGCGCCGCCTGCGCGCTGCCATGTTCGGCCATCAGCCGCAGGAACGTCGTTGCACCGACGCGGTGCGAGCGAATGAGACGAAGCCACGACAGCCGGTCTTCTTCCGTGGTGGGTGGGGTGAAGGGTGTGGGAGAAGAAAGTGTGTTCCCGTCCATCGTATCCTCGCCTCATTCGATTCGCAGGTTGCCCCGAAAGGGTTAACAGTCGGTGAACATTTCCCGGCCATCACGAAACAAATGCACGCGGCCCCGTCCGGCTTGCAGCGCGCGGCGCAAAGGCTATGTAGGAGAGCAGCGCCATGCGTGGGGATGGGATGATCCGCTACAGCTTGAAATGCGATCAGGGCCATGCGTTCGAAAGCTGGTTCGCCTCGGCCTCGGCGTTCGATACGCTGGCTGTGGCCGGGCATCTGGCCTGTCCGACCTGCGCCAGCCCGCGAATCGAAAAGGCGCTGATGGCGCCGGCGGTCAGTGTGGCAACCGGCACCGCCGACAGCGCGCAGGCCCTGGCGACCCCGGAGGACGGCCTGGCCGAAAAGCTGGCGGCGCTGCGGCGGCATGTCGAGGAAAATTCGGATTATGTCGGCGAGGATTTCGCCCGCGAGGCCCGCGCCATCCATCTGGGCGATGCGCCCGAGCGCGCGATCTGGGGCGAGGCGCGGCTGGATCAGGCGCGCGCGCTGATCGACGAGGGCGTGCCGGTGGCACCGCTGCCCTTCATGGGCAAGGCGCGGGTGAACTGAGATGACGACGCAGGTTTTGATCACCGGAGCCAGCCGGGGAATCGGCGCCTCGCTGCTGGCCCTTTGTCGTGCGCGGGGCGACCGGGTTCTGGGCACGGCGCGCCGGGGTGGCGAGGGATTGGCGACGCTGGATGTGCGCGACCCGCTCTCGGTGCGGGGGCTGGCCGCGGTCTGGGGCGGGGGGCCTCTTGATCTGCTGGTGTGCAACGCGGGCATCCTGATCGACCGGGCCCAAGGGTTGGATGGGGGCTATGCCCCCGATCTTTGGGCCGAGACCTTTGCCGTGAATGTCACCGGCGTCTTCCTGACGGTGCAGGCGCTGTTGCCCAATCTGCGCGCGGCGCGCGGGCGGGTGGCGATCGTGTCGTCGGCGATGGGGTCGGACACCCGCGCGCCGGGGGGAAGTTATGCCTACCGCGCCTCCAAGGCGGCGGTGCTGAACCTCGGTCGCAATCTGGCCACTGACCTTGCCGCCGGGGGAATCGCGGTGGGCATCTATCACCCTGGCTGGGTGCGCACCGATATGGGCGGACCGGGGGCCGACATCGCGCCCGAGGTCTCGGCACAGGGGCTGCTTGCGCGCTTTGACGCGCTGACGCTGGCGTCCAGCGGTTGTTTCGAGGATTACGCCGGGCGGGCGATTCCTTTTTGACGCCTGCCTAAGGCGGGTTTGCCCTCCGTGGATGAGGGGTCTTGTCACGGTCAGCGAGGGCGTGCCGCTGCCTTTCATGGGCAAGGCGCGACTGGTTCTTGCCCTGCGGCTGCCATTGTCTTGCCGCGATCAGGCGCTAGGCAGGCCGCAACTGTCCCTTGCAGCGAAAGTGATTGCCATGCGTTTCCCAACGGAATTCCTGATCGACGAGTCCGGTGCTGTCACCGTGGACTGGGTGGTGCTGGCCGCCGCCGTGGTCGGCCTTGGCGTTGGCACCGTGGGCGCGGTGCGCAGCGGAGCGTTGTCGATGGGCAATGACATTTCCAGTTCGTTGAGCAACGCCGCCGTGGTGTCGCTGGGCACACTGGGGGCGGGAACCTCGACGACGCCGGGTGTGGTGGGGCTGCTCAGTTCGGAAAGCTGGTCAACGGCGGGTGGTCGCTGCCCGCAGGGGTCATTGTGCCCGCCCCCGACGACCTATACCGACGAGCGCTATGAGATGGCCGACGGCTCGATCTGGACGCGCAGCACCGAAACTGTCGATCGCGAGATCGTCTCGGAGCTGTGGATCGACGGCGAGGGCAATACCGTCGAGGCGCCGGATCTCTCTGGCCTCTGACGCCATGTCACAGGGCAGGCGCCGGGCTGCCGGCGACCCTTGCGCGACTGTCCCCCCGCGCGTATGAGATGCGCGCCGCGCAAGGATGCGCGGTGTGCGGCGGGGGATTGAATGCCGATCCTGGTGATGAAATTCGGGGGCACTTCGGTGGCCGATCTGGCGCGCATCGAGAATGCGGCGGCCAAGGTGCGGGCCGAGGTCGAGCGCGGCTATGATGTGATCGTCATCGTCTCGGCGATGTCGGGCAAGACCAACGAACTGGTCAAGTGGGTCAATGACACCTCGGCCTTTTACGACGCGCGAGAATATGACGCCGTGGTCTCGTCGGGCGAGAATGTCACCGCCGGGCTGATGGCGCTGCGGCTGCAGGAGATGGGCGTTTCGGCGCGCAGCTGGCAGGGCTGGCAGGTGCCGATCAACACCACCTCGCAGCATGGCTCGGCGCGGTTTGTGTCGATCCCGCGCGCGCATATCGATGCCAAATTCGCCGAAGGATTCAAGGTGGCCGTGGTCGCCGGTTTCCAGGGCGTCAGCACCGAGGGGCGGATCACCACGCTGGGCCGGGGGGGCAGCGATACCACCGCCGTCGCCTTTGCCGCCGCCTTTGATGCGGTGCGCTGCGATATCTATACCGATGTGGACGGGGTCTATACCACCGACCCGCGCATCTCGCGCAAGGCGCGCAAGCTGGACAAGATCAGCTATGAGGAGATGCTGGAACTGGCGTCTCTGGGCGCCAAGGTGCTGCAGACCCGCTCGGTCGAACTGGCGATGCGCTACAAGGTGCGGCTGCGGGTGCTGTCGTCCTTTGAGGAAACCGATGAAAATTCTGGCACGCTGGTGTGCGACGAGGAGGAAATCATGGAATCGAAAGTCGTCTCGGGTGTCGCCCATTCGCGCGACGAGGCCAAGATCACCTTGTTCACCATCGAGGACCGCCCCGGCATCGCCGCTGCGATCTTTGGCCCGCTGGCGGATGCGGGCGTGAACGTCGACATGATCGTGCAGAACATCTCGGAAAAGCAACTGGCCGAGGGGCATTCCGAGGCGGTCACCGACATGACCTTTTCCTGCCCGGTCGATCAGGTCGCCCGCGCCAAGCGCGCGCTGGACGAGGCCCGCGCGGCGGGCAAGATCGGCTGGGGCGAGATGGTGATCGACACCGACGTCAGCAAGGTTTCGGTGGTCGGCATTGGCATGCGCAGCCATGCCGGGGTTGCGGCACGGATGTTCAACGCGCTGGCGGCCGAGCGGGTCAACATCAAGGTCATCGCCACGTCCGAGATCAAGATTTCCGTGCTGATCGACCGCAAATACATGGAACTGGCCGTGCAGACCCTGCACGACGCCTTCTCGCTGGAAAGCGCCTGAGCAGGGCGGGCGCGGGCCGGATCGACGGTCCGGCGGGGCGGGCGTTTCGGACCTGTGGGCGATGGTGCGTGCAAGCACGCACCCTACACCATGCGGGCCCGTAGGGTGCGTGCTTGCACGCACCTTGGGTCGCCCCAAACGCCCGACGAACGCTGCCCGCCCCGCTGCCCGCTATTTGGGCACACCTTGTCTGGCGCCCGTGGACTGCCTTTTCCGGTTTCCGTCCTGCCCGCCCTCGCCTATAGGTGAAGCGACGAACGAGGAGTCCGATGCCCGAACGCATGGAAAGCGACAGTCGCAAGCTTTTGCGCAGATTGCGCGACTCGCTGGCCGAACCGGGCCGCGGGCAGGAGCGGCTGGACCGCATCGTCAAACTGATCGCCGCCTCGATGCAGACCGACGTGTGCTCGATCTATCTGTTCCGCGACCGCGAGACGCTGGAGCTTTGCGCCTCGAAGGGGCTCAAGCCCGAATCCGTGCACCGCACCCGGATGCGGCTGGGCGAGGGGCTGGTGGGCCGCGTCGCCCGCAGCGCCACCGCGATCAACACCGCCGACGCACCGAATGAACGCGGTTTTCGGTTCATGCCCGAGACGGGCGAAGAGATCTATTCCAGCTTTCTCGGCGTGCCGGTGCAGCGGCTGGGCGAAAAGCTGGGCGTGCTGGTGGTGCAATCGCGCGAGGCGCGGGCGTTCTCCGAGGACGAGGTCTATGCGCTGGACGTGGTGGCGATGGTGCTGGCCGAGATGGCCGAACTGGGTGCCTTTGTCAGCGACGACAGCACGATCTCGACGCCGCACAAGCTGCCGGTGATGCTGCGCGGCGGCTCGGGTCAGGAGGGCACCGCCGAGGGCCATGTCTGGCTGCACGAGCCGCGCGTTGTGGTGACCAATCTGGTCAACGACGATCCGGTGGCTGAAACCGAACGCCTGCGCACGGCGGTCACCCGGCTGCGCGGGTCGGTCGATGACCTGATGGAGACCGCCGAAGGCAGCGACAAGGAGCACCGCGAGGTTCTGGAAGCCTATCGCATGTTCGCCCATTCGCGCGGCTGGCTGCGGCGGATGGAGCAATCCATCGAAAGTGGCCTGTCGTCCGAGGCCGCGGTGGAAAAGGAACAATCCGAGGCCCGCGCTCGGCTGCAGCAGGTGCCCGACCCCTATCTTCGCGACCGGCTGCATGATCTGGATGACCTGTCGAACCGGCTGCTGCGCATCCTGACCGGGCAGGGCCGCGACACCGGCGCCGTTATGCCCGAGAATCCGATTCTGGTGGCCCGCAACATCGGCCCCGGCGAGTTGCTGGAATACGGCAAGCTACTCAAGGGCGTGGTGCTGGAAGAAGGCTCGGTCGGCTCGCATGCCACCATCGTCGCGCGGGCGCTGGCGATCCCGCTGGTGGTGCATTGCGACGGCATCACCACCGAGGCGTTGACCGGCGATCCGATCATCGTCGATGGCGACGAGGGTGTCGTCCACCTGCGCCCCGAGGACAATGTCGCCTCGGCCTTTCGCGACAAGATCGCCATGCAGACGCAGGCGCAGGCCCGCTTTGCCGCCCTGCGCGAGCGTCCGGCGGTGGCGCGCTGCGGCACGCGGGTCAACCTGCACATGAATGCGGGCATCATGGCCGACCTGCCGTCGATGGGCGGTTCGGGTGCCGAAGGCGTCGGGCTGTTTCGCACCGAGTTGCAGTTCCTGCTGCGCAATTCGATGCCGCGGCGGTCGGACCTCGCCGCGCTGTATGCGCGCGTGCTCAAGGCCGCCGACGGCCGCCGCGTCGCCTTTCGCACGCTGGACATCGGCTCGGACAAGGTCATGCCCTATATGAAACGCCCCGAGGAGCCCAACCCGGCGATGGGTTGGCGGGCGGTGCGGGTCGGTCTGGACAAGCCGGGCGTGATGCGGATGCAGTTGCAGGCGTTGATCCGCGCCGCCGCCGGGCGGCCGCTGACGGTGATGTTCCCGCTGGTGTCGGATCATGCGGAATTCGTCACCGCGCGCGATTACCTCATGCGCGAGATTGAGCGCGAGGCGCACCTGGGCCACCTGCTGCCGCAGACGCTGGAGGTGGGCGCGATGCTGGAAACCCCCTCGCTGGCCTTTGCGCCCGATGCCTTTTTCCGGCTGGCCGATTTCATCTCGATCGGCGGCAATGACCTGAAGCAGTTCTTCTTTGCCGCCGACCGCGAAAACGAACTGGTGCGGCGGCGCTATGACACGCTGGCGCTGAGCTTTGTCACCTTCTTGCAAAAGATCGTCCGCCGCTGCGCCGAGTCGGACACGCATCTGAGCTTTTGCGGCGAAGATGCGGGCCGACCGATCGACGCGCTGGCCTTTGCCGGGGCCGGGTTGCACACGTTGTCGATGCGCCCGGCGGCCATCGGTCCGGTCAAGGACCTGATCCTGCGCGCCGATCTCGGCGAGGTGGCCGAGATCATCGAGGCGGCCAAGCGGCGCGGCGACGATACCCTGCGCCTGCTGATTACCGATTACGCCCGCTCATTGCCCGCGGACTGAGGCGGCGCAAAGCGGGTGACCGCGCCGCGCACCCCGTCCCAGCCCCCCGGTGCCAGATCGAGGCCCAGCACGCGGTCCGGGTTGGTCGGCGGCGGCATCACCACACCCTCGAGCCGGGAAAACCCAAAGCGCCGGTAATAGGGCGCATCGCCCACCAGCATCACCCGCTGCCAGCCCAAGCCCCGCGCGCGCTTGAGGCTCTCGCGGATCAACAGCCCGGCGAGACCCTCGCCCTGATGCGTCGGATGCACCGCGACCGGGCCCAGCAACAGGGCCGGCTGCCCGCCGACCAGCACGGGCCAATAGCGGATGACGCCGATCAGCGCCTCGGTCTCGTCCCAAAGGGTCAGGCAGAGGTCGGCCACCGGCGGCACGTCATCGCGCAGCCGATACGAAGACAGCGCCGTCCGTCCGGGCGCAAAACACAGATCATAGAGGGCTTCGACCTCCCACCAATCGGCGGGCTCCTCTTGTTCCAGATCCACCCGCCCCTCCGGTCGTTCGCTTGGACTCGGCGCGTAACACGCTGGGCGCGCGAGATCAAATCGAAGCTGGGGCGACGGTGGACCGGGTGCAATTTGGGGCTGTTGGCCCCCCGTGGGGAGTTGCGGCACAACGAGGAAGGGGGGGGTGTCGCGCCGCCTTTTACCGTACCGCGCTCAGCCCTGCCGCAGCACCGCGCCGGGGTTCAGGATGCCCTGCGGGTCCAGCGTCGACTTGATCTGCCGCATCACCGCCAGCGCCACCGGGTCGCCGTACCGTTCGAGGTCGCCGACCTTCAGCCGGCCGATCCCGTGTTCGGCGCTGACCGAGCCGCCAAGGGACTGCACGATGTCATGCACGGTTTCGGTCACGGTGGCGCGCAGCGGTTCATAGTCGGCGCGGTGGCGGCCCGGCGCCGGGAACACGTTGTAATGCAGGTTGCCGTCGCCGACATGGCCAAAGGCGTTGATCCGCATGTCGCCCAAGGCGCCGAGGGCGGCATCGGCGCGGGTCAGGAAGATCGGCAGGTCGGCCAGCGGCACCGAGATGTCGTGGCTGGCGATGGCGCCGATCTTGCGGTTGGCCTCGGGGATCGCTTCGCGCAGGGTCCAGAACTGGGTGCGCTGGCTTTCATTCTGGGCGATGACGCCGTCGCTGGCGAGGCCCGCCTCGGCCGCCTCGACGAACAGCGATTCCAGGGCTTCGACCGGGTCGAGTGACGAGATCAGTCCGAGGTCGATCAGCACCGACCAGTCGGGCGGCGTGGCAAACGGCTGGCGGACGCCGGGCAGCACCTCGGCGACAAAGCGCGGCCCTTGACCGCCGATGAGTTCGAAGGCCGAGAGGCCTTCGCCCAGCCGAGACTGCGCCAATGCGAGCAGCGCGAGCGCGGCCGCAGGCGAGGGCACCTCGAGCATCGCGGCGCCGGTGCGGGCCGGGCGCGGCATCAGCCGCAGGCTGGCCGCGGTGATGACCCCCAGCGTGCCCTCGGCGCCGATCATCAGGTGGCGAAGGTCATAGCCCATGTTGTTCTTGCGCAGTTTCTTCAGCCCGTGGATCACCCGGCCATCGGCCAGCACCACCTCCAGCCCCAGCGTGAGGTCGCGCATATTGCCCCAGCGCAGCACTCCGGTGCCGCCCGCGTTGGTGCCCAGAAGCCCGCCGATACGCGCCGAACCTTCGGAGCCCAGCGACAGCGGGAACAGCCGTTCGGCGGTTTCGGCGGCGCGCTGCACCTCGGCCAGGATGCAGCCGGCCTCGGCGACCAGCACATTGCTGGAGGCGTCGAGGCTTCGGATCCGGTTCAGGCGTTCCAGCGACAGGACCAGCGGCGCGGGCCCCTCGGTCATCACCTGCCCGCCGACGAGGCCGGTGCCGCCGCCCCAGGGCACCACACCCACCCGCGCCGCATGGGCCGCGCGCAGGATCACCGCGACTTCGTCAGGGCTGGTCGGGCAGGCGACGGCGCCTGCCAGACCGGCATAGCGTCCGCGCGGTTCGGTCAGATAGCGCGCCTCGGGTGGGCGCAGGGTGCCGGGTGGCAGCAGGGCATCCAGCGAGGAGAGAAACGCGGCGTCGCAGGGGGTCAGCATGGGTCAGAGCCTCTGTGCCAGGGTGGCGAGGGCCGTTGCCACCCGCAGGTTGCGCATCGTCATCGGCACACCCAGCAGCCGCTCGGCCTGTTGGGCCAGACGCGAGCGGCCGATGCTGGGGGCGTGCAGGTAAAAGGCGTCCGGCGTCAGGGCGCAGTCCTCGTCAGGGGTGGCGAGGGCGGTCAGCCGCGCCGGGTCTGCCAGCGAGGGGCGGGCGAGAAAGCCGATCTGCACGCGACCGGGGTCGGCCTGCGCAAAGGGGTTCTGCGCCAGCACCCTGTCCAGCGCCGCGCGGCGCAGGATCAGCGCCTCGGGCGCAAAGCCGAACTGTGCCGCGATGGCCGCGGGGATCGCCGCGGCCAATCCGTCAGGCGCAGCGGCGCGAAACACGGCATTGCCGCTCTGGATATGGGTCTGCACCGCCTCCAGCCCCAGCCCGGTCAGCAGGGCGCGCAGCCCGTCCATCGGCAGCAGCCGGTGGCCGCCCACATTCACCCCGCGCAGCAGCAGGATGCAGGGTTCAGCCGACATCGGTGCGCCCGCGCCGGTCGCCGCGCAGGTTGGAATAGAGCACATGGTTGCGCCAGCGGCCATTGATCTGCAGATAGCTCTGCGCGACGCCCTCATACTTGAAGCCGGATTTTTCCAGCACGGCGCGCGAGGCGGCGTTTTCCGGCAGGCAGGCGGCCTCGATCCGGCTGAGGTCCAGTTCGCTGAAGGCGTGGTGCACCAGCGCGCCCAGCGCCTCGCGCATGAAGCCCTGACGGGCGAAACTCTGGCCGATCCAGTAGCCGACCGTGGCCGATTGCGAGGGGCCGCGGCGGATGTTGTCCAGCGTGATCGCGCCCATCAGGTGATCGTCGGCGCGGCGCACCAGAAACAGCGGCAGCGCGGTGCCTTGGGTGCGCATCCGGGCGGCCCATTGCACGCGTCCGGTGAAGGCGCGGCGCGACAGGTGGTCATCGGCCCATTGGGGCTCCCACGGGGTGAGGAAACTGGCCGAGGCGCTGCGCAGCGCGACCCAGACGCGAAAATCGGAATGCTCGGGCAGCCGCAGGATCAGCCGCTCGGTGTCCAGCCGGAACCTCTTGCGCGGGGCCAGCAGGAAGCCTGCCATCACGCCACCAGCCGCTCGCGCAGACGCTCCAGACTGGGCGCGGCGCTCACCGGCCCATAGAGCGCCATGCTGACCCGCGCCTGACTGACCAGCCGCTCGCCATACGCGCGGACCGCAGCCAGATCGACGGCATCGACCCGCTCGATGGTTTCCGACACGCTGGGCACCCGGCCCCAGATTGCCAGCAGCCGCGACAGCCGTTCGGCGCGGCTGGACGGGCTTTCCAGCCCCATCAGCAGCCCGGCCTTCATCTGGGTGCGCGCGCGGGCGACCTCGGCCTCGGTCATGTCCTCGGCGGCGCGCTTGAGTTCATCCACCGTCAGCGCGGTCAATTCCGCCAGATCGCCCGCGCCGGTGCCGGCGTAAAAGGTGATCGAGCCGGTATCGTCATGCGCCCCGGCCTGCGCGAAGGTGGTATAGCACAGGCCGCGCTCTTCGCGCAGTTTCTGGAACAGCCGCGAGGACATGCCGCCGCCCATCGCGCCCGCATAGATCTGCGCGGTAAAGAGTTCGGGGTCACGGAACGACGGCCCCTCGAAGGCCAGCGCGATATGCGCCTGTTCCAGATCCTTGATCTCGCGGCGTTCGTTCATTTCAAAGCGGGCGGCGACAGCCTCGGGCATCAGCAGGGCGGGCAGGGCGCCAAACAGCGATTCGGCCAGCGCCACCAGCGTCTCATGGTGCACCGCGCCCGAAGCGGCGAGGATCATCTGGCCGGGGCCATAGTGGGCTTTGACAAAGCGTTTCAGATCGCGCGCCGAATACTTGGCGATGCGCTCGGCGGGGCCGAGGATCGGGCGGCCCAGCGGCTGATCGGGATAGGTGGCCTCTTGCAGCCAGTCAAAGATCACGTCGTCCGGCGTGTCGGCGGCCTGACCGATTTCCTGCAAGATGACGTGACGCTCGACCTCGATCTCGCGGCGCTCGAACGCCGGATTCAGCACGATATCGGCGATCACGTCCAGCGCCAGCGGCACATCGGCCTCCAGCACGCGGGCGTAATAGGCGGTCATCTCGCGGCTGGTATAGGCATTGATATAGCCGCCAACATCCTCGATTTCCTCGGCAATCTGCAAGGCGCTGCGCTTGGCCGTGCCCTTGAAGGCCATGTGTTCGAGGAAATGCGCGATGCCGTTCTGTTCGGCGGTTTCGTGGCGCGCGCCCGCCGTCACCCAGATGCCGACCGCCGCCGAGGCCAGCCCCGGCATCGGTTCGGTGACGATGCGAAACCCGTTCGCCAGCGTGGTGATCTGGTGCATCAGGCGCCCGTGCGATCAAGGATGAGCGCTTGCAGCGCGGCGCGGTCGGCGGTCATGCGGGTGACCCGTTCGGGGCGCTCGAACAGGTCGGCCATGCGCGGCGGCAGGGCGGGGCGAAGGCCAGTGGCGGCCTGCACCGCATCGGGGAATTTCGCCGGATGCGCGGTGGCCAGAGTCACCATCGGGTTGGTCCCGAGGTGCTGTTCGGCCACGGCCACGCCCACGGCGGAATGCGGGCACAGCAACTCGCCCGACTTGGCCAGCGTGCGGGTGATGGTGGCGCGGGTCTGATCCTCGCTGACGCGGCCCGAGGCAAAGGCCTCGCGCAGCGTCTGCAGCGCACCCTGCGACACGGTGAACCGGCCGGTTGCCTTCAACTCGTCCATCAGCGCCGCCACCGCCGCCCCGTCGCGGCCATAGGCGTCAAACAGCGCGCGTTCAAAGTTGGAACTGACCTGAATGTCCATCGAGGGCGAGATTGACGGATGAACCGTTTCGGTCTGGTAAATCCCGGTCGTCAGGCAGCGGTGCAGGATGTCGTTCTGGTTGGTGGCGATCACCAGCTTGCCAATCGGCAGGCCCATCTTGCGCGCGATGTAACCCGCGAAGATGTCACCGAAATTCCCGGTCGGCACGGTGAAATCCACCGCGCGGTGCGGCGCACCCAACGACACGGCGGCGCTGAAGTAATAGACCACCTGCGCCAGCACACGCGCCCAGTTGATGCTGTTCACCCCGGCCAGCGCCACCCGGTCGCGGAAGGCGAAGTCGTTGAACATGTCCTTGAGCAGACCTTGACAGGTGTCGAAATCGCCATCCACTGCCAGCGCATGCACATTCGATTCGGCGGGTGTGGTCATCTGGCGGCGCTGCACCTCGCTGACGCGGCCATGCGGGAACAGGATGAACACATCGACATTCGACAGGCCGCGGAAGGCCTCGATCGCCGCCGATCCGGTATCGCCCGAGGTCGCGCCGACAATGGTGATGCGCTGGCTCGAGCGCGCCAGCGATGACTGGAACATCTGGCCGATCAACTGCATGGCAAAGTCCTTGAAGGCCAGTGTCGGCCCGTGGAACAGTTCCAGCAAGAAATGGTTGGGCGCCAGTTGCTTCAAGGGGGCGCGGGCGGCATGGCCAAAGCTGCCATACGCCTGCGCGATCAGCCCTTCGAGCACGCCCTCGGCAAAGGTCGCGCCGGTAAAGGGGCGGATCACCCTGAGCGCGATCTCTTCATAAGGCAGCCCGGCCAGCGCGGCGATCTCGCCAGCGCTCATCACCGGCACCGACGCGGGCACATAAAGCCCACCGTCGCGGGCAAGGCCGGTCAGCATCGCCTGCTCGAAACTCAGAACCGGGGCTGCGCCGCGCGTCGAGACATAGTGCATTTTCATCAATCCTCAGGCCGTGTTGCGCCTGTTACGCCAGAGCAGGCCGATTGTCATTACCGCCCAGACGGCGGCCAGCAAAAACCACGTCACGGCATAACCAAGGTGATCGTTCTTGACCTCGGCGCTGGCAATCGGGCGCGGGATCAGGCCGGGCAGGCGGGCGTCCTGCCGCGCGACGATCAGCACGGGTTCGGTGCCCAGATGCGCGGCGATCGGCCCGACCGCGCGCGAAAACCACAGGCCGCGCGCCAGATCCGGCGCCGGGGTGTAACTGTCGGAATCGGCGGGCCACAGCAGGTTGCCGGTGACGGTGACCCCGGTCGCGGCAAAGTCCATCACGCCCGGCGCCGCGTCGGCGACAAAGCCGCGATCCACCAGCACCCGCCGCCCGTCCGGTGTGGCCAGCACGGCGATGACCATCGTTCCGATGCCGGTGCCGGGACGGCTCGACAGCACCCGGACCACCTCGCCGGTATAGTCGCCGGTCACCTCGACGGGGCGATAGCGGTCGGCCTCGGAGTCGGGCGACGCGGGCAGGGGGCCCGGCGGCTCGGCGATGCGCGCCTCGATGGCGGCGATCACGCCCAGCTTCCAGTCCAGCCGGTTCAACTGCCAAAGACCCAGCGACAGCAGCACCGCCACCCCGCCCAGCCCGAATATCAAGGGTCCGATCACCCGCCGCAGCATCTTTGCCCCTTCATCTTGCCTGACATACTCTCAGGGGGAGTCGCCTGAAAGGCAACGGGGGGCAGAATGCCCCCCGCCCGGTTTGACGCAGGTTTGCGGCGTCAGGGTCAGCCCTGACCCCAGACATAGACCGCCGCAAAGAGGAACAGCCAGACGACATCGACAAAGTGCCAGTACCAGGCCGCCGCCTCGAACCCGACATGACGCTCGGGCGAGAAATGCCCGGCGCGCGCCCGCAGATAGCAGACGAACAGGAAGATCGTGCCGATGACGACGTGGAAGCCGTGGAAGCCGGTCGCCATGAAGAAGTTGGCGCCATAGATGTTGCCGGCAAAGCCAAAGCCTGCGTGGCTGTATTCATAGGCCTGCAGCACGGTAAAGATCATCCCCAGCACGACGGCGATGATGAGGCCCGACTTGATGTCCTTGCGGTTGTTCTCGTGTACGAGGGCGTGGTGCGCCCAGGTCGCGGCACAGCCCGACAGCAGCAGGATCAGCGTGTTGATCAGCGGCAGGTGCCAGGGGTCGAAGGTGGTGATCCCGGCGGGTGGGAACGCGCCGTCGATGGCCGGTGACTGCGGGCCCATCGGATACATGGCGTGCTTGAAGAAGCTCCAGAACCAGGCCGCGAAGAACATCACTTCGGACATGATGAACAGGATGAAGCCATAGCGCAGGCCGATCACCACCACCGGGGTATGATCGCCGACATGGCTCTCGGTGACGACATCCGACCACCAAGCATACATGACATAGAGCACGCCGATGAGGCCCAGCAAAAAGGCCCAGGGGCCCATGTCGTGCATCCACAGGATGGCGCCGACCAGCATGATGAAGGCCGAGACCGCGCCGACAAAGGGCCAGATCGACGGCGGAAGGACGTGATAGTCGTGGTTCTTTGCGTGAGCCATGTGCGTTCCCTCTGGTATTCCCGTTTTCGCGCCGCTTGTGCGGCTTTGTTCGTCAGGCCCCCGGTGCCGGAGGCCCGTATCGTCAGTTGGTCACCACCGGCCCGGTGCCATTGGCAGGCAGGTCGGCGGGGTGAAAGGTATAGGACAGCGTGATGGTGTGGATGTCGCGGGCCTCGGGGTCATCGACCAGCGCGGGATCGACAAAGAAGGTCACCGGCATCAACACCCGCTCCCCGGGTTGCAACACCTGCAATTCAAAGCAGAAACAGGCGATCTTGATGAAATGCGAGCCCGCGGCATAGGGCGTCACATTATAGCTGGCGCTGCCCGCGACCGGTTGATCGGTCGGGTTGAACGCCTCGTAAAAGGCAATGCCGGTCTCGCCGATGCGCATCGTGTGGCTGCGCTCGACCGGGCGGAATTCCCACGGAAAGTCGCGCTCGATCGAGGCGTCAAAGCGCACGGTGATGGTGCGGTCGAGGATCACCTCGGACGGGCCGACGCCGACCTGCGTGGTGCCGCCAAAGCCGGTGACGCGGCAGAACAGGTCATAAAGCGGCACGGCGGCCCAGCCCAGTGAGGCCATGACCACCACCACCGCCACCGTGCTGGCGGCGGTGCGGGTCTTGCCATCGAGGCGGCGCCAGCCCGAGATCATGGAGTCGCCCTCGGGGTTTGCGTGCTGGAGTCCAGTTCGGGCTGATAGCTGTGGTCAAAGCCCTGCATCTGGCTGCCGTTTTGCACCTTGGCGATGGTCAGGCCAAAGACCAGCATGATGAAGGCGCCCAGCGTCAGCCCGAGGCCCAGATTGCGGCCCCAGCGGCGGCGGTGCAGGTCGTGTTCGCGGTGCAATGCCATGGCTCAGCCCTCCCAGCCGATCAGGCGGGCGAGGGCATGGGCCCAGGGCGTCGCCTCGATCAGGATCGCGGTAAAGTGCAAGAACAGCCAGGCCAGCGACAGCTTGAACACGCTTTTCTCGACGGCATAGTGATCGGCGCGGGCGGTGTCCTCGTCGCGGCGCCAGATGCGCCAGGCGCCCAGCAGGAACAGCGCGTTCAACACCAGCGAGACCGCCAGATAGATCGGCCCGCCAATGGCCGTGAAGGCCGTGCCCAGCGCCACCGGCACCAGTGCGACGGTATAGACCAGAATATGCGCACGGGTGGCGCGGCGCCCGTGGGTGACGGTCAGCATCGGCACCTTGGCCTTGTCGTAGTCGTCGTTCATGAACAGCGCCAGCGCCCAGAAATGCGGCGGCGTCCACATGAAGATCAGCGCGAACATCAGCACCGATTCGAGGCTGATCGAGCCGGTCGCGGCGGCCCAGCCGATCATCGGCGGAAAGGCCCCGGCCGCGCCCCCGATGACGATGTTCTGCGGCGTCGCGCGTTTCAGCCACATCGTGTAGATGACGGCATAGAAGAAGATGGTGAAGGCCAGCAGCCCGGCAGCCAGGAGGTTGGTCGCCAGCCCCAGCATGACCACCGAAATGCCCGACAGGCCCAGCCCCAGCGCCAGCGCCTCGCCCGCCTGCACGGCGCCCGAGGGCACGGGGCGCTTGGCCGTGCGGCGCATCACGGCGTCAATGTCGGCATCCCACCACATGTTCAGCGCGCCCGAGGCCCCGCCACCCAGCGCGATGAAGATGATCGCGGCCAGAGTCTCGATCGGATGCAGGCCGACGGGCGCCACCAGCAGGCCGACCATGGCGGTAAACACCACCAGCGACATGACGCGCGGCTTGAGCAGCTGGACGTAATCCCCGAAACCGGCGTCACCGGTTCCGGCCTGCCCGGTAAAATCTGCGCGAATGTCGCTCATCAGTGTCCTCGGGCTGCGCGAGCGCCGCACGGGTCACAGACCAGCGCGGCGCAAAGGGCGTGGCAGCGTCAGTTCGACGCCAGTTGAACCGGGGCAGCGGCGCCCGGCAGGGCATTGGCGAGGTTGGTGCCGCCCTGTTCGGCCAGCCAGGCAAGATACTCGGCCTCGGGCACGGCGCGCACGACGATCGGCATATAGGCGTGGCCCTGACCGCAGAGTTCCGAGCACTGGCCAAAGTAGATGCCCGGCTCATCGACGTTGAACCACAGTTGCGCCAGACGGCCCGGCACCGCGTCCTGCTTGACGCCAAACGACGGCACGGCCCACGAGTGGATCACGTCGGCGCCGGTCACCTGCATCACCACGTTGCGGCCCACCGGCACGACGACCTGGGTGTCGGTGGCCAGCAGATAGTGGCGGTCCTCGTATCCGGCGGCGGCGAGTTCTTCGCGCTGCAGGATGTAGCTGGAGAATTCGACCTCATGATCGACATACTCATAGCCCCAGTACCACTGATAGCCGGTGACCTTGATGGTCACGTCGGCGACCGGCATGATCTGCTGGCGAAACAGCGCGGGCACGGTGAACGAGCCGATGAAGATCAGGATGAAGATCGGCAGGATCGTCCATGCCACTTCCAGCGGCGAGTTGTGGGTGAAGCGCGCCGGCGTCGGGTTGGCGCGGCGGTTGTAGCGCACGATCACCCAGACCAGCAGGACGCAGACGAAGATCGTGATCGCAGTAATGATCACGTTCAGCATGTTGTCGATCCAGTGCATCTCGGTCGCGAGCGAGGTCGCGGCGGGTTGCAGCGCGATCCCCTGCGGCACCGGCTCGCCGATGAACGGCACGCTCTGCGCCAGGGCCGGGGTGGCCATCAGCGACAGCAGCGCCGTGCCCAGAGCGGACGGCAGACGGGTAAGGTCCTTGAAAAGATACATCTTGCGTTCCCGTTTTTGGCGCGGCCATTCGACCGTCGTTCTCCTCCGCCACCGTCAACCAGGGTCTCTGGCGACAGGCGGTTTCCCTCCAACCTAAAATCATATTAGCATCCGCAGGACAAGCCAAACCAATGCGTCACGTCGCCGCCATTTGACCTGTGTCAAAGACATGCTGCGCTGCCGCGAAAGGATGAAGATGAGCGCGACCGCCCCGATCCCCGCCGAAGAGCCGCGTTTTTTGCCCTTCGAGACCCGGCTGGACCGCGATTCCGCGCTGTCGGTGCTGCGCGACGCGGTTGCAGGCGCGGATGATGGCGAGTTGTTCGTGGAACGGCGGCGCTCCGAATCACTGGTGCTGGACGATGGGCGCATCCGCTCGGCGGCCTATGACGCGGCCGAGGGCTTTGGCCTGCGGGCCGTGCGCGGTGATGTCGCAGGCTATGCGCATTCGACGCAGATCACCGAACAGGCGCTGAAGCGCGCGGCCAAGACGGCGCGGCTGGCGGTGGGCGCGGGCGGCGGCACGCTGGCCGATGCGCCGCAGGGCACCAACATCAAGCTTTACGGCGACTTTGACCCGATCAGCGATGCCAGTTTTGCCGCCAAGATCGACACCCTGCGCGCGATCGACGATTTCGTGCGCGGATTGGACAAGCGGGTGGTGCAGGTCACCGCCTCGCTGGCCGCCAGCCTGCAAGAGGTGGCGATCCTGCGCCCGGAGGGTGGTCTGGTCACCGACATCCGCCCGATGGCGCGGCTGTCGATTGCGGTGATCGTCGATCAGGACGGGCGGCGCGAATCGGGGCATTACGGCGGCGGCGGCCGTATCGGGCTGAGCGGCTTGATGGAGCCCGCGCATTGGCAGCCGGTGGCGCGCGAGGCGCTGCGGGTGGCGCTGGTCAATCTGGAGGCCCGGCCCGCCCCGGCCGGGATGCTGGATGTGGTGCTGGGGCCGGGCTGGCCGGGCATCTTGCTGCACGAGGCTGTCGGGCACGGGCTGGAGGGCGATTTCAACCGCAAGGGCACCTCGGCCTTTGCCGGGCTGATGGGGCAGCGGGTGGCCGCGCCGGGGGTGACGGTGCTGGACGACGGCACGATCCCGGACCGCCGCGGCTCGATCAGCGTCGATGACGAGGGCACACAATCGGGGCGCACGGTGCTGATCGAGGACGGGATTCTGGTCGGCTACATGCAGGACCGCCAGAACGCCCGGCTGATGGGGGTGAAACCCACCGGCAACGGGCGGCGCGAGAGCTACGCCCACGCGCCGATGCCGCGGATGACCAACACCTATATGCTGGGTGGCCACGACGACCCCGCCGCGCTGGTCGCGGGCATGAAAGACGGTATCTGGGCCGTCGGGTTTGGCGGCGGGCAGGTGGACATCACCTCGGGCAAGTTCGTGTTTTCCTGCACCGAGGCGTATCGCGTGCGAAACGGTGTGGTGGGTGAACCCGTGACGGGGGCGACGCTGATCGGCGACGGGCCGACCTCGCTGCGCAACATCCGCGGCATCGGCAACGACATGGCGCTGGACCCCGGTATCGGCAATTGCGGCAAGGCCGGGCAATGGGTGCCGGTCGGCGTGGGGCAACCCAGCCTGCTGATCGGCGGGTTGACCGTGGGCGGGGTGGCCTGAGGCACCGATGGCCGATCTCTTTGACAAAGACCCGGCCCCCGTGCCACAGGCCCCGCGCCCGCTGGCCGACCGGCTGCGGCCGAAATCGCTGGATCAGGTGATCGGGCAGGCGGGGGTGCTGGGCCCCGATGGCCCCTTGGGCGCGATGCTGGGGGCGGGGGCGCTGTCGTCGCTGATCCTCTGGGGGCCGCCGGGTGTGGGCAAGACCACCATCGCCCGCCTGCTGGCGCAGCAGACCGACATGGCCTTTGTGCAGATCTCGGCGATCTTTACCGGCGTGCAGGACCTGCGAAAGGTCTTTGACACCGCAAAACTGCGCCGCGCCAATGGCCAGCCCGGAACGCTGCTGTTCGTTGATGAAATCCACCGTTTCAACAAGGCGCAGCAGGACGGGTTCCTGCCGCATATGGAGGATGGCACGATCCTGCTGGTTGGCGCGACGACCGAGAACCCCTCGTTCGAGCTGAACGCGGCGCTGCTCAGCCGGGCGCAGGTGATCGTGCTGACCCGGCTTTCGCTGGCCGATCTGGAGCGCCTGACCGAACGCGCCGAGCATGAGCTGCAACGCGCCCTGCCGCTGACGCCCGAGGCACGCGACGCGCTGCTGGAGATGGCGGACGGCGACGGGCGGGCGCTGCTCAATCTGATCGAGCAGGTGATGGCGTGGAAAGCGCCGGGAAAGCTGGACCGCGACGCGCTGGCCAAGCGGTTGATGCGGCGGGCGGCCAAGTATGACAAATCGGGCGATGAGCATTACAACCTGATTTCTGCGCTGCACAAATCGGTGCGCGGCAGCGACCCCGACGCCGCGCTGTATTGGTTCGCGCGGATGCTGGAGGGCGGCGAAGACCCGCGCTTTCTGGCCCGCCGCCTGACGCGCATGGCGGTCGAGGATATCGGACTGGCCGATCCGCAGGCGCAGTCGGCCTGTCTGGATGCGTGGCAGACCTATGAACGGCTGGGCTCGCCCGAGGGGGAATTGGCCTTGGCGCAGGCGGTGGTTTATCTGGCCTTGGCGCCCAAATCGAACGCGGTTTATGTCGCCTACAAGGCGGCGCGTGATCTGGCGCGCAAGACCGGCAGCGCGATGCCGCCCGCGCATATCCTGAACGCGCCCACGCGGCTGATGGAGGAACAGGGTTACGGCGCCGGGTATCAGTATGACCACGATGCCGAGGACGGGTTCAGCGGGCAGAACTATTTCCCCGACGGGGTCAAGCGGCCGGTGATGTACCTGCCGCCGGAGCGCGGGTTCGAGCGCGAGTTGAAAAAGCGCGTCGAGTATTTCGCCAAGCTGCGGGCGCGGCGGGGCGGGGCGACTGGGTGACGCGTCACCGCAGGGCCGGGCGATGGCCCGGCCAACGCCCCCGGCTTGACTTTGCCCCGCGCCAAGGCCAAGGCATCGGCCCATGTCCATGACCCTCGTCCATGTCGCCCTCGGCGGTGCCCTTGGTGCCTCGGCCCGGTATCTGACCGGGTTGGCCGCGCTCAGGTTGATGGGCACCGGGTTTCCCTGGGGCACGCTGACGGTGAACGTCGTCGGCTCGTTTGTCATGGGGGTGCTGGTGGTCATGCTGGCGCATCTGGGCGCCAACCGGTTTGCCCCCCTGCTGATGACCGGCATCCTCGGCGGATTCACCACCTTTTCGGCCTTTTCCCTCGACGCGCTGACGTTGTGGGAACGTGGCGAGACCCTGACGGCGGCGCTTTATGTCGGCGCGTCGGTCGGTCTGTCGCTGGTCGCCATCATCGCCGGGCTGGCCCTGGCAAGGAGCCTGACATGAGCGGCGTGCAAACCTTGACGGTGCCCGAGGACGAGGGCGATCAGCGGCTGGACCGCTGGCTGAAGCGCCGCTTTCCGCAGATCACGCAAGGCATGGTGGAAAAGTTCTGCCGCAAGGGCGAGCTGCGCATCGACGGCAAGCGGGTCGCGGCCTCGGACCGGGTGCAGGCGGGGCAGGCCGTGCGCATCCCGCCGCTGCCCGAGGCCGAGGCGCCAAAGCCCGCGCCGCGCAGCGCCAGCGCCGGTGTCCCGGACGCCGATGCCGAGATGATCCGCGATGCGGTGCTCTGGCAGGACGAACACATCATCGCGCTGAACAAGCCCCCCGGCCTGCCGTCGCAGGGCGGCTCGGGCCAGGGCGAACGGCATGTCGACGGCCTGACCGAGGCGCTGAAATTCGGCTACAAGGAGCGCCCGGTTCTGGTGCACCGGCTGGACAAGGACACCTCGGGCGTCTTGCTGCTGGCGCGCACGCCCCGGGTCGCGCGGCGGCTGAACGAGGCCTTTCGCCACCGCACCACGCGCAAGATCTATTGGGCGATCGTCGCCGGTGTGCCCAACCCGCAGATGGGCACCATCCGCTATGGGCTGGTGAAATCGGGCGGGCGCGAGTCGGAAAAGATGCGCTGCATCCACCCTGACAAGGTCGAGGCCACCGAAGGCGCCAAGCGCGCGACCACCGATTACGCCGTGCTGGAACGGCTGGGCAGCCGCGCCGCATGGGTCGCGCTGGTGCCGATCACCGGGCGCACCCACCAGTTGCGCGCGCATATGGCGGAAATCGGCCATCCGGTGATCGGCGACGGCAAATACGGCGGTTCGGGGCAGGAAAACATGGGCGACGGCTGGGGCTCGCAACTGGGCGGCGACATCTCGCGCAAGTTGCATCTGCACGCCCGCAGCATCACCTTTGAACACCCGATCACCGGCAAGTCGATCACGCTGGAGGCCCCCTTGCCGCCGCACATGGCGCGCAGCTGGAAAACGCTGGGCTGGAACGAACGCGACGTGCCCGCCGATCCCTTCAACGACGAGGACGCATGATCGGCGGGCGCAAGCGGCTGGCGATCTTTGACGTCGATGGCACGCTGATCGACAGCCAGACGCATATCCTTGGCGCGATGAGCCACGCCTTTGGCGCGCTGGGCCTGCCGTGTCCGCCGCGTGAGGCGGTGCTGGCCATCGTCGGCCTGTCGCTGCCCGAGGCGATGGCGCGGCTGGCGCCGGGCGAGGATGGCGCGGCCTTGGTCGCGGCCTACAAGGGCGCTTTTGGCAGCATCCGGGCGCAAAGTGCCTCGCCGCTGTATCCCGGTGCGGCGGCGGCGCTGGACCGGCTGGCGGCGCGCGGTGTGACGCTGGGCATCGCCACCGGAAAATCGCGCCGGGGCCTCGATCATGTGCTGGCGGCGCATGGGTTGGCCGGGCGTTTCGCCACGGCGCAGGTCGCCGATGACCACCCGTCGAAACCGCATCCCTCGATGATCCTGACCGCGCTGCAGCAGGTCGGGGTTGCGGCGCAGGACGCCGTGATGATCGGCGATACCAGTTTCGACATGGACATGGGCCGCGCCGCCGGGGTGCGCTGCATCGGCGTCAGCTGGGGCTATCACCCGCTGGCGGCGCTGGCCGGGGCGGATGCCCGCATCGACAGCTTTGACGCGCTGGATGCGGCGCTGGGCGATATCTGGGGGCAGGGATGAGCGGCGCACGCAAACGATTCTGGAAAACGGTCGGCATCGTGGCCGAGGGCGACGGCTTTGCCATTCAGCTCGACGGCAGGCCGCTGAAAACCCCGGCCAAGGCACCGCTGGTGGTGCCCACCCGCGCGATTGCCGATCTGGTCGCCGCCGAGTGGCAGGCGCAAGAGACCCATCTGCGCCCCGAAACCATGCCCGCCACCCGCGCCGCTAATGCCGCCATCGACAAGGTGCGCGGCCAGTTTCACGAGGTCGCGGGCCTGTTGACGGCCTATGGCGAGACCGACCTTCTGTGCTATCGCGCCGCCGCGCCGGTCGAACTGGTCGCGCTGCAGGCGCAGGTCTGGGACCCGCTGCTGGATTGGGCGGCGGGGCGGTTCGGTCTGCGTTGGCAGGTGACCACCGGCGTCATGCCGACCCCGCAACCGGCCGAGACACTGGCCATTCTGGGCGCGCATGTCGCGAGCTTCAGCGCGTTTCATCTGACCGCCTTTCACGATCTGGTGGCGATGTCCGGGTCGCTGGTGATCGGGCTGGCGGTGACCGAGGGAATCGCCCCGGTCGAAGACCTCTGGCGCGCGTCGCGAATCGATGAGGAGTGGCAGGCCCGTGCATGGGGCGAGGACGAAGAGGCCAGCGCCCAGGCCGAGCGGCGGCATCAGGCTTTTCTCGCGGCGGCGCGTTTTCACGCCGCTTGCAGCGCCTGACGCGCAAGGATCGTGCGGAAAAGCCCGGTTTGCGCGACCGATCACTGCGCAGAGGGCTGCCCCATCACCGGCTGGAATGATTGACTTGACGGCATCGGATTATCGGCACAAATTCGCCTACGCAGCACCGCACGGGTGCGCCTCATTGCTCCGGCAATGACGAGCCGGGACCGGTCCGGCAGAAAAGGGCCCATCAAGGGCCGGATTGTCCGCCCGACGGGCGGCACTAACAGGAAGAGGTCTACATGAAAAAATCAGTATTTCTGGGCACGCTGGCCACGGCCGCGCTGGTTGCCGGCTATGCCTCGGCGACCACGCTGGAAGACGTTCGCGCGCGCGGCGTGCTGAACTGCGGCGTTTCGTCGGGCGTCAACGGCTTCTCGGCCCCCGATGCGAACGGCGTCTGGCAGGGCTTTGACGTCGCGGTCTGCCGCGCTGTCGCCGCAGCCGTGCTCAATGACCCGATGGCGGTGAACTTCGTCACCACCACCGGCCAGACCCGCTTTACCGCGCTGGCCTCGGGCGAGATCGACATCCTGTCGCGCAACACCACCTGGACCTTCTCGCGCGATACCGACCTCGGCTTTACCTTCATCGGCGTGAACTACTACGACGGTCAGGGCTTCATGGTTCCGCGCGCGCTGGGCGTGTCGTCGGCGACCGAACTCGATGGCGCCACCGTCTGCATCCAGACCGGCACCACCACCGAGCTGAACCTCGCGGACTATTTCCGCATCAACAACATGACCTACGAGCCGGTTCCGATCGAAACCAACGCCGAGGCCCAGCAGCAGTATCTGGCGGGCGCCTGCGACGTCTACACGACCGACGCATCTGGCCTCGCGGCCACCCGCGCCTCGTTCGAAACCCCCGGCGACCACGTCCTGCTGCCGGAAATCATCTCGAAAGAGCCGCTCGGGCCGTTGGTCCGTCACGGCGATGACCAGTGGGCCGATATCGCTCGCTGGACCCTGAACGCGCTGGTTGCCGCTGAAGAATACGGCGTCACCTCGGCCAACCTCGAGCAGATGGTTGCCGGCACCGCCAATCCGGAAATCAACCGCCTGCTGGGCACCGAAGGCGAACTGGGCGCGATGATCGGCCTCGACGCCGCCTGGGCGCAGCGCGCGATTGCTGCCGGTGGCAACTATGGCGAGATCTTCGCCGCCACCATCGGCGAGGCCACCCCGATCGGCCTGGCCCGTGGTCTGAACGCGCAGTGGACCCAGGGCGGTCTGCTCTACTCCCCGCCCTTCCGCTGAGAAGGACACCCGGCGCGCGGTGGGAACACCGCGCGCCGTTTTTCCAAGTGACAACGCATAACCGTGCCGCCCGACGCCCCAAAAGGGGCGCGAGGCAACCATAATCGGGCATGGATGCAGGGAGAACATCGATGGCAATCGACAGCGGGGCCCCCAAGGCTTCTTTCCGCCTTGGCATGCTGATCTACGACACGCGGTATAGGTCCTATACCATCCAGATTTTCGCGCTTTTGCTGCTGATGCTGGTGGCCGCCTGGCTGGTGGACAACACCATTCGCAACCTCGCCGCGCTGGGCAAGGACTTTTCGTTCAACTTCCTCTGGAGCACCGCGGGCTACGACATCTCGCAGCGCCCGATTGCCTATGACAGCACCTATACCCATACCCGCGCGGCCGTTGTCGGCCTGCTGAACACGCTGATTCTGGCGATCATGTCCTGCGTCGCGGCGACCATTCTGGGCGTTATCGCCGGGGTGCTGCGCCTGTCGAACAACTGGGTCGTCGGTCGCCTGATGACCGTCTATATCGAAACCTTCCGCAACGTGCCGGTGCTGATCTGGATCATCGTGGTCAGCGCCATCATGTCCGAGTCGATGCCTGCGCCGAACGCCTTCCGCGGCGAGGATGCCACCGCCTCGATGCTGCTGTTCGACTCGATCGCCATCACCAACCGCGGTGTCTATGTCCCCAGTCCGCTGTTCGACAACAGCCTTGGCAGCTATGCGCTGGGCACGCTGACGCTCAGCCTCGACTATGTGCTGATCCTGCTGGTGATCGGCGTGTCGATCTGGGTCAACCAGCGCATCACCGCCAGCGCCACCCGCATTCAGGAGGCCACGGGCGTCCGTCCGGTGACGTGGTGGAAAAGTCTGCTGGTGCTGTTCGCGCCGCTGATCGCGCTGCTGATGTTCCTCGGCTTTCACCTCGAATACCCGGAGCTGCGCGGCTTCAACTTTGCCGGTGGCATCCAGATGCGCAACTCGCTGATCTCGATGTGGATCGGCCTGAGCATCTATTCCGCGGCCTTCATCGCCGAGAACGTGCGCGCCGGCATCATGGCGATTTCCAAGGGGCAGACCGAGGCAGCCTTTGCGCTGGGGCTGCAACCGGGCAAGACGATGCGGCTGGTGATCCTGCCGCAGGCGCTGCGGGTCATCATCCCGCCGCTGATCTCGCAATACCTCAACATCACCAAGAACACCTCGCTGGGTCTGGCCGTGGGATACATGGACCTGCGCTCGACGCTGGGGGGCATCACCATCAACCAGACCGGCCGCGAGCTGGAAGGCATGCTGTTGTTGATGCTGGTCTATCTGACTGTCAGCCTGATCATTTCCAGCCTGATGAACCTCTATAACAACCGCGTCAAACTGAAGGAGCGCTGAGATGGGCGATCGCAACGCTTCCTATGTCCGCACCGAGATGATGGAGCCGCAGGCCCCGCCGATCACCGAGGTTGGCGCCATCCGCTGGGTCCGTGAAAACCTGTTCGACGGGGTGCTCAGTTCGGTCCTGACGGTGCTCGCCCTTCTGGCGATTGCCTTCCTGCTGCATGAACTCGGCCCATGGCTGCTTAACTCGGTCTGGAACGCGCATTCGCTGACCCAGTGCCGCGAGATCCTGCAAGGCGAGCCGGGCGCCTGCTGGGGTGTCATCAACGACCGTTGGGCGCAGTTGCTCTTCGGCTTTTACCCGTCCACCCTCTATTGGCGGCCGGTGCTGGCGCTGGTGCTGCTGTTCGTGGCGCTGGCCCCGGTGCTGTTCCCCTCGGCGCCGCGCGGGTTGATCTGGTTCACCCTGGCCTATCCCTTTGTCGCCTTCTGGCTGATCTGGGGCGGGTCGATCTGGCTGCCGATCAGCGTGGCCCTCGGGTTTGGCATTGGCTATGCGACGCTGCTGGCGACCAGTCGGCTGGGTCTGCTGATCTCGACCATCGCGGCGGTGGTTGTGCCCGTGCTCTACTGGCTGCTGTTCAGCGGCGATGTGGCGGGCGGGCTTGCCAGCGCGCTGCCTCTGGAGATCCGCGCGGTGCCATCGCGCGAATTCGGCGGGTTCATGATCTCGATCATCATCGGCGTGACCGGCATTGCGCTGTCGCTGCCGCTGGGTATCCTGCTGGCGCTGGGGCGGCGGTCGAACATGCCGCTCATCAAGGTCATCGCGGTGGTGTTCATCGAGTTCATCCGCGGTGTGCCGCTGATTACCCTGCTGTTCACCGCCTCGTTGCTGCTGAACTACTTCCTGCCGCCGGGCACCAACTTTGACCTGATCCTGCGGGTCATCATCATGGTGACGCTGTTTGCCTCGGCCTATATGGCCGAAGTGATCCGCGGTGGCCTCGCCGCGCTGCCGCGTGGCCAGTTCGAGGCCGCCGACGCGCTGGGCCTCGATTACTGGAAGGCGCAGCGGTTGATCGTCATGCCGCAGGCGCTGAAAATCTCGATCCCCGGTATCGTCAACACCTTCATCGGCCTGTTCAAGGATACGACGCTGGTGGTGTTCATCGGCCTGCTCGACCCGATCGGCCTGGCCAGTGCGATCCGCGCCAACTCGGATTGGCAAGGCATCTACTGGGAGCTGTTCATCTTCATCGGCGCGATCTTCTGGATCTTCTGCTTCGGCATGTCGCGCTACTCGATGCACCTCGAGCGTCGTCTCAAGACCGACCATCGTTAAGGAGTCCCCCCCATGGAAAGCATGGAAGCCCGCCAGATCGACCGCAGCCACATGCAGGTCAGCGACGAGGTCGCAATCCAGATCAGCAGCATGAACAAGTGGTATGGCCAGTTTCACGTTCTGCGCGATATCGACATGACCGTGCGACGCGGTGAACGCATCGTGGTCTGCGGCCCTTCGGGGTCCGGAAAATCGACGCTGATCCGCTGCATCAACCGGCTGGAAGAACACCAGAGCGGCCAGATCATCGTCGATGGCACCGAATTGTCTTCGGATCTCAAGAACATCGACAAGGTGCGGTCCGAGGTGGGGATGGTGTTCCAGCACTTCAACCTGTTCCCGCATCTGACGATTCTGGAGAACTGCACGCTGGCGCCGATCTGGGTGCGCAAGGTGCCGAAGAAGGAAGCCGAAGAAACGGCGATGCACTATCTGACCAAGGTCAAGATCCCCGAGCAGGCGCACAAATATCCCGGCCAGTTGTCGGGCGGCCAGCAGCAGCGCGTCGCCATCGCGCGCAGCCTGTGCATGAAGCCGCGCATCATGCTGTTCGACGAGCCGACCTCGGCGCTGGACCCCGAGATGATCAAGGAGGTGCTGGACACCATGATCCAGCTCGCCGAAGAGGGGATGACGATGATCTGCGTGACCCATGAGATGGGCTTTGCGCAGGCGGTGGCGAACCGGGTGATCTTTATGGATCAGGGCCAGATCGTCGAACAGAACGAACCGCGCGAGTTCTTCAACAACCCGCAGTCCGAGCGCACCAAGCTGTTCCTGAGCCAGATTCTCGGGCACTGAGCGCCGGCATCAAGCCATTGAAAAGGGGGGCATCTCGCCCCCCTTTTTGCTGCCTGTCCGCGACTTGAACGACGTCAGGCCGCCAGTTCGCGCGGCACGATGAAATCGCGCTGGGCGCCCATGCCCCAGTCGACCTGCGCCCAGTCGTCGATCTCGAAGCTGGCGACGAGGGTGGCGCCGGTGGGATAGCGGTGCATCTCGGGGTTCAGCGGCGCGCGGGCGACGATGCGGGCGGCGAATTCGGCGATGCCGGGGTTGTGGCCCAGCATCATCACCGTGTCGCCCTGCGCATGGCGCAGCACCGCCAGCATGACATCGGGGCCCGCCTGATAAAGCGACGGTTTCAGCACCAGCGCTGCCGAACCGGGCAGGGCGGCCGCGATGCCGTCCCAGGTCTGGCGCGTGCGCAGCGCGTCCGAGCAGAGCACGGTTTGCGGCAGATACCCGCGCGAGGCGAGCCAGGCGCCGAGGTCGGCGGCGGCGGCATGGCCACGCTCGTTCAACGGGCGGTCGTGGTCGGCCACGGTGGGGTCGTCCCAGGCCGACTTGGCGTGGCGCGTCAGGATCAGTCGCTTGGTCATGGATGAAACTTGCTCATGTGATAGGCGGATTGGGCTGACAGTCTTGCATGGCTTTGTGAGGCGGGGCAAGCGCGGCGCGCACGGCAGCCGTCGCTGAGGCAATCGCGGCCCTCGAATGTCGACAGATGGGCGTGGCAGGCGGCGGTGTCATAGGCCTTGGCGGTCAGGGCGCCGACCGGGCAGGCGGTGCGGCAGGGTTGGTCCGCGCAGGTCAGGCAGGGGTTTTGCGACGCGGGCAGGGGCAGGGCAAAGGGCAGCGCCAGCGCGCCGCGAAACGACAGCCACAGCCCGGCCTGCGCATGGACCAGCATGCCGACCGGGCTTTGCCAGGCCTGCCCCGATTCGAGCGCCCAGCGAAAGAACGGCGGCCAGGGCGGCCCATCCGAGGGGAACAGCGCGGCGCCGCCAAAGCGGCGGGCCAGCGCGCCCAGCGTGGCCTTTGACCAGCGGTCGAGCGGGTCTGGCGCGCCGTCGCCCCATTCGGGCGAGGCGGTGACGATGTCCCACCAACGGCTGCCGCCCAGCGGGCCGATCAGCAGCAGCGCGCGGCTGTCCGGGGGGCAAAAGGCGCTGTCGGGTGCCGTGACGGCCAGCGGGCAGAGGCCCACGGCGTCGAGCGCCTGCAGCAGCGCCTGAGCAGGATTGGGGTCGGTCACGCGGCGCTCCTTGACCCGGCGCGGGGCTTGCGGCACCACCGGGCCATCAGCCCCGGAGTCTCCGCATGTCGCGCCGTCTTTGCCTTGCCATCCTGCACCCGGCGGCGGGTTCGTTCAACCACGCACTCGGCGCGGCCTATGCCGAGGGGGCGGCGGCGGCGGGGCATGACCTGCGGTTGCATGATCTGTCCGCGATGCGCTTTGATCCGGATTTCGGCGCCTCCGATTTCAGCGCGCCAAAGCCGCTGGAGCCAGATCTGGCGCGGTTCATGGACGATCTGGCCTGGGCGCAGCATCTGGTGATGGTGGCGCCGATGTGGTGGGGCGGGTTGCCGGCCAAGGCCAAGGGCTTGATCGACCGGGCCTTTTTGCCGGGGCTGGCCTTTGACCCCGAGCTGCGGCGCTATGGGGTGCCGCGGCCATTGCTGGCGGGGCGCTCGGCGCGGCTGATCCTGACGTCGGACACGCCCGCCGTGGTGTTTCGCTGGATGTATGGCCAGCCCCTGCGGCGGATGATCGGGCGGCAGGTGCTGGACTTTGTCGGCATCCGGCCCATGGCCTTTACCCATCTGTCCCCCATCGAGGGCAGCACGCCCGCCCGCCGAGAGGGCTGGCGGGCGCAGATGCAGGCCTTGGGTGCGGCCGCCGGGGCCTAGTCGTTGGTGCGCGGCGTCACACGCGGCGGGGTCGAGCGAATCATCGACCCGGCGCCATGTTCGGTGAACAGTTCCAGCAGGCAGGCGTTCGCCACGCGGCCATCCAGAATCACCACGGCGCGCACGCCCTGATCGATCGCCTGCAACGCGGTTTCGGTTTTCGGGATCATGCCGCCCGCGATGCTGCCATCGGCAATCATCGCGCGAACCTGATCGGGGTGGATCTCGGTCAGGACATTGCCGTCCCGGTCCTTGACCCCCGATACATCCGTCAGCAACAGCAGCCGGTCAGCCTGCAGGGCACCCGCGATGGCCCCGGCGGCGGTGTCGCCATTGACGTTGAAGGTCTCGTTCGGGCCCATGCCGGTGGCGACCGGGGCAACCACCGGGATGATCCCGGCGTTGAAGAGGTCGCGCAGCACCTGCACATTCATCTCGACAGGCTTGCCGACAAAGCCCAGTTCGGGGTCGTCGGGCACGCAGACCATCAGGTCGTCGTCCTTGCCCGACAGGCCGACCGCGCGTCCGCCCTCGTCCATGATCGCCTGCACGATGCGCTTGTTGACCAACCCTGTCAGCACCATTTCGACCACCTCGACGGTGGCCTTGTCGGTGACCCGCTTGCCGCGCACGAATTCGGATTTGATGCCCAGACGGCCCAGCAGGTCGTTGATCATCGGCCCGCCGCCATGCACCACGACCACCTTGACGCCGACCTGCCGCATCAGGACGATGTCGCGGGCGAATTCGGCCATCGCGGCCTCGTCGCCCATGGCGTTGCCGCCGAATTTCACCACCACCACGGCGCCGGTGAAGCGTTGCAGATAGGGCAGCGCCTCGGAGAGAGTGCGCGCGATGGTTTTCCAGTCACGGTTCATGGATTGCTGTCTCATGGTCTGGTCGGGGGGCTTTATTGCAAGGTTGAGATGAGGGCGCGGAGCGTGGCGATACCGTCGCCCTTTTCCGACGAGGTGACAAGCAGCTCAGGAAAGGCCGCCGGGTGTTTGCCCAGCGCGCCCCGCACCTGCGCCAGCGTCTTTTCCTGCTGCGCGAGGCTGATCTTGTCGGCCTTGGTCAGCACGACCTGAAAGGTCACGGCGGATTTGTCGAGCAGGTCCATGATCTCCTCATCGACCTTGAGGATGCCGTGGCGCATGTCGATCAGCACAAAGGCCCGGCGCAGCGTGACGCGGCCCGAGAGGTAGGATTTCAGCAACTCCTGCCAGCGTTTGACCACCGCCAGCGGCGCCTCGGCATAGCCATAGCCGGGCAAGTCGACCAGATAGAGCCGTTCACCGACGTCGAAAAAGTTGATTTCCTGCGTGCGGCCGGGCGTGTTCGAGGTGCGCGCCAGGGCCTTGCGGCCGGTCAGCGCATTGATGAGGCTGGACTTTCCGACATTCGAGCGTCCGGCGAGGCAGATTTCCACCCGGTCGGCGGGGGGCAGGCCGCTCATCGAGACGACGCCCTTGATGAACTCGACAGGCCCGGCAAACAGCTTGCGGCCGAATTCCTCGGTGATGGCATCCGGGGCCGGGGTCAGGGGGAAGGGCAGGCTGGTCATGCGGTAAGCTCCACTTGGTCGCCAAGGGCCAACGTGCCGCCCCTTGTGACACGGGCATAGACGCCGAAATCACGGTGGGCCCAGCCCTGTTCCAGCGCAGCCAGCGTGTCGCCAGCGGGCAGGCCGGTGTCAGGGTCAAAGGTGGTGGCGGTGCAGCGGGTGATGCGGTCCTCGATGCGCAGGCGGACGGGGCCGATGGCGACCTCGCGACCGATCAGGTCGAACTCCTCCCAAGGCGCGAGCCCATCCAGCCAGAGGTTGCCGCGAAACCGGTGGATCGACAGCGCACGCCCCATCTTTTGCCCCAGCGCGCGCAGCGAGGACAGGTTGAGCACGGCGATCCAGGGATCGGGCACATCGGTCAGCGCGCCGCCGTCCTGCCGGGCGACCAGCGCCTGCGGGGCCGGTCGGCTGGCGGGCCAGAGCGGGCGCAGCCAGTTCACCAAGGCCGGGCCGTCGGCGGGCAGGGTGCCGGTAAAGCCTTCGCGGGCCGGATGGGTCAGGGTCAGCGCGCCACTGGCGTCGTCAAACTCGGCGCGGATCGCCTGCAGGCTGCCTTCGGCCGCGCCGCGCAGGAAATTGATCTTGGCGGCCCAGCCCGCAGGCGCGCCGTCGAATTTCGCGCCTTCGGTCGCCACGGCCCAGTGCCGGTCAAAGGGCATCGGGCGGCCCTCGATCAGGGCCGCCCGTTGAAGCGTCTGGAACCCGGCGGATTTCACCGGGTGCCGGACGATCTGCGCCAGATGCGCCGTCATTTCGCCTTGGTGCCCTTTGGCCGGACGACCGAAGCGCGGATATTGCCAAAGATGTCCGGCTTTGACCCATGCGCCGACATGATGAGGTATTGCTGGGTGAAGGTGATGATGTTGTTGCCGATCCAGTAGATCAGCAGCCCCGAGGCAAAGCCGCCCATCACGAACATGAAGATCCACGGCATCCAGTTGAAGATCGTCGCCTGCATCGGGTCGGCGGGCGCCGGGTTCAGCCGCATCTGGAACCACATCGAGATGCCGAACAGCAGCGGCAGCAGGCCCAGGAACACCGTCGCCAGCAGGCTGCCCGGCAGCGGCCCGTCAAAGGGCAGGGCGCCGAACAGGTTCATGATCGAGGTGGGATCAGGCGCCGAAAGGTCGTTGAAGACCCACAGCCAAGGCGCGTGCCGCAATTCGATGGTGACGAATATCACCTTGTAAAGCGAGAAGAAGATCGGAATCTGCAGCAGGATCGGCAGGCAACCGGCGGCCGGATTGACCTTGCGGTCGCGGTAGAGCGCCATCATCTCCTGTTGCAGTTTCTGACGGTCTTCGCCGGTGCGCTCCTTGATCTTGAGCATCTCGGGCTGCAGTTCCTTCATCCGCGCCATCGAGACATAGGATTTCCACGCCAGCGGCAACAGCAGCGCCTTCAGCGTCAGCGTCAGCGCCAGAATCGCCCAGCCCATGTTGCCGATCACGCCGTGATAGAAGTTCAGCAGCAGGAAGATCGGCTTGGTCAGGAAGAAGAACCAGCCCCAGTCGATCGCATCGACGAAGCGCTCGATTCCAAGGCTGTTCTGATACTCGCGCAGCGAGGCGAATTCCTTGGCGCCGGTGAACAGCATCGACGAGGCGCTGGCCGTGGCGCCCGGCTCGACGGTCAGTGCGGGCTGGCGCAGGCTGGCCTGATAGATCTCGTCGCGGGGGACATATTGCGACACCGCCGTCACCGGCTGGCCGGGCGTGGCGACCAGCGCGGCCATGAAATACTTGGAGGTAAAGCCGATCCAGCCGTTGCTGGTGGCCGCGGTTTCCTGCGTCGGCGTGCGCTCGCGCTCGCTGACCGGGAACTCGGTCATGTCGTCGTAATCGGTTTCCAGCAGCGTGCCGTCGGTCAGCTGGACCAGCCCTTCATGCGAGATATAGAAGCCCTGCATGTCAGCCGGCACACCATGCTGTGCGAGGATGCTATAGGGGCTCAGGGTGACAGCGGCGCCCGTGGTGTTTTCGACACCTTGGGTCACGGTGAACAGCGAGCCCGCATCCACCGCGATCGTGCGGCTGAAGATCAGGCCGGTGCCGTTGTCCCAGCGCAGGGTGACCGGGGTGTCGGGCGTCAGGGCATTGCTGCCGACCTGTTCCCACGCCGTCGCCGGGCCGGGGACCTGCGAATAATCCATCCCGGCGCCGGGGATCCAGCCATAGAGCGCGTAATAGGGGTGGCGGTTGCCGCCAGCCGGGTTCAGCAGATGGACCGCCTCGGCGTCCGGCGCGGTCGTCTCGCGATAGCCACGCAGCTGCAGGTCGTCGATGCGGCCACCGGTCAGCGCGATGGTGCCGACGAGGCGCGGCGCGTCGATGGCGATGCGCGCGGTTTCCACCAGCGGCTCGGCCGCGGGGGCCGCAGGGTCGGCGGGTGGGGGCAGCAACTCGCCGGGAGCAATGCTGGCCTGCGGCGCCGGGGCGGGCGGCGGGAACAGCGCGTACCAGCCCATGATGACCGCAAGGCTCAGGGCAAAGGCGAGGATCAGATTCTTGGTTTGCTCGTCCATCGGGAAGGGGTTCCGGGCGCGATTTCGATGCTGCGCCGGTTCAACAGGCCCAGCCCGCAAAGGTCAAGCGGATTCCCCCCTGCCCAAAGCCCGCAGCGGTGAATTCCGGCATTCGGCCGCAGGCACACTGCCCGCCACCTCGCCCGGGATCAGCCCGGCTGCGCACCGGGCGCGATGCGGGCCAGGGCGGGGTCCTCGCATTGCGGCTCGCCCTGCGCCAAAGCCGCGTCATGCGCGCGCAGCCAGCCCGGCAGGTCGGCGGCGGGCATCGGTCGGGCGATGGCAAAGCCCTGCAGGTGGCCGCAGCCCATCTGCGCCAGCATCACCTGTTCCTCGGCGCATTCGACGCCTTCGGCCAAGGTGTCGATCCCCAGTTCGCCCGCCATCGACAAGATGGCCGAGACCATGCGCTGGCGGTCGCGTTCGAGGTGCATGCGCGTCACGAACGAGCGGTCGATCTTGATGCGGTTGACCGCAAAGCGGCGCAGGCTGGCGATCGAGGCGTGGCCGGTGCCGAAATCGTCGAGGTCGATGGTGCAGCCCATGCCGGCCAGCCGGGCAATCGTGCGCACGGCGATGTCGTCGTCGCTGTCGGCCACCACGGTTTCGAGGATCTCCACCGCCAGTCGCCCCGGCGCCAGATCGTGGCGGTCGAGTTCCCAGGCGAGGGAATCGGCCAGCCGGGGGTTGCGCAGATCCTCGGCCGAGAGGTTGATGGCCACGGTTGGCACGGCCAGCCCGGCCGCGTCGAGGCGACTCAGGGTTTCAAGGGAATCGCGCAGCATGCGTTCGGTCAGTCGGGACGAGAACCCGGCGGCCTCGATCTGCGCGAGGAAATCGCCGGGCGGGATCAACCCTCGCTCAGGATGCTGCCAGCGCGCCAGGGCCTCGAGCCCCGAAACGCGCCCGGTGTCGGTGCGGATCTGCGGCTGGAAATAGGCGCGGATCTCGCCGTTTTCGAGGGCGCGACTGAGCTCGCTGACGCGGTCGCCGGTCAGGCTGGCGGGAAAATCGACGATCGAATAGCTGGACATGCTGCCCGGGCCTGATCGCAGGGCCTTTTCCGCTGCGACCTCGGCGGCTTGCAACAGGTCGAGCCCGTTCAGCATCGCAGCGCGCGGTGAGGTGGCAAAACCCACCGACAGGCTGGGCCAGATCGCCACGCCATCAAGGGTGACAGGCTGCGCGAGGCTGGTCTGGATGCGTTGGCAGACCGCCAGCACCACCCCCAGCGTCAGCCCGCGCTGGGGGAAGAGTGCGACGCCAAAGCCATCCGGGGTCAGCAGGCAAAACGCATCCTGCACCCGCAGATTCTGGGCAAGTCGACCGGCCAGGACATCGGTCAGGGCGGCAAACCGGACCTCGCCGTGCTGGGTGCGCAGGCGCTGGATATCGTCAAAGCGGATGGCCAGCGCCGCCCCGCGCGCGCCGGGGTTCGAGGCGTCGGCAGCCAGCATCGCGGTGATCGTCGCGCGGTCACGTTGTTCGCAGACCTGCACCGCGCGGGCGAGATCAGGCGGCCCGCCGCGCCACAGCGCCCAAAGTGCCAGCGCCTGCCCGCCGACCAGCACCCCCTGCATCCACAAGGGCGGTGTCATCGCCAGCGCGGTCAGCGTCAGCACCGGAACCGCCAGCACCACCAGAAGCCGAAAGCGGGAGGCCAGTTGCCCGAACTGCTGCGCCGAACCTGTCGTCATCTGTGCCGTCCCTCAGCCCCGGGCAAATGCGCCTTTGGGGCCGAAGGTTGCCGCTGCGGGTAAGGGACGCCTTAACGCAGGCGGGGAATATCCGTCGAATTGTCGACAACTGCCGCAGGATCTGGCCACAGACCTGCAAAATCAAAGAGTTGCGGGTCAACCAAATGCGAGGGCCGCACATTCATCAGCGAGCGGAACATGACATTGCGCCGGCCCGGCGTGCGTTTTTCCCACTCATCCAGCAGCGCCTTGACCTGCGCGCGCTGCAGCCCCTCCTGACTGCCGCACAGATCGCAGGGGATGATCGGATAGCCCATCGCGCGGGCGAACCGGTCGCAATCGGCCTCGGCCACCAGCGCCAGCGGGCGCAGCACGGTCAGGTCGCCGTCTTCGTTCAACAGCTTTGGCGGCATCGTCGCCAGCCGTCCGCCATGGAACAGGTTCATGAAAAAGGTCTCAAGGATATCGTCGCGGTGATGGCCCAGCACGACCGAGGTGCAGCCCTCCTCGCGCGCAATCCGATAGAGGTTGCCGCGCCGCAGCCGCGAGCAGAGCGAACACATCGTGCCGCCCGGCTTGATCTTGTCCACCACCACCGAATAGGTGTCCTGATATTCGATCCGGTGCGGCACCTGCATGCGGGTCAGGAACTCGGGCAGAACGGTCGCCGGGAAATTCGGCTGGCCCTGATCGAGGTTGCAGGCCAGCAGATCGACCGGCAGCAGGCCGCGCCATTTCAGCTCGTGCAGGATCGCCAGCAGGGTATAGCTGTCCTTGCCGCCCGACAGGCACACCAGCCAGCGGTCGCCGGGGCGGATCATGCCGAAGGTCTCGGTCGCCTCGCGCACCTGTTGCACCAGCCGCTTGCGCAGCTTGCGGAACTCGGTCGATTTGGGCGCTCCGGCGAACAGCGGGTGGATGTCGCCGCCGTCGGGAAGCTCGTCGATGTCGTCACGCATGGGCCGGGCCCTCCTGTGGCCTGCCTTAGGGGCAATCGCGCGTCAGCGTCAAGCGGGCCGTGGTCAGGGGTGGTGATGGGCGTCGTGATCGGGGTCGGCGCCGGGCACCGGGTCATAGCCCTGCCCACCCCACGGGTGGCATGAGCCGATCCGCCGCGCCGCCAGCCATGCGCCCTTGACGGCGCCGTGGCGCTGCAGGGCTTCCAGCGTATAGGCCGAGCAGGTCGGCTGATAGCGGCAGCCATGCCCGACCCAGGGGCTGAGCAGCAACCGATAGGCCAGAACCGGCAGCGACAGGGCCCAGGCGAGGGGCGAACGGGTCAGATGGGGGCGCGGCAGTGACATGGGTCAGATCTGGGCCCCGGCGGGCGCTTGTGCAAGGTGGCGGGCCAGATCCTCGATGCGGTCGGGCGCAAAAACCGCGATGCCGTGGCGGCGCAGCAACGCGGCGGTGACACCCTGACCGGGCTGACGACGGCCGTCATGGTGGCCGGAATGCACGATGAGCGACCCGCACGAGGGGCTGCCCTCCATCAGCAGGGCCGCGCTGCAACCCTGCGCCTGCGCCGCCGCCAGAGCCAGCCGGGCGCCCTGCAGAAAGGGCGCGGTGACGTCCTCGCCGCCCGCCGTCAGGATGCGGGCGGTGCCGTCCAGCACGTCCTCGGCCCGCGCACCGGGTTCGATTTCTGCGGCGGGGCGCGGGGTCGGCAGGCCTCCCGCGACCTCAGGGCACAGAGGCACCAGCCGCCCCTGTGCCTGCCAGAGGGTCAGCAGGTCATGCGCCAACGCCCGCCCACGCCCGTCATAGCGCACCGGTGCGCCGAGCAGGCAGGCCGAGATCAGGATGCGCGACATCGGCACAGAGTGGCGACCTGCGCCGGTCCGGTCAAGGTGGACCGCCGCCACCGGGGCCGCTAGGCTGGGGCAAACGGGGGGCGACATGGGGCATATCCTGATCATCGGCGGCTCGCGCGGGATCGGCCGGGCGACAGCGGAACGCGCGGCGGCGCAGGGCTGGGCGGTCAGCCTGAGCTATGTCAACGACGCGGCGGCGGCGCAGGCGGTGCTGGCCACCATCACCGGCGCGGGCGCTCGCGGTCTGGCGCACCGTGCCGATATCCGCGATGAATCCGAGGTGATCGCGCTGTTTGACGCGGCCGAGGCCGGGTTTGGCCGCCTCGACGCGGTCGTGGTGAATGCGGGCGTCGTCGCCCCTTCGATGCCGCTGGCGCAGATGGGCGCCGATCGCCTGCGTGGCATGATCGAGACCAACCTGTTCGGCGCCCTGCTGTGCGCGCGCGAGGCGGCGCGGCGGCTGCCCCGGCCCCTGACCGAGCCCTCGGCGGCGCTGGTGCTGGTCTCGTCGATCGCGGCAAAACTGGGCGCGCCGGGGGAATATGTCGATTACGCCGCGACCAAGGGCGCGCTGGACACGCTGACGCTGGGCCTCGCCAAGGAGTTGGCCGCCGCGAATGTGCGGGTCAATGCGGTGCGCCCCGGCCTGATCGACACCGAGATCCACGCCTCGGGTGGCCGCCCGGACCGGGCGCATGCCTTGGCGCCGCTGGTGCCGATGCAGCGCCCCGGCAGGCCCGACGAGGTGGCCGAGGCGATCCTGTGGCTGTGCAGTCCGGCGGCCAGTTATGCGTCGGGCGCGATCCTCGATATTGGCGGCGGGCGCTGAGGCAGCCTCACTCAGGCAGGCAGATCTGCCGCGCCCTGATCGCCATCGCCGTGCGCAGGATCAACCCTGCGACGACCAGCACCAGCAGCGCCAGCACGCCCGCCCCGATGATGCGGTGCGCCGCGGAACCCGCCGCCTCGGCATAGGCGAAACTGGCGATCGACAGCGCGGCCAGCGGAAAGGACAGCGCCCACCAAGACAGCGCAAAGGGCATGTTGCGGAATTTGCCCAGCTGCGTGACCACAACCAGCGCAAAGACATAGGCTAGCGACAGCAGGATATGGCCAAAGGCCCCGACCTCGCCCGCCAGCCGCAGCCACGAGACAAAGGCCACCGCCGGCGGCGCGATCAGGATCATCAGCGTCGGCACCATCTTGCCCGGCAACGGGTCATGGAACATCAGCCGGTTCATCACCAGTGTCAGCAGCACTAGCCAGAACACCAGCCCGCCGGAAAAGAACAGCCACGACAGTTCGACATAACCCAGCCGCGCCCCGGCCAGCGGCACGATCACATTGCCCACCGCCGGGATGAACCACGCCGGGGTCAGATGCCCCGGTTGAAAGGCGCGGTGCCCGATCCATGCGCCGATCACCGCCAGCGCCAGCAGGCCCTGCGCCGTGGTGCCCACCAGCCAGAGGACACGCGCGACCTGCGGCATCGGATCGACCAGCGCCGTGGCCAGCAGCAGTAGCGAAATCGACATGGCGGGGAAAAACGCGATGCGCACCGGGTGCTTCCATTCGGCCCGAACTTCGGCCGGGTGGCGCAGGGCCTTGGCAAGATACCCCAGCGCCACGCCGGACAGCATCAGCACCGACAGGCCCAGCACCCAGATCGACAGGCCTTGAGTCAGCTGAAAACTGTGCTCGGCCGACCGCAGGGCCAGGGTCAATCCCAGCATCCCCATGCCAATGGCAAAGAAGGTGACGGGGTAATGCGCAAGGCGGTCGGGATGGGCAGGAGGCGTGGTCATGGAAGGGGGTCCGGGACTGAAAGCCGCACGCGGGCGGCGCAGGCTGACGCTGCCAGCCGCGGGGCGGGCAATCAAGCCCGCAGTGCAGGCCAAGGCCGGACAGATTGCCGCTGGCCCCACGGCAGTGCCCTGTGCAGCGGCTTTGTCGCAAAGGGATTCAGGGTGTGGCTCCGGCAATGCGGTCCTGCGCTGACCGTCGCCACCGCGCCCTGTAAGGCGGCGCACCGGGGTTTGCTGACACTCTTGTCCGATCCCGCCATGACCACCGGGCCGTGAAAACCCGACACCGCCGCAGCCTGCGTGGACCTGCAAATTCAACGTTTGGCCGCGAGGGACTTGCCCCGGAAGGGGGCGTTCCAAAGGATCAGGCATTGAACGCGGTGGCCACGGCAGTCAGCTCTGTTCTGCCCTTAGCCCGCCATCACCCTTCGGGCCGCCTCGCGCCCGGACAGCACCGCCCCGTGCGCGGTGCCAAAATGTGTGGCAGATGCGGCCTCGCCTGCGAACCAGAGCCGAGCGTCCCAATCCGGCCCCGCCAGTGCGCGCCGGGTCGCCGCGCTGGTGCCGACCGCGTTGAAGCTGTAGCTGCCCAAGGCATAGCGATCCTGTCCCCAGCGGGTGATCTGGGCGGCGAGCGGGGCGGGAAACCGCGTGCCGAACATCATCCGCAGCGCGTCATGCGCGGCGGCGAGGGTGTCGCGGTCGCTGAGGGTGGCGATCTCGGCCGCCGGGTCGGCGGCGTTGAAGCCCAGCAGAACCGGCGCACCCATCGCACGGGCCAGTGACACCCATTCCCCCCAATGGCCCGCGCGGGGCCCCAGCCAGCCGATCCAGTCGACATCATCGGGCCAATGCACGCGGTCAAAGCGCAGCCAGCATTTGTTCAAAAGCCCCATGCGCAGCCCGTCGATCGCCGCTTGCCGTCCGGGCGCGAGGGGTTCGCCAAACCGGACCCGCCCCGATTGCAAGACCCCCAGCGGCAGGGTGCAGATGACCCTGTCCGCGACGATCCGCCTGCCATCGGCCAGCGACACCTGCCCCGGCGCAAGGCCGGTCACCTCGGTTGACAGGCGGATGTCCAGCCCGCGCGCCTGATGGTTGGTGATCTGATCGAAGCCTTGCGCAAACAGCACATCCGCGCCGCCGAACTCCTCGGCATCCTGTCCGTGCCACGCGGACAGCAGCCGCGCCGGGCTGCCGTATTCCTGCTCCAGCGTGCTGTTGACCAGATACTGCACCAGACGACGCAGCCCTGCATCGGCGCGCTGCCAGTCGCGGGAGGCCCCCAGCGCCTCGAGCACCGAAACATCGCGTGCCGACCGCTCGGTCGCCGCCAGCGCACGGTCCAGCAGACGCTCGGCAGGGCGCAGGTCGGGGTCGATCTCGCCGCCGTTCGGACCGAGCAGCATCGAGGCCGCATAGCGCGTGGCGACAAGCGACGCCCCGGCCTCTTGCGCCAGGTCCGTCAGCGGGTTTCCCCGCTGGCCGTGGATCCAGCTTGCCCCCAGGTCCATCGGCAGGTCCGGCCAGGCGCGCGAGGTGTGAATGCGCCCGCCGATGCGCGCGCGCGCCTCCAGCACGGTGACCAGATGCCCGGCGTCCTGCAGGGCGCGGGCCGCCGACAGCCCCGCCAACCCGGCGCCAAGGACCAGAATGCGCTGCTGCGACTGCGCGCTGCTGCGACGGCCACCCAGCGCCCATGCGCCGAGGGTCGACAGCCCGGCCAGCACCTGCCGCCGGTCCGGCACGGCGCTCATGGTTGGCGGCCTTCGCAGGTCGTCACCTCGGTGCAGGCCGAGGCCAACCCCTGCACCAGCCGGGCGACGGCGGGGGTCAGGGTGTCCAGATCGGCAGCGTCGAAGGTGCAGACATACCCCAGATGCGCCCGAAGCCGGGCGGTGATGGCCGACTCCCAATCGTCGGCGTTCAGGTCCATGACCTGTTCAGCCGTATAGAGCAGATAGTCGACATAGCTCTCATAGGCGGCGCGTTCGACCGGGTCGCGCAGGGCACAGAAATCCCGCGTGCTCAGGTCGGCGCGCTGGATGGAAAGGCTGAGAAACTCGCGGTAGATCTCGCGCGCGGCTTGCTCTCGACTGGTCCGGTCATTCGACGCGATCTGCCACGGCACGAACAGAACTGCCGCCAAAGCCGCGACTGAGGTCACCAGCGCCCCGGCAGATTGAATGGTTTGAGCGTGTCGATGAAGCCAATCAAACATGAAAACCCCCTTTGACGCCCCGGCGCACCTAAGGGGGGATGGGCAAGAGCTGTCAATATGGTGCAGAGGGCGAGTCGCAGTCTTGCGCAGGGCGCAGCCTGTGTCGCGCCGCGTTGGCTCTGTTGCACACTTCGGGTGACAGGCGGGTTTCCCCTTTCCCCGGACAGACCTGTCTTGCGGCCTCTGTGATGGGTGTGCCGAGGGCGGTAAAGCCGTTCAAGACGGCGACGCGAACCTCGAACTCGGCGACCTGACGGTCGAACTCGCGCAGGGACAGGCGCTGCCCTGGCAACTTGACGCCGTGCATCGTGGTCTCGGCGCGGCTTCGGCGGTGATCCAAGGCTTGGCTTCTCGGCGCAAACCGTCTAAGCGGCGCCTCAACAATCCTAGACCCGGGTGTGATCCCCGGGTGGCTCTTCTGGCCGCCGATCCGCCGGACAACCTGAACTGACCCACAGATCACATCTCGACGCGCGGTGATTTGACCCGGGTCGATCAGGAAAACTTTGCATGATTTCACTCGATACCTACCGCGCGCAGTGGTTTGGCAACATCCGTGCCGACGTGCTGGCCGGGCTTGTCGTGGCGCTGGCGCTGATCCCCGAGGCGATTGCCTTTTCCATCATCGCGGGCGTGGACCCGAAGGTGGGGCTCTACGCCAGCTTTTCCATCGCCGTGTTGATCGCCTTTGTCGGCGGGCGGCCGGGGATGATCTCGGCCGCAACGGCCGCAACGGCGGTGCTGATGGTCACGCTGGTGCGCGACCACGGGCTGCAATACCTGCTGGCCGCCACGGTGCTGGCCGGGCTGATCCAGATCGGCGCGGGCCTTCTGAAGTTGGGCTTCGTGATGCGCTATGTCTCGAAGTCAGTCATGACCGGCTTTGTCAACGCGCTGGCCATCCTGATCTTCATGGCACAACTGCCGGAACTGGACCCGGCGCGTGTCACATGGCTCACCTATGCGCTGGTCGCCGCTGGCTTGGCCATCATCTACCTGTTCCCCTATGTCACCAAGGCGATCCCGTCGCCGCTGGTCACCATTCTGGTGCTGACCGCGTTGACACTGGCCTTTGATTGGGATGTCCGCACGGTGGGCGACATGGGCGCGCTGCCCGACACGCTGCCGGTGTTCCTGATCCCGCAGATTCCGCTGACGCTGGAGACGCTGTGGATCATCCTGCCTTATTCGCTGGCGATTGCCGTGGTGGGCCTGCTGGAAAGCCTGATGACGCAGACCCTCGTCGATGACCTGACCGACACAAAATCCGACCGCAATCAGGAGTGTATCGGTCAGGGCATCGCCAACACGGCCACCGGGTTCATCGGCGGCATGGCGGGCTGCGCGATGATCGGCCAGAGCATGATCAACGTCAAATCCGGCGGGCGCGGGCGGCTGTCGGCGTTCACGGCGGGGGCCGTGCTGCTGGTGCTGGTCGTGTTCCTTGGCGACTGGGTGGCGCAGATCCCGATGCCCGCGCTGGTGGCGATCATGATCATGGTGTCGATTGGCACCTTCTCGTGGTCGTCGATCAAGAACCTGACCCTGCACCCGCGCTCCTCCTCCATCGTGATGATTGCGACAGTGGTCACCGTGGTCTGGACCCACAACCTCGCCATCGGGGTGCTGGTCGGGGTGCTGCTGTCAGGCATCTTCTTCGCCGGCAAGATCGCCCAATTGTTCAACGTGACCTCGACCATCTCGAAGGATGGCCGCGTGCGGACCTATACCGTCGAAGGCCAGCTTTTCTACGGGTCGGTCGAGGACTTCATGAACGCCTTCGACTTCCGCGAGGCGCTGGAGCGCGTGGTGATCGATGTCAGCCGTGCGCACATCTGGGATATCAGTTCGGTGCAGGCGCTGGACATGGCGGTGCTGAAGTTCCGCCGCGACGGGGCAGAGGTGGACATCGTCGGCATGAACGCGGCCACGGAAACCATCGTCGACAAGCTTGCCATGCATGACAAGCCGGGTGCTGCGGACAAGCTGATGGCGCATTGAGGGGGACACGGACATGACCAACCAACCACAAAAGATCGTCGCCCTTGTCGATGGTTCGATCTATTCCGCCAGCGTGTGCGACCATGCGGCATGGATCGCCAGCCGCACCGGAGCGCCGGTGGAACTGCTCCACGTTCTTGGCCGTCGCGAGGCGTCGGACACCCACGATCATTCCGGCGCCATTGCACTTGGGGCGCGGACGGCCCTGATGGAGCAACTGGCCGAACTGGACGCGCAACGCGCCAAGCTGATCAGCCACCGTGGCCGGGCGATCCTCGACGACGCGCAGGCTTTGCTGGAAAAGGCAGGCGTGAGCGAGGTCACCACCCGCCTGCGCCATGGTGACATTGTCGAGGCCGTGGCCGATGTCGAAGCCGACGCCCGGGTGATCCTGATCGGCAAGCGCGGCGAGGCGGCAGATTTTGCCAAGGGCCATCTGGGCTCGAACCTCGAACGCATCGTGCGCGCCAGTCATAAGCCGGTGTTCATCGCGTCGCGCGCGTTCCGGCCGATCTTGAAGGTGCTGGTCGCCTATGACGGCGGCGCTTCGGCGATGAAGGCCGTCGATCACATCGCCCGCAGCCCGCTGTTTCAGGGGCTGGCGGTGCATGTCGTCACCGTGGGCACCGCCACGGCCGAGGTCACCAAGGGCCTTGCAGATGCCCGCGCGATGCTGGGGGCCGCCGGGATCGACGCGGAAACTTCCGTCCTGCCGGGCCAGCCGGAAACCGCCTTGGCCAGGCTGGTGGAGGACGCGCAGTTCGACCTGCTGGTCATGGGTGCCTACGGCCACAGCCGCATTCGCAGCCTTATCATCGGGTCGACCACCACCGCGATGATCCGCGCCTGCAAGGTGCCGGTCGTGCTGATGCGGTGAGGCAAAGGACACCCCCATGCCAGCGCGGGGTGCCGTCTGCTTTGGTCCGGACTAAGCCGTCAGATCGTCCAGCGTGACGTCGAGGGCGACCGCCAGGGCGCGCAGGCTGGCAACCGAGCCCTTTTTGCGGCCCGTTTCGATCTCGGCCACGGTGACCCGGTTGACCCCGGCCCTCTCGGCCAACGTGGCCTGGGTCAGGCCACGCAGGTCCCGGTAGACACGCAGCGGGTTTTCCCCGTCGAGCAGCCGGTTCGCGAAGTCGGAGGGGATCAGTCCTTCCGCCCCGACGGCCAAGGTCGCCTTTGCCCGATCGTAGCTTTGAAGATCGGCGAGGTCCTCGGCCGCCGCCCGCAGGCGATCATATTCCTCACGCGGGATCGTCACCATCTCGTTCATGTCATTCCCTTTCAGTCATAGACGCTGCCGCCTGGTCCGACATCGAGAACCGCCAGGACATTGCCCTGGTCATCCATGATCACGCGCCAGTCCCCGACCCGCAGCCGGACCCCCTCTCGCCCCTTGAGAGACCTCACGGTGTTGACTTGTGAGGCCGGGTCTTCGGCGTAGGCCGCAATTTTTGAACGGATCAGCGAGGCCGTATTGGCGGGCATCCGGCGCAACGCCCGGATTGCGGCCTTTGTATAGCTGATCTGTCTCATGGTGTAGCTTTAAGCTACATAGGGCGCAAAGACAAGTCCAGTGTCGCTTAAAGCTACAGACGCCGCCAGCTCGCGCTCCCGGCATGCGTTACAGGTCGAAGAGCGGGAAAAAGATCGACGGGCATGGGACACCCCCCTGTCCACCGGGCCCGCCCGTCTTCGGGCATGCCGACAATGGCAGGATATCACGAGTCGGGGCGTGTTGTCCTAGTGGGGCGGAAAACTGCCTGTGATGTTGCGGCACCGCACCCGCAGAAATCGAAGGCAGCGGCCAAGCTCTGATTTCGAGTCGCAAACGGCCCAGTAGGCGGGTTTTTCCGAGCCCGAGGTTTATGGCCCCTCGTTCAGATCCAGCCAGAGTTCGCCCGAACGGTACCCGCCCCGCACCAGATGACCTGCTTGCGTGACCTTGGGGTGCGCGTCGGCCCAATCGCGAAAGCGATCGTTGGTGACGATCCGCGCACCGAAATCGCGTGCTGCGGTCAGGATCCAGGGGTCGGCCTGGGTCCCTTTGGGGACCACCATAACCCGGTCGCGCGGCAGCCCCAGAAGTTTTCCCAACTCCCCATCATGCTGATATCGACCACTCAATTTGTAGCCGACATTGGCGTCGAACATGACTCCGGGAACAAAGCCGAGCGCGCTCAGGTGATCGACCACCTCACGAACGGTGCCGATCTCAGGTGTTCCGTCTTTCCAATGCATGACATTCGAACCATCCACGACAATCCATTTCTGCAACGCCCGCGCACGACCCAAACGGCCGCGCCGAATGGCGGCTACGAGCAGGAACAGGCTGGCCAGGGCGCTGGGGCCGGCCAGCAGTATGAGATCGGCAAGGCCCGGAACGATCAACGCCACGCCGACCCCGACCAGAGACAGCGTCAAGAGGATGATGAGCACAATCATGGGGCGAAGATAATGTGCTTCTGATGAGCAGCCAAGTAGGGATCATGCCGTCAAGACGCAGGCACCGCGCTGCGCATCAAAGCCTGGGGTGTTGGACCCGCGCTGCAGGTTCGCAAAGGAACCGCGGACTGCGTTTCAGGGCCGAAAGCAGTTTGAGACACTAAGGGCGCTAAGCGGTCGTTTGCTGCACCCGTGCGAGCGACCTATATCGCGGGAGGGAGTGGTCGTTCGCTGCGACTGCGCCAATGGCTGTTCGCGGGCGTCGACCCGCCACGTCACAAGATCCCAAGCCTTCCTCGGTCATCCGTACTGGCGCCGCAGGATGTGCCGGTGACCAGTTGGTCCGAGGCGAGCGTCGTTGCCTTGACGGTCGGGGTCTATCCGGACGCGTGGCGCAGGCTCGGGGGCGATGAGGGCTATCAAACAATCTTGCCCATTTTTGATGAGGCTTTGGCAAACTTTGATGCCGAAAGCGACGCCACCGACGGATGGGACAGGTTCTGCACGACACTGGAAAGCAGTTGGCGCAAGGCGCGCCCGCAGGGTTGGGAGCCGGTCACTCGCATGGCGGACTGGTCCAAGGCGCTCGTGACGCGGGCCGCGCTTTCGGGCGGCGGGCGCAGCCTTCGCAGCATCGAACGCAGGATCATGCGCTATTCAGGCCACACGCGACGCAACCTGGCCTTCTATTCGGCATTCGAGAAGCTCCATGAATGCGCTATGAACGCGGCGGGGCGACCGTTGGCGGAAATCGCGATCGACGTGGGGTATTCCGACCAGTCCCACATGGGGCGCGCGGTCCGCCGCGCGACCGGGTTCTCTCCGGCCCGGCTCAATCGAGCAATCGAGACCGAGGAGCCTTTCTGGTGCTATCGCCTTCTTGGTGAACGCTTCTGAGCGCTGCCCGAGTGCGGACATTCGAAATTCGTGCCGTTTCATGCTGTGGGCTCAAAGCCGCCGTTCGCCGCGATGACCACCAACGCCCGGTTAGGGCCGAACGCATCTAAAAAGCGCAATACGCCGACGTCGGTTTCGAGGTGACGCACCGCGTAGACAGGCCGGGTGACTCCTTTGGGTCATGCGTCAAATGGACCGGCCAAGGCAGGAACCTTGGGGCAATCTGCAAGACTCGGAAGAGGATTGGTCGACCGCAAATGGCTCCGCCGCAGGTGATCACAAGGCAGACATGGACTTTGTGAACAAAATCCACTCGCGCGCATCAACCGCCCAATCGGATTTGACCACCGGGCGACGGGCAACCTCCTGATAGCCTTTGTCCGAATAGAGACGCAGCGCATCGAGATGCGTGTCCTCGGCAATCAGGCTGATGGTGCGGTGGCCCGCTGCAACGGCGATCGTCTCGGCATGGGCCAGAAGCGCGCTGCCCAGGCCCCGGCCGCGAAACTCGGCGTAGGTGGCCAGAACGTTCAGATACCACGCCCCGGGTGCCAGCGCCTCAAGCTCCAGCAAGGGCACGAAGATCGGCGGGGTATCCGGATCGATCGGGCCGGGCGCTTCTTCGGCAGCATACCCCAGCAAACAGGCGGCGACGTTACCCTCAACCTCGGCAACCCAGGCGTTGCGGTAGGAGAAATTCCCCGTCTCCCGTGCGGCGCGCTCGCGCCCGAGGGCCCAGGGGTCGCCATCCGGGCCAGCCGTCTTGCGCCAGAAATGCAGCGGCAAGTCATCGGCTGCCATGTTGATGAAGCGCACCAGATGGTCGGCATCCGACGCTCTTGCCGCGCGTATTTCCATGATCGTTTCCCGCCCTGTTTGCGCTCGCAGTTTCTGACCGATTTCGTGCAGGCTCGCCAGCCCCATTGCTGATCGCGCCCCTCAGGGATCATCTGGCTTGCGCTGCACCTGGCTGCCGCCTACCAAGTGACTTCAGCGATGACGCGCATTGTGAGAACAGGAATGAACTCCACGGTTTTCCGATTCCCCGCACCGGGGCCGGAGCCCATCACCACCGATCTGGCCGGGTGGGTCAAGGTCGAGGGCAATCCGACGATGCGCTACTGGATTCAGCACAGCTCGCTCGATGGCAGCATGATATCGGGCACCTGGGAGGCAACCCCCGGCACCTGGCACGCGAGCTATCAGTTCTACGAGTTCGTCCACTTGATCGAAGGCCGCATCACGATCACACCGGACGGTGGCGAACCGATCACGCTGTTGCCTGGCGATGCCTTCACCGTCGAGCCGACCTTCAAAGGCACTTGGACCATCGAAGAACCCGTACGCAAGCACTTCGCCATCAAGCTGAAATAAGCAGCCACTCAGTCTGGCCCCCACGTCCAATGACCATCACCCGTCTGGTGGTGAGGAATGCGTTCGTCCTGGCAATAGACAAGAGCCAACCTCGCACCGAGGCGGCGGTTGACGGGGCGCATAGGGCCGGGCGACCCTTGATGCAGATCAGTTAAACGATGCCCAAACGTGAGTATATTTCGCCAAACGGCAAAAGGGGGGAGGCCATATCGCCTTGCGTGCTGCGACCGAGCTTTCAGCACAGTGTCCTGCCGAACTGTCGCGTCTGGTGGCGAATGCAGCCTTTGATCGGTCCCCGAGGACCGCAAGCCTTGATGAGGACCAAGACCGCGGCGCAGGCCAGTCTGGATGAGGCCTGCGATGTGGTCGTCAGGAACGGGCAGAAACCGGCCCATGCAGGGATCATCGACCACACGCTTGAACATGACAGTCATGCCATCGTCATGGGCACTGGCGACACTCGCGGTCTGTGGCGGCTGTTTCTGGGCTCTGTCGCCATGGAGGTGGCCATTCGGGCGCCTTGCACCGTCATCGTCGCGCGCAGATCCCGTCGTTCGGTCAGCACAGGCGGGTTCGTCATGCCGTCAAGACCGGGTGCAGGGCCGCGCCCTGGAACGTCAACCCAACTCAGGAAAGGACAAGATCATGAACCGACTTGACTCAAAGACCGCCATTGTGACCGGGGGTGCCGTCGGCATCGGCCGGGCCTGTGTCATCCGCATGGCGGAGGAAGGCGCAAAGGTTGCGATCCTTGATCTGCTGCAGGACGAGGGCAAGGCGCTGGCCGCCGACTTGGTGGCAAAGGGCCATGAGGCTGCGTTCTGGCCGGTCGATGTCGCGGACGAGGCCGCGATGAAGGCCGCCATCGACGCCGCCGCCGCCCGGTTCGGCGGCCTCGATGTGCTGGTGAACAACGCGGGCGTTTCCGGCAGCCCCAAACCCACCGATCAGGTGACCGAGGCCGAGTGGGACCATGTGCAGGCGGTGAACGTGAAAGGCGTGTTCTTCGGCACCAAACACGCCATCCCGCATCTGCGCGCGGCTGGAAAGGGATCGATCATCAACCTGTCGTCCATCGCCGGTCTGATCGGGGTTGGCGGCATCGCACCCTATCATGCTTCAAAGGGCGCAGTGCGGTTGATGTCCAAGAACGACGCCATCACCTATGCGGCGGAAAAGATCCGGGTGAACTCGATCCACCCGGCCTATATCTGGACGCCAATGGTCGAAACCCACCTGCGCGCCACTGCCCCTGATCTGGAGGCGGCAAAGGCGGCGGCGGGGGCAGCACACCCCATCGGCACCATGGGCGAACCCGACGACATCGCCTGGGCGGTGGTCTGGCTCGCCTCGGACGAGGCAAAGTTCGTCACCGGCACCGAGATCGTCATCGACGGCGGCTATACCGCGCGATGAATGACCAGACCGACCCGCACGCCACCCCGGCCGCCGATTGCCTTGCCAGCCTTGCCGCAACGGCTGATGGCCTGACCGCGCCCGAGGCCGCGCGGCGACTGGCCGACCATGGGCCAAACCGCCTGCCCGAGGTGCAGGCGCGCGGGCCTCTGGTCCGGTTCCTGCGGCAGTTCCACAATGTGCTGATCTATGTGCTGATTGGTGCTGCGGTGGTGACGGGGGTCTTGCAGCACTGGGTCGATACCGGGGTGATCCTCGCCGTGGTCCTGGCCAACGCGATCATCGGCTTTATTCAGGAGGGCAAGGCCGAGGCCGCAATGGCGGCAATCCGGGGCATGCTTGCGCCAAAGGCTGCCGTGTTGCGCGATGGGCGGCGGGTTTCGGTGGACGGGGCAGACCTTGTGCCCGGCGACATCGTTCTTCTGGAGGCGGGCGACAAGGTTCCCGCCGACCTGCGGGTGATCGAGGCGCGGGGGCTGGCCGCGCAAGAGGCGATCCTGACCGGCGAATCCGTGCCGGTGGAAAAGGGCCAGACCCCGGTCGCCGCCGATGCCGCCCTTGGCGACCGCCGGTCGATGCTGTGGTCGGGCACGCTGGTCACCCAAGGCACGGCGCGCGGGCTGGTGGTGGCGACGGGTCAGGCGACCGAGATCGGGCGCATCGGTGGGCTGCTGGCGGGGGTCGAACAACTGACCACCCCGCTGGTCGCGCAAATCGACCACTTCGCGCGCTGGCTGTCGTTCCTGATCCTGCTGGTGGCGGGGCTGCTGCTCGTCTGGGGCTACTACGTCGGCCACATGCCCTTTGCCGAGCTTTTCATGGCTGTGGTCGGCGTCGCCGTGGCCGCAATCCCCGAAGGCTTGCCCGCGGTGATGACCATCACCCTGGCCATCGGGGTGCAGACCATGGCGCGCCGCAATGCCATCGTCCGCCGCCTGCCTGCCATCGAGGCCATCGGCTCGGTCTCGGTCATCTGCACCGACAAGACCGGCACCTTGACCCGCAACGAGATGGTGGTGGCCGCGGCGGAAACAGCCGAGGGTGTCTTTGCCATCGATGGTGAGGGGTATGCGCCGACAGGGGCCATCACCCCGGCGGGTGATCTGGCTGCGCTCGCCCGGGCGGCGGCGCTGTGCAACGACGCCAGCCTGCACCGCAAGGAAGGCGTCTGGTTGGTCGAGGGCGACCCGATGGAAGGCGCGCTTCTGGCCTTTGCGGGCAAGGTCGCTGGTGACCCCGCCGCGCGCCGTCTGGACGCCATCCCCTTCGACAGCCGCCACCGCTTCATGGCCGTGCTGACCGAAGGGCCGCAGGGCCGGGTGACCCATGTCAAGGGCGCGCCGGAACGCGTGCTGCGGATGTGCAGCGGGATTGACCTGAAGCACTGGCACGACAGGGCCGAGGCTTTGGCACGGCGCGGGTTGCGCGTGCTGGCGCTGGCCGAACGGGCCGAGGCGGGCGAGCAGATCGACGCAGCCACACTGGACCACAGCCTGACCTTCCTCGGCCTTGTCGGCCTGATCGACCCGCCGCGACCTGAGGCGATTGCCGCCGTCGCCGAATGTCGGGCAGCCGGCATCCGGGTCAAGATGATTACCGGCGATCATGCCGGAACCGCCGCCGCCATTGCCGCGCAGATCGGGCTGGCGAACCCCCACCGCGTGCTGACCGGGGCCGATCTGGACAAGCTGGACGACGCCCAACTGGCACTGGAGGTGGCGGATGTCGATATCTTCGCCCGCACCAGCCCTGAACACAAACTGCGCCTTGTGACCGCGCTGCAGGCGCATGGCCTGTCCGTCGCGATGACCGGCGACGGGGTGAACGACGCGCCCGCGCTCAAACGTGCCGATGCGGGCATCGCCATGGGGCTGAAGGGGTCCGAGGCCGCGAAAGAAGCCGCCGATCTGGTGCTGGCCGACGACAACTTCGCCAGTATCGCCGCCGCCGTGCGCGAGGGGCGAACCGTCTATGACAACCTCAAGAAGGTCATCAGCTGGACCCTGCCGACCAATGCGGGCGAGTCGATGGTTGTGGTGCTGGCGCTGCTGGTCGGAATGGCCCTGCCGGTGACTGCGGTGCAGATCTTGTGGGTCAACCTCATCACCGGCATCACGCTGGGCCTTGCGCTGGCGTTCGAGCCGACCGAGACCGGCACCATGGCCCGCCCGCCGCGCGCTCGCAACGCGCCGATCCTGTCGGGCGGGTTGGTCTGGCATGTCGTTCTGGTGGCAGTGCTGTTTCTCGCGGCGGTCTTCGGCATCTTCACCTATGCCATCGACAAGGGCTATCCGCTGGCCTTGGCGCAAACGATGGCGATGAACACGCTGGTGGTGCTGGAAATCTTCCATCTGTTCTTCATCCGCAACATCCACAGCACCTCACTGACATGGGCCGCAGCGCGGGGGACAAAAGTGGTCTGGACCGTGGTCATTGCCATTACCACCGCCCAATTCGCCGTCACCTACCTGTCCCCCTTGCAGGCAGTGCTGGGCACAAGCGCGGTTCCCCTGATGGACGGGTTGCTGATCGTGGCCATCGGTGCCGCTTTTTTCGCACTGATCGAGTTCGAAAAACAGATCAGGCTGGGGCTGAAGGGATGATACCGTATTGATGGCGACGGCTGTCTGCCAAGGGCCGAGAGTATTGGTGGCCGCGCTCGTCGCAGGGCCGCTGTCGTTTTGGCGGGTTGCGGCGAACGCTCGTCAAGACCGTCAGTGGAATCATCAAGTTACAGGGAAATCTGGAGGCGGGTACCGGAATCGAACCGGTCTTCACGGATTTGCAATCCGCTGCGTAACCTCTCCGCCAACCCGCCGCCTGAGAGTGGGACTGCTTTAGCGGCTTGGGCCGAGCCGCGCAAGAGGGGGCGAGGCGCTCAGCGAAGAACCCGGCGCAGGAAGGCCAGCCAGTTGCCCGCCGCCAGCTTTTCGACCAGCGCCTCGCCGTAACCATGGGCGCGCATCGCGTCCAGCAGCACGGGCAGGGCAGCG